>Ga0008835_101171_pt1 | contig 14765 bp, 11 predicted proteins | sample HotLakConsoUCCRE_FD_62215 | JGI IMG/M metagenome (GOLD analysis project Ga0008835, IMG submission 62215) | Hypersaline microbial mat communities from Hot Lake, Washington, USA - Hot Lake Consortium UCC-RE (Hybrid Assembly) ...
AAAGGAGCCACCATGTCCGAGCACATCAAGGAAATCCTGGTACCGGTCGACGGATCGGACAACTCGATCCGCGCGGTCAAATTCGCCGCCGAAATGGCCGCCGCCATGAACATCGGCATCCGCCTGTTCTACGTCTTCCCCGCCGCCTCGGTCGAAATCATCGGCATGGCCGGCATGTCCCGCGCCGACATCGACCAGGCCGCCCAAGCCTCCGCCCAACGCGCCTTCGACAAAACCCGCGAAGGCCTCGGAGGCGACCTGCCCGACAACATGGAAGAAGAAACCTCAGTAGGCGACCCCGCCGAAGAAATCATCCGCTACACCGAAGACGACCACACCGTCCTCGTCATCATCGGCCGCCGCGGCCTGTCCAGAATGAAAGCCCTGATGCTAGGCAGCGTAAGCGACAAAGTAATCCGCCACGCCCAAAGCCCCGTAATGGTCATCACCTGACAAGCCAGCAGACTTGCAGAAACAAAAGGCCCGGCCCAAAATGTCGGGCCTTTTGCATTCCAACCTCCCGACTTCCGATCCTCCGTCCTCTCTCTTAGATTTTCCCGAACCCTGAATCCCGAACCCTGAAACCTTTGTTTTCTCCGGAACCCGGAAACCGTAACCCGTTGTTGTTTCCTAAACCTTGCACCTTGAACCTTGAACCTTGCTCCTTGATCCTGATCCATCCCGCCATTTGACACAATTCCTACCCCAATGTAAATTTCCAACCATGATCCGAACCCAAATCCAACTACCCGACGAGCTCTACCGCGAAGCCAAGCGCATCGCCGCCGAGCAGGAGATCAGCCTGGCCGAAGTGCTGCGGCGCGGACTGGAACACATGCAACGACTCTATCCACCGGGGCGCAACAAGAGCCCATGGCAACCGCCCGCACCCGACGCGCTGGGCGAATTCCAGACCCCCCAAGAACACTGGCGCGAACTAGCCAACCGCTGACGTGCTCTCCATAGACACCAACATCCTGCTCTACGCGCACAATCGCGATTGTGCGGAGCACCAGCCGGCGAGGGCGTTTATCGACCAGTGGGCCGCGCGCGACGACGTTGCGATCTGCGAACTCGTGTTGATGGAGTTCTACCAACTGTTGCGCAATCCAGCCGTGCTGACCACTCCGCTAAAAGCCCCCGATGCGGCGGCCGTTTGCTTGGCTTGGCGCAACAATCCCCGCTGGGCATTGATCGAAAACGCCCCCATCATGGAAAAGGTCTGGAGCATCGCTCAACGTCCTGGCATAGCCCGACGAGCTCTGTTCGATGCCCGCATCGCCCTGACACTGCGCCATCACGGCGTCACCGAATTCGCCACACGAAACACCGCCGACTTCGAACCCTACGGCTTCACCCAACTCATCAACCCCATCGACAACACCAACCTGGCCGTCCACGACAGCCCCTGACCCATCCCGCCAGTCTCGTCCCCCGGAACCCGGAACCCGCTGTTTTCCCCCTTCACCCCTTAGCCTCTTCGCCCCTTATCCCATCAACCTTGCACCTTGCCTATCGTTCCTCCGACCTCTGTCTTCTGTCCTAGACCTTCCGGAAACCGGAAACCTTTGTTTTCTCCTGAACCCGGAAACCGCTTGTTCTTCCTCTATAGCACCAAAACGCTTGAATTCACCCCCAAAACAAGGTATCAAGAACCTGGGGCTATTCGCTGCGTGCGATCACGCGACTCTGAACACCGAAAGAGGGGACCATGACCAAATCAAGCATCGTCGAAAAAATCGCGTCGGGAGAACGAGCTCGGCTCATCCCTGTATGCCCGCCAAGCCAGAAAGAAATCGCCGCCGTCTCAGTTGTTCTGGCTGTCTTCCGAATTGTCCCTGAATTCGCCAAGATCATGCTGGATGAGGTAGGCGCACCATCCACTAAGCGTTCCCGCCTCACCGCAATGACTGAAGTCTGCTTCAAGAAGCCAAAGCAGACTCGAGCAACACTGCCGAGGCCTGACGGTTTGCTGATTATTGATACTTCCCGCAAGGAATGGGTTGCCTTGATCGAAGGGAAAATCAAGGGAGAGGAGTTGAAGCCCGCCCAACTAGAGAAGTATCTCGACCTGGCCAAAGAAGTCGGAGCCGATGCCCTGATCACGATCTCCAATCAATTTGCCACGATCCCCAATCATCACCCGGTGCGCGTTGACAAGAAGAAGATTCGAAATGTCGGGCTCTACCACTTCTCCTGGCTCTCAATCCTGAGCAATGCCCAGTTGCTGGCTGAATCAGAATCCATCAAGGACCGCGAACAGGCCATTGTTCTCAAAGAATTGATCCGATTCCTGGAGCACGACCACTCCGGGGTCAAACCGTTTGATCGAATGGGCCCACTCTGGAAAGATAATTGCTCCAAGGTCCAGAATGCCGAAACGCTCAAAAAGACGGATCCGGTCGTTGAAGAGGCAATCGCCGACTGGCACCAGCTTTGCCGCTATCTCGGATTGACCCTGAGCACCCGAATAGGCAAGCGCGTATCGGTTTCCCTCAATCGCTCACACACCAAGAATCCCCAGGCCCGCGTCGAGGAGCATGTCAAAACACTAATCACTCGATACCGGCTAGCCGATGACTTTGCCATTCCCAACGCCGCAGGCGACATCCACCTGGAGGCAGATTTGCGCCGCAGGACAATCAGCCTGTCAATGAAGCTGAATTCGCCGCAAGACAAGAAGCGTCCAACCGCTCCAATCAACTGGCTTACACGCCAGCTACGCGGAAAAGACATCAAGAATCTTCTGATAACGTGCCACTGGCCCAGACGAACAGAAGCCACCACATTGAACCTCGAGCAAGCGATCGAGTTTCCGGAGGACCTGGTCCCAGAGAACATCAGTGAGCTCCCTACAGCGCTGGAGGTCAAACGGGTTGTCGATCTTGCGGGTCGATTCCGTGGAGTGAAGACAATTGTTGAGGATGCTGAATCAGCTTTTGTTGATTTTTACCGAGAAGTTGGACAGCACCTGACACCGTGGACACCGCCGCCGCCCAGATACAAGCAACGGGAAGAGCGATCGGAGGATGGAATTGAAAGTAGTAAAGAAATTGTAAATCCCCCAGATGGTCAGGATAGCTAATCTATATCTAGATGGCGATTTGCCGCGTTCAATCCCGACAAAATACGGTCTACTCATGCCACCAGATAGAAAAGGAGTGAAAGATGCAGCGCTACTATGTGAATAAGAATAAAGACCAGAACGGCAATCACGAGGTCCATACGACTGGATGTCCTCATCCACCAGCGGAACACAACCGTGTCCCTCTGGGTCTCCATGCGTCTTGCGGACCGGCGACCGCAGCTGCACGAACTAAGTTTGGTGGAAGGGTTGATGGTTGCAATTGGTGCTGCCCAGCGTGTCATCGTGGCCGTTGATCACAATATATTTGCAGAGCCGAAGGTTGACCCCTTGGAGCGATTATCGTTAACGGAATATTTGACGGTTGGCTTGGCACTGATGCTGGTGAGCAACGCTGCGGTTGGAAATGAATTCGCGAGTCGGCTAGTATCGGAAAACAAATCAATTGTTAGCTCTGCGGACGAAGACTATGAGTGGGATTCGCGGTTCAGCTTCAATCCTGGGTGCGATGGTTCTATCAATGCAGCGGTATCGTCGGACGACGGCTGGATAATTGTCGCCGGCAGCTTTACTCATTGTGGTGACGTGCTGGCCCGAAACATCGCTAAATACCACCCTACGACTCGGGAGTGGTCTTCAGTTGGTGGCGGTGTCAATGGAACGGTCTATGCCCTTGAGTTTTCGGGTGGCAATCTTTTAGTTGGGGGATCTTTCTCTAGCGCTTTCAATGAACAGGCTAGTGTTGAAACTGCTTCGTTGGCATCTTGGAATGGATTGGTCTGGTCAGAATTTGGAGGAGGTGTTCAGGGGACTGTCCGTGTGCTGAAGGAGATCGAAGGCTCCCTTTACGTGGGAGGATCCTTCATTCCACCAGGCTGGAGTTTCATAGAGCCAATTGCCAAGCATTCGGATGGGCAATGGCAGTCAATGGACTCTGATACTGAGTATTCGCTGTTTGGGCCGGTGAACGATATCATATCGGTACAGGGTGAGCCTGTTGTAGCGGCAAGGTTCAGTCTTAATGGGTCGTTGGATAAAGAGTACATTGCGAAATGGAATGGCTCAGGTTGGATGGTTGTTGGCGCTGGCTTGAACGATGAAGTTCTTGCTTTGACTTACAACGAAGGAATTCTTTACGCTGCCGGCAAATTTTCACAAGCTGGCTCAGTTGCAAGTTCTGGGGCTGCCTACTGGAATGGAGTAGTCTGGAATCGATTGCCTTGTGGGACGCCAAGCTATCAGAACTCATTTCGACGCTCTCTACGCTTCCATAACGACAAACTGCACATAGGTGTGCTTCTTTCAGTACCTTCTGTGCCGACTGTTGTACAGGTATGGGATGGTGAAAGTTGCTCGACGCTTGGAACGTTTGGCGGCAGTGGAAATATGGGCTCGATCAGAGAAATTCTCAGTTACGACAGTTCTTTATTCGTCTTTGGGTCTTTTGGTCAGTCCCCAGTGGGCTGGGTGAGCAACGCAGCCGAATACAACGGAGAGCAATGGAATCGTCTTTCAGTTGGTGGTGGCCAAGGCATAGACGGGACAGTAGAGAGCCTGATTGCTGTTGAAGGTGGTGTTTTTGTTGCGGGCTCGTTTTCTCAAGCGGGTGAGATTGCCGCGAGGAATATTGCATTGTGGGATGGTGAGGCTTGGAGTGCCCTGAATGGCTCCTCTGGTGAAGGCATAAGCTACGGTGTTCAAGATATGGCTTACTTTCAAGGTCAACTGTATGTTGGCGGCTATTTCATTGAGGCGGGAGGAGTTGAAGTGGCTGGACTAGCCGTTTGGGATGGGACAGATTGGTCCATGCTTGAACCGGAACTCGAAAACTCAGATGGCTGGAGTGTCGACGTATACGCTCTTGCTGCAATTGATGACGGGGTTCTTGTCGGAGGGCAATTCACTGGGGCAGATTCCCTGATATCGCCCGGCCTAATTAAATGGGATGGTGCTTCGTGGGAGTATGGTGCGCATGTTGCCAGTTCAGAAAGTTTGGGAGTTGTGACAGCCATATTTGACACTGGATCTGAGCTCTATATCGGCGGGCGATTTGACTCCATTGAAGGTATTTCAGTGGCTAACATAGCCGCCCGAAACGAAGACGGTTGGTTTCCCCTGGGGTCTGGAATTGGGGGCGAGGATTGGGCTTGGCTACATTCCTTACATTCTAGTGAAGGCCACCTGCTCGTTGGTGGCCAGTTTGAATCTGCCGGTGGTGTTTCAGGTCGAAATTTTGCGATATGGGACGGAGAGCATTGGCTTGAGGATCCTGGTGGAAATAGCCCCGATCCTTCGTCAGAGATTTATGTCATTAGCGAGAAACCAGGTTGCGTATTCGTTGGTGGAAATTTCCGTCAGCTTGGAAATGTCCAGGTTGATAACTTAGGATGTCTGACACATTCTGATTGGCGGGATGTTGCTGGCGGAACCTCTGGAGCTGTTTACACAGCCGGTGTTGGTCCAGATGGACGATTGTGGATAGGTGGGGACTTCACTGAGGCTGGGGGCCGTGACGCTAGTAGAATTGCGGTTCTAACTGGCCCGAAGATAATCTTTAGATCTAGGTTTTCTGGTGAAGATGCGAGCCGCTAGACAAGCGGTCATTCTAGGCAGTTCTTCACCCACCCAGGCTAGCTGCTTAATTTGCTTACGAACTCAACGAGGAGCGGATCAGACCAAAACCAACCATGCCCGCCTTACAACGGCTCAATGGCGCGCAATGATGAGCGGGTCCGCCACACAACAGGACAGCCAAAAAATCCGGAGCTGAGCTGAAGATTCCGGCTTCGCGGCGACATTCGAGACTCTACTAAGTTGGTAGATGGATTTTGGTCGGAAGGTGGTGGCCGCGCTCGGCTCAATGCTGGACTCCGATTGCGGAATCGGCTACATTTGGCGCTGGTAAGCGCTTCAAGGCAATGGAAAATTGCAAAAGTGCAGGCAAACGTGCCGCTACCGGCCAGAATGTATCGCAGCTATGGGGCTTTCGCCACCTGGTTGAAAATACGAACCTGTATAAATGGGTCTGCCTAAATCTTATGTGCCGCGTGGTCCAACAGCGATTTATAACCCTTCTGCGCGTGCTGTATAGGTCCTTATTTGGTAAGACGGTAGGCTATGGACCAATTTAAGAGAAATATTAAATCTACGGAGTTACCGTCCAAGCTGGATATCGAATGCATTTCATGCGGCAAAAAATGCTTACATGAGAGGCTCATCGGAGTCCAGGAAGAAAACGTGAACCTTGATGTCGATGTATACGTCTGGGATGACTTTGCACTTTATCGGTGCAAACAGTGTCTCAAGGTTAGGTTTATCCATCAATACCGAGATTCGATGGAAACAAATTATGATGTGGGTGATTTATCTTGGGCGTTTGTATATCCCATGGAGACAGTGTCTCTCAGAGCAGATCTTAAAATCCCGCCGCAGCTTAGACATTTGCATGCAGAAGCAAGAAAGGCGCTGACGGAGAAAATGCTTGTTCTGACCGGCGTCGCGGTTCGTGCCATGGTCGAATGTGTCTGTGCAGACAAAGGCATTGAAGGAAGAAGCTTACAAATTAAGATAGATAAATTGGAAGCAAATGGTCTGATCAATAAGCCTACCAAGAGAGTTTTGGATAACTTGCGTTTTATGGGAAATAGGGCGGCACACAGATTTGAGAGTCATTCTGAAACAGAGCTAGAACTAGCTTTGTCGATAGCGGAGCATTTAATTGACTATATATATGGCAGGAGGACGTCATGACAATGTTATGGCCTACAACAGCACAGCCGGCACGCAACAGGACAGCCACCAAATCAAAAACTGAGCTGAAAATCGTGGCCCCGGAGCGCCATTTGAGACTCTGAATATGTAAAAGTATGGCCTGTGCGGTTAGAATTCACGCTGGCGATGCTTGGCAAACGCAAGATCAAAGGGGAAATTGACATCTTGGCTTCCGAAAGCCCTAGTTGGAAGATTGAATGAGCGACGAGATCCTTAATCGACTGAAGGTCTCGATCGAGTGCGAGGCAGCGGAAAAGGTAAATTTTGCCTGTCACCAGAACGCCTACCCGATTTTGCGTCACCTGCGTGTGGCAAATCATTCGTCAGAGCTGCCGCTCTCGAATCTCTTGGTAACGCTGGAGTCAGACCCCGCATTTTTGAAGCCTAAATCTTGGGTTCTGGATCGGGTTGACCCTGATGGTCTCGTTGCGATTCGTACTAGGGATGTTGTTCTGAATGGTCAGTTTCTGCTCGACCTGCCAGAATCCGTCCGAGGATATCTAAATCTGCGTGTTGAGCGTGATGGGGAGATTCTGGCCGAACACTCACGCCCTGTCGAGTTGCTCGCCCGCAACGAGTGGGGTGGGGCGGGGTTTATGCCAGAATTGCTTGCTGCTTTCTGCCTGCCTAACGATCCAGCTGTAGACCGAATTCTCCGGGATGCAACTACATTGCTTCGGCGGGCTGGCAAATCTCATGTTATCGATGGCTACGAGGGCAGAAGTCGACAGCGAGCGTGGGAAATCGCCGGGGCGATCTACGCATCGGTGGCCAATCTTGGGTTGGAGTACGCGATGCCGCCAGCTAGTTTCGAGAGCAACGGGCAAAAGATCCGCTTGCCCAGCCAGATACTGAGAGGTGGCGTGGCGACATGTTTGGATTCGGCACTTCTTCTGGCTGCCGCCTTTGAGCAAGCTGGACTGAACTCGATCATTGCGCTACTGAAAGGACATGCTTTAGTCGGTGTCTGGTTGCAGCCAGAAAAGCTTGCGAGTATCACTAATGATGAGGCCGAAGTCCTTCGAACGCGCTACCAGCTTAGGGAGCTGGTGCTGCTGGAGTCTACTTTTGTTACAAACCGGCCCGCGCCAAGGTTTTCGGCTGCCGTAAAGACCGCAGTCGATTTGTTGGCGCCGGACAACGACGCTGATTTTGTAACGGCTGTCGATATTGCGCGGGCTCGGGCACATCGAATTTCACCGCTAGGGCTTCAAAGCAGTCCTGCGAATGCAGACGCCAGCGATGTGCCAGCAGTCGATTTACAACTCGCGCTGGAGGAGGCGCCGCCGTTACCCGACTTCGATGATGTCGTCGAAGAAGAAAAGCCTGAAACGCCGGCCGGACGCATTGAACGCTGGCAGCGCAAGCTTCTGGACTTGTCTGCACGCAACAGGCTGCTCAATTATCGCTCCACCAAGAGTAGCCTGGCTATTTTCTGCCCAGACCCAGGGATATTGGAGGACAAACTGGCGGCGGGCTCGAAAATTTCGATTCGAGCTATTCCGAAAGCGTCCTCTCAGGAGCAGGATAGGGAACTGTTTCGGCAGAGAACGGGCGAAGTGATTGACGAGCACTACGCTCTAGATGCTCTGGAAGGCGGCCAGGTTCTGGTGGATTTGTCGCAAGATGAGCTTGATCGCCGGGTGGTGCAAATCTACCGACAGGCGCAAACTTCTCTTCAAGAGGGCGGTGCCAACACGCTCTACCTCGCTCTCGGGTTCCTATTGTGGAAGCGGGATACAAAGGATGAGCGCCGCTTCCGTGCGCCCCTTATCCTGCTGCCAGTCACTCTTCAGCGGCAGTCTGTACGTAGTGGGGTGAAGATGCACCACCACGACGACGAGCCGCGTTTCAATACTACGCTGCTTGAGATGCTGCGAAAGGATTTCGGGATCGAGATCCCGGGGCTGGAAGGCGAGCTGCCCAGGGATGACAGTGGCGTACACGTCACGGATATCTGGAACCGGGTTCGCCAATCGGTCAAGGAATCTCCGGGTTTTGAGGTGGTAGAGGATGTAGTGCTTGGTCACTTCTCCTTCGCCAAATATCTCATGTGGAAGGATCTTGTCGATCGCCTGGAAGACCTTAAAAAGAATCCGGTTGTGCACCACCTCATCGACAGTCCCCGCGATCCCTACCCTTGTGAGACTGAGTTCGTAGACGCTGGCGAGATCGACAGGTACTTCAAGCCGGCAGACTTTCTGGTGCCACTACCCGCAGATTCGTCGCAAATTGCGGCAATCGCCAGCGCGGACCGTGAAAAGGACTTCATTATTATTGGCCCGCCGGGGACGGGGAAGAGCCAGACCATCAGTAACCTCATTGCTCACCTACTGGGCAAGGGCAAAACGGTCTTGTTCGTATCCGAGAAGACTGCCGCGCTTGATGTCGTCTACCGGCGACTGGCAGCGGTCGGCCTGGGCCGCTTCTGCCTCGAGCTTCACTCGAACAAGGCTCGGAAAGCAGATGTGCTTAAACAGCTCGAGGAGGCTTGGAGCACCGGGCTGGGACAGACTTCGGAAGCATGGAGCCAGGAAGCGCAGCGGCTCGAATGCTTGCGAGATCGGCTCAACAAGGTTGTTCACCATCTGCATCGTAAGCACCAGAATGGGCTTTCCGCGCACTTTGCCATTGGAATCAAGGTGCGCGACGAGGGGCTGGCAGATCGCGTGCGCTTCTCGTGGCCCTCAGCGAAGCAGCATTCTCAGGACGATCTCCAGCGCATGCGCGAGGTCGTGAACCTGCTCCAGGTGCAAGCGCGTGCCGTGGGTGACGTAAGTAGCAGCCCCTTCCAGCTAGTAGGCCATGGTGAATGGAGTCCAAGCTGGGAGCGCGGGCTCCTGGGCTGCGCGATTGAGCTCGCCAGGGCAGCTCGCGAAGTGGGTCGCACTTGTACCGTCCTTTGCTCAGCCGTCAAGTTGGAGTTGCCCGACAAACGGCTTACTCGCCTGGAGGCCTTGCGGGAGTTTGCCGAGATGCTCGGGCAGGCCTACCGGAAACAAACCGCCTATGCGTTGGAAGCTGATGGTCAGGACCGGATTGAGGCGCTGGAGAAAGCAGTCACCCACCTAAAGGCCTATGCGGCCGCGCAGACAGGACTCAGCTGCCCCTATTCGCCGATGGCTTGGAAGACTCTGGACCCGCAAGCACTGCATGTGCAATGGGAGCAGGCTCAAAAGAGCTGGTTCCTAAAGCGTGTATTCTCCACCCGCGCTATCCGCAAGGCGCTGATAGCTGGCGGCGCAATGGGCAAGCCTGATCCCGTCCAAGATATTGCAACGCTGATCGCGCTGCGCCAAGAGGGAAAGGCGATCGAGCTGTTGGATGAAAAGCTTAAGCCGTTGCGCGAGTGGTCATCGCATGACAGCGACCCGAATGCACTGGATGAGTCGCATGCCCTAGCGATTCGGGTGCGCGTCGCAGTGGGGAGGTTGGTGGATACTCCTCAGGAGCTCATGAAACTACGTAACAGGGTTCGCCAGTTGCTCGAGGACGGGAATGACCTGCTGGCCCCCGACGCGCCTGTCGGGTTGGCCGCCAAAGCGTTTCTCCGCGCGCTGGCAGCCTTTGATCAGGCTAGCGACGCATTTGGGGTTCGGGCCGGAAAGCCATTGCGGGCCCAGTTCGAGGAGGAGACTCACGCTCCTGAGCGAATGGGCGAAGTTGCTGAGACGATTGCAGAACGGCACGCCGAGTTGAACCACTGGTGTGGTTGGCAGCGCCGCCGCAACGAATCACTTTTAATGGATCTTGGCCCGCTGGTCGAGGCTATTGAGGCTGGTCATATACCAATCGAAGAGATCCCCGAGACCTTCGAGGCAGCCTATTGCACTTGGTGGTCCGAGAAACTGATCGATGAGGACGAGGTGCTCAAAAGCTTCTCCAGCGTGGAACACCAGGACACGATAGAGCAGTTCAGAGCGATAGATGAGTCCTTTCAGCACCTAACGGCGCGCTACGTTGCCGCGAAGCTATCGGCCGGGTTGCCCGGTCAAGGCGACGTGCCACGTAGCTCGCAGTGGGGTGTGCTGAGGCGAGAAATCACCAAACGAGCCCGGCATAAGCCAGTACGTCAGCTCATGGAAGAAGCTCCGGAAGCACTCAACAAGCTAGCACCGTGCCTTATGATGTCTCCTCTCTCTGTGGCGCAGTATCTTTCTCCAACGCAAGCCCTCTTCGATGTAGTAATCTTTGATGAGGCTTCACAGATTACCGTTTGGGATGCCGTCGGCGCGATTGCTCGCGGAAAGCAGGTCATCGTGGCGGGTGACCCAAAGCAGATGCCACCTTCCAATTTCTTCGGTAGAAGCAGTGACGATGCGAACGCGGATATTGATTACGAAGGCGATCTGGAAAGTATCCTGGACGAGCTACGAAGCTCGAATTTGCCTGAGCTGGTGCTGAATCTCCATTATCGTTCACGTCGAGAAAGCCTGATCGCTTTCTCGAACGATCGCTACTATGACAACAGCCTTGTGACCTTTCCAGCTCCAGAGTATCCGGATCAGGGCTTGCGCCTCATCAGGCCGGATGGGTTTTACGACCGTGGAAAGTCGCGCACCAACAAAGGCGAGGCGGAGGCCATCGTTGTCGAAATCTTGCGGCGACTGAAGCATGGCGACCCAGATGTGCGAGAGCGCTCTCTTGGCGTCGTCACCTTCAACTCTGAGCAGCAGTCACTAATAGAGGACCTTCTGGACACGGCACGATCCGTGAATCCCGATATAGAGTGGGCTTTCAATAACACTTGCACTGAGCCCGTATTCGTGAAGAACCTCGAGACAGTGCAAGGTGACGAACGCGATGTGATCCTGTTCAGCATCACCTACGGCCCCGATCGTTCCGGTCATGTGACAATGAACTTCGGGCCGTTGAATCGCGAAGGCGGGGAACGCCGTCTGAACGTCGCCCTCACACGAGCTCGCATGGAGATGGTCGTTTTTTCCACCTTTGAGCCTGATCGAATTGATCTGGCGCGCTCCAACGCAGTGGCCGTTCGAGATCTGAAGCACTTCCTTGAGTACGCTGAAAGAGGGTCAGGTGCGCTCGCCGCGTCAGTACATGGGTCTCTCGGAGATTTCGAGTCGCCTTTCGAGTCGGCTGTGGCATCTGGTTTGCGCGAACGTGGTTGGACAGTCCACGCCCAAATAGGGGTCTCGGCATTCCGTGTAGACCTGGGAATCGTCCATCCGGATCGACCTGGAGCATACCTTGCGGGCGTGGAGTGCGACGGTGCCATGTACCACAGCTCTGCGTATGCACGCGAGCGGGATAAGATCCGCCAAGCGGTTCTAGAAGGGTTGGGTTGGACTCTCTTCCGTGTATGGTCCACGGACTGGTGGATCAACAAGGCGGCCGCCTTGGAACGTTTGGATAGTAGTTTGCGCGCGCATCTGGAAGCAGAGCGCTCCAGTAGTGATGTAGCCAAGAATGACGGCCTAGCCAAATCAGGGTCTGAGGCTGCGACCGAAGATCACTCCTCGACCAAAGGAGAAACCACGTTTTCCCTGGATGCTGCCACTGCTGGCGAGGACTTTCTTGAAGAGGAAGAAAAGCAAGCCGAGAGAGTGGCTACTCGCGGAGGCAGGCCGGCATCCATACGAACCAAAGAAGACGTTGTTTCTGAGCGTCCTATCCAAGGAAGTACAGAAAAGGCCGAAACCCACGGAGCCAATCCGAACTCCACCCCCTACATTGTTGCATCCCTCACCATTCGCACTGGTAAGCAACAACTCGGCGAGATGCAGCCAAGTAGGTTAGTTAACCACATAACGCATATTGTTGATGTGGAATCTCCCGTGCATATGGAAGACGTTATCCGTCGTGTCACACAGGCCGCAGGCTTGCAAAGAGCAGGCCGCAAGATTCAGAATGTGGTCCGTCTTGCTGTCAGTGCGGCAGTGCGTGCTAGCAAAGTACGAAGGAATGGAGATTTCCTATGGAAAGACGAAGATCGATCGCCTGTGGTTCGTGATCGGAGTAGTCTTTCCCCGCAGGACAAAAAGTTTGATCGGGTGGTCGACGAAGAAGTTGCCCTAGCGATCAAGGATGTCGTTGCTCGAAACTTCTCAATTTCTCCCGAGGACTCAATTTCCGAAGCAGCACGAAACCTCGGATTCCTGCGAGTCACTGCTTCCATGCAAGAGCGTTTCCAGACAATACTGAATGGGCTAGTGAGACGCGGTGTGTTGGTAGAGGAAGCTGAGCTTTTGAAGCTCGCCAACGATTAGTACAGACAACTGGGTAGCCACGAAATTCGGATTTGAAATGAAGGTCCTGGTTCCGTTGCGCAAAGATTGATTTTCGTCGGAAGTTCCGGTAATGGAACGGCAATACGCCTCAAAGCCGGCTCCTTGACAGATTTTACGTATGCCGAGCAGCAACGGAGTGGGGCTTTTACAGAAACGGCATTGTCTGTATCTCTCTCTTGGCAGGAGCCAAGCCTAAAACTGGTCCGCAGAAAGAGTACGTGTTTGCAGATTGCCGTCTGTTACCGGGTAGAGGGTAATTGTGTACCCATTAACTTGGTTGCCTTGCCGAACAAAGGAGAAAGTCGAGTCTGCGAGAGTATAATTTGTTGATGGTCCAAAAAGATGCTCGTATCCGTACCATGATTCTCCCGAAGCATACTTCATCCTGTACTGCCCTAAAGGCACATCAATATTGAGTGTTGTTCCACCCCTTACGAATAGCTCTAAAACTTTGGAGCCGGACGAAACCGCTTCCAGTTTGACGAAGTAGTTGTTGTTCCCAATTGTTTGGACTTCAAGCGGTGCAATCCGGTCTAGAGTGGAATAGTTTTTGAGGATTCCGGTCTGAGGTAGTGTCAGCACGGGTTCATTGAAAGCCGGCTCACTCTTTACAGGTGTTCGAACTTCATTTGGCGGCCGAACAGTGCTCGATGGGTTAGTTGTTGTAGGCGGTCTACTCACTGAAGTGTTGGGCGGAGATTCAACTGAATTAGATCCGAACCACGCGTAGGCCACTAGTCCAACTACTAGTAGTGTGAAAATTACACTTGTCGGTTCAAGGTCTGCGCCCAAGATGGGAGTGCGTTTTCTGAGTTTATGATTTAATTGTTCAGTCTGACTCAGACCTTTTCTATTGGAATACAGGAAATCCTGTAACGGAGCCCCGGCCCAAAATCCGACATGTTTGAGATTCAGATTGTCTCTTAATTTACCTATAGTTGTCAGTGTATGATGGGTGTTGTCATACATACTCTTTCGATTTTGGTTGAGCAATATAAATTCGACTTTTCTACGACGCTCATTATCGGCAATCTTTTGAAGCGCGAAGGTTATATCGTCAATTGTTGCGTTTCTTGAGAGGCCTATTTCTTTGTATAGATCACGCATCATTCTAACCCTTTAAGAGAGCCTGGTATGCTTGACTGATCTGTTGGAAGTTTTTGGTCGCCGATTCTACTGCTTCAGCGCCAAGCGATGAAAATCTATCTGGATGGTGAATCTGAGCAAGTCGTCTATATGCAGCTCGTATATCGTCTTGAGTAGCTTCATCCGTTAAACCAAGAATATCCAACAGCTTCGTTCTGGCTTGGCTGGTGCCGCTTGTACTCTTAGAGCTCCCTCTTTTCTTTTTCTTCTTCGTATGCGAACGTTGGCCTGACCAGGCTTCAGGGCTGCTTAGGTCGCTTGGATCAGGTAGCGGTTGCGTTGTGACGCTCTCATAGAGCGTTTTGAAGGAAGCGATAGAAACACCAAGAACGTCAGCCAAGAGCCTAAGAATGTGATTCTCAGTTGGTCTTAGGCGACCATCTGCCATTGCTGGAGCTACGATCAAATCTGGTGTATGAGCTGACTTGAAAGCGGCGGCAACCCCTGCTGAAATTAGAGATGACCAAATCACTAACTTTCAGACCAGGAGAATGCCGCCATGAGTAACGATA
>Ga0008835_101175_pt1 | contig 14739 bp, 12 predicted proteins | sample HotLakConsoUCCRE_FD_62215 | JGI IMG/M metagenome (GOLD analysis project Ga0008835, IMG submission 62215) | Hypersaline microbial mat communities from Hot Lake, Washington, USA - Hot Lake Consortium UCC-RE (Hybrid Assembly) ...
CGTGGCGTGGCGGAAGTAGTCCTGCATGAACCATTCCACCGCCCGCCGGCCGCCGCGGTCGGTGTAGCCCATGGCCCGGGCCACCTCGACCTGCATGTCGAAGCTGAGCTGGTCCACCGCGCGGTCCGCGATGGCGTGCAGGTGCAGGCGCACCGCCCAGAGGAAATCCTCGGCACGCACGAAGGTGTCGAACTCCTCGCGGGTGAAGAGGCCGTGGCGCACGAGCTGGGCAGCGTCGCTGACACCGTAGAGATATTTTCCGATCCAGAAGAGCGATTGCAGGTCCCGGAGCCCGCCCTTGCCTTCCTTGACGTTGGGCTCGACCATGTAGCGCTGGCCGCCCTGCTTGCGGTGCCGTTCGGCCCGTTCCGCGAGCTTGGCCTCGATGAAATCGGGCGCGGTGGAACGGAAGAGATCGGTCCAGAGCCGTTCGGAGAGCTCGCGCGCGAGGGGGGCGTCGCCGAAGAGGGGGCGGCATTCCACGAGGCTCGTGCGGATCGTGTAATCCTGCCGGGCAAGGCGCAGGCAGTCCTTTACCGTGCGGCTGGCGTGGCCGACCTTCAGCTTGAGATCCCAGAGCAGGTAGAGCATCGATTCGATGACGCTCTCGGCCCAGGGCGTGATCTTCCACGGGGTCAGGAACAGCAGGTCCACGTCAGAATAGGCCGCCATCTCGCCGCGGCCGTAGCCGCCGACGGCGACGAGGGCGAGACGCTCGCTTTTCGTCGGGTTGGGCAGGGGATGCGCGCGTTCGGTCGCGAGGCGATAGGCGGTCTCCACGAGGCAATCGGTCAGCCAGGTGTAGCTGCGCCGGGCGGGACCGGAGGCGCGGGGCGACTCGGCCAGCGCGCGCGTGATCGCCTCCATGCCGGTGCGTCGGGCCTCGGAGAGGAGGGCCACGATCTGTGGCCGCGCCTCGGCAAGGGAGCCGGTCGCAGGCCAGAGACGCGCGATCTCGTCCGCGATGCGGGCGCGGTCGAATATGGCATCCTTCGGCAGGATCAGCCGCGTTTCGCTAGGAGAGTGGTCCGGGACGGGGCCGGCCTCAGAGGCCGGCGCCGCCGAAGGATGAGGGAGCTGGGTCAACGATGACGACCTGGTTGTCTCTGATCTGAGCGATGGCGAGGCCCCGCTCGTTGGTGCCGTCGGACCGGAGGCGGAAGATGCCGCTGGTGCCCGTGAATCCGGCGGCCTGGGTGAGGGATGCCCCGGTCAGCGCGTCGGGGTCGCCCTGGGCCACAAGCGCCCCGATGGCCGCGATCCCGTCATAGGCGAGACCGGCGACCGGATGCGGCGCATTGCCGTAGGCCGCCTCGAACCGGGCGCGGAAGCTGGCCTCAAGGCCTTCGGACGGCTTGGCGAAGTAGCTGCCCTGAAGCGCCGACTGGGTCGCCGCGGCGGCCAGCGAATCCCAGCGCGTGAGCCCGAGGAAGGGCGCCTGCTGCAGCGTCGTGCCGCTTTCGCGCAGGGCGCTCGAGATGATCGGCAGGTCGGCGTTGATGCCGCCCGTGAGGAAGACGCCGTCCGCCCCCGCCGCGTCGATCGCCGCGGAGACCGCGGGCGCGGCCTCGAGCACCGCCTGCTGCGAGGTGACGGGGTAGGCCTCCGAGCCGGCGAAGGTCACACCGCTGCGCTGCGCGGCTTCCGCCACCGCGTCCCGGCCGGCCTCGCCCTGGGCATCCTGGCCATGGGCGACGAAGACCCGGCCGATGCCCTGGGCCGCGGCGTAGCGCGACAGGCGGACGGCGGTGTTCTCGAAGGTCGGTCCCAGAATGAAGAGGTTGCCGCCGGCAATGGCGGTGTTGTTGGAGAAGGCGAGCACGTTGACGTTCTGCGCGGCCACGGCGGCGGAGGCCGCGGCGGAGGTGTCGGCGCGCAGGGGGCCGAGGATGATCTTGGCGCCGTCGGCGACCGCCTGCTGGGCGATGGTGGCGGCCTGGGCCGGCGAGGCGCCGGTGGGATAGACGCGCAGGTCGATCTGCGCGCCCTGCAGGTCGGCGATGGCGAGACGGGCGGCGTTCTCGAGATCCCGCGCGATCGTCGCGTCGCCCTGGATCGGAGAATTGCCCGGCACGAGCAGGGCCACCTGGACCGGGGCGGTCGGGTCTATGCGCTGTCCGCCCTGCGCGCCGGCACCGGTGCCGGGCAGCTGAACGGCGCCGCAGGCCCCGAGCCAGAGGAGGGCGGCAAAGGCGAAAAGGCGGGCGGCGGGCCCGCGGACCGGACGGGGTGTCATGGGATGGGCTCTCCCTCTTGCGACGGGCCCCGGCGGCTGGTTCCTATGGCGGACCGGCCCCGGGGCGTTCGAGGGGCATCATACCGGCGACTTGCGGAGGGTCTAGGGATGAATTCCGAGCCAGTGCGGCTTGCCGCCGGCCTCTACCTCGTGGCCACACCGATCGGGAATGCGCGGGACATCACGCTCCGGGCGCTGGACGTGCTGGCGGCGGCGGACGTGATCGCGGCGGAGGACACGCGCACGGCGCGGCGGCTGATGGAGATCCACGGCCTGTCGCCGGGTGGCCGGCCCTGTGTCGCCTATCACGACCATTCGACGCCGGCAGACCGGGCGCGACTGGTCCGGGCGGTGGGAGAGGGTCGGGCGGTCGCCTATGTCTCCGAGGCGGGCACGCCCCTGCTCGCGGACCCGGGGTTCCGTCTCGCGGCCGATGTGCGGCAGGCGGGGGGGCAGGTGTTCGCCGTTCCCGGCGCCTCGGCGCTGCTCGCGGCGTTGTCGGTGGCGGGCCTGCCCACGGACCGGTTCCTGTTCTGCGGCTTCCTGCCGCCGGCGGCCGCGGCGCGCCGGACCGCGCTCGCGGAGGTGGCCGCGGTGCCGGCGACGCTGGTCTTCTACGAGACGCCGCGGCGGCTCGATGCCGCGCTCTCGGACATGGCCGAGGTTCTGGGGGAGGACCGCGCGGTGGCCGTCTGCCGGGAACTGACGAAGCGATTCGAGGAGGTGACGACGGGACGGCTCGGGTCGCTCGACCTCGGCGGGATGGTGCGGAAGGGAGAGATCGTGCTGGTGGTCGGACGGGCGGTTGCGGGCGACGCCGCCGATGACGCGGCGGTCGACCTGGCGCTTCGGGAGGCCATGCGCAGCATGCGCGTCAAGGACGCGGCGACGGCGGTGGCGGGCGCGCTGGGGCGGCCCCGGCGGGAAGTGTATCAGCGGGCCCTGGGTCTGGGGGAGGAGGATTAGGGGAATCTTCTTTGTTTGGTGCGAGAAAGGCCGGGCGTGGTCAGGATGGAGGCGGAGATGACGCTCGACGGGACGTGGTCGGAGATGGAACAGGGGCGTGCGATGGTGCGGCGTGCCGATCGCGGGCGCGTCAACCATGCCGCGGGCGCGGCGGCCGAAAACAGCGTCGTGCGCCACTATGCGGAACGCGGCTGCCCCGTCGTGGCCCGGCGCTGGAGGGGCAAGGGAGGGGAGATCGATCTGGTCGCCGCCGACGGCGACGCCCTCGTCTTCGTCGAGGTGAAGAAGAGCCGCAGCCATGCCGCAGCCCTCGAACGGGTCACCGAACGGCAGGTCAGGCGGCTGATGTCCGCGGCGCAGGAATTCCTTGCCACCCGGCCAGGGGGGCTTCTGACCGATGTCCGGTTCGATATCGGGACGGTGGACGGATCGGGGGAGGTGCGCATCCTCGAGAATGCGCTCGCTTGAGGGGCCGCGGGCGGTGAACCCTGGTCCTTGCGCGGTTTTGGCGGGGGCGGTGTCGGCGGTCTCCGGGCGCGGGCTGCGCGCGGGTGATGGCCGGGCGCTGACCGCCACTGGCGGCGGAGGGCCCGGCGCCGTGGGTCGGCCGTGGCGGGTCGGTGGCGGTGCGAGAGCCCGCGCGGGTCTGCCCCCGGCGCGCGGGGAAGCGACGGCATGGCGCCGGGGAAGCCCGTGGACGCCCCCCTCTGGCCCCGGCGCGGGGGGAGGCGATCTGCGCGGCCTCTTGCGCACGGCGCAGCGGCTCCCTCTGGCCCGGCGTGCGGGAAGGCGACGGCCGCCCTGCGCACAGGCACTGCGCGGAGGGCATCGGGGCTGCGGGGCGGATGGACAGCGCCGGGCCGCTGGGCCAGACAGGGCGCGTCACAGAGGAGAGCACCCATGGCCCTGACCGTCGCCGTCCAGATGGATCCGATCGCCCCGATCGACATCGGGGCCGACAGCACCTTTCGCCTGATGGAAGAGGCGCAGGCGCGAGGTCACACCCTGTTCTACTACACGCCCGACCGGGTCGCCTATGTCGAGGGCCGCATCCTCGCCCGGGGCTGGCCGGTTACGGTGCGCCGGGTCAAGGGGGACCATTTCACCCTCGGCGCGGAGGAGGAGCGCGATCTGGCGGAGGTGGACGTGGTCTGGCTCCGGCAGGACCCGCCCTTCGACATGGGCTACATCACGACGACTCACCTGCTGCAGCGGCTGATGCCCGGCACGCTGGTGGTCAACGATCCGTTCTGGGTGCGCAACTTTCCCGAAAAGCTGCTGGTCCTCGATTTCCCGGACCTGACGCCGCCCACCGCCATCGCCCGCGATCTCGCGACGCTGCGCGCCTTCCGCGACAGGCATGGCGACATCATCCTCAAGCCGCTTTACGGCAACGGCGGGGCGGGGGTGTTCAAGCTTGCCCATGACGACGGCAACCTCGCCTCGCTGCACGAACTCTTCGCCTCGATGAGCCGCGAGCCGCTGATCGTACAGAAATACCTGCCCGCCGTGTCGAAGGGCGACAAGCGGGTGATCCTCGTGGACGGGGAGCCCGTGGGCGCGATCAACCGCGTGCCGCAGAAGGGCGAGACGCGGTCGAACATGCATGTGGGCGGACGCGCGGAACCGGCCGAGGTCACGGACCGCGACCGGGAGATCTGCGCGCGGATCGGGCCGAAGCTGCGTGAGGCGGGGCAGGTCTTCGTGGGGATCGACGTGATCGGCGAGTGGCTGACCGAGATTAACGTGACCTCGCCTACGGGTCTGCAGGAGCTGGAGCGGTTCGACGGCACCAATGCCGCCGGGCTGATCTGGGACGCCATCGAGGGGCGACTGGGGGGCTGAGGCGGGGCTGCGCGTGGCGGGGCAAGCGTTTCGTAAGGATCGACGGTCTGCAGGAGCTGGAGCGGTTCGACGGCACCAATGCCGCCGGGCTGATCCGGGACGCCATCGAGGGGCGGCTGGGGGGCTGAGGCGGGGCTGCGCGTGGCGGGGCAGGTGTTTCGTGGGCATCGACGTCGGCGGGGGCTGTCCGGGATCGACGGTCTGCAGGAGCCGGAGCGGTTCGACGGGACCGGTGCCGAGGGCCGATCCGGGACGCGATCGGAGGGGCGGCTGGAAGGCGGACAGACCCGGGGCCGCAGCTCCAGCCCCGTGGACCGAGGGGGCATCAGGGGCGTCCGGTTTCGGTCCCCTGATCCGGGGGATGGGCCGCTCCTCTGGCGTCCGGAGTGCCGGGGCGGGTCGCGGTGGCGAGATGCGGGGGGGGCGGATCGGCTGTATGACGTGCGGCGGTGAGTGGTAGCGGGGCGCCGCGTCTCCGACCCATGGACCGCGCGGGGCGGGCGGGGTAAGACCGCGCCGCATTCGAACAGGCGAGGGTCCATCCATGTCCGCTTCCGGTTCCCCGAGGCCGATGACCTCCCGCCGCTCCGGGCCCCTGAGCGGCACGGCCGAGGTGCCCGGCGACAAGTCGGTGTCGCACCGTGCGCTGATCCTCGGCGCTCTGGCGGTGGGCGAGACCCGGGTCACCGGTCTGCTCGAGGGCGAGGACGTGCTCGATACCGCGACCGCGATGCGGGCCTTCGGGGCGGAGGTGACTCGGGAGACGGACGGGACATGGTCCGTCCATGGCGTCGGCACGGGCGGCTTCGGCGAGCCCGCGGACGTCATCGATTGCGGAAATTCGGGCACGGGCGTGCGCCTCATCATGGGGTCCATGGCGACGACGCCGATCACCGCGACCTTCACCGGCGATGCCAGCCTGCGGTCCCGGCCCATGGGGCGGGTCACCGATCCGCTGGCACTTTTCGGGACGCAGGCGGTGGGGCGCGCGGGCGGGCGGCTGCCGATGACGCTGGTGGGGGCGCGCGATCCGGTGCCGGTGCGCTATGTCGTGCCGGTGCCCTCGGCGCAGGTGAAATCCGCCGTGCTGCTGGCGGGGCTCAATGCGCCCGGGGAGACCGTGGTGATCGAGCGCGAGGCGACGCGGGACCATACCGAGCGGATGCTCGCGGGCTTCGGTGCAGAAGTGCGGATCGAGGAGACGGAGGAGGGCCGGGCGATCATCCTCAGGGGCCAGCCGGAGCTGCGGCCGCAGGTGATCGCCGTGCCGCGGGACCCGTCGAGTGCGGCCTTTCCGGTCTGTGCGGCGCTGATCACCGAAGGGTCGGACGTTCTGGTGCCGGGGATCGGGCTGAACCCGACGCGGGCGGGGCTTTATGACACGCTGCGCGAGATGGGCGCGGACCTGGTCTACGAGAACCCGCGGGACGAGGGCGGCGAGCCGGTCGCGGACCTGCGCGCGCGCTATTCGCCGGACATGAAGGGCATCGAGGTCCCGCCCGAGCGGGCGGCGAGCATGATCGACGAATACCCGGTGCTGTCGGTGGTCGCGGCCTTTGCCGTGGGCGTCACCACGATGCGCGGCGTGAAGGAATTGCGCGTCAAGGAGAGCGACCGGATCGACGCCATGGCCACGGGCCTGCGCGCGGCGGGCGTGACCGTCGAGGAAGGCGAGGACTGGTGGACGGTCGCGGGGCGCGGCCCCGGCGGCGTGCCGGGGGGCGTCACGGTGGAAAGCCGGCTCGACCACCGGATCGCCATGTCCTTTGTCCTGATGGGGTTCGCCGCGCAGGAGGCCGTGACGGTGGACGATGCGAGCCCGATCGCCACGTCCTTTCCGATCTTCGAGGCGCTGATGACGGCGCTGGGCGCGCGGCTGGAGGCCGGTGCCGCGCGGGAGCCTGCCGGACCTGCGCCGTGACGGGCTCTTTCACCATCGCCGTCGACGGGCCCGCCGCCGCGGGCAAGGGCACGATCAGCCGGGCGGTGGCCGGGCGGCTGGGCCTGCCGCATCTCGACACCGGGCTGCTCTACCGCGCCGTGGGGGCGCGGGTGATCGGCGGGCAGGACCCGGTGGATGCGGCTCGGACGCTCGATGCGGCGGAGCTCGATGAGGAGGCGCTGCGGACCGGGCCGGTGGCGGAGGCCGCCTCGCGCGTGGCGGTGATGTCCGAGGTGCGCGACGCGCTGACGGCGTTCCAGCGCGCCTTTGCGCGCAGGCCCGGGGGGGCGGTTCTGGATGGGCGGGACATCGGGACGGTGATCTGTCCGGAGGCGGAAGTGAAGCTCTTCGTCACGGCGAGCCCCGAGTGCCGGGCGGAACGGCGGTATCTTGAGCTGCGCGCCAAGGGGGCGGACGTTACCGAAGAGGGCGTTCTGGCGGATGTGCGCGCGCGGGACGCCCGGGACAGCGGGCGGCAGGTGGCCCCGTTGAAGCCCGCGGGGGACGCGGTGGAGATCGACACGACGACGCTGGATATCGGTGAGGCGATCGAGGCCGCGATGGCGGTGATCGCAGCGCGGCGGGGATAAGCGGGGGAGGGTGCCGGGGGGTGCCGGGGGGTGCCGGGCTCAAGCCCGGCCTACGGCCCGGCACAGGGTCCTGGTGTGGGCTTCGGGCGTCGCGGCCTTGCCAAGCGGGGATGTGTCGGCTATAGGCGCGGCTTGTCAACGCGACGGGACAGTTGCGGGCGAGTTGAGAGCAGGGGTCGGAAATCCGGCCCCGTTTGTTTATCAGCTGCCCGTCCCGCTGCCGAGGCCAACCCACTGCAAGACCGGCGGAGACAACCGCCCGGCCGGAATAACCGAACCGAAGGAACACCAGAGCCACATGGCGCAAAATGCATCCATGGAGGACTTCGAGGCCCTCCTTAACGAAAGCCTCGAAATGGACACGCCGACCGAAGGGTCGGTGGTCAAGGGTCGTGTCATCGCCATCGAGGCGGGTCAGGCCATCATCGATGTCGGCTACAAGATGGAAGGCCGCATCGATCTCAAGGAATTCGCGAATCCCGGCGAGGCCCCCGAGATCGCCGTCGGCGACGAGGTCGAGGTCTATCTCCGCAACGTCGAGAACGCCCGCGGCGAAGCCGTCATCTCCCGCGAGATGGCGCGCCGTGAAGAGGCGTGGGACCGGCTGGAGAAGGCCTATGCCGACGAGGAGCGCGTCGAGGGCGCGATCTTCGGCCGCGTCAAGGGCGGTTTCACCGTCGATCTGGGCGGCGCCGTGGCGTTCCTGCCCGGCAGCCAGGTCGATGTGCGCCCGGTCCGCGACGCGGGCCCGCTCATGGGTCTCAAGCAGCCGTTCCAGATCCTCAAGATGGACCGCCGCAGGGGCAACATCGTCGTCTCCCGCCGCGCCATCCTCGAGGAGAGCCGCGCGGAACAGCGCGCGGAGGTCATCTCCAACCTCATGGAAGGCCAGGCGGTCGACGGCGTGGTCAAGAACATCACCGAATACGGCGCCTTCGTCGATCTCGGCGGCGTTGACGGCCTCCTGCACGTCACCGACATGGCGTGGCGCCGCGTGAACCATCCCTCCGAGATCCTGTCGATCGGCGAGACCGTGAAGGTACAGGTCATCAAGATCAACAAGGAGACCCACCGGATCAGCCTCGGCATGAAGCAGCTGCAGGATGATCCCTGGGATTCCGTGGCGATCAAGTATGCGCTGGACAGCGTGCATCAGGGCCGGGTCACCAACATCACCGACTACGGCGCCTTCGTGGAGCTGGAGCCGGGGGTCGAGGGGCTTGTCCACGTCTCGGAAATGTCGTGGACCAAGAAGAACGTCCATCCCGGCAAGATCGTCTCCACCTCCCAGGAGGTCGAGGTCATGGTGCTGGAGATCGACGAAGCCAAGCGCCGCGTGTCGCTGGGCCTCAAGCAGACCATGCGCAACCCGTGGGAGGTCTTTGCGGAGACCCATCCCGAGGGGACCGAGGTCGAGGGCGAGGTCAAGAACATCACCGAGTTCGGCCTGTTCGTGGGCCTGCCCGGCGATATCGACGGCATGGTGCACCTTTCGGACCTGACCTGGGAAGGTCGGGGCGAGGACGTGATCGGCGACTTCCGCAAGGGGGACATCGTGCGCGCCAAGGTGCTCGAGGTCGACACCGAGAAGGAGCGGATCTCGCTCTCGATCAAGGCGCTCGACAACGACCCCTTCGCGGATGCCATCGGCGGCGTGAAGCGCGGCTCGATCATCACCGTCGAGGTGACCAAGATCGAGGACGGCGGGATCGAGGTGGAATACGAGGGCATGAAGTCCTTCATCCGCCGCTCCGACCTGTCGCGTGACCGGGCCGAGCAGCGTCCCGAGCGGTTCCAGGTCGGCGACAAGGTGGACGTGCGCGTCACGAACATCGACTCGAAGACCCGCCGTCTGGGCCTGTCGATCAAGGCACGCGAGATCGCCGAGGAGCGCGAAGCGGTGGAGCAGTTCGGCTCGTCCGACAGCGGCGCCTCGCTGGGCGACATCCTTGGCGCGGCCCTGAAGGGCAACGACGACTGACCTAGGCCCTGCCTCGGCCATGACATGAAACGCCCCGTGGCCTGATGGTCGCGGGGCGTTTTCGTTTCGGACGGCGTCGGGCGGGGCCGGAGCGGCCCCCGAGCTCAGACGAAGATCAGGCTGTCGGCAAGGGCGGCGAAACTGTCGACACCGTTGATCTGAAGCGTGTCGTTGCCAAAATCGAGAAGGATTCCGCCCCCTGTCTGGGAGCCGAAATCCTCCACAAACTCGAGTGGCGTGAGCGACATCCCGGACAGGAAGGCGCGGTCGATCTGGATCGTGTCGGCTCTCTCGAAGTCGTAAATCACGTCATTGCCGTAGAGCTTGCGGAAGATGAACGTGTCCGCGCCGGCCCCGCCGAGCAGTATGTCGTCGCCACCGCCGCCGTCCAGCGTGTCCTGCCCGCCGCCGCCGACCAGCACGTCGTCGCCGCCGCCGCCGTAGAGCTCGTCGGAACCGGGGCCGCCGTTGAGGAAGTCGTCCCCGGGCCCGCCGTGGAGAATGTCGTTGTTGCCGCCGCCCAGCAGCCGGTCGTCGCCGCCGCCGCCGATCAGGATGTCCGCGCCGCCGCCGCCGACCAGCACGTCGTCGCCGCCGCCGCCGTTCAGCAGGTCGTTGCCGGCCTGGCCCTTGATCACGTCCTCGCCGGCGTTGCCGAGGAGCCGGTCATTGCCGCCGCCGCCCTGGATGTTGTCATCGCCCGCGCCCCCCAGGGCCACATCGTCGCCGCCGCCGCCGAATACGATGTCATTGCCGCCGCCGCCCTTGAGGACGTCGTTGCTGCCATAGCCCTTGAGCACGTTGTCGGCGCTGTTGCCGATGAGGACATCGGCTTGGGCGGTTCCCTCGAAGACCACCTGGCCGGGCGGGGGCGCCGGGCCGGGGCTCTGGCTGGTCGCATCGAGCACGACGGGGCCCGTGGTCGATCCGAACTTCTGGGTGGCGACGACGGCGAGCTGACCGGAGATCGTGCCGATTTCCAGCCCTATGCCGATGTATTCGTACTCGGGGCGCAGGATGTTGCCTCGATGGCCGGGGCTGTTCATCAGTCCGGCGTGGATCGCCTTCACCTCGTCGGCGTAGCCCGGCGCGCCGCCGACCCCGATGGCGCCGATGTTTTCGCCGGTCTTGTATCCGTCGGTGATGCTGAATCCGGCGTCCAGCATCCGGGCGAAATGCCCCGAGCCGCCGGCCCCGACATGGGAGATGTTCCCCGTCTCGATCATCCACTTCGAATGACGTTCGGCGGCGAGGTTCAGACGCAATTCCAGTTGCAACGGTGCGAGGCCGCGGGAGGTCCGTTCGGCATTCGCGAGGTCCGCGAGCTGGCGCTCGATGTCTGACGCATGGGTCATGGACAGTCCTGAATTACTTCGATCAATGGGTCGGCTCAAGGGACGCATCCGGACCCCTGCACGCCCCAGCCAGTGGGGCGCGCGGGGACCTTAGATCAGGGTTGCCGTGATGTCATCCTGCCGCTGGGGGAACCTTTTCCGGTCCCGGCGGTTAATGGCCGCCGGCGGGCGGCTTTGCGCCCAGTATGCCCCGTGTCCCGGTGCGAATCGGTGCCCGTTTTCAGTGACGTAACGGCGCAGTTCCGTGCATGCGGGCAGGTATGCGGCCAAAGCAGGGTAGATATCGGGCATCAAAGACGGAAAAAGCCCTTGGTCAGGTCATGGGGCGTATTTTCTCCCGACGCCGCTTGCGCCTATAGTCTGGTGGGCCACTGCGCGGACCGGTGTCGTGGGGGGGTCGAGGTTGTTACGGGGGGACGGATGATCCGATCCGAACTGATCCAGAAGATCGCCGACGATAATCCGCACCTCTACCAGCGCGATGTCGAGCGGATCGTGAATACGATTTTCGAGGAGATCACCAACGCGATGTCTCGGGGCAACCGGGTCGAATTGCGGGGCTTCGGGGCGTTTTCGGTGAAGAAGCGGGATGGCCGGATCGGCCGCAACCCGCGCACCGGGGAGAGTGTGGAGGTCGAGGAGAAGCACGTGCCCTTCTTCAAGACCGGCAAGCTCTTGCGGGACCGGCTGAACGGCAAGTAGAAGGGCTCATGACCTACATCAAGTATGCCTTCTGGGGTCTCGTCGCCCTGTGCCTCGTGACCGTCAGTTTCGCCAACCGCGGTCTGGTGGAGCTGAAGCTGCTGCCCGAGGCGATCGCCGCCGCGCTGCCCGCGGGCCTTGGCTGGCTGGCACCGGTGGTTCAGGTGCCGTTGTTCGTGGCGCTGCTCATCGGGGTGGCGCTCGGTCTGGTGATCGGGCTGATCTGGGAATGGCTGCGCGAGGCGAAGCAAAGGGCGGAGGCCGGTCGCCGGCGCCGGCGAATCGTCGAGCTCGAGCGGGAGGTCGCGCGTCTGAAGGACGAGAAGCACGAGGGCAAGGACGAGGTCCTCGCGCTGCTCGACAGGGCGGGCTGAGCATTCGGGTCAAGATCTGCGGGCTGCGCGATGAGGCCGGCGTGGAGGCCGCGGCAGCGGCGGGTGCGGCCTATGTGGGCCTTGTCTTCTTCGAAAAATCGCCGCGCAACGTGGGGCTCGTCAAAGCGCGGGCCGCGGCTCTGGCGGCTCCGCCGGGCGTGGCCAAGGTTGCGCTGGTGGTGGATGCCGATGACGCGGCGCTGGATGCGATCCTCGCCGAGGTGCCTCTCGACATGCTGCAGCTTCACGGGTCCGAAAGTCCGGAGCGGGTGGCCGACGTGCGTCGGCGCACCGGCCTGCCGGTGATGAAGGCGGTGGGGATCGGCTCGGCGGAGGATCTGACGAAGCTCGACCTCTATGCCGGGGTGGCGGATCAGCTTCTGGTGGACGCGAAGCCCGTGGAGGGAGGGCCGTTGCCGGGTGGCAATGGCGTGGCGTTCGACTGGCGGCTGATCTCGAACCGGCGCTGGCCGGTGCCGTGGATGCTGGCGGGCGGGCTCACGCCGGAGAATGTCGCAGAGGCGGTGGCGCTGACGGGGGCGCGGCAGGTGGACGTGTCCTCCGGGGTCGAGAGCGCGCCGGGGGTCAAGGACCTGGGGCGGATCGCCGCGTTCGTCCGGGCGGCGCAGAGCGGACGGGCTATCCCGAGCCTGCGCAGGTAAAGCTGGACGCGGCGGCGGGATCGCCGCCCAGATGCACCGCGAAGAGTGGCCAGGGGCAGAGGGGCCGGGTGCCTGGCGCGAACTCCAGCGGGATGGCGCCGGGGGGCGCGTCCTGTTCCACCCAGTCGACAAGCCGGGGCAGGAGGTTCGGCGCCGGGCCTTCGGGGATCGCGTAGAGGCGGAGGATCTGGTCCGCTGCGGGGTCCTCCTCGTGCAGGCGGTCGATCCACATGGCGCTGCGGAACAGGGAGTGGTCGAGGTCGTCGGCAGGATGCAGGACGAGGATGCGCGCGCCGTTCGCTCCGAAGGCGACGATGCTTTCGGCATCGGGCGCGCTGTCCGGCAGGCGGGCGGCGGCGTCCGGGATGTCGAGGGCCGCAAGAAAGGCGAGGGGGTCGTCGGTGCGCAGGCCAAGCGCCGCGGCCAGTCCGGCGGCGGCGGTCACGGCGCCGGCCGGAAGGCTGTCCCCGGTGCCGAGGCGGGCGGCGCGCCAGTCTCCCGCGCCGAGGGAGGGAGGCCAGGGCCAGGGGGCGTAGAGCGGATCGTAGAGATCGGTCCGCGGGCCGTCCTGCAGGATCACCAGCGCCTCCAGCCGTTCGGGAAAGAGGCAGGACACGGAGGTTTCTGCGCAGGCGAGACGGAACGGGTCGAAATTGGCCCGGCAGCCCTCGATGTCGAAGACGATGCCGTCGGCGAGACCGTCGAGGGCATCGCAGGCCGCGAGAACGGCGTCTGCGACGAGGGTCAGATCCGCGTCGGAGAAGGCCTCGTGCAGGGGGCCGCGGAGGGGGGAGAGGGTCTGGATGCCATGCGCCTCCTGCAGGAAGCGCCGGTCGCCGCCGAGGGCGGGCGAGACGAGGTAGAGGCCATCGTAATCGCCGGGGACCGCGACAGCGGCGGAGAGTGCGGCGAGCGCGCCGTCGCCTGTCCCGGCGGCATAGACATGATCGGGGGGGCGACCGTAGGCGGCCCGGGCGAGATCGTCGGCGCGGGGCAGGGTCTCTGCCTCGAAGGGGGCCTCCAGCACCGCTGCGCCCTGTGTCAGCAGGTCTTCGCGGGTCAGGGGGGACGGGTCGAAGAGGTGGAAGAGCCGCCCGGACCAGTCCTCGGGGAGGTGCAGATCGAGGGCCCGACCGGAGGACAGAAGGACCTGCACCCGGCAGTGGGGCACGGGTTCGGTTCCCTCGACATTGGCGAGAAGCGGCGTCCCGACCTCCGCCACGGACTGGCAGGCAAGGGCGGGGGCACTTGCGAGAAGGCAGGGTATGAGACGCAGCAGCAGCATGGACCCTCTTGATCTGGGACGATTTGGTCGCACCCGGCGCGTGCTGTCAAAGGCCACGGGGACGAGGGTTCCCATTTCCATCGCGCGCGGTCCGGTTTATCACGTCCTTCACCAATGAGCCGCGGAGGGCGCAGCATGGCCGAGGACCTGGTCAACAGCTTCATGACGGGACCCGACGAGAGCGGCCGATTCGGTCAGTTCGGCGGGCGGTTCGTATCCGAGACGCTGATGCCGCTTATCCTCGAACTGCAGGCGGAATACGAGAACGCGAAGACGGACCAGAGCTTCTGGGACGAGATGCACCACCTCTGGACCCATTACGTGGGCCGCCCCTCGCCGCTCTATTTCGCCGAGCGGCTGACGGACCGGCTGGGCGGCGCCAAGGTCTACATGAAGCGCGACGAGCTGAACCACACCGGCGCGCACAAGATCAACAACGTGCTGGGGCAGATCATCCTCGCCCGGCGCATGGGCAAGAAGCGGATCATCGCGGAGACCGGCGCGGGCCAGCATGGCGTGGCGACGGCGACGGTCTGCGCCAAGTTCGGCCTGAAATGCGTGGTCTACATGGGCGCTCACGACGTGGAGCGGCAGGCGCCCAACGTGTTCCGCATGAAGCTCCTCGGTGCCGAGGTCGTGCCGGTGACCTCGGGCCGAGGCACGCTGAAGGATGCGATGAACGACGCTCTGCGCGACTGGGTGACCAATGTGCGGGACACGTTCTACTGCATCGGCACCGTTGCGGGGCCGCATCCCTACCCGGCGATGGTGCGCGATTTCCAGTCGATCATCGGCAAGGAG
>Ga0008835_101184_pt1 | contig 14643 bp, 9 predicted proteins | sample HotLakConsoUCCRE_FD_62215 | JGI IMG/M metagenome (GOLD analysis project Ga0008835, IMG submission 62215) | Hypersaline microbial mat communities from Hot Lake, Washington, USA - Hot Lake Consortium UCC-RE (Hybrid Assembly) ...
CACGTCCTCGATCCGGCCGTTGAACCGCTCCACCATGCCGTTTGTCTGCGGCCGCATCGGCGGGGTCAGGCGATGCTCGATGCCGAGGTCGGCGCAGAGGCGGTCGAACTCGTGCTGTCCGGTGGGGCTGCGTTTGCGCAAGCCAAACAGTCGGTCGGTGAAGGCCTTGCCGTTGTCGGTGAGCACCCGGGTGATCTTCATCGGTGCGGCACGTTCCAGATCGCGGAGGAAACGGCGCGCGTTGGCGGCGGTCTGCGCCGGGTAGATGCGCACGAAGACCCAGCGCGTGGCCCGGTCGATGGCCACGAAGAGATAACGGCGGCGGTCCTCATCGGCCATTTGGGGCAGGTATTTCACGTCGATGTGCAGGTAGCCCGGTTCATAGGCCTTGAACGGCTTGTGCGCGGGCCGGGGCACTGTCGGCTTCAGGTCGCGCAGGTTGCCGACGCCATGGCGGCGCAGGCAGCGGTCCAGACCCGAGCGCGAGACGTGCGGGTTGAGGAACTCGCGCACCACCGCCAGGAGATCGTCCAACGGCAGGAGAAGGGTCCTGCGCAGGCAGACCGCGACGGCTTCCTGCGCCGCTGTCAGCCTGGTCTGCAACCGATGAGGCGTGTGGCTGCGATCCTGGACGCGGTCGCGCTTGCGCCACTTCCACACCGTCTGCTCGGAGATCCCGTAGCGCTCCGCCACCATCCACGCAGGCTCACTGCTCGCCTGAATGGCAGCCCGGATCTTCGGCGTCGTTGCAGCTTGCTTGTGAAGAGAGATCAGCATCCTCGCCCCCCATCCCGAACCTCGCGCAGGATCGATCTTGCCATGAAGAGCGCCGTCCGGCGAGGGTCTATGTGATCATCCGGGATGGAACACCTACCTCCATGCCAGCAAATCCTCGCATGAACTCTCACAGCACCTATAAGCCCGATAATGCAAGATCTCAACCCTAAAGTAGCGCGGCGGTCGGGCAAAAAAGACCGACCTCAAGTAGCGAAGCGATAGGGCCTCAGGAGAACCCTTAAGGAGCGCAGCGATAGCGCAGATAAGGCCGGCCTCAAGGAGCGCAGCGGTAGGCCGAGAACGAAACCCGCCCTCAAGTAGCGAAGCGGTAGGGCCTACAGGAAACAGCCCTCGGGTAGCGCAGCGGTCGCGTCGAACAGACCCGCGCTCCGACACCGCGGCGGTTGTCTTGCGACCCGAGCGCCCTGCCCCGTCATTCCGAGCGGCTTCGCGCCGCGACGGGCTCGGTGACCGTGCGGGCCGCGGTGGCCCCGGCCGCAGGCTGCAGCTCGGCCTCGATGCTCTCGATCTCGGCCCGGAGCGCCTCGTACTCCGCCATCTTGCGGCGCAGGAAGGCGCGCGTCAGGCGGGCCTTCGCGCCCAGCCCCTTCGGCGTCAGGATGTAGGCGTAGCGCAGCTTGTGCTCGGAGACGCGGAAGTTCTCGGCCTTGATCATACCCCTCTCGATCAGGGCGTTCAGGCAGTAATGCGCGCCACCAAGACTGATGCCGAGGGCGCGCGCCAACTCGCGCTGGCTCATCCCCGGATTGGCCTCAAGAAGCCGCAGCATCCGGTAGTGCGCGTCGCCCTGCATGCGGCGGGCCATCAGGCGAGGACGCCGGTGGCTGGCACGGCTACCGCACCGGAGCGTGCAGCACGTCCCGGTCTCCGCTCATCCGACGTCACGTCGCCGTTCATATGTGAACGGCTAGGGAGATTCGGCGACCATGGCAAGACAATCCGTGCCCCTGCGACAGCCCCGCGTCGCAGTCGATGTGATGCCGGCACCGTTGTGGCGATGAGTACGCGCAGGCAGCGCCGTTGGGCGAAACCTGCCGATTTAAGCCCAAGATGATGACTTTCCTACCGGATGCCGCTCTGACGGCGCGACCGCCGACGGCACAACAGGGGCGCGAGCGGAGCCATTCCGACTGCCCGCGCCGGAGCCGAGCGCGTGACAGCCCGTCACCTGGCTGCCCTCCAATCGGGCACTCCGATGCCTCGGTGCCACACAATCTTGCGTCATTTGACTGTTATCTCCAATTGGTAGCTCTGACCACCGAAGGGCTGTTGACAGGTGGCTCGTTGTGACTAGGGAGGGACTTGTAATGAGTCTTTCGGCGGTTGGCCGACGAGAATTCCATTATCCGAAAAGGGGCTTCCATCATGACCGGTGTTGCTGCAATGGCCTTGCCGTTCGCGGCCGTATTTTCGGTCTCGTTCCTTCTGTGCGCAGGCCTTGTGCGTGCGGCAAGATGGGTGCCGCGGCTGGCGGGCCGGGCAGGAGACCTCTTCGCCGTGCAGCGCTCGCATCATCGTCTCACCCCCAGGGTCGGAGGCATCGGCGTCTTCGCGGCGCTGATGATCTCGATCTTCTACGTGCCGGCCGCGCTCCTCGACGCCTGGTCGAGCGTCATGATCGCAACATCGGTGGTGTTTTTCGTGGGCCTGGCAGAGGACATGGGATGGCCGGTCTCGGCGAAGCTGCGCCTGCTCGCCGCGGCCGTGTCGACGGCCATCGCGATGGCGCTCATCGGGATCTGGGTGCCGCGCTTCGGCATCCCCGGCCTCGACCTGGCGATGGCCACGGGCTACCTCGGCATCCCGCTGACGATCTTCGCCATCGCCGGCATCTCGCACGCATTCAACCTCATCGATGGCGTGAACGGGCTTGCCGCCATGACCGGGTTGATCGCGGCCGTGGCCCTCGGCTGGATCGCGCGCATGTCCGGCCAGACCGAGATGATCACCTTTGCCTTCTTCATCGCCTTCGCGCTGCTGGGGTTTTTGGCGCTCAACTATCCTTCGGGCCGGATCTTCCTGGGTGATGCCGGAGCCTATTCCATCGGCTTCGTGCTGTGCTGGTTCGGCCTCGCGCTGATGTGGCGCAACCCGGAGCTCTCGCCCTGGGCGGTCATGCTCACCTTGTTCTGGCCGATCATGGACACGCTGCTGGCGATGTATCGCCGGCGGCGCAGCGGCAAACCCGCGATGTGCCCGGATCGGTTGCACATTCACCAGCTGGTGATGCGCACGTTCGAGATCGCCTGGCTCGGACGCGGGCGTCGCCATCTGGCCAATCCCCTGACCACGATCGCGCTCGCCCCGGCGATCATGCTTCCCGCCCTGCTCGGCGTGGTGCTGTGGGACCGGCCGACCCTGGCCCTGCTCACCTTCGCAGGGCTCATCCCGATCTATTTCGCGGTGTATTTCGCGGCGGTGAGGCTGGTGCGCAATGGTGACATCACGCGCACCCGACGCCACCTCAGAGCAGCGGAAGTCTCGTGAGCCGCGGCAATACATGACGCGACCTGACGCGGGGCGCGCGCGCGCGTTCACCGTCCTGGCACAAATCGGGCATCCGCGGCGGTCCGGAGTCTTGAGCAGCACCCTTGCGACACAACAGAGCGGGGATCGCGCGTCACTGTCGAAACACCTCCGACAAGATCGGCATACAAGCGTCGATGCCGGCCAGAGCCCGGCCCGTCTCACGCGTGTCGCGCCTGATGGGAGTTGTGTAGTCCCGATCTGGTGCGACACGCTCGTGCGTGTCATCACGGAGGCGCGAGGTTGTCGCGATCGACCGAGACCCTGACGGGGCGTCCCATGAGTTCAAGCAGTAGTTCCACGCGCCCACCTTCTGGCGCCTTGAGCACGGTGGCGACCCAGTCGGCAAAGGCGCCGCGCGAGATCCTGACCTCGCTTCCGATCAGCATGGTATCGTCCACCCGCAACCGACCATGCAGGTCGGTCCGGTCCATGAGCTCGGCGATGACGCCCGCGGGCAAGGCCTGCGGACGCCCGTCGGGGGTGGCGACCAGGTAGGACACACCGTAGGTGTTGTTGATGACCCCCCATCCGGGCGCGGAGAGATCCAGTTCGACGAAGAGGTAGCCCGGAAACACCGGCCGGAGCACGGTGAGCGTGCGGCGGCCGCGCGTCCTTTGGCGCTCCTCCCAGGGCAGGAAGACCCTGACGCCTTGTCGTTCCAGGTTCAGCAAGGCGCGGGCTTCGTTATGTGCCTTGACCTTCACGGCATACCAGGCCCACCCCGCACGCATGTCCCGACTGCTGTCCGTCATCATCCGTGTCCCTTCTGCCCGTTACCTCGGGCCGCAGCCAACTGCTCCAAGGCCGAGGCGCCACGGCCGTCGCGCCGTCTGCCCGGCAGATCCCGGGCACGCCCGCACCGACACGCCCGCCTCAGGTGGCGAGAAACTGGCTCGCCCCCTCGGGCGAAACCCGGATCGCCGTCAGCGCGCCGCCATAGACCGCGCCGGTGTCGATCAAGATCCGTCCGTGTCCGATGACCGGCTCCGGCACCGGCGCGTGGCCCGCCACCACCCATTGTGCGTCGACCCGGTCCCGAGTGTGGAAGCGATCCGTTCCCCAGATCAAGGCGGTCTTGTTCTGGGCCGTCATCGGCACGTCGGGATCCGCCCCGGCATGCACCACCCACAGATTGCCCGACGACCATGCCGCCGGCAGGGAGTAAAGCCAGTCCAGGCAGGCAGGGCCGAGCGCGGCGCGCAGATCGCTGGCTGCATCGACGAGATCGGCGCCCGATGGCCGTTCCGGCGTCGCCGGCGCGTCCACACCGAAACTTTGCAGGGTCTGCAGGCCCCCGTGTCGCAGCCAGCCCTGCGCGCGCATCGGGTTGTCGAGGAAATCGAGCATCATCTGCTCATGATTGCCGATCAGACATGTGACATGGTCTCGATAGTCGAGAGACAGATCGTGTACGAAGCTCAGCACCTGCGCACTGTTCGGTCCACGATCGATGTAGTCGCCGACGAACACGAGGTGTGGCCGGGTGTACCCTTCGGCCGCGACATCCGCGTCGATCATCCGCAAGAGGTCGTGCAACTTGCCCGAGCAGCCGTGCACGTCGCCCACGACATAGACCGGCTGGTCGGGTCGCGGCGGTGACCATGTGGTGTCCGGCATATGGCGTCATCCTTCGTCACCCTCCCATGTAGCGTGACGGAAATGCATCGTCACGGGTCAATTGCGACCTGCACCGCCCATTCCGACTACGCATACCCCTTGGCAGCCCGTATGCTCGATATCAAAACGCGCACGGCACCGGACGTGACACGGGAGTTTGTCGTCTCGGCTGGGTGGCAAGAGATCCTGGCAGGCGCTCCGGTTTGCGCAGCAAAACGCGACGGGCATCAGGAAAGAGACCGAACATGATGAAATTTCCGCGGATCGCTGTGGCGCTCGGCCTCGCGCTGTCGGGGTGCGGCTTCGCCTACGTCTCTTCGGACATTCGCGAGATGAGCGGGACCGATGGGGTTCAGGTCGTCGATCTGACGCCCGCCACCGTGTCGCACGCCAACGCACGACCCTATCAGCCGCAGAGCCTGCCGGAGGCGTATTCGCGCATTGCCGGCGGAAACCGTCCGCCGACAGGTCCGCGGCTTCCCGATCCGGTCTTTGGTCCCGAGAACGTTCCCGGTTCGCTCGAAGTCCGGCTACCGCCCGAGACAGATCCCGAGCCCTACCGCATCGGCGTGGGCGATATCTTGCGTCTTTCGACACCCGAGGCCGCTGGCCTGGCGGGCGAGATGACCGGCGGCAATGCGGCGCAGATCGCGCAACAAGGCTTCACCGTTCAAGACGACGGCGCGATCTCGATCCCGGACGTCGGCCGCGTCGCGGTTGCGGGCCTGTCCTTGCAAGACGCCGAAAACGCGATCTTCAGCCGCATGGTCGAGGCGCGCATGGACCCGTCCTTCAGCGTCGAGATCGCTGAGTTCAATGCCCGTCGTGTCGCGATCGGCGGGGCGGTCGCATCGCCCGGGCTCGTACCGATCACGCTTGCACCCCTTCATCTCGACCAGTTGCTGGCCGCGAGCGGCGGTGTGACGACGGACGAGTTCGCAGTGGTGCGAATCTTTCGCGACGGATCGCTCTACCAGGTGCCGGTGGATCAGCTCTTCGCCGCATCCGGGCTTCGCCGCATCTTGCTGCAAGATGGCGACAGCGTGTTCGTGGACACGACCTACGACTACGATCGGGCCGAAGCCTTCTACAATCAGGAGATCGCCCGCGCCGACTACACTCAGCAGCAACGCGCCAATGCGATCTCGGAACTGCAGGCTGAGATTTCCATCCGGCGTGCGGCCCTGCAAGAGAGCCGCAGCAATTTCGAATCGCGCGTCGAGTTCGGCGCGGTGGGCCGGGAATACGTCTACATCGCCGGTGAAGTCGACAGTCCCGGGCGCTTCCCCCTGCCCTTCGACAATCGCGTGACGCTCGCCGATGCGCTGTTTGAACAAGGCGGCGTGGCCGAGACATCGGGCGACCCGAGCCAGATCTACGTGCTGCGTGCAGACAGCTCGCCGAGCTACGTGCGCGACATCATTGCTTACCGGCTGGATGCGCGGAATGCGGCCAATTTCGTGCTGGCAGCGCGGATGGAGTTGCGGCCCGGCGACGTGATCTTCATCTCCGAACAGCCGGTGACCCGGTGGAACCGCACGATCAGCCAAATCCTGCCGACGATCACGCTGAGCGACCGGTTGGCGAGAAACTGATCCGACATCATCTCCCGAAGTCTGGCATGGGGTACGCAATCCGACTATGACCCGGAAAGCGGACGCTTGGAATGACATCGTCCATGGGCAATTTCGAGCGACGACCGCATCAGGAGCAGCAGGTGCCAACAAGCAACGAACCGGTCCGGGACGATGATGAGATCGACCTCTTCCACCTTGCAGGCGTGCTGTGGCGCGGACGCTGGGTCATCGCGCTGTTCGTCATCGTCGCAGTGGCGCTCGGCGGCTACTACGCCTACCGGGTCGCGGTGCCCCTCTACCCGGCGCGGGTCACGGTGGCCCTGCTGGGTCAGCAACAACAGGTGATCAGCGACATCGAAAGCGTGATCGCGGGCGGCGGCACCGACGTCACTGCCATCAACACCGAGTTCGAGGTCATCCGGTCGCGCAACCTGATCGGTCGCCTCGTGGACGCCCTCGACCTGGTGAACGACCCGGAGTTCAACGGAGCACTCCGGCCGCCCACTCCGCGCCAGGCCCTGATCAACCAAGTGCTGGGCCGCGAACCGGGCCCCTTGCCGCCGCCCGAGGTCACACGCCGCCGGGTCATCGATGCGCTCGTGGGCCGGATCTCCGTCACCAGCGTCCGGCAGTCGCTCGCCTTCAACATCGCCATCGAGACGACTGACCCGGTCAAATCCACCGAGATCGTCAACACCCTCGCCGAGCTCTATGTCGATGACCAGATCCAGCAAAAACTCGAGTCGACCGCGAGCGCCATCGAATTCCTGTCCCGGCGCACGAGCGAGCTGCAGGCGAATGTCGAAAATCTGGAACAGCAGCTTGCGGAAACGACTGAGCAATCCAACGTCATCACGGCCGATCTGTTGCAGGCGCGCAACCTTCAGCTGAGCGATCTGCGCGAACGGATCGGTGCGTTGGAACGCCAGAACGCCTCCGATGAGACCATGGCCGATCTCCTGCGCCTCGACCAGACACAAGAGGCCCTCTTGGCTGCCCTCGCCACTGTCGACGACGCGCGGGGCCGTGCAATCTTGCAGCAATACAACAGCAACACATTGACGGAGGCCGCACTGCGCAACGAGGTCGGGGAGCTGATCGCGGAGCTGCAGCAAGGAATCGATCGCAACACCGTACAGATCTCGGCCCTCCAGGTCTCGGAATCGGAACTCTCAGACCGGATCCGCGCCCAATCGGGCACGTTGATCAATCTGCAACAGCTCGAACGGGAGGTGCAGGCCGCGCGGCTCCTTTACGAAACGTTTCTGACGCGGCTGCAAGAAGCCAGCGTGCAACAGGGCCTCGAGACCGCCAATGCGCGCATCTTGTCGGAGGCTGTGCCACGGGGCGCCACGAGCCCACAGCGATCGCGGATCTTGCTTTTGTCCGCAATACTGGGCGCCCTTCTCGCGGCGGGGCTCGTGCTGCTGCGCGAGTGGAAATTCGCAGGCTTCAGGACCAGTGACGATCTGCGCAGAGAAACCGCGAAGCGCGTGTTCGGGTCCATTCCGGTGGTGGCCAACAACGATCGCAGGAAAGTCCTCCAACACATGAAGGAGAACCCTTCATCCGTGTTTGGCGAAGCGGTCCGTAACCTCAGGACTTCGGTCCTGATGGCCAGCATCGACAAGGAGCCAAAGGTGATCTTGGTGACCTCCGCAATTCCGAACGAAGGCAAGACCACGCTGGCGATCGCACTAACGCGCTACCTGTCCGTGATGGAGGGAAAGCGCACGCTTCTGGTCGAGGCCGATATCCGGCGCAAGACGTTGCGAGCCTATGTCGATGAGGAACCGGAGGTTGCACTCGTGGATCTCCTGCTTGGCAAGCATGACACCACCAAGACAAACCTCTACAACGAGGAGCTCGGCGTCGAGGTGATATCAGGGTCGGACGGCGGCGGAACGAACGCGGCGGATCTGTTCGCGTCGAAACGGTTCCGCGAGTTCATCGAGATCATCCGCGGCGAGTTCGACTATATCGTGATCGACAGCCCGCCTGTTCTGGCCGTGCCGGACGCGCGTGTGCTCGCGAGCCATGCCGATTCGATCGTGTTCGCCGTGAAATGGTCGACCACGACCAAGACGCAGGTGCGCCAGGGCATCGACATGCTCGAAAGCGTGGGGGCCAACGTGACCGGGCTGGTCTTGACGCAAGTGGATCAGCGGAAGATGAAGACTTACGGATACGGTGGCCAGTACGGGTACGACGGCTACGCGGCAGGCTATTATTCGAAGTGACAATCCTCAGCCTCGAAGGATTGACCTCACGCCGAGCCTGAGCCGATCGCGCTGGTGGTATCGGTGACCGCAAAAGCCGTCCTGCGGCGTCATTGCGGTCAGTCCGTCAACCGGTCGATCTGCAGCTGCCCGATCTCCGGCGAGACCCATTGGATGGACCGCCGGACCGTGCCTCTGTCATCGAGCCAGTAGCGGTTTTCGTAGGTGCCGTTGCCGGTCTCGCAGACCTCGGTGAACCGGGTCGCGGCATAGGAACGCCCCAGCATCAGGATCGAGTCACGGCCTTCGTTCGTGATCCGGCACAGATGCGTCTGCGCGCGTTCTTGATACTCTCCATCGAGATGCAGCATGACACGGTCGACATGTCCCTCCGCGCGTCTGGACAAGACAGATGCCGTCTCGGCGGCATCGGACGACATGAGATCGAAGCCGAACCCGCGGGTTGCCGTCAGCAGGCCATCTTGCCTGATCGTCAGGCCGCGATCTCCGGGGCTGCGCCATGTCTCGACGCCACGATTGGTGCCGACCCGCGTATACAGTTCCGTGGCATCGAGGCGCAGATATTCGACGGCAAGCAAAGGCTGCCCGATCTGTGCCACCAGCTCGGGCGTCAGTGCAGAGCTTGCATCTGTCTGTGGCGCTTCGGCCCCTCCCCGCCCGACGACGTTCGAGGCGAGCGTGCTCGCAAGCGACACCAACGGATCGTCCTGCGCGGTTCCACAACCGACAAGCATTGACGCGCAAACCGTCAGGAGCGCATTGCGCCCCTGCCACCTCCGGTCCGGAAACCGCATCCTCTTCATCGCCAGAACATCCCTTCGGTGTCTTCCAGACTTGGCCTTTGGTAGCCTGTGACCAGATCGTGCAGGCGGCCATCCATCTCGAGGCGCGCTCCCCCGTCCCTCTGGGTCGGGCGAATGGTGCCGCCCGCGACATTGCGCGACGCGTTTCCGGTCAGCCATTGCAGCGGAATTGTTAGCTCGACCCCCTTGTCGAAGGAGCCTTCGCCGAATTCGTCGAAAGACACATCGGTGAAAGTGGCGAAGGCACCGATGCTCCAGCCGTTGTCGAACACCCGGTTCACGCGGAAAGTCGCGCCCAGATCGCCAGCCAGGTAGCGTCCGACGTCGATCTGGCCTTCGAACTCTCGTCCGAGGTCGAAGTACGCAGACACGTGCCCGGTCGTTACATTGTAATCTTGCAGGCCGAACCCGCCATCGAAGTCGCGACGCCACACATGGTTGAGTTCGAAACCAACCCCGATCGTCGAGTTTGCGGGTTGCCAAAGCAGTTCTCCCGATACGCCGGCGAACATGCGCTCGAAGTAGCCGACGCTGGCGCGCGCGTAGACGTCGTTCCCGACGTTGTGGTAGTAGCTTAGGGTCAGATTATCGACATAGGCATCGCTTTGCTGGTTGTAGAGGGCTCGTTCCGAACGCACCGGAAACGGCGCGCCCGTCGGAGGGACATCCACGACCCGCGAGTCGTCGAGGTTCCCGACCACCGGTATCCTGACGGCGCCTTGTGCGATGAGGCTTGGCGTGATCTCGTATCGTGCCTGACCCTCGATGCCGAGGTTTGCACGGAACGGATTTTCAGGGTCGAAGATCGTGGCATCGATATAGGGTCCAACGCCCCATGTGAGGCGCTCGCGCGATCCCGCCGCGACGACGATGCCGTTGGCATCCGCGACCTCCGTCGGATCCTCTACTTCTGCCAGCGACACCGCGAGCGAGGCCCCGTAGAGCTCGTTTTCAAGCACCTCGAGATCGCCGCGGTCGAGCCGGATACGCGATGTCTCGAGGCCATTCTCGAGGAAGATCACTTCGAAAACCGAGACCGAGCTTGGCATCGTGACGGAGAGGATCCGCATGACCCGGCCCACAGCCTGCGCCTCTTGGGAATAGCTCAGGTTTCGGACCCTGATCGTCGCGCGGTTCGCATCCACACGCAGGCCCTCGAAGCTGAGACCACCGTCCTCTTGCATCAGCCGTTCGATATTGTCGCGCAAGATGCCGGGCGCGGTCGGCTCTGCAATCCAGGCGGTACTATACCCGGAAGGCGGGCGCGCGGGACGCGGTGAGATCGGCTCGGGCGGTGAGTCATAGGTGCCCGTGACGCCAGGTCGTCGGGGATTGGTCAAGATGCTGACCGAAAGCCCAAAGGTATTGCCGTAAAGATAATGGCCGCCGATGGTCGCGAAATCGTTCACCCGGTAGGTGAACCCGGCATTGATCGGACTGTCCACGGTCAACAGACCGTCTGCGACCTCTTCCCGATAGAGATCGGAGGAGTATTCGAGCTGCAGTCGCAGCCGATCGGACGCGGACCACTCAATGCCTCCGAAAAATGCGGCATCGCCCCGAAAAAACTGATCAAGATCAGTCGTGCCGCCCTGCCCCACATCCCGTCTTGGCCGATCGTCCAGTCCGAACGGGTTCGAAAAGGCGCCGCGTTCGCCAAGGCGCCCAAATCCCACGCCTGCAGTGACGGACAACTGATCGTCTGCGCCAAAATGGCGTGTCGCAACAATATATTCGCCGCTGTAGATGCCCGTTCCTGCGATATCTCTGGCTCCGATTGCAAGTGCCGGCCACCACCCACCTTCGCGGATGACTTGCCAGTGCACATCGAAGCTCCGGTCGTAATATGTGGGATCTTGACCCGTTACATTCCCGCCCGGTCGGAAACCGTCCAGACCTGCGTAGCGGAAAGACGCCGTGACTGAAGGCAGCGCTTGGAAGCTCAGCGTACCCCGGCCCGTGCTCGCGAAGGCTGCCAGGGTGAATGCCAACTCCGCATCGGGCAACACGTTCGCGGTCGGCATGTCGACGAGACCCGGCATCCCGAAGTAATTCAAGGTGGTTGGGCGGTCCTGAGCCATCGCCGGGGCGCATACGAGAAGGGAGCAACCGCAGAAGAGTGCCGACGCTGTCTTGCGCATGAATATCTCCTGCCTGAGTGGGTTTCTGCATCCCATTGGCCATTGTGTAACACGGCAATCTGATCGTGCATCCCGAACATGGAGCTTTTTGTGACGGGCGATGCATGCGTGCCACGTCATTGGACAGGGCCGGGCAGCGTGCTTTCTGGAGATCGTCTGAACAACCCCGCACATTCGTCGTGATCGGATGGACTTAAGACCACTCCGAAACAATGCCGGTTGGTCTACTGAACCTGCTCCACGAGTGGTGGCGCCGACGCCAAAATCAGCGCCAATGACGGCCCTGCTTGGCGTCCGGGATCGCCCCGGAACTCCCGCCCTTGCGGCTCGCGATGGCCTGCTGGCGCGGCCAATGAGCATGGATACATGTCTGTGCGTTTCTCATGCATGTTCCGCGATAATCGCTCGTGTGGTCTGGACAGCAGCGGCCAATTCGGAAGTTTCTGCGCGCTTTATCCCCATCGCCGCGAGGTCGAGCGATAGACGTGCTGGATGGCTCCCGCCTGCCAATGTCCGCGCCGTTCGGCCCCGCGCCCGGGAAGGGGCTCCGCGGGGCGCCTGCAGAGGCTCGCTCGCACATGGCTTTGCCGCAGGTGAATGATCGGAAGCATCAGACGCCCGGGCGGCAGCTATCGCTCTCACCTCCTTCAGTTCGTGCTTCAGCTTCTCCACCGTCTCCCGCGTCTCGGTCATCTGCCGATCCCGCCGCAACCCGTCCTCATCCGGATACGGGAAACTCCCCGCCTGAGCGGCGTGCAGCACCTTCAGCGCCGGGTCTTCAAAGTATTTGATCCGCCGCGCCCGGATCGGCATCTGCGCGTCGATCACGAGGATCACCTCGTCGAGGTCCATGCGCCGGGCCTCATCCTCGGTCAGGAGCGGCGTGTCCTCGGTCCGCTCCGATACGCTGCGCCCCTCGAACGGGTTACGCCCGACCGCGCGGGAGCGGGTCACCACACGCTTGGTGGTCTTGCCCACGGCCTGGCTCAACTCCTCGATCGTCTTCTGCTCGGACGGGGTGAGGTAGAGCTTCACGCCTGCGCCGCCCTGCAGCGACCGGCGGGTGTTTTCGCCATAGATCTCGTCCAGCGCGGGGATGGTCTGGGTCACGATGGCAAGGTTCCCGCCGAAAGAGCGTAGCGTCTTGATGCTCTCGGCGACGATCGGCATCTTGCCGAGCCGGTCGAACTCGTCGAGCATGATCATGACCGGCCAAGGCTCGTCGTCCCCCGGCTCCTGCGCCTGGAGCGATGCGATCAGGTCCGAGAAGAAGAGCCGGATTAGCGGGGCAAGAGGGCGGATCATCTCGGACTCGACCACAAGATAGATCGCGTGTGGCCGCCGCCGGATATCCCGGAAGGAGAAGTCCGACGTCGCGGTGGCCGCGTCGATGGCACGGTTGTCCCATGTGTCGAGACCAGAGGTCATCAGAAGCGACAGGTAGGAGGTCAGGGTGTCGTTGTTGGTCGAGGCCATGCGCTCGAAGATCAGCTTGGCCGAGGTGTTCTTCACCTCTTGCGCGCGCTTGAGGTATTCCTTCTGCTTGTCACCACCCGAGGCGGTGATGCGGTAGATCTCGCCGATGGTCGGCACCCCGCGCTCGAAAGCCAGAAGGCCGGCCGCCACGAAGAGGTCGATGCCGCCTGCCAGAAGACCGCTTAACTTTTCGTTGTCGGTTTGCAGGAAGAGCTTGGCGGTGAGCTTCAGCTCCATTTGCTGCCGGTCAGGGTTGGTCATGGCTGCGATGCGCGCCAGCGGATTGTAGCGGTGGGTCGGGCGGTCCCAGTCGGTTGGCGCGAAACGGAACACCCTATCACCCATGCTGGCGCGGAAGCGCGAGGTCTCGCGGAAGTTTTCGCCCTTCACGTCGAGAACCACGGCCGAGCCTTTATAGGTCAGAAGGTTCGGGATCACGAAACCCACCCCCTTGCCCCGACCCGTCGGCGCCACGATCAGCGCATGCGGGAAGGTTTTCGACACGAGAAACGGGCGTTTCGATTTCGGGGTGCCGAGCTTGCCGAGAAGGAAGCCGCCGCCCGGCTTGGCGAAGAACCCGTTGCGCTTCATCTCGGCCCTGGTCTGCCAATGTGTGGTGCCGAACTTGGTCAGCGCCTCGCCCAGAAGCGTGACGCTGAGCAGCAGTGCTGCGACCCCGAAGCCCGCGAGGATCAGGTTCACCCAGACGAAGTCCTTCGGGGCGGTGGCACCAAGCGCGCGATATTCCCGCGCAAGCAGGGTGATGTCGAAGTGCTGCGTCGACAATCCGTACCGAATGGTCAGGTAGCCCGTGGCCACCACATAGCCGATGGCGAGGCCGACCAGTGTCAGGCTGAGGATGCCGCCGGCGATCTTGCCCTTATCCATGGGTGATCCCCTTTTCGCCATGCGCGGCGGCATGGCGGGCGCGCTGTGCCTCGATCTGTTCCTCGGCCAAGGTATCCAGAACCCGCTCCATGGCCGGTCCATGGGCGGTCACCTCACTGCTTTCCAGATAGGCCTTCGCAAGCTCCAGCTGCCGCAGCGGATGTTCGGTGAACTTCTCCAGCACATCGGCATGGCCGGCGCGCAGGGCGGTGACCGCGTTTGGCGTGAGGTTGCGGTCGATCTGGGCGACGAGGCGCTGCCCATCCGTCTCGGTGAGCGGCTTCACATCCTCGGCCTCGGCCCGCTGGAGGAACGTCATCACATCAGGGGCGGTCTCGGCCATGAAGCGCCGTTCGGCATAGTCCTGTCGCGCCTGATCCTCGATGTCGAAGCTCCGCTCGCTGACATATGCACGCGATGCCCCCATGGCGCGCAAGCGATTGATTTCCTGCTGCACCGCCGCCCCGAATTCTTCATCGGGCATCTCCGCGCGGTAGCGCGCGAGGGTGCGGTCATCTTCGGTGATCGGACCGAGATGTTGCGTAGGATCGCGCAGAGCCAGGTCCATGTCGCC
>Ga0008835_101195_pt1 | contig 14561 bp, 10 predicted proteins | sample HotLakConsoUCCRE_FD_62215 | JGI IMG/M metagenome (GOLD analysis project Ga0008835, IMG submission 62215) | Hypersaline microbial mat communities from Hot Lake, Washington, USA - Hot Lake Consortium UCC-RE (Hybrid Assembly) ...
GGGAACATGTTCCCACTCATTATTATAAATTAATTGACTGTAAATAAATTACTTCGATTTTTTGGCACCTACCCACCATTTATCCAGATTAGCCAGGAGTTTGTCAACTACTTTAGGGTGCTCATCCGCTAAATTCTCAGTTTCCATGGGATCTTTCAAAATATCGTATAGTAGGACATCCGGATTGTTGGGATTGGCAACACCCGGGTCAATCAACTTCCAGGAACCGCTGATTATGATGCGGCTTTCCAATGTTTGCTCCGGTTGGTCTACAGCCACCATGTCATGGGAAAAATCCATGCTGTAAATCTGTTTTCTTTTCGACAATGCCTTGGTGTCCAGCACATTGATGCCTTGCATGTCTGGAAGCGGCTCCATACCTACCGCTGCCAGCGTGGTCACTGCCATGTCGATGCTGCTGGTCAGGTTTTCGGTATCCATACGGGGGCTGATTTTTCCCGGCCACTTGTAAATGATAGGTGTACGGATGCCCATGTCTTGTGGGTCTTGTTTGGATCCGGGTGCATATCGGTTGGGCCGGTCAGGATCTTGAATCCAGCCATTGTCGGTTACAAATACCACCAGTGTATTGTCGGTCAAACCTTCCTCTTCCACTTTATCCAATAGCTGGCCTACCGTGATATCCAACCATTCACACATGGCCCAATAGGCAGCCACCGCTTCGGTAGGTGCTTTGGGCAGGTATTTTTGCAGAAGAGAATCCGGTGGCGTATGCGGGGAATGGGGCAAAAAGGGAGCATACCAGATAAAGAACGGATCCTGATCGGCTATGGCCTGATCCATAAAATCAAAGATGGGGTCCATGCCTTCTCTTCCGATTTTCAATCCTTCATCCCCATGGCGGCCTCCCCTTGTGGGATCTCCATGCGTCATGCCATCGGTGAAGCCGCCCTCCTTCCAGTGACCTCCCCACCATTTGCCGGACTGAAAGGATACATAGCCGAGTTTTTGTAACAGCTGGGGTACCGTTGGGTGCTTTTGAAATTCATCCAGGTAGTCTTTGTAAAGCCGGGACCTGGCTTCCTGCCAATCGGTTTGGTACCGTGGTTTTTCAAAGGTGAACTCCGGATCATTTCCCGTGATACCATGCTGGTAGGGGTACAATCCTGTGATGATGGAAGCCAGGGAAGGACTGCAAAGAGGAGCCGTCACATAGCCGCGGGTGAAGGTAAGCCCCTCCGCTGCCAGTTGATCGATGCGGGGGGTCTCTATGTGCGGGTGTCCGGTAAACCCATAATCGGTCCAGGACTGATCATCGGATAGGATGTATATGATGTTTGGTTTCTCTGTTTGGCTGATAGCCGCTTCTATTGGCATAAACAGATAGACCAAAACTATTAAATAAATTATTTTACTGTTTTTCATATTTTTATCATCATTTGATTGGAATAAAATTGGGGTTTTTAATACCCAGGATTTTGTTCAAGCCTATTGATTAAAATTTGTTCAGCTGGTATAGGAGCTAATAATTTATTTGACGTAATGTTAAAGGAAGCATCAAAAAGAAAAGGTTTCATTTCTTTCTCCCGTATACCATGCTCAGACATTACTTCAACTGCTTTACCGGTCCTTTTTAAATCATACCACCTCTGATTTTCAAAACAAAACTCCACTTGTCGTTCCTTTAGAATCAGTTCTCCTAGAGACGTTTGATCAAATCCTGAAAGAGGCGCTGTCAATCCAGCCCTATTTCTAACCATTTCAACGTAGGGAATGGCTTCTCCTGTCCTTCCCAATTCATTAAGGACTTCGGCATACATCAGCAGCACATCTGAATAACGCAAAATAGGAAGGTTGTCCCCACAGCGGTCATCGGGTGCAGAAACAGGAGGCTTAAATTTTCCAGTATAGGACAATTCTCTGATCTCTCCATCCCAATCCTCACCAATCCAGGTATTTATTGAAACAGCTTTTCTTTTATCCCCCTCTTCAAAAGCATCAATTAAGTCATTTGTAGGAATATTCCATCCTGCGCTTATGATGTTAATGTTTGGGCGTTGGGTGATTTCTCCTTCCGAACTCCATGGGACAAACATAAATATGAACCGGTTGGACAATTCCCTGTTATTTTCTGAATACTGAATAGCAAAAATTGTTTCTGTAAAATCAGGATTAGATGGATCAAACAAGTCCTCATAGTTGGGTAGCAAAGAATATTCATTTGAATCTATCACTTCCTTTAAATTGTTTTCTGCTTCGTCAAAATTACCTATGGTTAAATTTACCTTACCCAACAGTGCCAAGGCAGCCATTTTATTAGCCCTACCGTCTTCATGAACATCGGTAGCATTTGAAAAATGGTTTATCGCCTGGTTCAGGTCATTTATTATAGATTGATAGATTTGTTCCTCACTGGATCTTTTTATCTCCACGGCTTCTTGAGAAGTTATCGGTGTGGTAACCAAAGGAACCCCCCCGAATTGCCTTACAAGATTAAAATAATATAGTGCTCTTAGAAAAAGAGCCTCCCCTGAGGACCTTTCTTTAAAGGCTTCATTAGACCAAACGACTTCCGGCCTGTCAATTTCGAAAAGCAATTTATTGCACCGGGTAATACCATTATAGGATTGTTCCCAAAAACTGCTATAACCACGGTTATCGGAGGTGATAATAAATTGATCAATTACCCCTCTCACGGCTTCTCCAGTCCTTATATTATACTGAAAACTCGTATTGTCAGAAACCAATTCAGCCAATACCCAGTGCAGGTCTTTTTCGTAATTTCTCATTGGAACATAACAGCCATTGGCCAATAATATGTACTCCTCCTGGCTTTGATAGAAGTTTCCTTCATTTAAGGTGGTTTCTGGGAATAATTCTAAAAAATCCTCGGAGCACGAACTTATTGCAACAATACAAAATATATATAATAGCTTTTTCATATCTGAATAATTAATGTGAAATAATGAGACTTTCCAACCAGTCTAAAAAGATAAATTTATACCTAAAGACGTGGTTCTAGAAAGTGGGTAAGAAGTCATGTCAAATCCTGGTACAAGCGTATTGTTTTGATTGGCGGCCTGACCTTCAGGATTTGCTCCCTTATAGTTGGTAAACATGGCCAGATTCTGAATGGTCATATATATTCTGGAGCCTTTAAGGATTCGAAATCTTTCCATCAAACTTCCAGAAAAGGTATATCCCAGGGTCAAATTCGAAATTCTTAAATAGGATGCGTCTTCCACCCATAGGGTAGAAACCCGATGACCCCAGCTAGGTCTTACCTGCGGAATCCCTGAATGTATTCCATCTCCTGGATTATCCCTACTTCTCCATCTATTTTCCCAATCCCTATCTACATTAAAAAATCCTTGTAAATTATCCGTAGTTTGTCTTAATCCATTCATCACCTGCCCACCACTTTGGCCATTTATGATAATACCCAAATCAATTCCCTTGTAAGCGAAATTGTTGGTAAGACCAAAAATAAAATCAGGATGGGGATTTCCTATGATGGTATAATCCAAAACGTCATTTATCAGCCCGTCTTCGTTGACATCCCTGTATTTAACATTTCCTTCATAAACCTGAGGTGTCTGAACAATGTCCGGATCTTCAAGGTCTTCCGGTGTATATACACCTTCCAAAATGAAACCATAGAACTGACCAATAGGCTGACCTACCACTGAAATATGGGTAGGATTACCATCATTATTACCAGCCAAGATCCGCACAGTGTTTTCATTAAGCGCAATTACTTTATTTCTGTTAAAGGCTATATTAGCATTTATGTCCCAGGAAAATTCTCCCGCATAGGGAGAACCACCTAAAGCTATTTCCAATCCGGTATTTCTTACATTTCCCTGATTGATAGTTTGAGAATTAAAACCCGTTATGGCTGGTATCACATCATTCAACAGCATATTATTGCTTTCTCTTCTGTAAAGATCTATCAATAAAGAAAGGCGATTACTTAGAAATTGAAAGTCAATACCTAAATCAAATTGATTTGATTCTTCCCATGTCAGAAAGGGGTTAGGTAGCCCTACACTAGAAGCGGTAACCTGATTATTACCAAAAACGTAGGAACCTGCACTAATGGAAGCCAAATGAGCGTAATTACCTATATTGTTGTTCCCGCTTTTACCGTAGCTGGCCCTGATCTTCAGTTCATCCATCCAATTAACTCCATTGAAGAATTCTTCTTCTGAAATCCGCCAGGCGCCGGCCAAAGACGGAAAAAGGGCGTATCTATTTTCCTGACCAAATCTTGAGGAACCATCTGATCTGAAGGTAGCCGTCAAAAGGTATTTTTCCTTCCAGGCATAATTTACCCGACCCAGGTAAGAAATCATGCTCCACTCATTCACTCCTTCACCCCATGATTCAATTGCCTGAGCTGCATTTATCGTTCTAATTAAATCATTTGGAAAAGGATCAGCTACCAAAGAAATACTATTAGATGTGAATTTTTGGGTGGTATAGCCCAATAAAGCATTAATCCTGTGTTCACCCTTGGTCAGATCATAATTCAAAGTGTTCTCTATTAACCAATCAAAACTGTTGCTCCTGTTATTGGAAGAAAAACCTGTTCCCGGAGTGGGAGGACGGTTAGAGTCTCCAACCGTGCTTGGAATGAACTGTTCAAACTTGGAAACCTCAAAAATTGTATTTAGGGAACTTCTGAACCTAAGATTTGGTAAAATTTCCAATTCCGCATAGGCAATTCCCAGGTTTTGAAAAGTATTTTGTTGGCGTTTTGACTCCTGAAGGACAAATAGTGGATTAGCAAAACTCCAGGCAGAATGAAACCTGCTTTGGGGAGCTACAATATAGGGCTTGAGATTTCCATCTTCATCATAAGGAGTAGAAATCGGATTAGCCCAGATACTTACCCCCAAAACATCACCTCTGTTAAGATTGGTATTTGCTCTGTCCTGTTTAATAAAGGTGGGCTGTATGGAGGCCCCCACTTTTATTTTATCACTTACGTTGGTCTCGATACCCAGATTACTACTGAACCGCTCAATCCCTGTGCTTTTTAGGACTCCTTCTTGTTTGAAATACCCCAAACTGAAATTTATCCTGGAATCCTTTGTGCCTTTTTGCATACTAAAATTATGATCCTGGATTGAAGCTGACTGAAAGATTAAATCATACCAATCTGTACCCTTGCCAGATAGCGCATCCAGATTCCTATATTCCTCGGGATAATCATCAAGGGTAGGCTCTCTATTTTCTGTTTGTCTTACCCCTATATCAATACGGTCTCTTTGGAATTGGGCAAATTCCCTTTGATTCAAAAGATTAGGTCTTCCCTTTTGAGGAACTTGCTGTACGCCAACCATCGAAGAAAAATTTATCTGAGTTTGTTCATACTCGCCTTTTTTGGTTGTAATCATTATTACTCCATTGGCTCCTCTGGACCCATATATTGCTGTAGATGATGCATCTTTCAGTATGGAAATAGATTCAATGTTATTGGGGTCTATAAACATAAGGGGATTCAGGGTTTGGTTCATCCCCGATGAATATGGCATACCATCTATTACGTACAATGGCTCATTTCCTGCACCCAGAGATCCGCTACCCCTGATTTTGACCGATGTTCCTGCTCCCGGCGCTCCGGATACTTGCTGGATCTGAACACCTGCCACCTGCCCTACCATTTTTTGGTCAAGCGTTGATACAGGTAAATTTTTGATAGCTTTCTGATTGACAGATGAAACTGCTCCGGTAACGTCCTCCTTCTTTTGGGTTCCATATCCCACCACCAATACTTCTTCTAAGGAGGATTGATCCTCAATTAAGGTAATTTCTAAAAAGGTTTGGTTTCCCACAGCGACAGATTGACTCTGGTACCCGATGAAAGAAATCCTAATAGTAGATTCTTCGGAAGCATCAATAGAAAAATTACCATCGATATCAGTAACAGTCCCAGTATTCGTTCCTTCAATGATTACGGTAGCACCCGGGATCGGCTGTCCGGTATTATCCAGAACTTTCCCTTTGATTTCTACTGCTAGAATTGGTAATTCAAAAACACTTTCAGAATCTGTTTTGTCATTACCATTTAATCCCACCTCACTCCTTACCACATAAATCTGCTCATTTACCCGCTTGAAATCGTAATCCACCTGCTCGGTAATCTTTTTAAGCATGGTTTTAAGGTCCGTGGATAAATGGAGGGAAATTTTCGTTTTGTCTTTGGCTACCTCTTGGTTATAAGCAAAAACAAAATCTGTCTGTTGCTCTAAAGCTGCCAACACCGTTACCAGCTTCTGATTCTTAGCTTGTAACTGTACCTGATAATCTTCCATGCTCTGACTGGAGCCTGGTTCTGCCATAATCACCTGTATGACAAGTAATTGAAGCAAAAAGTACTTTAGGGTTTGTTTTGAATAAAGCACAATTAGCCTTAGTAAATTATTTTTCATAATTTTAAATGTTTATTGTTAAACAAGGTGGTTTTCCACCGATACTGATCCGGGACTGTTGCAGCAGTTCCGGATTTTTTTTGGTTATAAGCTGAATATTCAGGGTTATGTCATAGGCTTTAAATCTTTAAATTTTACATTCTTTATATGTTATTTTTAATGTCCTTTCACCTGTATTTTCCACATCAAATGCCACCAGGTTTTTTAAGCCGTACAGCACCGCAAACAAGTTTCCATTGGCATAGGTCGCTTTGATCTGGCATTGATCCATTCCCTCTCCCACTAACTCAATCTTGTAATTGTAAATGGAGCCCAGCCGCTGTATCACCTCGTCAAAGGGGTCCATATCGAAGGATACGGAACTTGCTTTCCAGTCTAAGAAAGAATCAGAATCCATTTCCGCTATCTCAAAGGCCTCGGCACCGGGAATGGCCGTGGCCATTTGCCTGGGCTGCAACTCTACGCCACTCGCTGTAGTAGCAGAGGACTGATGAAAAACGGCCACTCTCCCGCTTTGTACGGCCACTTTTACCGGCGATTCCTGGTGTGCCCTGACATTAAATGCCGTTCCCAAAACTACCGTCCTTACCCCCTGACTGTTTACTTCAAAAGTTGCCCCCTCCTCTTTTACCACCTCAAAAAAAGCTTCTCCATCCAATTCAACTTCCCTTTTTCCATTCACAAATTCCTCGGGGAACCTCAGCCTGGTATTGGTATTTAGAAATGCAATGCTGCCATCTGGCAGGGTAATGGATGCCTTCTGCCGCTCGTTGGTGATCCTTTCTTCCCAAACCATATTTGGGGTTAATTGCTGGACTTGATACCCCAGATAAGCAAGACCTATCAATAATAAAAAAGAGGCAGCCCATTTCATCATCCCATAAGTGGAAGTCGTGGAAAATGTTCTTGATTGGAGCCTTGAATCAATTTTTTCCTTCATCTTGTATTTTAACTCCTCTTCCTCCAGGCTATCCATCTCCCAATCCAATTCCCGTCGCTGTAGCTGATCCAAAATCCGCAGCAGTTTGGCCTCTTCTATATTATTCAGCTCTCCCGTACTTCTTTTCTGAAGCAGATTTAGGAATTCTTTTTTATTCATGTCACTTAGCATCTAAAGGATAGTACCTTTAACCCACTGAAATACTTACGACCCAGGTGAAAAAAAATTACAAAGTCTGGAATTGGCCAATTTTAAATGCGTAAATTCCAAATAAAAATGAAATTAATAATCATAAAAAATAAAAATATCAAAATAAAAAATAAGTAGGGTTACCTAACAGCAGAGCGGCCCAAAAATAAATTTGGTTAAGGTTTTTTTTAATGGATTTAAGTGCTTTGTAAAGATGGGCCTCTACCGTCCGGACAGATATATTCATTTTTACGGCAATTTCCTGATTAGACATCTCAGCTTCCCTGCTCAACTGAAATACTTCTTTGCACTTTTCCGGAAGGGCAATAACACTCTTCTTCAAAATCTTATCCACTTCCTCATATTCCAAAAAATGATCCGCCTCCAGCTGTTCGGGAAGGTGAGAAAATATACTTTCCAGATCTGTGGTTTGTTTTATATTCCTGACCAAATTCAAAACCTGGAATTTAACTGCCCTAAAAAGATAAGCCTCCAAATGATTGACTTTTTGTTTTTGAGCCTTCTCCCATAAACCCAAGAACACTTCCTGAACCACATCTTCACAAAGCACCTGGTCCTCAAAAATCTTATAGGCATAACAATAAAGTCTTTTCCAATACCTATCGTATATGGTATCAAAGGCATTTTTGTTTTGATGAAACAATGCCTCGCAAAGGGCTTTATCGGTTATTTTGGGTTGGGCCATTCTTTTCAAAGAATGTCAATTTAGAATTTTTTTACCAATCAAAAAATTGCCAACGTAAAAATTACACATCTCCTCTCCTCCCGCAGATTCGTTCTTGCATTTTCCGATTCGTAAACTGTTATTGAAGTCACTTCACCCAATCCCCGCATTCATTCATAGCTTTTTAAGGCTGGTTCTTTTTCCTGGGTTTGTAAAGTAATTTGAACACCACTGCAATAACGATAAAAGAAAGGATGATATAAAAAACTATTCGTATAGGAGAAGGATTTAAGGGGTAGTCGTCCCCTGAGTCTTGACCGGTTTGGGCCAACGCATACTGGAGCTGAACCAAAGAGAAAAATAATACGATTAATAGCTGTTTCCAAATGCTTGTCAGACCTTTCATGATTTTACCTGTTTGTTAACAAAAAACATCACAAAAATCCTTCCAATTAATCAGAATTCATGAGATTATTTTACCTATCTGTAGAAATAAAATGTAAAGGTTTCGGAAATTTTAGTGCATCTTCAATGGATAGGTTTAACTGGTTTTATACCATTATCTCCTGCCCAATCCATAGCTGCGGCAATGTCATTCACCAAAGGAAAATCCACTCCCAATTCAAAAAGTGTCTCAAAAACAACCGGATCATCGGTACCAAAATAATTCACTTTGATTCCTTTTTCATGTAACATCCGGGCATAATCCTTAAATTCAGGAAAGATCTGTCCCCGTAGTTGAATGAAATTTGCACCCATTTCGATCGTAGCAGCTACATAATCACTGCCTCCGGTTAACCTCTCCATATTGCAAATTAATACTGAATCAGATGCCTTTATGGCTCCAAGGCGAGCCTGCTCCTGCACCGCTAAAAATGCCTGGTGACTCCTGCCCGTTTCTTCCAGTAACCGGACAACGCGGCTTCCCAAGGATTGCCCCCCTCTTAAATGGATATTTAGCCAGATATTCCGTGGCATGACCTCCAGCACCTCCTCCAGTAAGGGGATTTGGATGCCGGAAAATTGATCGCCTTTCCAACTCCCTGCATCCAGGCGTTTGAGTTCGGATAAAGTCAATGCAGCTACCGCTCCACTTCCATTGGTGGTGCGGTCCACCGTAGCATCGTGCATCAGCACTAGTGCAGAGTCCCTACTAAACTGCACGTCCAGCTCGATCATATGAGCCCCCACTCTTATGGCTTCCAGAAAAGCCGGGATGGTATTTTCAGGATGACTGGCCATGGCTCCTCTATGTGCGCAAAAACCTTTTTCTGGCATTTCGAAATCCTGTGCCACAATAGGCACCGTACTCAGCACGAGAAGAAAAGTGAAGACGATTAGTTTTTGAATCATTTCAATTCAGCAATTCAGCAAAAATCAATGGATTTTTATTAAAGCTGCTTTTCCAAAGCCATTTCCAACCCCCTCAATTCTGCCAGTCCCTTTAACCGGCCAACCGCAGAATAACCGGGAATGGTTTCCTTATGCAAATCGTCCAGCATTTGATGCCCATGATCAGGACGAAATGGAATGGGCTTGGCCCGGTTTTTATTAATTTTCACCAATCGTTTCATGACCTCAAACATATCCACATCTCCATCGAGGTGATCGGATTCGTGGAAATTGCCTCTTTCGTCTTTCTTTACATTTCGGAGGTGGACAAAATGGATGCGATCCGCCACGGCACTGATAATTTCAGGTAAATCATTTTCTTTCCCGGCACCCAAAGATCCGGTACAAAGACAGATTCCATTGAAAGGCTCTCTGATGGCATCCGTGATGAATGCCAAATCTTGCAGACCGGAAGCAATCCGTGGTAAACCTAAAATAGAATAAGGTGGATCATCCGGGTGAAGGGTCATGGTCATCCCATATTTTTCGCAGGTACTTTGTATGCCCTTTAAAAAATATAGCAAATTTTCTCGCAATCCTACTTTCCCAATAGATTGATAAAGCGAAATGCTTTTAGAAAGCCCTTCCAAGGTCATGCTTTTCTCTGTGGGAACTCCCATGAGAATAATATTCGCCAGTTCCTGCTTTCTATTGGCAGACATGGCCGACCATTTATCACTTGCCTGGTCCACAATGGGAGCAGGGTACTCTGCCCTTGCTGCTTCCCGCTTTAATACAAAAAGATCAAAGGCGGCCAGATCTGCCCAGTCAAAATACAAGGCACGGGCACCAGAAGGCATCTCCAGGGAAAGATCTGTTCGTGTCCAATCCAAAACAGGCATAAAATTATAACAGACCAGCCGGATACCTGCCTGAGCGAGGTGATCCAACGTTTGCCGGTAATTTTCCAAGAACTGTTCACAATCTTCTGCCCTGGTTTTGATGGATTCATGTACCGGAACGGATTCCACTACCGTCCAAACCAGACCGGCTGCTTCAATTATTTTTTTTCTTTCCAGGATTTCTTCCAGGGGCCAGACTTCTCCATGGGGAATATGGTGCAGGGCCGATACCACATCAGAAGCGCCGGCCTGGCGAATATCCTGCAAGGATACAGGATCATTCGGCCCAAACCAGCGCCAGCTTTGAATCAAAGACATATTTTTTAGCTATCCTTGGTTAAAATTTATTACTCAAAGCACATGTTGGGTTCCGTAAGGATGCCTGTTGGGCCGGGAAAGTAAAGCATTGGCTTCATCATCATTTTTGAATTTCTCCCGGATGGGATCCCAATACAATTTTCTTGGAATTTTCATGGCAATATGGGAAAGCAAACAAGCACTGCAAGAACGGTGAGCCACCTCTACAGGTGCAATGGGTTGCTCTCTGGAAACAATACAATCCAACCAGTTTTTATGCTGCTCTTCACTTGCATACAGATGGATTTCTTCAGGTCCTATTTCAGAAGTAAGTATTTTCTGATCACTGGCTTTAAATGCATCGCTGGGTTTTCCTCCGGGCACAGGATCACTATCCGTCACGCCTACATTGCCTCGGGCCACAAATATCCAGCCTTCTGTACCTTCAAACCTTACCCCATTGGGATAGTCTCCACTTACTTCCATGACCACATCATTGTCATATTTGGCAGTTACCTTAAAATCTCCATGAACCGTCCAAAGGCCATCAGTTGGAAAAGAAGCAGAAGCCTCCAGCTCTATGGGACCGGAATACTCTTTGCCCATTCCCCAATGGGCGATATCCAGGTGATGGGCACCCCAGCCAGTAATCATTCCCGCTCCGAACTGTTCGCACCTGAGCCATCCTGGCCTGGAACGAAGATCATCCTGAGAATGGACCCTGTCCAGGGTATAGGGCACCCAGGGTGTGGACCCCAGCCACATGTCGTAATTCAAGTTGTCCGGTACCGGCATTTCTTCCGGATTTCCACCCGCAGGATCACCTGGCAATCCTACTAAAATTCTTTCCACCTTTCCTATTCGACCGTTCCTTACCAATTCACAGGCCCTTTTAAATTGAGGCCAGGGGTTCATGGATCGCTGCTGGCTTCCTATTTGGAAGATGGCACCGGTCCTGTGAATGGTATCACTCATCATCCTCCCTTCCTCTATGGTTAATGAGGTAGGTTTTTGCAAGTAGATATCTTTTCCAGCAAGGGCAGCCTCCATGGCAGGCTGGGCATGCCAATGGTCTGGCGTACTGATAATAACCGCATCTACGTCTTTGTGATTGATCATTTCCTTGTAATCTTCAAAGACTTTTACATCCACATAATTGCTGCTTCCGGTTTTGTCGGCATAATATTTTTCTATCCAGGTTTTGCCCTGCGCAGCACGATTCCGGTCCACATCCGCCACAGCTACCACCCTGGCAATGTCATTTTTCATGGTCTCCGGCAAATCATGGGTCATGGCTATTCTACCAAAGCCCACCTGACCTATATTGATCTTATTACTGGGAGCATTTTTCCCAAATACCGAAGCCGGAACTATGGTTGGAAATCCCGTAACGGCCAGGGAAGCTGCCAGAGCTCCCTTGGTACTGGATTTCATAAAATTTCTTCTGGAAAGATTGGATTGTTTTTCTTTTTTCATGGAAACACGTGTTTTGGTTATCCTGTTTATTGATTGTTATTTAATATGGTTCAAATCAGTTGACATACCCTTTGGTACTAAAACTTAACCGGAGTATCCCAGGCTGTTGCATAGATTTTCGAACCATCTTTTTTACTGATTTTTCCGGCAATATAATTCATTCCCTGATAAATATGTTGCACAAATACGGGATCTTTATAATCATCCTTGTGGTGACCCAAAGCCGTCACCCAGACATACCCCCCATCGAAATCCTGATACCAGACAGCTGGATAAAATCTGTGAAACGGAGAGGAAAGTTCCAGTACCCGCTCCCGCTGGTCCGTATTCAGAGACTCCAGATCGTGGGCCATGACCACCTTTATCCCAGGGTATAGTTCCTGCATCAGGTAGCACTCATCCTCTCTGGTCCAGACATCTGGCAAGCCGGATACAGATACATGTGATTTATCGATTATATTTATATTAAATTCCTGAAATTTCGGATGCCAGACAAAGCGACCTCCGATCAGCATTTTGAACCATTCCCAGTTCCGCTCCGTACCTACTGCGGAATGAATACCTACTATTCCTCCTCCGGATTGAATGTATTTCCTAAAGGCCAACCGCTGGGCATTGGTTTCAAAAACATCATTGTTGGTGCTGGTAAAAACCATTATATCAATCTCAGCTAATTTTTTATCTGTAAAAAAGGAAGGATCATCGGTAACAGTGATATCAAAATCATAGTCAGCGGACATTCTTTCCATACAGGCCACAGCGTAGGGAATATTGTCATGCACAAAACCTTCTCCGTTTTTTGTGTAAACCAAAACCCTTTTATTCTTAAGGTTATTTTTGGGAGTTTCGGCGTAGCCTTTTACCAAAACCATCGAGAAAATCATGAACAGCAAGGCCAGACAGGTAGTTCTAAAATAAGTCACTGACTCCATTTCAATGCGTATAATGGTCATTTTTAATCTTTATGGATGGTGATTTTTGGACTATGGGCAAATTGCTGCCAGGCAGCTTCGGCTTCTTCGCTACTGATCTTCTTTGAGGAAACCAAAAACCTGTAAGTAAGCAAATAGGTTTTTCCGGGATCCAGATCCCAATCCATGTTTTTTGTTGGGGCAAAATTGGCATACATGTCTCCCCTGTCATATATATCCTCCGGCCAGATCCGCAGGGGTTCGGGATGATTGTAATTGGAGGGGAATGACATCATCACCACGGCTGCAAAATCCTCATCTATTTCACCCTGAACGATGCACCATCTTGCCAGACTTCCATCAGCAGATTTTCTATCCAGGCCTTCAGAAGTGATTACTTCACTGTTATTTCTGTCCCACTTCTCTGTAGCTCTCCATCCCAGGCTTCCATAGCGGTATTCTTTTAAAATCACCGGATGATCGGTAGCCGGGTTGAGCATGATACTGATATCAGCCAGGTAATAATCTTCCTCTTCATCGATTGCAAAAATGCGGGTTCCCTGTACTTCGGTCATGGCTACTTCCGGCTCATCTCTATTTTGCAATACCAGGTGTTCATGCAAAACCTTGTAGCCGGCAAAAACCGGCCCCTGGGTTTTACTTACAAAGTTGGCAAATCGCACGGTTCCCTGTTGCTCCTTGAGGTTCCAGAAATCGATGGTTTCTCCTTTAAACTCAGCTCTTGTCCAGGGGTTCCATAGCCCATAATGGTGGTAATGGTCCGGTGGCTGAATTCTGGTCAGAGACTTTCCTGAAGGTGACCACATGGGGTGCACAAAACCACTACGCGCATAGGCCGGATCAGCTCCTTCGGGCGGGTAGGCAATGGCATGGTTGTATTGCCATAAATCCTGGTCCCCTTTTTTTATGATCAGAGCTTTATCTGTTTGAGAAATACTAAGGCCGCCGGATTTCATTGGGTGTTGCTTTTTATGGATCTCAAAGGACCTTACCCTTTCTCCACCTGCCGTAGGTTTCACTATCCAATAGATGGTCCGTCCCTGCATATTATCTATCTGAAAAGGAATTTCTACACTTGCATCAGAAGTTACCTCCACTAACGTTAACAAGGAATCCGGTTCATGCGTTATCGGATCTAAAGGAATAGAAACAGGGTAGGCGTAGGTAGACACCGCGGGCAGTTCTACTTCCAATGTAGCTATCTTTTGTGCCAAACCTAAAATTGGAAACGAAAAAGATAGGAACAAAACAATGAACTGTTTAATTTTATTCATAGATTAATTGGGATGTAATGTGCTTTGCTAATAAACGTAAACATATCAATATATTTATTTTGTTACAACCGATTTCATATAATTTTATGGTTCCTATTATCCATTTATTAAGGAAAACAATAAAGGACAAAAAAAA
>Ga0008835_101198_pt1 | contig 14516 bp, 15 predicted proteins | sample HotLakConsoUCCRE_FD_62215 | JGI IMG/M metagenome (GOLD analysis project Ga0008835, IMG submission 62215) | Hypersaline microbial mat communities from Hot Lake, Washington, USA - Hot Lake Consortium UCC-RE (Hybrid Assembly) ...
CACCCTCCTCGGTCTCGTGGGTCTGGAAGACCCGCCACGCGAAGACGTGGCCGATGCCATCGAACGCTGCCGCAGAGCCGGCATCCGCGTCATCATGGTCACCGGAGACCAGCCGGTAACGGCTGCCGCCATCGCCGAACAGGTCGGGCTCGCCGAGGAACCGAAGGCAACAGTCGGCCGCGATCTGCCGAAGCTGGGTGACGGGGCAGAGGCGGACGCCCATGCCGGGCTGCGCGACAATCACATCTTCGCGCGCGTCTCGCCGGAACAGAAACTCGACCTGATCCGCCTCTGGCAGGGGGCGGGCGCGGTGGTCGCGATGACGGGCGATGGCGTGAACGATGCGCCCGCCCTCAAGAAGGCCGATGTCGGCATCGCCATGGGCAAGCGCGGCACCGATGTCGCCCGCGAGGCGGCGGACATCGTGCTCAAGGACGATGCTTTCCCCACGATCGTGATGGCCATCGAACAGGGACGCACGATCTTCGAGAACATCCGGAGGTTCATCGTCTATCTGCTCTCCGGCAACCTCGGCCAGGTTCTGGCCGTCGGCCTGTGCGCCGTTGTTGGCGCGCCCCTTCCGCTGCTGCCGCTTCAGATCCTCTTCATCAACCTCGTGCTCGACGTGTTCCCGGCGCTCGCCCTCGGCGTGGGTGAAAGCCCGGAGGGCATCATGGACCGCAAGCCACGCGACCCGAAGGAACCCGTTCTGACCTTGGGGCACTGGATCGCGACGGCGCTCTGGGGCGCCCTGATCGCGGCATCGGTCATGACGGTCTTCTTCGTCGCGCTGGCGCGAGACATGGGACAGGACGCGGCGGTGACGATCGGATTTCTGAGCTTCGCTCTGGCACGGCTCTGGCACGTCTTCAACATGCGCGACCCCGGATCCGGACTTTTCGCCAACGAGGTTACGCGCAACCGCTGGGTCTGGTCTGCGATCGGCATATGCCTTGCCTTGACCGCAGCCGCCGCATGGCTGCCCGGCCTGAGTACTGTCCTCGACGTGGTTCCGCTGGATACTTCCGGATGGCTGCTGGTTCTGAGCGGCAGTCTGGTGCCCCTGCTCGTCGGCCAGGCGGCGCTCACCCTTTGGCACCTATCGGCCCGACGCGAGCGCAAGGTGCGATGAGACGTGGGCTCTCCTTGCACCTGTGCCCGCATCACCGCTCAGCATCTCGCCAATGGCCGATCCATGCGGCAGCGAAGCCAGTTCCTCGGCCGCCTGCGCCTGGAACTCGCGGCTGTAATCGACGACCGGCGGACACGTCCCGAGTCCGCCCCGTCTCAGAACCGACCGTCGCGCAGCCGCTCAACAAGCTCGTTCCGATCGCGAGGACGGCGAGCCGCCGCCTCGAGCATCCGACCTGGGACCTCATTGGCCTTCTCCGTGGTCGAGACGTTCAGCGAGACGGCCCGTCCGTTCGCCGGAACGCCGGAGTGCGAGCAGGAACAGGAGCACGGCGAGGACGATGGCGCCGTAGCGCAGCGCCGACCGCACCCACGGGCTGGCGGCGAACCCGGCTAGCAGTCCGACGATCACCGCCGCCCCCGCTTCCAGTCGTCGAGCCGCGCTGAGATCGTGACCGCGATGCCGCCGAGCGCCACGGCGATGAACACCCAGCGCAACGTGTCGAGATGCGGCACGAGCGGCAGTACTGCGGTTTGGGTCTCCGTAAGGACGCTCTGCGCCCCCTCGACCCCGGCCGCACCCAGCGTGGCGACCCCGGCCGCGCCACCACCCTTTATGGTGCGGCTCTCAGCCAGCACATCGCGCGCGGGCGGCGTCTCGGCTGCAAACGCGGTCGCGTGGACCGGGAACCGCTCACCCCGCTGGCGCGGGGGGCCGAGGTCGACATGGATGAAGCCCGACCGCAGTTAGAAGCCGAAGCCGAGGCAACCGACCTCCCGCGTTGTCGCCTAGTTCGTCACCGGCTCGTTAGTCATTACCGCTGCCTCGCTTTGCGATTGGCGTAGCGCCTGTCCCGTTCAGCTCTCCGGGCGGCCTCATCCTCAATGACGCGCGACACCCGGTCGTCCTGAGCCTTCGCGCCGGCTTCGAGCTTTGCGGTGGCAGCATCATCGGCGGCCGCCTGATGTTGGGCTGCCTCCGCTTGCACACGCTCTTGCTCGTCGAGCTTTGCTTGCACGCGCTGGGCACGCCTTTCTTCCCTCGCGGCAGCTACCGCCGAACGTTCTTCCTGCCGCGCGAGGCGTGTCGGTTCAGCGGCCTCCTTTGCAGCACGATGGGCTTGAAGCAGAGCTGATTTGGAGGCGGCAGCTGCGATACGGCGCTCGGCAAGTTCGTTGTCTTTCGGCTTTCTCATGTTGTCTTTCGTTTGAAGCGTAGTCGCTTCGAATTGGAAGCCGAGGAACCCGACCTCGTGCGCGCTCGACGGAACAAAGGTCCACTGAGACTGTGCCTATTCCGCCGCACCGTCGAACGCAACTTGATCGTGGTGAGCCATTTCAATGTCGAAGGTGGAACTATCAAGGTGCGTCGACCGTGTCGCACCGCCGACGGCACGGTTGTCTTCCTGGCTGCGATAGGCCGGACGGACGATCAGCGGCTTGCCCGGCCGGTCTCGGAGCGCCTGCAGCTTGTCGAGCGCGGGCCTGTTGACCAGCAGCTTGCCGGTGCCCCGGCAGGCGAAAAGTTGGGCCAGCGCCAGGCGCTCTCCGGCACGTTGCGCCAATGGCGGTGGAAGGTCGCGGTCATGGTGTCCTCCAAAACGAGTTTCCGGCCCATCGCAGGGGCTCGGCGCGTTCGCCGCTCGGGAAGGTCCACTGGACCTTCCCATCTGCCTTTCAGGCAGACCACGGCTCACCCCGCCAAGAGGGTGGGTGCGGTTGGGTCGATGAATGAGATGGGCGCGGCTACGGGCTGACGCCGAAGATCTTCAGCTTGATGGCGACGCCCGCCAGCAGTGCCGGCATGACGCCGGTGGTGATCATGCGGACGGCGGTCTGCATGGCGCTGCGGCGCACCAGCCGGATGCAATCCACCGGGGAGCACAGATCGCAGATGTCGAGGGCGGCTTCGTCACCGTCGAGGCCGACATCGGCGAGCGCGCGCTTCGCGCCTTCCTCGGCGGCCCGTGTCAGGATCGCCTCGAACTCGGCGTCGGGCATCAGCACGAAGCCCTCGGATCGGGGTGGTTTGATCGGATCCTCCTTCCGCCGCTCAGCCGATCTTGCAGCCCCAGAAGGACGTGTGATCGGCGGCGAAGTAGCCGTCCGCGACCCGGAAATACCCCTGCAGCTCGACGGTATCGCCTGCGGTGAGCGGCACCATGGTCTGCAGCCAGATCGCGGTGGCGAGCGAGACATGGGTGGCGGAGATTTCGCCGAAGGAACCGCGGATTTCTGTGGTCCCGTTCAGCACGAACCGCCCGCGCATCCGCGCCGTGGCGCTAGCGTTGATCTTGTAGAGCAGCGTCGCGCCGAAGAAGTAGGTGCCGTCGACCGGGGCCACCAAGTGGTTGTTCGCCGCGTCGAAGACAGCCTGATCGTTGTAGTCTGTGTTGTTCAGGCCGATCTTCGTCCATGTCCCGACCCCTACGTAATTGTCATAGTTGGTCCAGGCCTTGAAGCGGGGCAGCCGGGGCTGATCGACAATGCCGGTGGCGTTGTCGACGCTCAGCCCGTCGAAGAAGGTGCTGCCGTCGGCCGAGACCGCGAGCCGGAACCGGTCGGAGCCGAACAGCCCCACCAGCGCCTTGGTCACGAAGCCGGTCTGCAGCGTAAGGCCGAGGTCGTCGCCTGCCGCCTCCTTGTTCATGATGTAGAACAGATCGCCGGTGCCGCGTTCGGCGACGGTCTTCGCGGTCCAGAGTGCTGCGTTCAGCTTGGCCGAGAACGGGTTCCACGCATCCGCCGTCGTGCCGAGCCCCAGCAACGCAAGGTTCTGCAGCGCGGCTGGCGTGGTCCCGACCCAGCCTGCGCCGTCGTAGATCAGCAGTAATCCTTCGTCCTCGACCCAAGCCCGCCACCCGGTCCGCGGCGGCAGACGCAGCCAGGCGCCATCGGTCCAGAGCGCGATGTTAAGTTCCCAGCCCGCCCAGTCGCCCATGCGCCTGAAGCGACGAAGTAGCGGTCGCCATCGGCGCGGCTGCCGGGCGGCGCTGTCAGATCGCGGTCAAGAACCGAGAGCTGGACGAGCCCGTCGAGGATCCGCAGCGCCTCATTGTGGGTTACGTGCTTCTGGGCCTGCGCCGCGAGGATGTAGGGCAGCAGGAGATGTGATCCTGCCCCGAAAAAGTGGACGGGGTTAGGCCGCCATGCGCTCCATGTCGGCCGGTGATCTGTATCCTATCCCGGAATGCAAGCGGCGTGAATTGTAGAAGCCCTCGATGTAGGCATAGAGATCCCGGCGCGCTTCGTCCCGCGTGGCGTAGACGCGGTGATGGACGCGTTCAACTTTGAGCGTGTGGAAGAAGCTCTCCATCGGCGCGTTGTCGAAGCAATTTGCCTTCCGGCTCATCGAGGGCGTTATTTTCGCGGCGGCAAGAGCTTGGCGATACTCGTCAGCTGCGAATTGAATGCCACGGACGCCCTTCGATGTGTCAAGCGCCCGCTTGGGGTGGCTGTTCGATTTCCTTCAGCCTGGCGCGGATGATACCGAAGACCTCGCGCGCGATGTAGCGCTTGAGCATTCGAATGGCCTCGAGCTTCGAATGTCCCATCGCCATGCGTTTGGCTACGGAGTCCCTCGCCCGCTGTCGAGACTCATCCGGCAGACGGCGATGATGTGCAGCGCGCTGTTGGCCGCCCTGTCGCCACCGCGGTTCAGGCGATGCCGGATCGTCTTGCCCAAGGAGGCGGGCACAGGGCTGACGCCGCAGAGCGCGGCGAAGCTGGCCTCGGAAGTCAGGCGGCCTGGGTTGTCTCCTGCGGTGAGCAGCAGTTGGGCAGCGGTTTCCCGTCCGATGCCGCAGCGCGTCACGAGGTCCGGCGTCAGGTCCTCCACGATCGAACCGATCCTCGCGTCGAGCTCCGCAATCTCGTCGTGCAGTTCCACGTAGCGCCGGGCGAGCGATCTGAGCGCGATCCGGCAGGCGCCCTCGACGTCGCGGTAGGCGGACATGTCGGGACGTGATGCGTCGTCGAGAAAGATGCCGTCGCCAGCACCCGGTCGTGATCGTCGACCACGGCTGCGACATGGAGATCCTTGTGCGTATCGACCCCGCCGATGACAGCGATGGCCTTTGATGTCCGGGTGTCGGTCATGTCCGTTCCTTCTACGATCGCTGCATTGAGCGACGCCTGGGACCGGCGCGGGACAGGACAGTCATGGGACCCTGCCGGTAGCAGGATCACGCCCTTCTCGGGTCACACGCGAGACCGGCGAGGCGAAGCCCTACCGCAAGGCGTTCCCGGGCGGCCGACAGGTCCAGGGAAAGACACGCCGGTCTATCGGAATGCGGGTCAAGCCGCACCGAGACGCCTCACGGCGCCAGCCTAACAGACGGTCGATCGGTGTTTGGGTCAGACCACCCGGAAACTGGCTCCGTCCGTATGACTATCCGAATGCTGGATCAGACCGGGCGCCGGGCGCTGCCGTCTGATGGCCATGTCGAGTGGTTCTAGGGCGATCAAGGCATGCAGGGTCTAGCGCATGCTCCAGCCCACGACCTTGCTGGTGTGCATGTCGATCAGTGCCGCGAGGAGTGAGCCGGGACCGTGGCCCCGGTGGGGCCGCAAAAGCCCGAAGCAAACCAACCTTCGCCGGTCCGGATGTAGGTCAGGTCGGCGAGCCATACCTGGTTCGGTGCGGTCGCCGTGAAGTTCCTTCGCAACCTGTTCGGGGCGATCGGATAGTCGTGCCGGCTGTCGGTCGTGCGCACCCGTCGCGGGATCGCCGCCAGCCCGCGCAGGCCTGCAAGCCGCATCAGCCGGGCGATACGGTGTCGTCCTATCTGCCGCCCGGCAGCCCGCAGCGCAGCGTGGATGCGTGGCGCGCCATAGCATCCACCGCTTTCGGTATGGACCCGGCGGATCTCGTTCAGCAGGGCGCGGTTCTCGACACTGCGCCTGCTCTCTGGCCTGCTCCGCCAAGCGTAGTATCCGCTGGCCGAGATCCCAAGCACAGCGCAGATGGTGCGCACGGGCCAGAGGTGACGATGCTCATCCACGAACCCGAAGCTCATCCATTGCCCGGCAGGCGATTGTCCTGCAATCGCCGAGAGGGGGTGGCCGCTCCGAAGATGAGCGCGGCCTTTTTTAAGATGTCGCGCTCCGTCTGGGCCTTTTGCAGCTCCCGCTTCAGACGGGCATTCTCCGTCGCCAAGTCGGCAGGGGACGGGCTCAGCGCCTGCGTGATGGGGCGCCGCGCAGACCCCGTCCCCGCCTTGCCGAACTGTCGTATCCAACGACGCAACTGCGTCTCGTGAACGCCAAGTTCCGCCGCAACATCCATGACCGAAAGCCCGCTTGTCTCTACGCGCTCCGCAGCCTGCCGCTTGAACTCATCCGGACAATACCGGCGCTTCTTCTTCTCCATCGGACACTCCTTCCGTTGGCTCGAAAGCCTATCACGGGTGTCCACCAATCTGGGGCAGGATCACTGTCGCAGTCGCAGAAGGGGAACTTGGCGGCGAGGTGCGGTACTGGGGCACGATCCCGCATGACCCGATCATGTCCGCAAGCTGGTGGAGGAGCTCGACGCTGACGGTGTCAAACTGCATTTCTGCTACGAAGCGGGACCGTGCGGCTATGGTCTGCACCGCCAGCTCGTCGAGATGGGTCACGACTGCATCGTGGTTGCGCCTTCGCTCATTCCGGTAAAGGCGGGCGATCGGGTGAAGACCGACCGCCGCGACGCGGTGATGCTGGCGAATCTGCACCGAGCGGGCGAGCTGACGTTGGTGTGGGTGCCGTACACGGCTCACGAGGCGATGCGTGATCTGGTCCGGGCGCGAGCGACCGCGATGCGGGTGCTTGGCAAGGCGCGGCAGCATCTTCAAGGGTTTCTGCTGCGCCACGGCCGTACCTATCCTGGGAAAAAAGGGCTGGACGGTCGCCTACCGACGCTGGCTGACGACGGTGCGGTTCCAGCATCCGGCACAGCAGATCGAATTCCAGGACTATGTCGATGCCGACGCCGAGGCTCGGGCCGCGCGGTTGACTGGCCAGATCGCGGATCTTCTCCCGAGCTGGTCGCTGGCGCCGGTGGTCGAAGCGATCCAAGCCATGCGTGGGGTCGCGTTCATCGTGGCCGTCACGGTGGTCGCCGAGGTCGGGGATTTCCATCGCTTCGACAGCCCGCGGCAATTGATGGCCTACCTCGGGCTTACCCCCTCGGAGCATTCCAGCGGCACAAGCGTGCGCCGTGGCGGGATCACCAAGGCCGGGAGCGGATTGGCGCGACGGGCCCTGATCGAGGGCGCCTCGAGCTACCGGATGCAGGCATGTGTCAGCCGGAAGCTGCACGACAGGATTGAGGGCTTGCCCAGGGCCGTGCGCGACATCGCTTGGAAAGGGCAATTGCGGATGTGCCAGCGCTATCGACACCTGGTCGAGGCGGGGCATCGGGTCGGTCTCGGACGGGGTCTGTTCGGGGTGGTCTGCGGCGGGGGTACCGGGATGCGGCGGGCCGCCAGGGTCGTCGTCGGGCGGCGTGTCGGCGGCCTTGGGCTGGAAGCTCTTCATCGACGCCCAGGCCTTCACCAACGTGCCGTCGACCGAGAAGTGCTCGTACGAGAAGAGCGGCGCCACCTCGCGATGGGCCAGGATCGCCGCCATCACTTTGCGCGACGTCTCGGTGGTCATAAGCCGGTCACGGTTCTTGGTGAAGACCGTCTGGACCCAGACCGGATCGTCGATCCCCAGCCCCACGAACCAGCGGAACAAGAGGTTGTCGTGCATCTGCTCCATCAGCTGCCGTTCGGAGCGGACGGAGAACAGGATCTGGATCAAGCTCGCCCGGATCAGCCGCTCCGGCGGGATCGAGGGGCGCCCGAAGTCCGTGTCGAGCGCCGCGAACCCGGCATCGCGGCTCGCCAACGCCCCGTTCACCACCTGCCGGATCTTGCGCAGCTGATGCCGGGCGGGGACGCGCTCTTGCAGATCGACTTAGCGGTACAGCGACCCGCTCGTCTCGTCCGCTCGACGCATCGTAGCCCCCACCAAAGCCTGCGGACGGTGAATCATGTTCCTCAAACCGGGCCAAGGTCCGACTTCTTCAGCAGCCTGTCAGACGCCGTGATACCGGACCAGTCCCGTGCCCCAGAAAGGCCTTTCGCCGGAGCGACCATCTCCAGCTAAACCCCCCAAGCGGATCCCGCCGACAAGATGAAGGATAGCACCACCTGACCGTTCCAATCGCAGAGGCAGGAACCGGCCTTCTTGGTTATCGCCAGCGGACAATGAGGTTGAAGCCGCACGCTCTCCACGGCTGCGTTGCTCGTGGAACGGCGATGCTAGAGGGCGGTGCCGACCGAGAGCTTCATGACGGGGCTCCATCTGGGACGGGTGAGACCGTGAATGGCACGCCTTGCGCCAATGTCCGGCCATGAGGCTCGATCCAGTGGGCATGATCTTGCGTTATTCGATTCTGTCCTGCCAGCCTTCGGTGGACCTCCGGCGGCGGCGGTTCAGTTGGCATCGGCCGTTACCGTCCATCGAGGTGCGAGCGCCGATGGCCGCACGAAACGATCGGCACGAGGGTCCTCGTCATGCGGACGGACTTGGGGGCTCCACCGCCCTGTCACCCGGCGCTCGGCGGATGCGGTGCCGTTGCGACGGGCGCAGACGGCTCTCGCGTTCCGCGGGTCAGATACCGCGCTCTTCATCAGGGGTAGAACAGCGCCTCCGGCAGGCCGATGTCCTCCATCCAGCCGATCCAGTGCACGTCGGTCGGGCCGAAGACGTGGTCCACCACGCCCCAGCTGCCCCCGACGTTGCGCATCAGGACCATGGCAACATCACTCATCATGTCCCCGGCCATTTCGCGGGCGAAATTGGTCCGGGACCAGTCAATCGGGCTGCCGTCGGGATTGACGGGCCTGCCCTGAAGATAGGCCCAGGTGCCGTCGGTGTTTAGCGTCGTGACGATGAAGATCACGGGCACACCGATCTCGCGCTCGATCGGAACCCGGGCGGTGTCGGTCAAGGCGCTGCGTTCGGCGGTCCCGCGCTCGGGCGTGCGGAGCGCACCGAGCGAGACCGGTCCATCGGGGGCCGGAACCGGGCTCCCGGCCGCGGCCAGGTCCTCGGGGATGAAATCGTCCGCCTCGAGCAGGGTCGCGAACCAGCGGTAGGTATAGTCGCTGCCCGCGCCCTCGTTGTACCAGCCCTCGATCCCCGCGCCATCCACGAGGCCGACGTAGTGCTGCGTGCTCTGCGCACCGAGAGGCCGGACGAACTCCACCTGCCCGGTCTCGGGGTCATAACTCACGTTCGCGAGGATCTCGTCGCGGCCCTGCCCGAATCGCACAAAGCCCGCCAGCCCGTCCGGTCCGAAGGCGATGCGCAGCTCTCCCCGGTGCCCGTTTCCATCGATGGCCCACAACCCGCCCACGGTCGCCGGAAAGCCGCCCGGGACCGGAGCAGCGGGAGACGGCGCGGTGCCAGCCTGCGCCGGGCGGGTGGCTTGCCACGCGTAGACGTAGTCCGACCCCGCCCCCTGGTTGAACCGGCCCGCCAATCCGTCGCCGGTCAGGAGCCCGGTATAGTGCTGCGCCCCGGACGGCCGGTAGAATTCGATGCGACCGCTTGCCGGGTCGAAGCGAACATCCTCGAGCACCTCCTCCCGGCCCAGGTTCATGACGGCTTCAGGCCCCGCGGCCCCCTGGCGGATTGACAGCGTGCCGCGGTGACCGTTGGCGTTCAGGTCCCACCCGCCGGCCACCGCCTCTGCGCTGCCGGTCGCGGGCGTCTCCGGCTCGGGCGGCGGAGCGGTGGCCGCGACCGTGCCGGCGGGCGGCTGCGAAGGGGGCTGGGGCACGGGGACCGCCGTGGTGGGCTGCGGCACCGGGACACTCAAGGGCTCCAGAAGGGCCGGCGGGCCGAAACTGTCGGCCATGTAGGCGACGACGGCCGCGAATTCCGCCGCGCGCGACGGGGGATAGGCGATCTCGAAGGTGCGGGTCATGCCGTCGCTGTCCATGATGACCCGACGCATGGCCGCCATGCCGTCCCGGCTGCCCGCGATACGGTAGCTGCCCGGCGCCAAGCTGTCCTCGGTGACCGGCTGCAGGGCGGCGAGATCGGCGGCCCGCATCGCATCCAGCCCCTCTCCAAGCGCGTCGTACTGGGCGAAGACGTAGAAGCTCGCCTGCCCGTCGACGGACGAGAAGCGGCGGCCGTCGCCGTTCCCGGGTGGGTCGTCCGGGGTGAAATAGGTGCCCGGGTAGGCGATGGTCATGCCGTAACGGGCATTGCGGTAGATCGTGTACCCCGATCCATCCTCGATGAACGCATCCCCGGCGCTTGCGGCCTCCGCTGCATCGGTCTCCATCGGCAGGACGTCGGGTTGCGGGCCCTCGGCGGATGCCGCGCCCTGTCCCGGAATGATGGCCGCGCCGCAATGGGCGGCGTCACCGGGGAAAGTGACCTGCAGCGTCGTGAGGATCCGGGTCACACCCGGGTCCCGGTCGAAGCCCTCCGGCCCGGTGATCTGCATGACCAGCGGCTCGCCGGGAAAGGGGCAGGTGTCCCAGACCGTCAGCGCCACCTCGGCCAGCGCGTATTCGGTGGCGGGAGCATTGCCCATCCACACGGGGCTCGACGCCGTCCCAGCGGGAATCGCCGCGACGAGGGCGCTGGCCTCGCGCCCGAGATGGAACGTCACCCGCCCGCCCCCTGGCGAAACCACTTCGGCGAACTCTCCGGTGGAGGCGCGGGACCAGTCCCCGGGCATCGACAGCCGCACCATGCGCATCAGCATCTCGACATCGCGCGACGCGTCGGCCGATGCGGCAGGCGCTTCGGTCGCGGGTCCGTTGTCCGCCGGGGGCGGCGGCAGGCGGACACCGCCCATGATCTGGACGAACAGCGCCTCGTGGGCTTCGAATGGCTCGTTCGCCGCCATGAAGCCGATCATCAGGCTTTCGTCCCCGCGCAGGGGATGCGGCGAATAGAGGATGCGCCCCTCCATGGACACGCCCCCTTCGTCGGCCGTGATCTCCAGCATCCGCAGGGTCTGGCCATCTACGGTCACGTCCCGCTCCGCATGGATCTGCAGGGCGTCCTCGTCCCGGATGTCGGCGACATCGCGCTCGAATCCCACGGCGAGGATCACGCCCCGCATCCTGTCCATGTCGCCGCCGAAGAACACCTGCCCCTCGCGGCTGTCCTCGACCAGCATCCAGCCGGGCGGCATGGCGAACCGGACGCCGTCGATGTCGCGGGCCTCCCATCCGTCGGGCGCCGTGACGGAGGCGAAGGGATCGGCGGCGGCCTGGGCGGGGCTCGGGGGCGGCAGCGCCTGTGCATCGGCGGGCGCGGCGATGCCCATCTCCGACCAGAGATCCGGGTCGATGCCGCCCTCGGGTTGATCGAGACCCGGCATCGGCCGGCTTGCGGGATCCGGTCGCGCCTCCTCTTCGACCGGACCGAGAAGCTCCGCAAGCGGACGCACCGACTCCGCCCGCACATAGACCTCCCCCCGGTCGGCCCAGGCATCGAGCGACTGGGCCTGCGTGACGCCGCCAAGAAGACCGGCCACCAGCACCGCCGCGCCAACTGAATATCTTGCACGTCTCATCTCAGTTCCCCCCCATCATGTCCTCGAACCCGGGGATCTGCCGGTAATCCGTCAGGGCCCCGTATCCCCCTTGCGGCACGGCGCCGGTCAGCGCGTCGGGGTCCAGCCCCGCCTCTTCCATCGCGCGGCGCATTTCGGCCATGCCCTCGCGCATCTCCTCGGTCTGCATGTCGATCAGCGCGTAGCCCTCGCCCAGGTCCATCCAGGCACCCGCGAGCGTCATCCGCCCCGGGTTCCGGCAGTATCTTTCCCGAAGATCCGCCCCCCCGGTCATGTCGGTCCGGCGCACGAAGACGCAGCCCTCCACGCTGACGAGCCCGCCGCTGCTGATACTGCCGAACCGGCACTCCCTGATTTCCGCAAGATGGCCGACGCGCGGGGGTCCGAAGCGCATGATGCCGTCCTCAGGATCGTAATGGCCGGGCGAGGCATCGCGCCATTCGACAGTCTCGGTGTCGAACTGCCCAACGATGGTCTGTCCGGACTGCAGGACCGCGATATCGAGCGTGGAGTCCGGCAGCGCGGGCAGGTCATACTCGTCAAGTATGCGCACAGCATGCCGGGTCGCCGGATCGAGGAGCCGTTCCTGGCAGCTCCGTGCGCCCTCGCTCAGGTCGTAGCGGACCATGCTCGCGCTCGGCGGCACCCCGAAAACCGCTATGGCCCGATCCCCGAGAATGCGGATCGGCGCTTCGACAGGGCCTGCACCGGTGCTCACCACCACGCGCTGCGGCACTCCCGCCTTCAGCCAGGCATAGCGGGTGAAATCCAGCGTGAAGGTGCCATCGGTCGCCAGCGGGCCGCCCCAATCCCCCCCTTCGACCGGGATGCTGACATGTTCCGCGCCCTCGGTCCCCCAGAAGGTGACATCGAGCCGGATCAGGCGGTTCATCTCGGGACGCAGATACCAGTTCATCTGGTCGAGCTGCTTGAGTTCCTCGCGGGCCTGGGCGCGCTCGGCGATCTCCGGCAGGACGTCGCGCGCAATCATGGCCTCCAGCGCGGTCTTCGCTTCGCCTACCATGCGTTCGGCCACCGACCGATGGCCGAAGCCGAACGAGGAGAACAGCCCCCCTCCCCCGTCATGGTAGGCACCGACCTCCTCGGCGAAGGCGCGGTTGACGAAGGCGTTGATCTCGCCGTCCACATAGGCCGCAAAGGCATTCCGGGCGGCATCCCTGTCATCGCCGTTCCGCAGCTCCGCGCGAAGGTAGAGCCGCCAGACCGTCTCCTTCCAGTCGTTCACGGACCGGCCCTTGGTGCGGTAGAATTCCTGGTAGGCCGCGCGCCAGTTCGCATCGGCGGCGGCGTTCACCGCCACGTTCCACTCGCGCAGCGTCATGTCGAAGAGGTAGATCGATACCCCCGCCACCTGCAGCGCGCCCCAGCCATACTGGCTGATGACATAGCCGAAGACCCCCTTGTAGGCGCCCGCAGCGGCGGAGGTGTCATCGCCCCGCGCCAGGTCGTTGGCCACCTGCAGCCCGACGACGACGAGCCCGAGGTAATTGAGCGAAGTGTTGATGTTCTCGAGACCCGGCACGAGCAGAACCTGCTCCGCCAGGGTTCCCACCGCGCTGAACCCGCCGCTCGCATCCCCGATCGAGGTCAGCCCCGCGGAGAGGATCGTGGCGCTGCGGTCCATGGCCTGAGCGGCCTCCATGGCCGCGGCGACAGCCTCGACCTCCGGGGCCGCGATGATCACATCGCCCGCGGACGGGTTGAGCTGGAAGTACCGGACCCGCTCCTGCGGCCCGCTGCCCTCCGTCACCGCTTCATAAAGCTGGGCGTGGGACAGGGTGGCCGTGCTGATGATTAGAGCAGCTGCAGCTGTGGAGGCAAGCAGACGAACGACGCCGGAAAACATGAGGGCACCTCCCCGTGCGAGATGCCTGATCTTCCCGAAGATCGCATGGACTGCCTTGATCTGCGTCATGACAGGCGACGCAGGAGCGCTGCGCCTTTCCGGCGGGATCACCTGAAGACGATGCCGCCGGCCATGTTCAGGGTCTGCCCGGTCACGGAATGACTGTCGTCCGGGCAGAACAGGGCGCCTGGCCCCGCGCCAGGTGTCAAGCGACACCCGCCTTTACGACCCGGGCGAAACCAGGCTCCAGGCGGAGCCCGCGGCGACCCCGGAACAGGACCGTGCAACGGCTCTTCAAGCTGGTCCCGAGGCCCCTGCTCGCAGATTCGGCCTCAAGCCGATCCGGGACATTCCGGTGCTCTGCCCCCGATGCGCAGGGTGTCGAGCATTGCGCCCACGATGCGCTGAGTGGGCGCCAGCGACGAGATGATCCAGCTGTCGACGACCGAGCCGATGCTGGAGCCGATGAAGCCGCCGATGGTCGCGGCGCTCACGCCGAGGATCGCGCCACCGATCGAACCGCCAAGGGCGGCGCCAGAGGCACCGAGAACGAGGGTGGCCATGCGTGGAACTCAGCGCTGCGGGAACAGGAATGCGAAGGCGATGCGCCGCCGCCAGGATGGGGTGAGCGGTTCGTGGATTATGCCGAGCCGCTCATATGCGTGGAGGAAACTGTCGGGTGCGATCAGGATCCCGACATGTTTGGCGATGGCGCGCGGCATCATCCGGAAGAGAACCAGCGCGCCGGGACCAGCTGCAGCGGGCGCCACCTCGATCATCATGCGCCGCACGCCGTCGGCCAGCATCTCCCGGCGCCCGGTCTGGTCACGTCCGTCAAGCTGGTGTAATTTCCCGGATGGCCTGAGGGCATGATCAGGCGGCTTTCGTTGTGATGCTGAGAATGGGGTCGATCTCTTCGGTGTCGATCCGGGCGAAGGCCTC
>Ga0008835_101199_pt1 | contig 14501 bp, 14 predicted proteins | sample HotLakConsoUCCRE_FD_62215 | JGI IMG/M metagenome (GOLD analysis project Ga0008835, IMG submission 62215) | Hypersaline microbial mat communities from Hot Lake, Washington, USA - Hot Lake Consortium UCC-RE (Hybrid Assembly) ...
ACAAAGAAATTAGAGCCTGATTTTCCCTCAAATCTCCAAAACTAAATGGAGTAAAACACAAAAAATAATCGAAACAGAGTTACTTGCGGATTTTAGGAGCTAGCGGACGGGGTGGTTGTATAGAATCTTCGTTTAAAGTCCAAGCGGACGATTGAACTATTGTGGGAGTAAAGTTCCAAGTGGACGTTTGAAACATGGTAGAGCTCATAATATCCAACCATATTTTCAGTTATTCCTTTCTAATAGCAAAATTTCTAATTGAAGATTCGTATTTTGCGCTTAAATTGAATTTATGCAATTTTACTGTTGCTTAGTAAGCAAACTCTATGGCAAAGAATACTTATAAATCTAATACTTTTAAAAAAGAGGAAAAGGAGAAAAAATCCACCAAATTTAATTTCCAATGGAATTTTCTAAAGGATAGGAGATTGCATTTGGCTTTTGGTTTCTTTTTATTAACCGCATCCATTTTTCTTTTTACCGCTTTTATCTCCTATTTATTTACAGGAAAAGCTGATATGAGCGTCTTGCAATCTGTTTCGGAAACAGGTATGAAAGCCTCTGGATCTGAAATGGATAACTGGTTGGGGCTTTTAGGCGCCCAGTCTGCCTACTTTTTCATATTCAAATGGTTTGGATTAGCTGCTTTTCTAATTCCACCATTTTTATTTTTAGCAGGTTATCGAATTACTTTCAATAAAGTTATCTTTTCCATAAAAAGTGCTTTTACTTTTATGGTATTTTTCCTTTTTTGGTTCAGCTTATTGTTGGGCTTTATGGTTTTCGAATCAGGAAAAATCACAGCTTTCTCCTTTTTATGCGGGGGAATTGGGTATGAGTTAGCAGTTCTGTTCAATAGCCTATTTGGCTGGGGTACTTATTTAATTCTAATTCTCTCCTTATTTATATTTATAATATTCTATTTTGATGTAACCTCTTTGCTTTTCTTTAATTCAAAAACAGCTCATGATAATCAATTAGCTTCTGAAGATGAAAAAGTAAGCTTTTCTGATGAAAAGACTACAGATGAAACTGTAGCTGAAGATACTTCCGATGAAATAAAAGAGGAATTTGTAGAAGAGGAAGAGTCTTTGGATGACGCCAGCACTTGGACAGTAGCGGAGCAAAAACCTAAAAAAGCTCCGCCTCAAGAAGAATTGACCATGGAGGTGGAAAATACATTAGAAAATAAGGTGGTTCAAGAAGAATCTTTTCAAGAAGAGAAACCTGAAATGGAAGTAGAGGAGTCTTCATTTGATGAGAAACTGGGCAAAAAGGTAGAGAATTATGACCCAACTTTAGATTTGTCGTCTTATAGATATCCTACTTTAGACTTATTGGCTGATCATGATTCAGGTAAAGTAAAAGTTACTCAGGAAGAACTGGAAGCCAATAAAGATAAGATTTTGGAGACTTTGACCAACTTCAAAATCAAAATTACAAGTATAAAAGCCACTATTGGTCCCACAGTAACGCTTTATGAAATCGTGCCAGAGGCAGGAGTTAAGATTTCCAAAATTAAAAATCTGGAAGATGATATTGCATTGAGTTTGGCGGCTCTGGGAATCAGGATAATTGCCCCAATCCCAGGAAAAGGAACTATCGGTATTGAGGTACCGAATAAGAACCGTGAAATGGTGAGCATGAAGTCAGTTTTGGCTACCGATAAATTCCTGAAAAGCGATAAAGAATTACCGATCATTATGGGTAAAACCATTAGTAATGATGTTTATATAGCTGATTTGGCTAAAATGCCACATTTACTAATGGCTGGGGCAACTGGTCAAGGTAAATCAGTTGGTTTGAACGTGATGTTGGCTTCATTGATTTACAAAAAGCATCCATCACAACTTAAATTTGTTTTGGTTGATCCTAAGAAAGTGGAATTAACACTTTTCAATAAATTGGAAAGACATTTTTTAGCGATGTTGCCGGGAACGGAAGAGCCTATAATCACGGATACTAAAAAAGTGGTGAACACATTGAATTCACTCTGTATTGAGATGGATAACCGATATGATTTGTTGAAAGAGGCAGGTTGTAGAAACCTGAAAGAATACAATACCAAATTTGTCAACAGAAAACTGAATCCTGAAAAAGGGCATAAATTTTTACCTTATATTGTGTTGGTAATAGATGAATTGGCAGATTTGATGATGACAGCCGGAAAAGAAGTGGAAACGCCTATTGCTCGACTGGCTCAACTAGCTCGTGCGATTGGTATTCATTTAATTATTGCTACACAGCGACCTTCTGTTAATGTCATTACCGGTATCATCAAAGCCAACTTCCCCGCCCGATTATCATTTAGGGTAACCTCTAAAATCGATTCCAGAACCATTTTAGATACTGGTGGCTCGGAGCAATTAGTTGGGATGGGAGATATGTTGCTTTCACAAGGTTCAGATTTGATTCGATTGCAATGTCCTTTTATAGATACGCCAGAGATTGATGAGGTAGTGGAATTTATAGGTAGCCAAAGAGGTTATGAAAGAGCTTATCAGCTTCCAGAATTTGCTGGTGATGATGATGAAAGCAAAGTAGGGGAGGTTGATTTATCCGAAAGGGATGCTTTATTTGATGAAGCGGCCAAATTGATTGTGTTGCATCAGCAAGGAAGTACTTCTTTAATCCAAAGAAAATTAAAATTAGGGTATAATAGAGCGGGTAGATTAATTGACCAGCTTGAGGCCGCAGGAATAGTGGGCTCATTTGAAGGAAGCAAGGCAAGGGAAGTATTAATTCCTGACGAATATAGTTTGGAACAATTATTGACTAATATCGATAAGAATCACTAGAACAGAATAGAAAACGAAATGAGAAAATTCACAATTATTATGATGCTATGTATTTATGGCATCACGGCATTCGCACAAAATGATCCAAAAGCAAAAGAGATTTTGGATAAAATGAGCACTAAATACAGCAATATATCAGGTTTCACCGCCACTTTCACGCAAACGCTGGAAAATAAAATGGAAGATATCACCGATACTTTCAAAGGTGAAATTGTAGTAAGCGGTGACAAATTCAAAGCAGATGTTGCAGGTCAGTTGATCGTAAATAACAATGAGACGGTTTGGACTTATTTGAGAGAAGCCAATGAAGTGACCATCAATAAATATGATGAGGAAGCTGGAGAGATGAATCCAAGTAAAATTTATAAAGCGTACCAAGAAGGCTATAAGTATTTATACATGGCTGGAGAGGGTAATGCCCAATATCATGTAATTGATTTAGTGCCTGAAGATAAAGATGAATCATTTTACAAAATCAGATTGAAAATAGATAAGAAAACCAATTTATTAGATAAATGGACGATTTTCGATAGAGCAGGAAACATTTTCAATTATGAAGTAACCAACTTCAAAGTGGATGAATCTTTAACTGCTGAAGATTTTACATTTGATCCATCTGATTATCCTGATATTGAAGTGTTAGATTTTAGATAATCTTAATATTTTAAACCAAACCCGCAAGATTTTAGAAACCTTGCGGGTTTTTTAATAGCCGTTTTAATAACCATGAACTACAAAGAACTCTCCCATCAAATCAAATCCAAATCGAGCTACCTTTGCGTGGGCTTGGATACGGATATCAACAAAATCCCACAGCATTTATTAAAAGAAAAAGACCCCATCTTTGAATTCAATAAGCAGATTATTGATGCAACTATTGATTATGCAGTGGCTTACAAGCCTAATATAGCCTTCTATGAGGCTTTGGGTATTAAGGGCTGGGAAAGTTTACAAAAAACTATTGAATATCTGCCAAAAGACGTTTTCACAATTGCCGATGCTAAAAGAGGTGATATTGGCAATACTTCCAAAATGTACGCAAAAGCTTTTTTTGAGCAAATGAATTTCGATTCCATTACGGTTGCTCCCTATATGGGCAGCGATTCCGTTGAGCCATTTCTCGAATTTGAAGATAGATGGGTGATTTTGCTGGCATTAACTTCCAATAAAGGAGGAAAAGATTTTCAGTTTGAAGAATTAAAATCTGGAGAGAAAGTCTATCAAAAAGTATTAGAGGTTTCTCAGAAATGGGGAACAAAAGAAAATCTGATGTATGTAGTGGGAGCAACCCGCTCTAAAGAATTCCAAGAAATCCGTAAATTAGTACCCAATCATTTTTTATTGGTACCAGGTGTTGGAGCTCAAGGGGGGGATTTAGAAGAGCTTTCAAAATATGGCTTGAATGAAAATGGAGGCTTATTAGTCAATTCTTCAAGAGGAATTATCTATTCTTCAAAAGAAAGAGATTTTGCTCAATCAGCTGGTTCAAAAGCAAAAGCTATTCAGGAAGAGATGAAGAGGTATTTGGAGCGGTTTCTATAAAATCGTAACCATTATGCTTTAATCATTTTGTGATTTGTTTTATCCATAAAATAGATAAAGATTACTAAAAAAATTAATCAAGGTTGATTTTCAGGTTTTTTTTCATTATCCAGTGAAATATTGATCAACAGCATTTAAGAAAGCAGGATTATCTCATAGAGTTGCTAATGACGTAAAATACAGCATTGAAAAACAATAAGGACAAACTGAGGTCAGATAAAGAGTGTAAATATCCTCAAGCTAGTGGCTGATTGGCGCAGCAGGGCTTATGGCTCACGGTCGTCTACTCGATTAGGCTTTCGTTTTGTTCGTCTAGAGACTATTTTCACTATCCGGTCTAGCTTTTTTTTGGAGACTGCTATTTCAATCGTTTTTGTACTTTTATCATTGAAGTTCATTATTAAAGTGTTAGAATATCCTCCATTATTACCTGCCCCATTGAACAAGTCAATAATTTCCCAAGCGTCTGAATGAAATCCTCTACATCCTATAGCTTCAATTTCGGAGATTTTATAATAGTTAAATTTCGATAATTGCTTCAATATTGACCTTCTTGACTGGATTAAATATTTGCGGGTGATTATTAAGTCCTCTTTAGGCTTTACAAGTAAGAAAAGTATTATTAATAGAGATAAGAAATAGTTGATATATATAAACTCTTCACCTAAATCTAGCTGTAATATGAGAAATGTAAAACCAAACATTACAAAGATTCTTCTTATCCAAGTCCAGGGTCTTTCGAAGTAATTTGTGCGATATATAATATTGTCTGAAATTACCATTAATGAGGTTTATGCTAACCACTATCACTCTGTCAAAACTGAAGCGAAAAGGGTATTAATCTATGCTTTCCTATTTCTTAAGGACGCAAGTAGTCATTCAAGAACCACCCCGTACTTACACTGGTTTGAGAGGCGCAGCGGGGCTTATGGCTCACGGTCGTCTACTCCATTGTGCGGTCGGCTTTTATTTTCCTTTATATCCTTTTTTTGTTGTCTATTCTTTCAATCAATCGCTCAACAATAATTCTATGTTTACGCTGAAGTATTATAGGGTACAAATTCAATAGTATATTCAATGGTTGCATCCAGATAAAAACATACTTATGCCCTTCAAGCAACAGTACTAATGAAAGTGCAAAAACTAAAATCAACGCAATCAGATGTCCAAATTCAGATTGCCTAGTATTATAATCAAAAAGTAAAACTCCTGATTTTCTACCGTTAAAATAACGTTGATTATCTTTTTTTCTATAGAATGTTTTTAAAAGAAATAATCTAAAAAAATCAACACCTAGCCATTTGTAGAATAAATTAAGAGTTTCAAGATTTTTGATTTTATAGTAGCTATTTGATAAAAATCTACTTGTTGGATACACAAAGCCTAAGAAAGCGACAGCACCTGTAATTAAAAAGTTCAAGGCAATAGCTGATACAATTATAGCAAGAAGTGAAAATGTTTCTGGTGGTAACTCAAATAAGATAGTTGTCAACTTGTATGTGTTGTAAGTCAATAACAAGGACAGAGCTGTAAATAAAGTCTTTTTTACCATTTAATTTCTTCTGAATTAGTTCTAATTCATGACGCCTTTTAAGCTGCCGCACGCTAAGTATAAGCATAGGTGGGTTTCATAGTTTTTCACTGTCAATTATCTCTAATTTTATTAAAAGTAAAAAGCTTGATTTAAGCTATTCACCCTGCATTACGCTTATACATTGTTGCCGTTTCGTTGTTTATTTATAAGTTTTCAAAGTGAATCAGGTTAAATATAAGTCATTCATGAGCCAATTGTGAGCCAATTGAGCCAATTATGAGCCAATTAATTTATAGGTTGTCCCTGCCCCAATATCCCCTGTTCTTTCTAATAGATTATACTTTTCAACGAGTTCGCTTAAGTCTCTTGTAGCCGTAGCCTTTGAAACTTCACACAACTCTTGATATATTTTATTGGTAATCGTATTATTTTCATTTAGATATTCGATTGCTCTAATTTGCCTTTGATTGAGATTCTATATTTTGACTTTCAACCATGTATTATTCATTTCCTAATGCATTACAAAGATATGTAAACTTGGGACATTGAAAGAAATTACTCCCTTGCAAGTTGAGTTTTAACCTTTTTAAAATTAACTTCCCCATGTGTGATTTCTTGAATAATGTAGGTGAATGAACGGCAACGTTAAATGTATGAATCGTAGCTTTGGTTTGTACGTTTAGCGCTTGCGCGGCTATGATTTCATACATAATGTTAGATTCTTTTTTTATTTTTCCAAAAATCTCTGAAGACTAGCACAAACAATATCATCATCGTCATAAGCATGTCCTTTGCCCTCGTAAATGTAAATATTATAAGTACTATCGCTTCTGCCAATTTCTTTCAATTGCTTCTCTAAAATTCTTGTGTGCCAGACAGGGGTTTTTTCATCTTCCGTACCTTGATGAATTTCAAATGGCGAGAGATTATTCAAAAAATAGTAAGGAGAACTGGCAAGGATGCGTTTTCTGATTTCTTCAGGTCTTGCTTTTGGTGTATAAAAAGCTCTGCTGTAAGATCCACCCACCCTTTCATTTTCTACAACGTACCGGTCTAAAAATTTGGTGTGTGTAGAATTGGCAATGATGTAATCAACCTTGTCGGTGAGACTTCCTATGATTAACGCCACAGTTGCTCCACGACTAATACCATGAGCGAGTACTTTGACCGAATCTGTTCTATGATATAGTGACTTAACGGCCTCAAGAAATGAAGTTGCATCTTCTGCAGCTCCGAGCCACGCATCACCAGCATAACCTTCAGACCGAAAGCAAAAATCCCTGCCTCTCAGTATGTTTCCTCGGTAGGAGGGTAGAATAGAGATGTAGCTGTCTCTTTCTACTTGGCACTTACCTGATGTCAGTGTGCTTACTTTCGACACATCTAATCCCGTGCCCCCTCCCTCAAGTTCTAACAGTATTGGGGCAGATATGGTATTCAGGCTCTTAGGTATACGAATGGCTCCATAATGCAAAAGCCCGTTTACCAAATGTGAGATGACTTTTATGGAGTCTCCATTTTCAATTTCCTCAGCATAAACTACCTCTACATCTGTTGGCTTAAAGCTCTTTTGTTGCCATTCGGTCATTATATTATCCAATTCATCAGCAGTAGGTTCTTTTAATAGCTCCTCTATTGAAAGACCAGGATTAGCATTGATTGGGTATTCTATACTTTGACCATATCCCTCACAGCCATTCGTTCCGACTGTTATTAAGTAGTTGAAGTTTTGGTCAAATTGGATGAAAAAGAAGTCCAGGAGAATGAAATATAAAATAAATACAATAAATGAATAGTGTTTTTTGATCCACAGGATAGAAAGAGGAAGTATGAGCACTGGCACAAAAGCAAAATCAAAAACTGCTTTTGTTAATCCAGACGAAAATACAGAAATATTAAATCTAACAATCCAAAATCCTATCATAGCAAGAGTTAGGACTAAAAGCTTAATGTTTTCGGTTTTGGAATCCTTTTTTTGTATTACTGAAAATATAAAATAAATGAGATAAAAGAAGACCATAAAAACCCAACTGTAAAAAATCAGTTGGCCAGAGAGTGGCACTATTTGGCCAATACTTAAAAGTCCTCCAACCCCCATCAGGAAGGCGATTGAAGCCCCAACAATTACCCATCCTTTATCGCTATCAGCACGCGTGGACTTAATACTATAATAAAGGAAAATAACTAACAACACCACCCCAGCGCATAAATACAGCGATGTAAATAATTCTATATTATAGAGTAACATCATATCTATTGATGTACTGAAGCCGTGCATAAAAATGACCGTAAGAACGAATAAGATGGCCAGTATTGCAAAACCTGAAATGTACTTTGATTTTTTGAAGAATGAAATTAGTTGGTAAAGGCAAATAATCCCTATAAGTGCTGAAGCAATAAGTACTGTAATAGCGCCAGATTGTATTCCAATTCCTATTGTTAATAGTAATCCCGCTAAATAAATAACCAGTCCAAGATTGGTTAACCAAAGTCTAATTTTCATTGTTGCTTTATATATAGTGAAAGTAATTGAATCTAACGCCTAGCTAAAATGCGTTTGCCACACTTAGCTGACGAAGTACTAAAGTAGCAAGGCAAAGCCATAACTACAATTGCAGAGTAGTAAAATGAGAGGATCACTTTTTATGATTCTCTTTTAATTAAAATGAATGTTTGGCTTTGTGGAGAATTAACTCCTTACTTTGCTAGAAGCAGTGAGCAAATGCATTTTTAGGTAATGTTAGGCTTATTTGTCAATCCACAAAAGTTTCCTTTATGATACTTTTAACTTCTTTGATTTCGGGTTTTGATAGTCGGCCCAGAGGTTTAATGATTCTTTGTTTATCTATTGTCCGAATTTGGTCAAGCACAATCCAGCCTATTTTGTTGTCATGTTTTATTTCCACTCGTGTAGGATAATTTTTTGAACTTGTAGTCATGGGAGCAATCACTACAGTCCTGAGGTATTTATTCATCTCATTTGGAGAAATTACAACGCAGGGTCTGGTTTTCTGGATTTCACTGCCGATTGTAGGATTCAAATTGACTAAAACGATTTCGTATTGATTTATTTCCATTCGTTTAGATTTTCATCCTCGAACACATCATTAAATAGTAAACTGTCGTCCTTATTTTCAGACATTTCCTTAAATGCTTTTTCCCAACCTGTTCGAGGTTTTGAAAGTGGTTTTATAATAATCTGTCCTTTTTCTAAAATCAAATCCACTTTATCTTTAATATTATATTTCTCTAAAATAGTCTTACTAAATCTAATGCCTCTCGAATTACCTATCTGTACAACTGAAACTTCCATAATTCCTTTTATTTATTGTAATTACAAAGTTACTACTTTCTGCTGGAAACAAGAAGATAAAGGTGAATTATTTTTAGGATTGCAAGCTTCGAATTGAGCAGAAATTAAGCCTAACGTTAAGTAGAAGCATAGTGCGGGTTTAGGAGCAATTCACTGTCCATGCACCTCAAAGTTTCTTAGGAGCAAGAAACTCAAATTTAGTAACTTATCTCGCATTATGCTTATACAATGTTGTGCTTTCGTGCTTTGTTTTCTTTTTGCCCTTTCGATTACAATGATTTTCCCATCTGTAAAAGTTCGCTATTAGAGCATTTAATTATTCGACCATTGGCTTTTGTATATTTTGGTAATGCTTCCTTTCTACAAGTAACTACCTGACTATCTTCATCATAAATATGTGTTATATTGTCGCTTATAATTCTAAATTCTTTAAGTGACGCATTACCTCTCTAACCACTTGATCAAAGTCAGGTAAATCTTGAATCTGATCAGCCATGGAAGACTTCCAACGACCTTTATATTGTGGTAATCGTTGTTCAAGTTTGTTTTGAAAACTTGCTGGATTAATTTCTTTGCTTCCACATTTTGCTCTGAATTCTACAGAGTAAAATGCGACATCCATTTTATGAATTTCCAATAAATACCAAATATCGTAGAAATCTCGTGCCTGCATCCACTGAATTACCGAGCGTAATTTTTCTACTAATATTTCTTCAAGAGGGTAACAGAGCAATTGGTGTTCTTCTTGATCAGAGTAACTTAAGAAAGCATCTTGCATTACAGGTTTAAATTGTAATTGCTCACTTCTGGAAATATCAACTTTAACTCGCTTTTTAGCACCCAATCCGCCAAGTGGGCCTACATAACTAATATAGAAATTGATTCCACCATCTTCATGTTCGTTATTGTCAATGATCTCAAGAGGTATATTGGCTTCATCTTGTATGTACTCAAACGCCTCAGAGAACCATTCAAAGATTTTTTCATTCGAAATATCGTTGTCAAGAAGGGTGAAATCAAGGTCTTCAGAAAATCTATAATCCTCAAAGTAGATTTTCTTTAGTACTGTACCACCTTTAAAAATTATGTTTGTTGAAAGCTGCTCATGTTGAGCAGTCCCTTGCAGTATCCAAGATAGGATATAGTCCTTCTCAATCTGTTGATCTCGTACACCAACTTCTCGAGCTTTGTTTTGTATTTCTCCCAGCTTAATCATGTGTAGATGGCAGATTTAATAGTTTCTGTTTCTAAATTTTGCTGAATGCTCCATCGACTTATCATTTTGCCCGATTTCGGTAGTTCAGTATCTAACAAAACATAAGAAGCTGTTTTTGCTTTCTGTAATTCCTTGGTGATTCCCGATGCTATTTCGAGTGTTTCAAGAAGGAATCCCAATCGTTTGATCACTGCTTGTGATTTAAAGCGGTAAATATATTCAAGGAGTCTTTCGAATTTTATTTTGTCTTTTGACGTGTATATTGCTCTTGCAACTTCAACAATACCACCTGCATAATCAGGTTTGAATAGACAATCGACAAATGTCTTTTCAAGATCGGAGCACTCAACTTTATTGAAACTATCAATCCATATTTTCTTAGAACCAAAAAAGTGCCTCTCGTTGTGGTATATGAATTGAAAAGATGTGTTCTTAATCTTTAGTGTTGATGGTCGCATCTGCTTTGCAACTACGATTTGTTCTTTTAGTGATGGTTGAGTTATCAGGTTATGTATTTGTAAGGCAGAGTAATACCCAATGTAATGCCTAGTTCCTTTTGTCAAATGCTCTGCGATTAAATGCCAGTCAGGCATAAAATTTTTTACCTCTTGCTCATAAGGTATTATATAGTACAATCCTTTTTTTAGGCGCATCAGAAGCCCTCTTTTTACCATGTCGCTAAGAAGTTCTTTTAAAGCACTATCCTTGGAGCTAGGCAAAGCTTTCCTAGCCTCAGAATAATCAAAACAATCCTTATTCATCTGATTGAAGAAAGTCAGAATCTCATTTGATTGTGTAGATATGAGCTTATTTTTCATAGTTCAAAAGTCAGCTTTAACCTGACTACAATGATACGAAAAATAATTTTATATTTATCATTCATAGTAATAAGATCAGCTTTTACCTGACTATAACGATATAAAACATAACTATTGCCAAGCGGTGGTATTCAGATTGTTTTGTCTGTTGGTTTGATTTTAATCCGATTTCCACTCGGTTAAAATTCAAAGGTCGGTTCTCTTTTTTACATGAAGCACAACGTACGACTATCAACCGTTTTGATTGATAAAATTAATGATTTGCACACCAATTAATATGGCTTGGATAGTCGATGTTAGATTTAGTCGTTTTTCAATTAAATTTCAAGCTACCAAAAAAATTGAATTGCAAAAATGCGGAGTTTCTTCCTTGGGCATCCTTTAAAAACCCTGCCATGTCGGTGGGAGCAAAGCCTATGTGTCTATAAACTTGTGTATGGACCGTTGGCTCTTGCGGCAGAAAAGAAAAAAATAAACTACCCGGCTTAAAAATATCGGATGCATTATTCATTAGCCGCTTGATTGCTTGACTTTTTGGCTGCAATCGGCTAACTTCATTTTAATTTTTTAAAACGGTCTTTACCGTTTATAACCACACTGCCTATACGGCTCGCCCGAAAAAACTTAAGCCTTTCAGGCTAATGCATCCGAATTTTTAACCTTCCATTTTTCTGCCCACCGACTCGCAGAAAAATCAGCCAAGGAAGAAATTAAATCTAACGCCTAGCTATGATGAGTGGGGCTTAGAAAATACTAAGCTTGCCATCCGCACACAGCCACAGCAATTAATAAATTTACTCATTGTGGCTGACTTTCCAAGTACCGCCAAACTTTCCTGACTGATGAAACCCCATTCATTCATAGGTGATGTTATGCCTATTTCTCTTCAATGTCTACTTGCTTAATTTCTGAGTTAGTTCGCTCCGAGAGCCAATTAAATATCTTTTGGTCATTAATGTTCGGAGTTCGTAAGTCATCATTTGTCCGCCAAACATATCCGTCAACAAACCTAATTCCATAATGAGGTTTATCAACAATTTTGCCATTCGGGGCTATTGTTTTTTGGTAATGTGTCACTTCTGAAATATCTGAAAGTTCATACGTTCGTTCTTTGAAATCCGAGGTTTTATTAATGACTATCGTATCACTGGTGAATTTTACATAGGAGTTCAATTGACTTATTGTCAAAGCTGATGCAAAGAGAATTATGAAGATAGATAAGTATTTTAAAAGTCCTGAAGCATTAAAGCCGTATTTCAAATTGTAATATCTCCAATAGTTCTGTGCCTGATCTTTCTTGATTTTATTAACAATAAGAATAAGGATTACAAAAGATGTTGTCAATGAAAATATCATAGATATCACAAGCCACGTCCCCATATTAGGTTTTATTATAAATTCGGGTTGGGGTTCTGATGAAAATCCAATATTGGAAAGTTGAGTTAACAAATATGTTAGAATAACGATGTTAGTTGGTATCAATAAAAAAAATACGAACAATAGTTTTAGATGGAAGGATCGAAATTCACTGTTCAATTCGGCAAAATCAAGTTGTTTTTTAGTTGCCCCTCTAAATTTGAACAGAGTTCTGATGAGAATTAAACTGAAAATTACTATTAAAGCTGATTTAATCATTCAAAAGTTCATTAGGCCTAACGCTAAGGCTATGATGAGTGGGGCTTAGAAACTACTAAGCTTTCCATCTGCACACAGCCACAGCAATTAATAAATTTACTAATTGTGGCTGACTTTCCAAGTACCGACAAATGTTCCTGACTGATGAAACCCCATTCATTCATAGGTAGTGTTAGCATTATTTTTTTCTTGTTGTTCCTGCCATTCCCATATCAGCTGAGTATTCGGTAAGAACCAGCCTTTTTCTCTCTGTTCTTTAAATTGTCCGTCATTAATATTGATAGGCGAAAGATTTTCTGCTTCAAGGATATTTATGATTTTATCAATTTTATTCTTGAATCTTGTCGGTTTCATCCACGGATTGAAACTCATGCCAAGAATTACTCTATCGACATCGAAACGAATATAGCTTCCTAATTTTCCTTTAGAACCAAATCGTGTATTTAGATGCTCAATTCTTTCTTCATCGACATCTAAGTCCTCCATATTATTTATTAGTGGCTGGTAGTAGATGTTGAATACAATGTTTCCAAAACAGGGAGGAAATTTTGATAATCGTGACCAATCGTAATAACATCTTATTGTTCTAGATTTTTCCAGAGTGATTAATCCATGGTATTCACCAATTTTCTCGCTTAAATAACCTGTCGAATAAAAGTTCTGAAAGACGCTCGAATTATGAATTGATTTATGTCTTTTCTTCCCATAGTATTCAATCATTGCAGTGACTACCAAAATAAATATAGTAAAGGGAATACTAAATATTAGGCTATGAATTAAATTCCTTGTGCTCAAATATGCACCTCCAAATAACAAAAGGAAGAAAAAAGACCCCATAATGAAGTTTACGTTTCCGTCAAGGTGAATTACTCCGTTCTTTTTCTTTATGCTAATAATACTCATCTATCGGATAATTAATCCTAACGGTTCTTATTTTTGCTGGGCTGACTTAATCGCTCTAAAGCCTAAGCCCAACTTAAAGCTAGAAAAATGCAGCGAACTTTCAATAACAACTTAACCAGCCTTGCAAAAATATAATGTTATAGGCAGATTTTATTTCTTGCTCCATTCGTCCCAATAGTTTTTACATATTTCCCCGAATTGGTCTATTGTCAATTCGTTTTTATTTTGGTCAAACACTTTTATTGCCTGACAACTTAGTGTCAAGTTACCACCGCAATAGTCAAATCTTGTGTCGTGTTGGTTACAAGTTATTACAACAACGTCATCTTTAATGTCTGCTGAAAGTATTTCAAGTTCTGCTTTAAAAATGTCAGAATAGTCTGTCTTTGTAATAGTCGGTAAGTCAATTGGATTTGTCCACGGGTTAAGTTCTAATTTATTGACCTTGATTAGGTCAACGTAAAACTTGTCAAATGACTTGTCAATTCGTTCGGCTAAATATTCACAGTCCACCGTTAAAGTCAGCAAATCTTTGTCACCTGTACACGCAGAAATTGTCCCATCGTGAAGGATTGAAAAAATGTCTCTTATGTCTTCGGTTGCTGTCATTTAAATTGCCTATAACATACGACTATCAACCGTTTTGATTGATAAAATTAATGATTTGCACACCAATTAATATGGCTTGGATAGTCGATGTTAGATTTAGTCGTTTTTCAATTGAATTTCAAGTTACTAAAAA
>Ga0008835_101218_pt1 | contig 14363 bp, 15 predicted proteins | sample HotLakConsoUCCRE_FD_62215 | JGI IMG/M metagenome (GOLD analysis project Ga0008835, IMG submission 62215) | Hypersaline microbial mat communities from Hot Lake, Washington, USA - Hot Lake Consortium UCC-RE (Hybrid Assembly) ...
CGAGGCGCAGCTCGCGCATGGCGTAAAGGATGCGGCGGTGGACCGGCTTCAGCCCGTCGCGCGCATCGGGCAAGGCGCGGTGCATGATGGTGGACAGCGCATATTGCAGGTAACGCGTGCCGATGGCCCGCGCCAGGGGCTCGGACGTCTGGCGGGCATCGCCCCCCTTATCTTGTGTGTCGTCTTGCTCGGCCATCCAGCGGTCGTGATAGCGGAGCGTCAGGACCGCGTCCAGCGCCGCAAAAGCCGGGTTTCCGGCAATCCGGAGTCGGAGAATCGGAACCTTCTCAGGTATCAAGGAGTTGGCAAGGAGGGAGTATGTTCGAACATGGTGCGTCTGGCCCTGATACTTGGTGCCGCGATCTACGCGGGGCTCGTGATTTTTTCGGGGACCGCAGCCGATGACGCGGTCGAGGTGACACGCGCCAACCCGACCACCGATCCGACGGTGCCTGTTGCCGCGCGGTCGCAGGAAACCTTTGTCACGGCAGATGGCCGCGAACTGTCGATTGCGGCCATCGTGGACCCCGCCACGCTGGGCGAAGACGGGGCGCAGATCGCCCTCGTCTCCACCCGCGACGGTACGGGTGAGGCCGAAACCGTCACATCCTCGGGCTCGGCCTCGGGCGGCGAGCCCGAGGTGCCGCTGGTCGAGATCACCGGCGACTACGTCAACCTGCGGGCCGGCCCCTCGACGCAGGATGCGATTCTCGCCGCCATGTCGGGGGGCGATCGGGCGGAGCTGATCGACATCCTCGACAATGGCTGGGTCCAGATCCGCGCCGTGTCCAGCGGCCTCGAGGGCTACATGGCCGATCGCTTCGTCACCCGCCTCGATTGACCCCGGTTGCCTGCGCGCGCGCCCTGCCCTACGCAGGCGGGATTGGCCGCGCGAAAGGGGCCGCCGACATGGCGCGAAGCGTTCTCATCACCGGATGTTCCTCGGGGATCGGCCTTGTGGCGGCTCAGACGCTGCGCGGCCGCGGCTGGCAGGTCATCGCCTCGGCGCGACGGCCCGAGGATGTCGCGCGTCTTGCCGCCGATGGCTTCGCCGCGGTGCGCATCGACCACCACGACAGCGACAGCATCGGCGCGGGATTCGTCGAAGCGGTGGACCTGGCGGGCGGCCGGATTGACGGCGTGTTCAACAACGGCGGCCATGGCATGCCGGGCGCCGCCGAAGACCTGCCCCGCGCCGCCCTTGAGGAGGTGTTTTCCTCCAATCTCTTCGGTGTGCATGAGCTGACCACCCATGCCATCCGCCACATGCGGGCCCAGGGCGCCGGGCGGATCGTGATGCATTCCTCCGTCGTCGGGTTCACGCCGCTGAAATGGCGCGCCGCCTATGTCGCCACGAAACACGCGCTCGAAGGGCTGACGAACACGATGCGGATCGAATTGCGCGGCACCGGCATCCAGGTCTCGATCCTGAACACCGGGCCGGTCACGTCGGGCTTCCGCGACAATTCCATGGCGCAGTTCGACCGCTGGATCGACGCGGCCGCGTCGCCGCACGCGGAGTTCTACCGCGTGAAATGGACCGCCCGGCGCGAGGCCGGGCGCGACGTCTTCGAGCTGGGGCCCGAGGCGGTGGTCAGGAAACTCGTCCACGCCCTCGAAGCCGCCCGGCCGCGCCGGCGCTACTACATCACCACGCCGGCCTATGTCGCCGCAGCGCTGACCCGGCTGCTGCCCGGTGCCGCGCAGGACTGGATCGTGGACCGGCTCTAGCCTTTTCGCGCGGAGGCGCTAGGCTCCGTGCTCAACAACGCGAAGGGACAGATATCGTGCAAGACCCGCTTCTGATCGTTGCGATCGTGGCCTGCCTCGTGGTGCTGGTGATCCTGCTTCTGGGCATCAACGCGTTCCGCAAGGGCGGGGCCGACGGCGCGAAGCAATCCAACAAGTTCATGCGCTGGCGGCTGATCGCCCAGTTCGTGGCCGTGGTTCTGATCATGGTCTTCGTCTGGGTCCGCGGCACATCGGGGGGCTGAGGCATGGTTGTCCTGAACAAGATCTACACGCGCACCGGCGACGCGGGCGAAACCGCCTTGGGCGACGGCAGCCGGGTGGCGAAACATTCCGCCCGCGTCGCGGCATACGGCACCGTGGACGAGCTGAACGCGGTGCTGGGCGTGGCGCGCCTGCATGCCGATGGCGAGATGGCCGCGCAGCTGAAGGCGATCCAGAACGACCTGTTCGACCTGGGCGCCGACCTGTGCACGCCCAACATGGAAAAGGACGACGAACGCCCCTACCCGGCCCTGCGCATCATCGAGGCGCAGACCGTGAGGCTGGAGCGCGAGATCGACGCAATGAACGCGAAGCTCGAGCCGCTGCGCAGCTTCATCCTGCCCGGAGGCTCGGCGCTGGCCGCGCATCTGCACATCTGCCGGACGGTGGCGCGGCGGGCCGAGCGGATGAGCGTGGAGCTTGGCACGGTGGAATCGATCAACGCCGAAGGGGTGAAATACCTCAACCGCCTGTCCGACTGGTTCTTCGTCGCGGGCCGCATCGCCAACAACGACGGCCGCGACGACGTGCTGTGGGTTCCGGGGGCGAATCGCTGACACCCGGGGCTGCCGGGCGGGGCGCGATCGCCCCCCGGGCCCTTGCCGGAAAACCACATCTGCGGCCTTCGTGATCGCCCGAGGATCAAGCAGGCTTGACAGATAGGCACTTGCTGACTCTTCTCGTTCCATTGGTCCATGACGTCAGGAGTTTGTGATGAGCCGGATTTCGAGAACTCTGCCTCGCCTTGCGATGACCTGCGCCCTTCCCGCTCTGCTGACCGCCCCGGCGGCCGCCGACCCGACGGTCGGCCTTGGCCTGACCTTCCGCTTCGGCGGCGGCAATGTCGAAACGGGTCTCGGGCTCCGGGTGTTCTCCGACGACGAGCGCGACAGCTTCGTCGGCATGCTGGGGTTGGACTACATGTTCCAGAGCCAGAGCTGGCGCGGCAGCGCGGGCGCGGGATACCTGGGCGACGACGCCTACATCGGGCTGGATGTGGGGGTCGGCCTTGGTGACGGGCAGATCGACTTCGGCCTCGGTGTCGGTGGCGTGAACACATCGTCGGCGGGCGACGAGGATTACCTTGGCGGCGGCGGCGGCGGCTCAGTTGCTTCTGCATTCCAGTGACATCGCACTGAAAAGCCTTGGCTGGCCGCTCCGGCGTATTCCGCCGGATTTGGCAGGCTTGTCTGGCGCCGGCAAGATACCCTTGAACAGGTTTCCTGGGTGACATCGACCACGGCCCAGCACCCGCCGATCCTGCTCTGCAGCGAAGCCGGCGGCGGCAGCGGCCATGTCACCACCCTCGCGACCGTGGCAAGGGCGCTGGCGCCGCAGTTCCGCAGCCGGGCGATCATCGCGCGGCTGGATCATGCCGATGTGTTGGCCAAGGTCTGCTACCGCGTCAGCAAGGGCACCCACCTTGCCCGCATCCCGCATGCGCCAGAGTCCAGCGTGCTGAGCTGGGTCGGCTGGCTGCAGTCCCGCAGCTTCGCCGACCCCGCGATCATGAAGCGCGACTTCGACTGGTGGTGCGAGGTCATGCGCGCCATCCGCCCGGCGCTGGTCGTCGGCGACTACGCCCCCACCGCCCTGATGGCGGCCCGCGCCCTGGGGATCAGGTCGGCCGTGACCGGCGTGGCCTTCAGCCTGCCGCCCGCCACGCTGCCGCGCTTTCCCGATCTGCTGACGGCCGACCAGCTGGCCGCGCATGGCACGGTTCTAGCCGACGTCCCGCCACCGGACGAGAACGCCATCCGCGACACCATCAACCACACGCTCGGCCCCTCCGGCCTGCCGCCGCTGGCGCGACTGCCCGAGGTCTACGCCGCCGACCTGTCGCTGCCGCGCGGCGTGTCTCTGTGGGACCCCTACACCGACCATCGCGACCGGCCCCTGCTGATGCCGGTCGACCCGATGCCGCCGCTGCAGGGCAGGCGGGGCGGTGAGGTCTTCATCTATTTCTCGACCAGCGAGCTGAAGGACCCCGCGACAATCGAGGCACTGCGCCGACTGCCCTTCGACGCCTGCCTCGTCGCCCCGCGCCTGACGGTGGAGCAGGCGCAGCAGCTGGCGGTAAACCCGCGCGTCAGGTTCTCGCCGGTGCCGCTGCCCAGGGACGAAATCGTCCGCCGCGCCCGCGTAATCCTGTGTGCCGGGCAAGGCGGCACGCTTTCGCTGGCGGTCCTGTCGGGGATTCCGGTGCTGGCGCTGCCTGTCCAGCACGAGCAGCTTTCGAACGCGCTGCGGGCCGCCGGGCATCTCAGCAGTGTGCGCGTGCTGCCAAGGGCGCAGCGCAGCGCCGGGGCCATTCTGGGCACACTGGACGATTTGTGGTCGCGCCCGGCACTGTCGGCCGCCGCGCGCCTGATGGCGATGGAGCTGCGCGACGCCTATGGCGAAACCGCGGTGGCGGCCTACCGGCGCCTCCTGATGCCATTGCTGCAGACTGCCGCGCCTGCGGCGTAGGGCCCTAGCGCTGCAGCGCCGGGGTCTTGTGGATATAGGTGCCGTCCTCGGCGGCGTGGACGAGGAAATGGGCCACGTCGGCGCGGCTGATCAGGCCCTGCCGCCAGCTTTCGGGGTCGACCAGCACCTTGTATTTCGTGCTCATCTTGTTGTCGTTCAGGATGCCGGGGCGCGCGATGGTCCAGTCCAGCCCCGATGCCTTGATCAGATCCTCCTGCACGGCCTTGTCGGCATAGGCGCGGCCCAGAAACAGCTTGAAGGGCACGGTTTCCAGCGTCGACAGCTTCGCCGCGCTGTCGCCGGCGCCAAAGCCTGTGACCACCAGCAGGCGGGTCACGCCGGCCGCTTCCATCGCCGGGATCACCGCGCGCGCCGCGTCCGAGAACAGGGTCGTGCGGCGCAGCGCGCGCAGGTCGCGCGGCACCCCGAGGGTAAGGATCACGGCCTCGGCCCCCGCAAGCACACGGGCCAGAACCTCAGGATCGGTCGCGTCGCCCGTCACCGCCTCGAAACCTTCGGCCTCGATGCCCATCTTGTCGGCGCTCCGGGCCAGCGCGCGCACGGAATGGCCGCGGGACAAAGCGTAGTCCACCACCTTGCGGCCGATGCCGCGGCTGGCGCCGATGACGGTGATCTTCATGGGTCAACTCCTTTGCAAGCTACATAGGCCGACCTTGCGACAAGCCCAAGACGCCGCTCAGGCACGACCCGCCTCGGAGGACAGCGTCAGCGGTGAAATGCCGAGCGAGGCCAGCGCCGCCACCCATTTTCCCTCCATCCGCGGGCCGAAGACCAGCTCCGGCGTCGCATCGGCGGTGAGCCAGCCGTTTTGCTGGATCTCGTCTTCCAGCTGCCCCGGCCCCCAGCCGGCGTAGCCCAGCGCCAGAAGCGCGGCCGCAGGCCCGGCACCGCGGGCCAGATCCTCGAGCACGTCGAGCGTGGCGGTCATGGCAAAGCTGCCATCGACCTGCAGCCTGTCTTCCAGTTCGCCCTCATATTCGGCGGTGTGCAGCACGAAGCCGCGGCGCAACTCCACCGGGCCGCCGTAGCAGACCGGCAGATCGCGGGTGGACGGGCCGAGGTCGATGTCGAGCTGTTCGAGCATCTCGGAAAAAAGCACCTCGGGCATCGGCTTGTTCACGATCAGGCCCATGGCGCCATCTGCGGAATGGGCACACAGGAAGATCACGCTGCCGTGGAACCGCGGATCGCCCATGTCGGGCATCGCGATCAGCAGCTTGCCGGTCAGGTCTTCGCGAAGCGGAACATCTGTCATGCAAAGAGCATGGGGGCTGGGCCGCACGCAATCAAGCGCGGCGCGGCGGCCACGGTCACGCAGCCTTCGCCAAAACGTGACTTCCCAAACGGCCGGCAAGTTTCTAGCTGCTTGGGGATGTTTGACACCGTTCGCAACTTCCTGTCCGTCCTGCTCGCCAGCGCCGTCACGCTGGGGCCCGTGCCTGCCGCGGCCCAGTTCGAGGGGCGTACGGCCGATGATGTGGTGCAGGTGACGCTGATGCCGGGCTGGCGCCTGCCGAACGGCAACCACATGGCGGCGGTGCGCATCGCGCTGGCGCCGGGCTGGAAGACCTACTGGCGCGCGCCCGGCGAAGGCGGGGTGCCGACGGTCATCCGCCTCACCGAAGGCGAGGGCGTGACCGGCATGGCGATCCACTGGCCGCGCCCGCAGGTGTTCTTTGCCAACGGCATGCGCTCGATCGGGTACCAGCGCGATGTCATCTTGCCGGTCGAGTTCGGCCTCAGGGCCGATGGCCCGGTCACCGTGGCGGGGCGCATCGACCTTGGCGTCTGCCTCGATGTGTGCATGCCCATCACGCTGGATCTGGAGGGGCTCTTGCCGCCGCAGACCGACCGGGTGCCCGAGATCGGCGTCGCGCTGTCCGACCGGCCCCTGACCGCGGCGGAAGCCGGGGCCGGGCGTGCGACCTGCGCGATCGAACCGATCGAGGACGGGATGCGGGTGACGGTGACGGTCGCGGTGCCGCCCACCGGCAACGACGAGACCATGGTGGTGGAACACCGCAACCCCGACATCTGGGTGTCGGAGGCGACGACCCGGCGCGACGGCAACACGGTGCGTGCCAGCGCCGATGTGGTGCCCCCCGATCACGGGCCCTTCGCGATGAGCCGTGCCGACCTGCGCATCACGCTGATCGGCAGTCAGATGAGCGTGGAACTGGACGGCTGCACCGGCTGAAGCCTGCCTAGGCCGTGCCGCGGCGACGCATCAGGACCCGTGCGGCGGCCACAAGCCACGCGATCATGCAAAGACCCGCCGTACCTGCGACGAATACCCCTAAGGCCGGCACCGGCCCTGACCCGATGGCAGCCAGCGGCCCCGCCATCGCCCCCGTCAGCACCGCGCTGCCCAGCGTCGCGGCGAACAGCGCCGCCACCGCAGCCGCAAGCCCGCCCAGCCCCAGAGCGATGCCGGAATGGCGCGACCGCGCGCCCAGCGCGCGGCGCAGCGCGGCCAGCTGCTTGCCGAGGTCTTGCTGCATCGCCAGGATCGCCGGCACGACCAGCAACACGATGACCATTCCGAACCCGAGGCCGTAAACCAGCGTGATCACGGTGGGCTTGAGGAACTGCGCATCCTGCGAGCGTTCGTACAGCAGCGGCGCAAGGCCCAGAACCGTGGTCAGCGTCGTCAGCAGGACCGGCCGCAGCCGGTCGCAGGTGCCGTCGACGATGGCGGGGATCAGTCCGCGGTCCTCGGCATAGTCGTCGATGGTGGTCACCAGAACGATGGAATCGTTGATGATGATCCCCGTCATCCCGATCAGGCCGACCACGGTGAACATCGACAGCGGCACATCCCAGACCATGTGCCCGTAGATCGCGCCCACAAGCCCGAAGGGGATGATCGCCATCACCACCATCGGCCGGGTCCAGCTGGCGAAGATCCAGGCCAGCACGAGGTAGATGCCGACAAGACACAAGATGAACCCGGTGGCGGCCTCGCCCAGAAACGCGCTCTCCTGCTCGGCCAGCCCCGACAGGCGGGTGGTGACGCCAAAGCTCTCCTCGATCTGCGGGATGATGACCTCGGCCAGTTCGGTCATGATCTCGGCGGCGCGGGCCGGATCATCCTCCGACAGGTCGCCGTTGACCGAGATCAGCCGCACGCCGTTCTCGCGCTGGATCGAGGAAAAGCCCTGCCGCGCGTCGACCGTCACGATATCGGCCAGCGGCACATACTGCCCCGAGGCGGAGCGCAGCAGCGTGCGGTCGAGGAAATCGGCGGTCAGCTCGCCGTCGGGCAGTTCCACCCGGATCGTGGCGGTGCGCGACCCGTCGGGATAGGTCGCGGCCTCGATCCCGCCCAGGCGGTTGCGCAGCACCCGGCCGAGCGAGCCGATGTCGAAGCCCAGCGCCTCGCCCTGCGGGGTCAGCGACAGGCTCAGTTCCTCGCGGTCATACGCCATGCTGTCTTCCAGGCCCGACACCTCGGGGAACCGCGCCAGCTGCGTCTGCAGCGACACGGCGGCGGCCTTGAGCGTGGCGGTGTCGGCGCCCGAGATCTGCACGTCGATCGAATCGCCGCCGGGCCCGCCACGGAACCCGCGAAAGCTGACGATCTCGGTCAGGGGCAGCTGGCGCACCTCGTCCTGCAGCTCGGCGACGAAGGCGAAGGCGGAATAGGGGCGCAGGTCCGGCTCGATCAGTTCGATGGCGATGGAACCCAGCTGGTCGGCCTCCTTGTTCTCGGCGCCGGCCAGGCCGCCGCCGGTGTTGCCGCCGATCTCGGCCAGCACATAGAGCAGCGGGTTGACCCCATGTTCGGCCTCGTAGCGCGCCGCCACGGCCTCGGTCGCGCGCTGCATCTCGCGCATCATCGCCAGGCTGTCTTCGCGGGTGGCGCCGTCGAGCATGGCGAAATTGCCCGACACAGACGACTGTTCCGGCGCGTTGAAGAACCGCCACGTCACGTCGCCGCGAATGACGCCCGCCACCTGCGTCGCCAGGATCAGGATCACCGCCGCCAGCACCGGGTAGCGGGCGCGGATCACCAGCCGCATGGCGGGGCGGAACAGTGTTTCCTTCACCCAGTCGAAGCCGCGGTTCACCACCCGCGAGGGCACATCGTACCAATGTTCCCTGGCGGAGTGGGCCAGCGCATGCGCCATGTGATTGGGCAGGATCAGGAAGCATTCCACCAGGCTCGCGATCAGCACCACGATCACGGTGAAGGGAATATCGGCGATCATGCCGCCGAAGCGCCCGCCGATCACGGTCAGCGCGGCAAAGGCCAGCACCGTCGTCAGCGTCGCCGAGAACACCGGCGCGGCCATCTTGCGCGCGGCGGTCTCGGCCGCCACCACCGGCGGCTCACCCAGGGTTCGCGCGCGATGGTCGGCGTGTTCGCCCACCACGATGGCGTCGTCGACGACGATGCCCAGCGTGATGATCAGCGCGAAGAGCGAGATCATGTTGATCGTCAGCCCGGCCAGGAACATCAGCCCGATGGCCGCCGTCATCGCCACCGGAATCCCCGCCGCGACCCAGAACGCCGTGCGCGCGTTGAGAAACAGGAACAGCAGGCCCACCACCAGCAACAGCCCGGTCAGCGCGTTGTCGAGCAGGATGTTCAACCGGCCCGAAATCGCCTCGGCCTGGGTGCGGATCAGGTCGATGGAGGTGCCGGCGGGCAGGGTCGCCTGCATCTCGGCCGCGACCTGCTCGACCAGGCCCTGGATCGCGATGGCGTCGCCATCCTCGGACCGGTCGACGCGGATCGACATGGCCGGGTTGTCGCCGACGAAATAGCCGCGCTCGCGGTCCACCCCCTCGGTACGGACAAGGGCGACATCGCCGATGGTCAGGGCCGAACCGTCGTCGTTCGTGCGCAGCGTCAGGCCCGCGATCTCGACGGCGCTGCGCTGCGCCGATCCGGTGCGGATGCGCGCGTTCGCGGCGTCGACGTCGCCTGCGGGCGCGGTGGAGGCGGCGGCGGCGATCACCTCGGCGATCTCGGCCATGCTCACGTCATGGCGGATCAGCGACGCCGACGGCACCTCGACCACGGTCTGCGGCGCCGCGACCCCGCGCACGGTGGCGCGCGTCACGCCCACCGCGAACAGGCGGGCGACGAATTCGTCGGCGAAGCGGCCCAGTTGATCGGGCGCGACGGGGCCGGTGATGACCACGTCGGTGACGCGGTCGAACCACGCGCCGCGCCGCAACTCCGGGTCTTCGGCGTCCTCGGGCAGGTCCGAGATGCCGTCGAGTGCCGCCTGCACGTCTTCGGTGGCGCGGCTCATGTCCCATCCCGGGTCGAATTCCAGCGTCAGGGCGGCACGCCCCTCGCGGCTGGTCGCCTCGGACCCGGCGACGCCCGGCACGGTCAGCAGCACCGGCTCCAGAACCGCGACGATGGCCTCGTCCACGTCCTCGGCCCCGGCGCCGGTCCAGGCGACGGTGATGGTGATGTCGTCGGAGATGATGTCGGGAAAGAACTGCGCCCGCATCTGCGGGATCGCGGCAAGCCCGCCCACCACCATCAGCACCAGCAGCAGGTTCGCCGCCGTGCGGTGGCGGGTGAAGTAGCTCAGGATGCCGGCGCCGCCGGGGGGAAGGCTGCGCATGTCCCTAGCTTCCCATCCGGCTTTCAAGGCGGGTGACCATCTGCATCGGCACCTCGTCCTGGTGCAACTGCTCGAGCATCCGTTCCTTGACGTCGGCGGGGATGAACCCGTTGGTCTCGACATAGGCGATCAGCCGCGCGCGGCGGACATCGTCGAGCGTGATGGTGTCGGGCTCCTGTGGCGGCGCGTCCGCCTCGGCCGGGCGGATCGGGTTGACCAGGATGCCCGCGCCCAGAACCGGCGTGCGGGCCAGCACCACCTCGCGCCCGTCGAGGCCGGGGGCGCGGATCAGCACCTCGTCGCCCTGCCGGCGCAGCAGCTGCACCGCGACCGCCTCGATCCGGTTCTCGTCGTCGAGGACCAGGATCTGCCCGTCGGAGCCCAGCGCCGTGGCGGGCAGGCGGGCCACCGCGTCCAGCGGCGGTTCCGCCACCTCGACGCGGACGAAATCGCCCACCCGCAACCCGCGCGGGGTGTCGATGCGGGCAAAGAGCTGGCGGCCCGATTGCCCGGCCTCGACCGAGCCGCTTTCGCGGGTCAGCACCGCCTCGGCTGTGAGGTCCAGCCCGAAGACATCGAGGATCACCGTCACCCGCGCCTGCGGCAGCGCATCCGCATCGCCCAGAAGCTGGGCGTATTGCGTGGTCGAGATCCGAAACGCGACCTCGAGCGCGTCGGGGTCGATCAGGCGGGCCACCTGCTCGTTGCGGTTCACCAGGCGGCCCGCGACCACGTTCACCTCCGACAGGACGCTGTCGAACTCGGCGCGCAGCACGGTGCGGTCCAGCATCCTCTCGGCCTCGGCCAGGGAGATCCGGCGACGCTCCAGCGCCGTTTCCGATTGCGCCACGCGCGCTTCGGCACTGGCAAGCGCCTGCCGGCGCGACAGGACGGCCTGATCGCCGGTGGCGGCGGCCAGCTCGGCGGTTTCCACGGCGGCGGCGCTGCCCACCCCGCGCTCGCGCAGGTCACGCTGACGATCGAGGGCACGCTGGCGCAGGGCGGCCTGCGCCTGCGCCGCGGTCACGTCGGCGCGCGCCAGCACCACGGCGCGCGTCGCCTCGGCCAGTTCGTTCTCGGCGTCGCGCAGATCGGCGCGGGCGGTGTCGCGGGCCGATTGCGCCTCGGCCGGGTCGATGCGCATCAGCACCTGCCCGGCTGTCACCACGCCGCCATCCTCGAATGCCTCGGCCAGTTCGATCACCGTGCCCTCGGCCGGCGCGCGCAGCTCCAGCGTGCGGCGCGACCGGATTTCGCCGAAGGCGGTAAGCTCGGGGGTTTCGGTGCCGAAGGACAGCGGCGCGACCTCGGCCGCGAACACCCGCTCGCGCTGGGGCTGCGGGGTGCCTTCCTCGGCCCAGCGGGTCTGCAAGGCGTTGAAGATGGTGCTGCCCGCCATCGCCAGCAGGCCGACCGTCAGCGAAAGAAGGAAGAGGCCGGCAAGGGCGCGGCTGAAAAAACGCATGGGGTCAGTGCCTCAAGGGGTGCCTTACCCTAAGGTAGAGGCGGCAGGGGAAAGGTCCAAGTGACCAAGTCACACAGAGCGTGCGACCACATCATCCCCTTTCACGCAGAACCGCGTCATTTCCGTCGCAGGTGTTCGTCCAGGCGCGGCATGATTTCCACGAAATTGCAGGGCCGGTGCCGCGCATCCAGCTGAAACCGCAAGATCTCGTCCCAGGCATCCTTGCAGGCGCCGCTGCTGCCGGGCAGCGCGAACAGGTAGGTGCCGCCCGCGACCCCGCCGGTGGCGCGGGACTGAACCGCCGATGTCCCGATCTTCTGCAGTGAAATGATCGTGAACACCGTCGCGAAGGCCTCGATCTCCTTCTCGTAGACGTCGCGATGCGCCTCGACCGTCACGTCGCGCCCGGTCAGGCCGGTGCCGCCGGTGGTCAGGATCACGTCGATGCCGGGGTCGGCGATCCACGTCCGCAACTGCTCGGCGATCTGGGCGCGGTCGTCGCGCAGGATGTGGCGCGCGGCAAGGATGTGTCCATCGCCGGTCAGCCGGTCGACCAGCACGCCGCCCGATGTGTCTTCCGACAGGCCGCGGGTGTCGGAGACCGCCAGCACGGCGATGCGGACAGGCAGGAACGGGCGGGTTTCGTCGATGCGACTCATGGGCGGGCGGCCTCCCAGCCGATGCGGGCGGCGAGCGCCGCGAAGATGGAGGACGTGGCGATGCGCAAGCCCCGCTCGGCGCGCGGATTGCGCAGCAACAACCGCCCGATCCGGGCCGAGGATGCGCCGACCAGCCCGTTCACGACGAAGCCACCCGTCGCCAGAACGCCGCCGTAGACGAGGAACTGCGGCAAGATCGCGCGGGCCGGGTCCACGAACTGCGGCAGCAGGGCCAGAATGAACAGGATCACCTTTGGGTTCGAGAGGTTCACGACCAGCCCGTCGCGAAAGGCCTGCCGCGAGGCGCGGGGCGCCGCGTCACCCGCGACCAGCGGCGCGCGCAGCGTCTTCCACGCCAGCCACAGCAGGTAGGCCGCGCCGATCCAGCGGATCGCGCCGAAAAGCCAGGGGAACGACGTGACCAGCGCACCAAGCCCGAGCCCTGCCAGCGTCACATGAACGAAGGCCCCCGCAGAGATGCCCGCCGAAGCGAACAGCGCCGCACGCGGCCCGCTGCGCGCCCCTTGGGCGAAGCAGAACATCATGTCGGCGCCCGGCGTCAGGTTCAGCGCCAGCGCCGCGGGAAGGAAGGCGAGAAGCAGGATCGGGTCGATCACGGCAGGCTCCTGAGTTTCGCCTGAAGCGACAGAAGGTCGGCCCAGGCATGCGCCTTGTCCTGCGGACGGCGGAGCAGGTAGGCCGGGTGGAACATCGGGATCGCGGGGCGACCTGCCACCTCGGTCCACTGGCCGCGCAGCCGGGTGATGCCGCCGCGCCCGATCATCCCCTCGCAGGCGGAATTGCCCATCAGGATCAGCAGGTCGGGATCGGCCAGTTCGATATGCCGCCGCACGAAGGGCGCCAGCATCGACAGCTCGGCCGGTTCGGGCTTGCGGTTCTGCGGCGGGCGCCAGGGCAGCATGTTGGTGATGTAGACGGCGGTCGTGGGGTCGTCCGAGGCGCGGTCGAGCCCGATGGCGGCCAGCATCCGGTCGAGCAGCTGCCCGGCGCGCCCGACGAAGGGCTTGCCCTGCTGATCCTCCTCCCGCCCCGGCGCCTCGCCCACGATCATCACCCGCGCGGCGGGGTTGCCGTCGGAAAAGACGAAGCTGTTGGCGGTCTGGCTGAGCGGGCAATGGGCGAAGGACTCCATCGCGGCACGCAAGGACACGAGATCGGTGGCGGCCGCGGCCGCGGCGCGCGCGACCTCGGTGGCGTCCACGGCGGCTGCGGCAGGCACCGGAGCGGCGACGGTGGCAGGCGCGCGCGCCACCGGGGCGGCCGGCTTTTGCGCCTCATCCAGGGCGAACCGATCGACCGGCGCATCGAGGATGGCCTCGTCGGCCCCCAGTTCGATCTGCCAGTCGAGCATCGCCAGCGCGTCGTGATACCCCATGTCGTCCATGGACCGAAACTATGCCCGCTGGACGCCAAGGGGAAGGGGTGTCACCAAGTCGCCATGCCGACAGAACTGACCCTCACCGCCCGCTATCCCCGCGACGCCGACAGCGTCTTCGCAGATGCGATCAGCTTTGCCGAAATGGACGCGGCAAGCCGGGGCATGGCGGTCTACAGGGACATGCCCGGGGGCGTGATGGAGGAGGGCCGGACCTACACCCTCAACGTCACGGTCTGGGGCATCATGCGCAACCCGCACTACCAGGTGCATGTGGAGCGGGTGGACCCGGTGGCGCGGCAGGTCCAGAGCCGGGAATTCGGCTGGATGATCCGGCAATGGGATCACACGCTGAGCGTCACGCCCGACGGTGACGGCTGCCTCTGGACCGACCGCATCCTGATCGATTGCAGCTGGGCTACCGGCTACATGAGCTGGGTCGCCAAGGTCCTCTACCGCACCCGCCACCGCAACCGGGACGGGCAGGACGTCACCGCGCGGTTGAGGCGGGTCTGACGCCTTGCCGCCCGGCCCCGCCCGCTCCTATAAGCGGGGGGCGCGAACGGCCGGGGCGGTGCGATGAAGTTCAGTCAGACCCATCTTCTGGGGATCGAGGACCTCCACCCGCTGGAGATCACGATGCTGCTGGACCGCGCCAACGCCCATGCCGAGGCGGAGCGCGGCAGCCGGCAGCACGGGCAACCGCTCAAGGGCCTGACGCAGATCAACATGTTCTTCGAGGCCTCGACGCG
>Ga0008835_101219_pt1 | contig 14358 bp, 8 predicted proteins | sample HotLakConsoUCCRE_FD_62215 | JGI IMG/M metagenome (GOLD analysis project Ga0008835, IMG submission 62215) | Hypersaline microbial mat communities from Hot Lake, Washington, USA - Hot Lake Consortium UCC-RE (Hybrid Assembly) ...
ACACAAACAAAAAGACCTTTATCAACTCCTGCCTAACAACTGGGAGAAATATAAAACGGCTGATAGTTAAAAATTAAATACTATCCTACACTAATAGGGATGGTTTGCTCGGACGGATACTCCCATTCGCCAGAAGTTTTAAAAGAATATATGTAAGAAGCTCTGTCTTTTAAATTAGATTTCATCCTGAATTGATAAGTCTTCCCATCACCTTTCAATGAGATAAGTGCTGTTTTATATCCTTTAATATTTTTAGTAGGGAAATGATATTGCAAAGAGGCGAAACCACCATTATTTTCAAGGGAAACTGTTCCTTTAAACACGGCATTACCATCTTTAGTACTTTCAAGCTTACTAGTTGAATTTCCGCCCATTACTACATCATTCTCCACTTCCCACTTCGACCAATCATTGGTCTCACTAAAATCAAAAAGTAGTAATTTGCTCATAATTAAAACAATTCCGTATAATAAAATTTGTAGTTGCAATATTTTTCTTTTAGGGGTATAAATTTTTTAAATGACACATAATTAATAATAAAATTTTGGTCTAAAAGTTAACAATCTTTTATCTTGAGAGAATAGTCACTTCCAATTGCACTCGTCCTTCCTTACATTTACATCTGTATTCACCAAAACAGAACCTAATGAAAAAGATTCTATTTACTGCCTTAATTGTAACTTTAATTGTAGCGCCTTTAGCAGTTTGGGCTACTTTAAATTTCCAACACCCACGCAAATACTTAGAAGAAGCCCAAGTAAAAGAAGTGATTCTAAAGCAAGATTTCCATGGGGCTAAAGTGGTGTTGAATGATGTTTATTTTGTGCATAGACGCAACAAGCCCGATCGACCTATCATTGCCTATTATGAAATTCCTGTTGAGATTTCAGCTTTTGTGGATTTAGGTGAAATGGTAGTGAGCAGTGATGAAAATCAAAATATTGAGATCATCTTGCCCGATCCCAAACTGGATGAACCGAATTTTCAGTGGGATAAAGCAGAGTTTGAAAGTTTAAGGGTATTGGATTTGGACGTTACCCTTTTTGAAAACAGAATGGAAGCCGCTATAAATGAGATAAAAGAAATCGAGGAGGCAAGAAAGGAGAAAATTACTGAAGCGGCTTTGAATTCTGGTATTTTGGAGCTCACCAAATTGCAATTGGCGGATGTTTTAGAAGCTATATTTCTACCACTCGATCAGGAGGTAAGCATTCGCTTTGCAGGAGATGAAAATCCAGATGAATTTGAAAATTCGCTGATGACTTCCGGTGAAATATTGAATGATTTAGAAAAGGAGTTAATGTCTTTTGATACGCAGAAAGATATTGGAATGGAGTATTAAGGCTTTTATTTCGGCAAAGCCGAAAAGGTGATTCTCGCAAAGACGCAAAGGCGCAGAGACCTCGCAAAGAATAAAATGATTAATGATTGAAGAATCAAATTGCACACCATTAATTTAAATAGGTTATAATATTTTCTTATATACGTTGCGAAAACTTAGCGCCTTGGCGGCTTTGCGAGATTTTTTAAATAGCATCTTTGATGCTTGTCAGATGTTATGTAGTTTGTATGATTATTCCATGTAGCAACATGTATTTTCAATCTACGTATGCTTTCTAAAAGAAAATTTATGGAAAGCAATACTACAGATACAAATCAAAACCTATCCCAGCTGCAGTTGGATTTAATCAAACAAAGGAAAAGTACGGTGGCTTTTTCTGATCAGGAAGTGAGCAAAGCTCAATTGGAGCAACTTTTTGAAGCCACGCGTTGGGCGGCTTCTTGCTTTAATGAGCAACCTTGGCGATTTATTGTGGCGCAAAAATCACAAAAACAGCTGTTCGGGAAAGTATTAAACGGTATTAATCCCCACAATCAAATATGGGCGCAAAATGCTCCTGTTTTGATGCTCACATTTGCCAAGAAGACTTTTGAAAGAAACGCAAACCCTAATATACACTACATGCACGATCTGGGTTTGGCAGTAGGCAATATGTCTGCTCAGGCCACCGCTATGGGTTTGTATTTACATCAAATGGCAGGAATCCTAAGGGAAAATATTCTGAGTGATTTTGATATTCCAGAAGATTATGAAGTGGTTTCGGCTATTGCACTGGGCTATAAATTAGATTTTGAAGACGTTCCTGAAGATTTAAAAGCTAGGGAGAGTAAGGAGCGCACTAGAAAACCGCTTGGTGAATTTGTTTTTGATCAGGATTGGGGTAGAAGCAGTTTTTGAATAAATCAACCAGGTAGCCAAAGGCTACTATTACTTTAACCACAAAGTTGCACAGAGGCTTTCACTAAGGTCACAAAGATTTTTTTCATGAATTATATTAGATATTAATACAGAAAGCGGTTCAGCTTTTAAAATACAATTTAAAGGTTGAACCCTTGTCTAATTTGCTTTCCACCTTAATTTCTCCATTTGCATTTGTAATCAATTTTTTAACCAGATACAATCCTACTCCTGAGCCTTCTACATGCGAATGTTTCCTTTTAAAAATATGAAAAATTTCATCAATCTTATCCGCTTTCATCCCTAGGCCATTATCCTCAACTGATAAAACTGTATAGTTATCCTCTTTTTCTGTGCTTATGGCGATTTCCAGTGGCCTTTCAGCAGATTTATATTTTAGGGAATTACTGATTAAGTTAAAAAGTATGTTTCTTAAATTTTTCTTGGAAAAGAAGATGGAATTTTCATTAAAATCACAAACTATAATAGCTTTGGACTTTTCCATTTCTTCCCTTAAACTATTTTTAATACTCTTAATTAATTCTTTAAGATCAACCGCTTCACTTTTTTCTATTTCGCTTTCAATTTTAGCTATATCAGTTAGTTCATTAATACTTCCTTTCAGAATATTAAATGAATTTTCAATCACATTTAGTATTTTCTTGGAATCTAAAGTGTTAGATTTTTTTTCTTCTTTTAAATAGGGTAGCATAGCCTCTATATTGGCTAAAGGCCCTTTTAAATTATGTGAGACGGAGTGGATAAAAGTGCTATGATCCGCATTAATGCGTGCAAGTTTATGCTGTGATTTTTTTAGTTCTGTTATATCATTAAAGGTAACAATAACACCCTCATGAATCTTTTCTTTCTCCTTATAGTATGGGGTGATTGCCATATGATACCATCTTCCATCATGTGTTTGAATTTCTTTGTCAATACCCTCAGAATTTTCAATAACTATTTGTATATCATCAATCAGCGTAGATAATTTTATTTTGGTGGAAATATCGTTTAAAGGTCTGCCCAAGTCACTCTTCTTAAGATTTATTTGTTTGGTTGTGGCAGGGGTGAATTTCCTTAGTATAATATTATTATCAATATAATGCTGACCATTAACAGTGCCTTTAAAAAAGTTGCTTAAGTCATCATTAAGCTCTGCTAGTTCATTAATCTTTAATTGATGCTCATTGTTTACGGTCTGCAATTCTTCATTTACAGATTGTAGTTCCTCATTTGTGCTTTGCAATTCCTCATTGCTTGATATTAATTCCTCGTTATATGAAGTGATATTATCACTCGATTCTTCCAAGGCTTCATAGCTTTTTTTCAGTTTTTCATTGGTAACAGCCAGTTCATGTTTTAAATCATTAATGTGCTGGAGAGCATGAGCATCTAATTTAAAAAATTCAATACTCTCTCTTTGTTTTTCTATCTCTTGATGATCACTATATAAGACAAGGGCGATGTCTGATTTATGATCTGTTTTTTTGTTTATGGGGATCACCACTAAATCAACGAAAAGTTTCTCCCTGTTTCTCAGAAATTTCACTTTGGACATACTGTTATTGCCTTGCTTTCTTATGGCTTTTCGGAGACATACTGAAGTGGCTATGGACAGCTCTTCTGGGAGCATTTCAAGTAAATTGAAATTGAAGAATTTCGGGGTAAGATATTTGTCATAGTTGCCAAAGGTTTCCAAAATAGAGAAATCTGAATCTACATAAATACCAGCCTCAAAACCCAGTTCCTCCAATATTCCATGATTGTGTATTTCCGATAGCTTACTGTCTGAATTATGTTTTTCGGATATAGAATGCTTTTGGAATGAAATGTTGGGCAATGATAAGCCAGGGGTGCTGTAGGTGGTATCTCTAAGCTGCTTTGGAATTTCTATGCTTTGATATATTTTCCACTTCTTATCGATGGTGGCAAAGGATTTCTTCAAATCCCCTAAACTTTCACTTGGTCCTAAAAATAAATACCCATCTGTATTAAGGCAAAAATGCAAGGAGGATAGAATTTTTTTCTGTAAAAAAGGATTGATGTAAATCAAAAGATTCCGGCAGCTGATCAGGTCAATTTTGCCATAAGGAGGTTGTTTCACAATGTCATGATCAGCAAAAATGATCATTTTCCGGATATTATCCCGTACTCTGAAATGCTGATTATCTTCAATAAAATATTTTTTGAGTAAATCTTCTGGAATATCCTTTTTAATAGAGGAGTTATAAATTCCTCTCGAAGCAATAGCTAAGGCCTGTTTATCAATATCACTTGCGAAAATCTTAACTTCTAGATTTTTTTTCACCTCACTAAGATGTTCTGCCACTAAAATTGCTAAAGAATAAGCTTCCTCACCCGTGGCACATCCTACAACCCATAATTTTACTTCATCAACCATCAATTTATTGTTGATGATTTCAGGTATCACGTTCTTTTTTAAATTTTCAAAAGCTTCCTTATCTCTAAAAAATTTAGTCACACTAATCAGGAATTCTTTGGCCAAAATTTCAAGTTCTTCATTGTTTTCATGGATATAATTAATGTAACCATGTAGCGTAGTGACATTGTTTTGGGTCATCCTGCTGACTATTCTTCTGATAATAGTTGGTCGTTTATAGTTAGTGAAATCTAAAGGAGTATATTGTTTAACTAAGCTTAAGATTTCTGCGAGTTGATCTTCATTATTTTGTGTAACCTCATCCGATAGTTTTGATTTCAGCACTTCCTCTTTTAAATAAGATATTATTTCTTCAGGAATTGATTGAGGTGGTAGAATGGCATCGGCATTTCCAGATTCAACCACATTAAGAGGCATGTCCTTAAATTTGGCACTTGATGGATCTTGAACGATCACCATTCCACCATTTTTTTTAATGGCAGCAGCGCCCTTAGTTCCATCATTTCCCATGCCTGATAAAATTACAGCTATACTTTTATCTGTTTGATCTTCAGCAAGAGAGCTAAAGAAAATATCAATAGCCGTATTGGTTTGCTTTGGTATGCTATCAGTTAAGTACAAAACTTTATTCTTAATGGTCATGTTTTTCCCTTTCGGCATCAAATACACCTGATTGGGTTTTACTTCCATAGCATTTTCTACTACACAAATCTTCAATTTGCTGTGCTTTTCCAATAGCTCAGCCATAAAGCTTTTGTGGCTTGGAGAAAGGTGTTGAATGATGACATAGGAAACACCATCGTCAGGGGTATTGTCAAATAGTGAATGAATGGCTTCCATTCCGCCTGAAGAGGCTCCAATGGCTATAATGTAGCAACTTTGATTTTTATCTGATTCAGTCATATCTTTTGGGTAAGTCGTGATTTTCCTGAAGTAATTATCCTTTTTGTATTATTTGAATAAGCTTCATTTAGCATATTAAGTACCGTTACAATGATAATATTGCTTTTGCATGCTCAATGTAATCTGTACTTATGCTTATGATTACGTTGTTTGCATACTTGAATGCTTTAGATTTAAGGTAGGTATTTTAAAACATACAATGTTACATAAATCACAGGTACAGTAAATAAATCAAGACTAATGTTCTAATATCATCGACAAATCATCATATTAAGTCGATGAATATTGTTTTATATTGTTGGACAGGAAGATTTTTATCGATCAATTATTTATATGATAATGGTTTAATCACATTGAATTAATTATGTTAATAGTTTGGATACATAGAAATAGCGTGATAAAAATTGAAATATAACAAAACAAAGAGGGGACTTTTAAAATTTGATTTTAGAAGGATTGAACCCTATGATATTAAGTGTAGCAACATATAATTTACTTTAGCGTAATTATTTTAAAAGTATTAAAATGGAAAACTATAAAATTCCCCCGCAAACACGCATAGGTCATGTTCATTTGAAAGTTTCTGATTTAGGTAAGGCTTTGGATTTTTATCACGGTTTATTGGGTTTCGAAATCATTCAAAAGATGGGTGATCAGGCAGCTTTTATTTCTGCGGGCGGCTATCATCATCATATTGGATTAAATACATGGCAAAGCAAGGGTTCTGAGCCTGCCCCTAAAAAATATCCGGGTTTGTTTCATACTGCCATTGTCTATCCTACCAGAAAATCCCTGGCTGAAATTTTTGTTCGTTTGAGAGCAGCTAATTATCCATTCACAGGAGCGGCCGATCATGGGGTATCTGAAGCTTTGTATTTGGATGACCCTGATGGTAATGGAGTAGAGCTCTATTGGGACAGACCCAAAGAAGAATGGTCAAAAAATGCAGAGGGGAAAATTGATATGTACACCCGTGCATTAGATTTGGAGGGGCTATTAAAGGAGTTGGCTTAAGTACCTTATATCCGCATCACTTATTACTATTTTATTAACCTGAGTTCGATTATTAATAAGCATGCACTTACCTTTTCCAAAGTTTCATTCATTCAAGTGCTAAACTTTAAAGTTAATCGTCTGAAAATCAAGGAAAATTTGGGAAAGTTTCGGATTTCAGGAAATATCAAAAATCCGCAAGCGGGTTGATTTAGAGTTCACTAGTGTAAAAGGATTAAACAACTATATGTTTTTGATAGCGTTCATAATACATGCAAATGCATGAATTGACCATCATTTTTTAACCTAAATCAATATAAATTATGAAAACTATTGGTACTATTATTTTGGTGATTGGAATTATAGGAGTAGTTATTTTTGGATACCAAGCCATGCAAGACTCAGAAAGTTTTAATTTTCTTGGGATGGATGTTGCTGTTAGTTCAGCGGATTGGACGCCTTTAATCATCAGTGGAATTGTAGCTGTTATAGGCGCATTCATGGCTTCTAAGGGGAGAAAATAAAGTGAGATTCAAATAAATGAAAAAAGGGGTGAGCCCCTTTTTTCATTTATTTGAATTATTTACAAGTAACTTTTATTATAAAACCTTAAATCCAATCACCAGTACATCATCCACTTGCGATTGATCACCTTTCCAACTATCAAATTCTTTTTCAAGTATGGATTTCTGTTTTGCCATGGATTCATGTGCAATACCTTGAATTAGTTCTTTCATTCGCTTCACCATGAATTTTCTGTCATCAGGGCCGCCAAATTGATCGGCATAGCCATCAGAATAAATATAATAAGTATTACCTTTTTCTAAATTAATGATATGATTGGTGAATCTATCATCCTTTTTGGTCTTCCTTTTCCCTCCAATGGCCATTTTATTGGCTTTAATGATTTCTAATTCACCTTTGCTATTTACAATAAGTAAGGGATTGTTCGCTCCAGCAAATTCAAGTGTATTTGATTCCATATCAATAGCACAAAGCGCTGCGTCCATCCCATCTTGATTATTGGTTTCCTTTTGTTTTAATGATCGCTGTATAGCTTCATGAAGCTTGTCAAGGATCTTTCCGGGTTGATGGATGTTGTTTTGTTTTACAATTTGGGTTAAGTGGGAATCCCCCACCAAAGACATGAATGCCCCGGGCACTCCATGCCCTGTACAATCTACTGCCGCAATGAAAATTTTATCTTCAGTTTTAGCATACCAATAAAAATCTCCCGATACTATATCTCTGGGTTTGAAAAGAATAAAATTTTCTTTTAAAGAAATACTGATGCTTTCATTTGTAGGCAAGGCTGCATCCTGAATTCTTTGAGCATATTTAATACTGGCTGTTATATTTTCGTTTTTTTGCTCAATAATTTCTTTTTGCTTGACTACTTCAGCCGTTCTTTGCTGCACCTTGTCTTCCAAGTTTTCATACAACATGGCATTTTCAATAGATATGGCCATTTGCGTGGTTAGCATATTTAAAATCCGAATTCTTTCCTCATTGAAAGCGCCATAGGCCAAATTATTTTCCAGATATAAAATCCCGAGCATTTTTCCTTTGTATTTTAAAGGAATGCAGAGAATTGATTTTGGATTGGTCTTTAGCACATGTTCATCTGAAATGAAATTCCCTTCTTTGCTTGCATCATTTAAGACCACATTATCGCCAGTTCGCATAACAAAATTTATAATCCCTGCTGAAATTTCCGGTCGATTACCTCTTGGAAGCATTTCTTTCATGGGGATATGTTGCAAAAGTTGAATTTCATCACTTTCAATATTGCACTCAGCTTCCATTAGCCATTCTTGGTTTTCCTCATTCTTAAGTAATAAAAACCCTTTTTCTGCTCCTGCATTTTCAATCACTAAATGCATGACTTTATCTAACAAATGAGATAATACTACTTCACCGGATAAGGTTTGAGAAGATTTAATGATGGTGTTTATATCAATAGCATTAGAACCTTCAAATGTAAAATCGGATTGATTGCTTGTGGTAGTGCTTGTGCTTGTAAAAGTGGTGTGAGTGCTGCCAAAAGATTTTTGTTGTTTTTTAGATAAGCTTTCAGATTTATTAGTAAAGCCCTGTTTATTGTATAAAATAACGGCTCTATTTATATGGTAATTAGCTTCTTCTTTTCTGTTTTCTTTTTCAAACAACTCTGCCATTCGTTCATGAGCCATCGGAATTAATTGCTTGTAATTATACTTTCGTGCTTTTTCAAGTGCTTCAGTATAAAATCTTGAAGCTTTCCAGTTCTCATGAGTAGCAGCATAATACTCTGCTTTCAAAAATAAGTATTTGGCTAAGAAATTGTCCGGATTATTTTTAGACCATTTTTTAAACTTACTGATGGCAGTTTTTAAAGGGCCTAAGCTTACTTTTTTGTTGGCCGCCATTAGTGAATTAATGATCCCACTTAGGAAATAATGTTCTGTGCTATGCAACATGCCAGCAGAAGCATCAAGTAAGGATCTAGATTCTGCCAAAGTTGCCTCTGTGTTATCAAAATCCCTGTTCAGGTACTGATTCAGTAATTGATTAAGGAAATAATAATGAGCAAAGTGCTTAGAGGTATAATTTTTGGTTTTTTTAGCATATTCAGTTTCTAAAAACCCATTTCCATCAAAAGAGATAGTCCGATCTGTTTTTCCTTGAAAACAAGCCACGGCCTGTTTAATGGCTTCTACCGTACCAATGGTTTCTTGATTATTGCTTAGCTTTTGAAGCAATTCAAGATATGCATTGGCATTTTTTTCAATTATAGGTAATGGTTCACCACGCATCAACTGATGTTGCAAGCTTGCACAACAGCTGCAGCCGGTATGAAATAAATCTCCCGTTTCTAAGCCTACTTCATAAGCCTTTTGAAAATAAGCTTCTGCCTCTTTTGAGGGATTCAGCCATGAAGTGGCAAAATATCCATTGACAAAAAGCACTTCACTTTTTTGGGTGGCATTATTGAATTTTTTATTTAAGTCTTGGGCTAACTGACCAAATTGTTGTCCGGTTTCCCGCATTCCCAGAATGCCTCCCATAAAAATTCCACCGAATACTAAATAGCCTATGGCGCTATCTGCAGTATTGCCCCTTTTCATGCAAAGGTTGACCATTACCATGGCATTAGCTACGGCTAATTCTGGTTTAATTTGATAAGCTGACTTTAAAATAGCTGCCATTAGTTTAACGGCCATGATGTCATCCTCAGCGGTAGCTTCATGATGGTTTACGAAATCCCTAACAGGTTGTCCTTTAAACTTGCTTTTGGTCTTGAGCATGTTAATGATTAAAGCAGGCTTAGGAGGATTTTGCGGAAGATTTATACTGAATATTTTCTTCAATACTTCTCGGCCTGTGGCATAAGCTTCTTTAAAGCTGCCTATATTGGTGCAAAAGTGAATTTTCTTTTCATAGGCCACCGCTCTTTCTGTTTTGCTAGGTGCAATTTCAACGGCTTTTTCATAAAATGAGTAAGCAGCTTTATCATTGTCACATAAATGCTCTGCTTCTGCCCTTATTAGATTTAAGCGATAATTTAATTGAGCGTATTTTTCAGGATTTTTGGAATCCAGAAGCTGCATTCCCGTTTTTGCATAATTCAAAGCGGATTCATTTGCAGAGCTTAAAGCTGCTTTTTCTGCTGCAATGGCATTAAATCTCGCTAATTGAATAATTTCTTTTTCATCTTCCAATAATGAAATGGCTTCATTGTAATGGTTGGCCATATCAAACAAGCCAGTACTATTGATTTGGCCTTCAAATTCACCTTTATGAATTCTAGCTATTTTCAGATGCAGTATTTTGGTTTCTTCTTTTTCTAATTGTTCATAAAATGCTTGTTGTATTCTGTCATGAACAAATTTGAATACTATATCTTCCTTTATCTGTTTGCTTTCCAACAGGCTGAATTTATCATCTGTAGGAATAATTAAATTCTCTTTTAAGGCCTCTTTTAATACAGGGGCTATTTCTTCTTTAGTCTGCTCACTTAAAGCAGCTAATTCATCCAATGAAAAGCTATTGCCTATAACCGATGCAATTTCCAGCAGATTTTTAATGTTTACAGGCAATTTCTCAACCTTTTGCATCATTAACTCCACCACATTATCACTAAAACTTATGTTTTGAGCAAGTTCTTTATCGTAAACCCATCTGCGATTTTCAAAATCTGCAATGATGCAATTTTCCTCGTATAGCCTAGTTAAAAACTGATTCACAAAAAAAGCATTTCCCTCTGTTTTTTGTTTCACCAATTTTGCCATTTGATGGATGTCTTCATTTTTATCAAGAAATGAATCTTCTAGTAAAGAATTGATATCATTTTCTTTCAAATTAGATAAATGCAACTCATTGGTAGCTAAATTTTCTTTTTGTAGCTTTTCTAGCATTTGATAGAAAGGATGAGCCTTTTGCACTTCATTATCACGATAAGAAAGAATCACTAAAAGGTGGTTAATTTCCTTATCGTTCAATATAGTGTAAAGTAAATTTAGAGAGGCGGCATCAGTCCATTGCATATCATCTATGAAAAGCACCATTGGATGCTCTTCTTTTGCAATAGTTTTAATGAAATTGAGGAATACAAAGTTTAATCTGTTTTGAGCCTCTGATGCGCCCAAATCAGGAAGAGCGGGCTGTTTCCCTATAATTAGTTCGATGGAAGGGATAATTTCTATTAAAACTTCACCACTATCGCCTACGCTTTGTTTTATTTTATCTCGCCAAATATTCAATTCCTTTTCTTCAAGGGAAAGTAGCGATTGGCAAAAAGATTTAAAGGCCTGACTGATAGCAAAATAAGGATTATTTCTTTGAAACTGATCAAATTTACCACTTAGGAAAATCCCTTTTTTCTTGGTAATAGGTTTATGCACTTCACTTACTAAAGCAGATTTACCAGTTCCGGAAATACCTGAAACCAAAACTAATTCTTTTTGATCTAGGCTAGCTCTATTAAAAGCTGCTAATAAATCTTTTATTTCATGATCTCTCCCATATAATTTTTCAGGAATGGTGAATTGATTTGAGAAATCTGATTTACCTATTTCAAAATCTTGGAGTTTATGCTTGTTTGTGATTACCGCTTGAACTGAATTCAAATCATTTAATAAACCTGATGCAGATTGATAACGATCTTCAGCATTTTTAGAAAGCAGTTTCATGATAATATCCGCAATTGCTTTATGTATTTTCGGATTTACTATATCAGGTCTTTCAGGTTTTTTGGCAATATGAAAATGCAGCAATTCAAGTGAGTCTTGCGATTCAAAAGGAAGCTTACCACACAGTAGCTCATAAAAAACTATACCCAAAGAATACAAATCTGATCGAGAGTCAACTATGCGATTTACCCTGCCAGTTTGTTCCGGAGAGATATAATGCAAGGTTCCTTCCAATTTGTCAGGATTTTCCAAATGGCTGGATTTTAAACTTATCTCAGTTGAAATATTGAAATCAATAATGTGTACATTATCTTCTTCCGGATTGTATAATATATTATTACTATTAATGTCCTTATGGATGATCTTTTGCTGATGAAGTTGGCTTAATAAATGGGTGATTTTAATGGAAAGCTCTAGGAATTCATGGTTTCCCATAGGCTTTGATTCAAAGTGTTTTTTTAGTGTTTGTCCTTTTACAAATTCAAGAATAAGCGCATTTTGTCCATCTATTATCGTCTTTTTTAAGGCTTTTCTAAAACCACCATTTGTGATTTTATTACTGATATTAAGTTCATTTTCTAACTGATTGATTTTTTTGTCAGTCTCATATTCCCGTTTAAGCAGCTTAACTAATACTTCTTCCTTATATTCCGGTAAAAGCGTTTTATAAATGCTTGTAGAATTGGATTCGTAAATTAAGTCTCCTTTCATTTTGATATCATTTATTATGGAAATTTGTCACTTGATCTTCCTTTGACCTACTGATAGTCAATTTTAAATCTTTAAAGATTGCATTTTTTAAGCTTTATACATATTTAAAAAATATTTTTACGATGGAGGGATAGTTTATGTCGATAATCTATCCCTCTTTATTTAGCTATTTTGATTTAGGCATATACAAAACTGGATGTTTTGATCGATCTAAAACTTGATATTCATTGGGTAGTTCAGGTTTATCCTCATGATCAGAATACAAGCCTAATAATGAATTATTCAATGCAAATTGCATAAACAAATCATAGTCTAATGCCATTGTTGATTTTTGTTTTCCATCTAAAGCCGGCATAATCTCAGTCCCTGCTCTGTTTTTATAATAGTTTTCCCAGCCTTTACTTTTAGGATTATAAAGTGTGTCAGTATAAACAAGGTCTTGCTTTGGAGATGGGTAAAAATCATTCTGAGGTGGGAAAGTAGCAGTTGAATGGCAGCTTAGGCATGCAGAAGCCCTAAAATGTAAATATGACTTTCCACCTTTTGCTTTTCCTTGTTCATCTAAAACAAAAATACTGTCCGGTTTACCATCCGATTTTATTCCTCCTACCAAGGCAACATCTATGGGCCCTGATAATCTATTGCCATATCCGATATTGGCTTTGTAATAATCTGGGGCATCAGGATTTAAATAGGTTTCTGAAATCGCTTTTGTTGTATCCAATTGATTGGGGTCATTTCCCCAAGCAACACCTAAAAGTTCCAATCTGTCAAAAGTAGTTTTGCCGGAGCTGTTTTTATCATAAATAAAAGTTGAGAATACCCAGCCGGTTTCAGGTGCGGCCACTGTATCTTTGATGATAATATCAAATTGAATCCATGCCAGTTCTTGCAATACAGGACCTTTTCCTTTTTCTGGGCCAAAAGCCATTTCTCTGTAAATGGGGAAAGTACCTGCTCCCTCCATTATGTCCCAATCTTCACTGGTTGCCGTTGTACCCGCTGCTTTAATGATAATAGCATTTTGATCAAATTGAGCGGCCTCTGTAGAATAATCAGGATGGAAACCAGTGCTGTCTTTTGATTTCCATAATCTATCTAAAGTTTGAGCGGCCACATCATTGTAATAAACCAATGCATGATTTTGCATGGGTTTATCAAATCCATAATTTGAAAAGACATCATTCTTGAGTACTTGCCCTGTCATAGTGCCGTAAACAGTCTCCAAACCATCCCAAGCGGTAGTGTCATAAGCTTGTGAACTCCAAGCCATGTTGTACCAATCCTTTCTATATTGGCTATTGGGCCATTTTTCAGGCTCATTAATCATTACTTCCATGGCATCTTTTATATAGTCTCTAGCTGCCATAATGTAATCATCAGCATTATCTTTATTGATTGGATTCCCATCAGTGATTTTCTCCCATGGGTAAATTTGAGGTTCAACCCCTTTAGGATAATCATAATTAGCTTTGAAAAAAGGGCCAGAATAAACAGAATCAGGGGGATAGATTCCATTATTATCAGCAAAAGGATCAAGCTTTAAAGTGTTTTTTTTCGATTTTGTAGAATTGTTTTCTTGTGAATCTGTGCATCCATAACTTATGAAAAGTAATGTTAAAATTAGTAGGAAACCTTTTTGGTTGAATTTTTTCATGATTTTAAATTTTGGTTAAAGATTAAATATAACATTATTTATATTATTTAATAAATTCATTAGAGATAAGCAGATGTTACTTAATATAAACGGGAATCATAATGTCTGAAAAATCATTTTTCACCAAATTTTGAAAAGGATAATTTTGTATTCAATACTAACTTGAGTTCGATTATTAATTTAGGATTCAGACCGTTTGTAAATAGTGAGTTTCAACTAAAAATTTTGAAGCAATAGCGGGCTATTGTAAGGAATTTTTAGGAAGAAAATCGCTGTTTACAAG
>Ga0008835_101225_pt1 | contig 14218 bp, 12 predicted proteins | sample HotLakConsoUCCRE_FD_62215 | JGI IMG/M metagenome (GOLD analysis project Ga0008835, IMG submission 62215) | Hypersaline microbial mat communities from Hot Lake, Washington, USA - Hot Lake Consortium UCC-RE (Hybrid Assembly) ...
GGCCACCGCCGAGGAGGGGGGGATGGGGATCTGCTCGCTGGTGACCTGACTTACCGTGAAGGGCACGCTGGCCCGGGCGGTGGCCTCGGTGACACCGGTGACCACCACGCCGGCGATCTCCACGGCCCGGCGCTCCATCTGGATGTTCACCTCCGTGGGCTGGCCGGCGGTGACCGTGATGGCCTCGCTGCGCGCTTCGGTGAAGCCGATGCGCTGCACCACCAGGGTGTACTCGCCCACCGGCACGTTGAGGAGCTGGAACTGGCCGTTGGCCGAGGTGACGCCTCCCAGGCGGGTTCCCTCCAGGAACACCTGGGCGGTGGGGACACCCTGGCCACCCTCGTCGGTGACCCGGCCCTGGACCGTACCCGTGGCCTGGGCCGCCAGGGGGAGGGCCGTCACCAGGCTCAGCAGGAGGACAAGGAACGGCAACAGGCGCCGTGGGACGGTATCGGACGGGTTCATGGACATGCCCTCCGGTTGGACTTGAGCCTTCCACATCGTGCGTGCGGAAGGGCAGGGAGCCGTGGTGCAGGCCACGGCGGAAGCTGGGAATTGGAACGTTCTGCATAGGAGACGGATGATGCAACCCCGGGGTTTCGGACCCGGGACCCTGTCGATCCACGGGGCGCGTCATCCCGGGACCTGGAAGCTAACGCCCCCGGTCGTCGGGGATGAATCGATCCGCCGCCGGCATCCGCACCTGCATCAGTGCCTCCGCATCCAGTTCGATGTCCGGGGGCACGATCCCGTTGCGCCAGAGCATCCACGCCGTCAGGGCGTAGACCTGGTCCGGGGTGAGGGACCCCGGCCGGTCCATGGGCATGGCCCTGCGGGTATAGTCGAAGAGGGTGGTGGCGTGGGGCCAGTAGTTGCCGATGGTCCGCCGGATCTCCGCTTCCAGGCTCTCGCCGAAGTCGAAGCGGTCCCCGGGGTTCCGCCCCACCAGCGGCCATCCTGCAGGGGTTCCGTTCCCCTCGGGTCCGTGGCACACCGCGCAACTGGCCTGGTAGATCGCCTCCCCCTGGGCGGGGGTTCCCGATCCGGGGGGGAGCCCCACCCCGTCCGGGGCCACATCCAGGTCCAGTGCGGCGATCTCCGCCTCGGTGGCGGTGCGTCCGATCCCCAGGGGGAATCGGGCGGGCTCCGAGGAGGCCACCTCCAACCGGGGACCCGGTCCCGCCTGGGCGGCCAGCGCCACCAGCCCTCCGGTGGAGCCGGCAGCCAGCACCAGCACCAGGAGGGTCCGGCGGAGCCGCCCTGTCCGGTCCATCTCGCTCCGTCCCATCACGCCCACCGCTCCGTCCGGAAGAGGACCGTCCCGTCGGGGCGGATCCTCCACCCGGTGATGGGATTCATGTGGTAGGGGCCGGAGCCCACTCCCCGGGCTTCGATGAGTTCCCGGATGGTGGGCTGCACGTTCCCCGCCTCGTCCACCGCCCGGCTCAGCACCGTGGTCTCCCGGCCGTCCCACCGCCACAGGTACCGGAACCGGGTGTGGGCCTTCGGAAGGACCGGCCCCTGCAGGTCCGCCTGCACCCAGGTGGCCCCCTCATCGAAGCTCAGCTCCGCCCGGGCCACCCGGCCGTGCCCGCTCCAGGCCAGCCCCCGGATCTCCATCCAGCCGGGGCGGACCGTGTGGGGCCAGGCGGGGGTGGTGATCACCGAACGGGGGTCCAGGACGAACATGAACTGCCGGGCCCGGCCGTCGTCAAAGGCCACCGTGTAGCGGGCCGTCTCCCACCGGGTCATCCAGGGGCGATCCGAGAGCTCGAGTCTCCTCAGCCACTTCACGCAGGTGTTCCCCTCCCACCCGGGGAGGAGGAGTCGCGCCGGGTAGCCGTTCTCCGGACGCACCGCCTCGCCATTCTGTGCCCACGCCACCATGCCGTCGTCCCACGCCTTCTCCATGGGGATGCTCCGGGCCATGCGGCTGGAATCCCCTCCCTCCGCCAGGAACCAGGTGGCCTCCGGCCGGGCCCCGGCCTCCTGGAAGAGCACCGACAGCGGCACCCCGGTCCACTCGCTCTGGCTGGTGAGGCCGATGAACTGTCGGGGGGGGGTCTCCTCGGGGAGGTTCCGGCGGAAGTTGCCGGAGCACTCGATGAAGCAGGTGCGGGTCTCGGCGGGAAACTGCTTGAGCTCGTCCAGTGTGAGGACCAGGGGGCGGTCCACCATCCCGTGGATGGTGAGGGTGTAGCGGTCCGGGTCGATCATGGCCACCCCGCCGTGGTGCCGCTCGAAGTGGAGGTCGGCGGGGGTGATGGTGCCGTTGAGATCCTCCAGCGGGGTGCCCGACGAGATGCCATAGGACTCCCGGCGGATCTCCGCGAAGGGGGACCGCTGTCCCAGTTCGCTGGCGGCGGGGCCCGGCACCATGCTGGCATCGGGGGGGACCGGGCGGGAGAGCTCCGGTCCCGGGGGTGCCACGGCGGGTGGAGCCGGTTCACCCCCCCGGCCCCCGGTGGCCCTCCCCCCGAACCAGCCCAGGGCGGCGGCCCCCGCTCCCAGGAGCGTGCCCAGGAGACCACGTCGGCTGATATTCTTCAAGACGACCTTCGGATCCGCTCCCACCCCGTTCCGGTCCCCGGGAGAGGGGAGCGCGACCCCCCGACGACCACGGGGAGGATAGACATGGAAAGGGGAGGGAGCAACCCGGCCGAGGGGGGTGGGGAGGCCCTCCAGTGGAGGATGATGGCCCCTTCCAGGTGGCGGGAGCCGTACCCGGTGAGGGTGGCCGCCGCCTCGGCCGAGTCCAGGTACTCCACATGGGTCACACTCCCCACCGGGTACCCCCGGAGGACGTCCACCGACCCCAGGAACGACGGCCCCCGGTAGACCACCACCTCGTGGGGGAGCCCCAGGCTCCGGGCCGACCGGACCTGGAGCCACCGGGGGCGGAGCCGGTCGATGGCATCGTAGAGGTTGGTGGCTCCTGACCCCTCCATGTCCTCCAGGGTGAGGACGTCGGACCCGCCTCCCCCCATGGTCCCCTGGGTGGCGCAGCCTCCCAGCGCCGATGCCGTCAGCAGGAGCAGGAACAGGGAGAGTCTTGGTGTGCCGTGCACGGTACCTCCTGGTGGCCTTCGCCCGGGGCGGGCTCCCGGCAGGGGCGCTGCCGGGACCCTGTCCCTGCGGAGCCCCGGTCCCCATCGAGTCTCCCGGGCACCCTCGCCAGGGGAGGCGGGCGTCCCTGATCATGGCGACGGCGGAGCTTCCGGACCAGTCGTCTCCGGCCCGGGGGGATGGGGAGAGGCTCCGGCTCCGCCCGGAGCCCTCCCTTGATCCCCCCCCGGCCCCGGACGACCTTCAGGCAGGGGTTCCCCACCCTGCGCCACAGCCGATCTGAGACCCCATTCGACCCCGCGGGAGTTGCGCATGAGTGAAAAGGAGCGCGATCCCCTCCGCCCCCGGGCCGCCGTCCCGATCGTCCGGGCCCGGCTCCTCATCGCCGCCCTCCTCCTCTGGGTGCTCTTCCTCTCCTGGGAGGTCACCGTCCGCATCTGGAATCTCTACGAGCGCCTCCCCCCCGTGGACCTGGGGGGACATTTCCTGGCGGGGATGGCCATGGCGGCCCTGTCGTACCGCTTCCTCCTGCAGAGGGTGGTCTCCCACCCCCACCGGTGGGCCTTCGTGGCCACCCTGGTCCTCTCCCTGGCCTGGGAGGGGGTGGAGATGGTGCAGGAGCATTTCTGGCCCGACCCGCCCCATCTGCAGGACGTGTTCATCTGGGACGGCGTCACCGACATCCTGGCATCGCTGGTGGGGGCGGTCCTGGTCTTCCCCCTGCTGCGATGGGTGCGTCGCACCTTCCCCTTCTTCCAGCCCATGGACGTCTGATGGACGCGGCCCACCTTGCGCTGGAAGGATGCACGCCCCCCCATTCCAGGGAGGTGGGTGCCGGGGGGAGTCCCCTGGTACCTGGATGATGTCGATCCCCGAAACGGAGGCGATGCATCATGCAGAGACGGGATTTTCTTCTTTCCTCGGCCGCAGGAGTGGTGGCGATGGGTCATGATCCGCTGGGGCTGGCGGCAGCGAGTCCGCAGGCGCGTCCCCCGGGGCAGGCCACCCGGAAGATCCTCATCGCAGGAGGGGGCTTCCGGACCCCCTTCATCCGCTACCTGGCGGAACTCACCGGGAAGGAGCGCCCCCGGCTCTGCTACCTCCCCACTGCGTCGGCGGATCGCCCCGACGGCATCATCCGCTGGTACCAGGACTGCGCCCCCCTGGATGTGATCCCCTCCCACCAGGAGAGCTTCATCAGCTCCTACCGGATGGACCGGAGCTGGGAGGATGTCTTCCTCTCGGTGGACGGGATCGTGGTTTCCGGGGGGAACACCCTGAACCAGCAGGTCATCTGGAAGGCCCAGGGGATCGACGTGATCCTCCGGGAGGCGTGGGACCGGGGGATCGTCCTGGGGGGAGCCAGCGCCGGCTCCCTCTGCTGGTTCGAGGAGGGGACCACCGACTCCCGCCCCCAGACGGTGGGGAAGATCGAGTGCCTGGGCTTCCTCCGGGGGAGCCACTCCCCCCATTACGACGCCGAGGAGGTGCGGCGCCCCACCTATCACCGCCTCATCGCCTCCGGGGAGCTGAAGCCCGGCTGGGCCTGCGACAACGACGCGGGGATCTTCTTCGAGGACAACGAGGTGCGCCGGGTGGTGGCCACCCGCCGGGAGGCCCGCGTCTACTGGGTCCACCTCCAGAACGGGCAGGTGGTGGAGGAGGTGCGGGAGCCGGAGTTCATCGGCGAGGAATAGGACTCCGGCCCCCGCGGCCGGGTGGGACCCCCGTCAGCGCCAGGGATCGGCGAAGCGGGGGTCCGTCAGGAAGGTGGAGTCCGTGAGCGACTCCAGGAAGGCCAGCAGGTCGGCCCGCTCTTCCGGAGTGAGTTCGAAGCCCACGATGAACTCGCTCCGGTGGGGACTCCGGTGTCCCTCCCCCGCCAGGGGGCCGTCGGGAATCGTGCGTCCGCCGGCGGCGTAGTGGTCGATCACCTCCTCCAGGGTGGCGATGCTTCCGTCGTGCATGTAGGGGGCGGTCACGGCGATGTTCTTCAGGGTGGGGGCGCGGAAGCGCCCCATGTCCAGGTCGTCGCCAGTGAAGAGGTGGATCCCGGTGTTCGGGTAGGGATAGCCTCCCTGCCCATCCAGGTTGTAGAGGCCGGTGTTGAAGAACTCCACCTCGGCGAACCCCTTCCCCTCGTAGTCCACGGAGCTGGTGAAGAAGGGCCCTCCGTGGCAGTGGAAGCACTCCAGCCGTTCGCTGAAGAAGAGCCCCTCCCCCCGGATCACCTCCGGCCCCACTGCGTCATCGTCCCCCCGGATGAGCCGGTCGTAGGGGGCGTCCACCGAGATGAGGGTCCGCTGGAAGGCCCCCAGCGCCCGGGTGATCCCCGCCACCGAGATGGGGGCGTCCTCCTCCGGGAAGGCCTCCGTGAAGAGGGACTGGTAGATCCGGTCCCCGGCCAGCCGCTCCAGGAGTTCCTCCTCCCGTCCTGCCATCCCCAGCTCCACGGGGTCCTCGCCGAAGATGGGGAGGAGCGCCTGATCCTCCAGCCGGACCAGGTTGGGGTTGGCCCAGGTGAGGGTGGAGGCGTAGGCGATGTTTCCCAGCGCCATGCTCCCACGGGGGTGGACCTCGCCGGTGGACCCCACCCCCCGTGGCTTGCCGTCGGTGAAGGCCAGCGCCTGGACATGGCAGGTGGCGCAGCTCTGGGTCTCGTTCCCCGAGAGCCGGACGTCGTAGAAGAGATGGCGCCCAAGCTCCACCTTGGCGGCGCTCATGGGGTTGTCTTCCGGGACCCGGGGAATGGGCACCCCCGGGGGGAGGTCCCATGCCCACTCGGTGGATCCCCGGGGGGGATTCCCCTCAGGAGAGTCGCCAGCCCGGGCCTCACCCAGCGGACCCCAGGCGGGTCCAAACCAGAGGGCAGCGGTCATCCCGGCCAGGAGGGGGGTCACCCTGGCCAGGGAACTCCCCCGGCCAGGGCGTCCACTCCGGTTCACGGCTGTGCACCCGCAGCCGTGGTGCTGTAGCCCCGCTCCACCCGGAACACCTGCTGGGCTGATGCACCCGTCTCGCCGAAGGGAAGCCCCAGGGAGGAGAAGACGGGCACGCACCGGGGATCCTGGGGCGCCGACATGCAGGCTCCCCGGGTGGCCTCGCCATCCCCCGCCAGCGGGGTCCCCTCCAGAAGGCGGGCCAGGTCGAACACCACCCGGTCGGAGGAGGGGTCGAAGGCGGGGATGTCCACGGTCACCCGGTTCCCGTTCCTGCATTCCGTCGCCGGCCGCGTGGCCCGCCCCTCCGGGGTGCACAGGGTGCTTCCCAGGTGGACGAAGAAGCCCTGGGGAAGCCCGTCCGAGAGCACCTCCGCCCGGAGGAACTTGTATCCGGCGTTCCACGACCAGAAGAGGGCGGTAAGGGAGAGGGGGGAGGGAGCGGTGGCCTGGTTGATGTGGTTCAACTCCATGGGGACGCCCATGGTGAAGCGGAGCCCACGGTAATCACCGGCGGGAGCCATTCCAGACACTACGTTCCGGGTCTGGGCGGTGCCGTTGCGGCACCCTCCCGTGGCATCCTCGAAGTCCAGGAGGGCCACCCCCTGGTGCTGCCACAGACCGTCCTGCTCCAGCTCCAGAGGCACCTCGGTGCCGTCGTTCCGCACCAGGTGCACGTCCGAGACGTAGAAGCGGAGGTCCCGGGCCTCCATCCCCACCCCACCCACGTCGTAGCGAGTTCCACAGGCAAAGGCGGCCTCTCCCACCACCGCCCCGAACTGCAGGGTGAAGGAGACGGGCTCCGGTTCGCCGGGTGCGGCGGGGGAGGCCGGGGTGGAGAAGGCGAGGGCAGGGGCGGCCATGAGGAGCGCGGCCAGGGTGGCGAGGGCCGGTCCGGCCCATTTCCGTTGTGTCGTCATGATGGTTCGTTCCCGTATCGAATGGTCCAGTGAAGCCCCGTCAGTGATCCATCTCCACCGGAGACAGCGCCACCAGCGCGGCGGTCAGGAGCAGAACGAGCTGGGCCACAAGGAGCTCCAGCATCGCGGAATCCATGAGTTTCCCCGGGACCCGGGGTTCATCCAGTCGGGGAATGAGGCGCCAACCACTCCTCCACCCCATCCCCAGCACCACGGCCACCGTCCCCACCTTGGCCAGCAGGGCGAAGCCCCAGTCGGAGCGGAAGAGCACGGCGGATGAGCCGGCGTGGAGCCAGGTGGCAAAGACCCCGGTCACCACCACGACCGCCACGCACGCCATGGCCAGCCGGTGGAAGGGGAGCATCCATTCCCTCAGGGTGGCGTCCCGCCCCTCGCCGTCGGGGATGCGGAGCACCGCCACCAGCAACACGCAGAGGGTCCCCAGCCAGAGGCCGGAGCCCAGGACGTGGAGCCCATCCGCCGCCACCGCCAGCGCCGTGAAGCGCTCCGAGCCGATGGCGTGCCCCGAGAGGGCAGGGGTCCAGACCAGGGGGAGGAGGATGACGCCGGCCGCCACCGGGCCGCCGGCGCCCCCATCCCGCCGCAACAGCCGGGGGAGGAAGAGTAGGGCCACCAGGGCCAGCGCCGCCTGGAGCATCCAGATCCGTCCCCAGAAGAGGTCCAGGACCAGGAAGCGGAGCTGTTCCCCCAGCGGTTCGGAGGGCTCCACGAAGTCCAGCGCCTGCATCAGCAGACGCATGACCACCCCCCCCACCAGCAGGGCTGCACCCAGCAGCGCCATGTCCCCGGCCGCCGACAGGTGTGGGCGGGGTCGTCCCTCCGCATCGGCTCCCCCGGACCTTCCTGCCAGCCACCGGAAACCCCAGGCACCCACCATGAGCACCAGGCCTGCGAAGAGTGCCCAGCGCCCCAGGATGGCGGGGAAGGTGTTCCCCCACACCGTCAGTCGGCGGTGACGACGAAGCGGAAGTCACCCCGGATCACATGGCCGTCGGAGGCCATGGTCCGCCAGGCCAGGAGGTAGCTGCCGGCCGCCAGGGGAGCCGAGACCGCCGAGGCGAAGGAGCGGTTGTTCTCCGGGTCCACCGTCACGTCCCCCAGCTCCACCTCGGCCCCCCCGGGTCCCGTGAGGGTCAGGCGGGTGGAGTTCCTCTGGGGCTCCTGGGAGAACCAGAGGCGGATCTCCGTGGGGGACTCCACGCTGGTGTTGGCCGCCGGTGCGGAACGGCTCAGGGTGAGGTGTCGGAGGCTGAGGTCGTCCCCGGTGCCCGGGGGCGCAGGGGAGGCGGCGGAGGCCACAGAGACGAAGGCCACCAGGGCCAGGGCGGAAAGGGTGCCGAAAAGGGTCTTCATCCGGATGTTCTCCAGTGGATATGGGCAGATGTACGAACCCGAGGCCCGACACCGGTCCCGGGTTCCCGGACAGGGGAAGCCGCAGGCCAGGGGCCAGGGGTGCTTCGGAAACGGTTCCGGGAGGGGGGTGCCGTGGGCCGGCTTCGGCCCCGACGGTCAACCCCTGAGGGGGGGAGGAGCGGTGGGCCAGGGGCGCTGGTAGGGGACCGGCCCCAGGGCCGGGGCCTTCACCACCGGGCCTCTCAGCGCGCTGGATACCGCCGGAGGGGGGGCGAGACACCGTTCCCCGGCGGCCCGGAGGGCCAGTGCAGGAGCACAGGCGCAGGGGCCCGGGCAGCAGAGGCAGAGGGGGAGCGGAGAGTCCGGGGCATCCTCAGACCCCGGTACCTGGGTGACGGAGCCGTTGCTCCCCTCTCCATGTCCCTGCGGTCCATGCTGGTGCCCCTCTTCGTGGTGAGCACCCTGGTCCGCCCCTTCCAGGACCACCACCCGCTCCATCCCATGCCCCGACACCATCCCGTGCCCCGGACCATGGAGCGGGATCGAGAGGGAGAGGACCACCGCCAGCCCCGTGACAATCCGGGCGATGCGGAGGGAGAGGGGGGGAGCACCCAAGGGCGAAGCTCTCCTGTGGATCGGGAACGGCCAGGACGGCCTCCCCGGGGGAGGACCGATCCACGGAAGATGCGCTGCCGTTGCAGCTCTGACAATTCCAGTCCGAGTGTGACCCCCACCGGGGAAGGGGGGTTCCCCCCAGGCGTCCCTCCCGGGAGGGTAGGCACCAGGCCCCGGCTGGGGCAGCCCCGGAAGCGGCGGGGCGGGCGGTCCCGCGGATCAGGGGTTTCGGGATGCAGCACCCCTTGACGGTATCGGCATATAGTCATATAGTGATAACACGATGCCTGCCGGAGGACTCCTCCGCCAGGGAGATCCAACTGGAGAGGGAGGTTTCCCATGCCACACCAGGCCCCGGTTCTCGTGGATGAGGTGGTGGAGTCCACAGCCCGGATCCTTCGCTGCCTGGGACATCCCCTGCGGCTCCGGATCCTGGACCTGCTGTCCCATCGGGGAGAGTGCACCGTCACCGAGGTCCAGGAGGCTCTCGAGTTGGAGCAGGCCATCTGCTCGCAACATCTCAACCTGATGCGGGACAAGGGGATCCTGGCCCGCCGCAAGGAGGGGGTGCATGTGTTCTACCGGCCCGGCGATCCCCGGGCCCTGAAGGTCCTGGATTGTCTCAGGGCCAGTTCCCGGCTGGACTGAACCTCCATCTTCCGGTCCCATGACATATAAAAATCACTATCAATCGATGCACGGTGGCAGGCGAGTGCAGGTGGGGGAAGGGAGGCGCTCTCCCAGCCGCCCCCGCCCCCGGGGCTCCCTCTCCCTCCGTCTCGGGGCGCTGCTCCTCCTCCTGACCCCGGTGGGGATGGAGGCGCAGGAGACCGCTGCCTCCGCAGGGGTGCCGCTGACGCTGGACCAGGCAGTGGCCGAAGCGCTGGAGGGGAATCGGGGGCTGGAGGCCGGGCGGGCCCGGGCCCGGGCGGCGGACCTATCCGCAGAGGCGGGGGGAGGATTCCTCTTCCCGGGGCTCTCTGCGGGGGCCTCCGTGGTGCGCACCAACGATCCGGTGGGGGTCTTCGGGACCCGCCTCCGGCAGGGCCGATTCACCGAGGCGGACTTCGCCCTCCCCGCGCTGAATGACCCCGACGCCATCGACGACTGGGGGGCCTCCCTGGGCGTCCAGTGGGACATCGGGAATCCGGCGAAGTGGGTGGAGCGGGAGGCTGCGGAGGCCCGGGCGGATGCCGCCGGTGCGTCGGCGGAGCGCCAGCAGGAGTGGACCGTGTTCCGGACCCGTCTGCTGTACGTGGACGCCCTCCGGGCCGCCGCCGCGCTGGAGTCGGTGGAGGCTGCCGAAGCGGCGGCCCGGGCCACGGTGGACCGGATCCGGCGCCGGGAGGGAGAGGGGATGGCCACCCGGGCGGACCTCCTGCAGGCGGAGGCGGCCCTGGCCGAATACCAGGCCCGGGTCCGTCAGGTGGATGCCGGTCTCCAGGAGGCCCGGGACGCCCTGGGGGATCACCTGGGGTGGGAGCCGGGGAGGGTCCCGGTTCCGGTGGATGGCCCGGAGATCCTGCACCAGCGGTTGGACCTGGCCCGGGATGAGGGAGATGCGGTAGCCCCGGGGACGGAGTGGAGCCGGGCCGACCTGGTGGCGGGACGGGCCGGTGTGGAGGCCGCCCGGGCCGACGCCCGGGCCGTATCCGCCGCCCGCCTCCCTGCACTGCAGGCCTTCGGGATGCTCTCCACCCACGCCCCGGATCCCGCCAGCGGCACCTCGTCCAACTGGACGGCGGGGGTGCGGTTGTCGGTCCCCCTCTTCACCGGGTTCCAGTTGAGCCGGGGGGCGGAGGCGGCCCGGGAGGGCGCCCGCGCCCTGGCCCTGGAGCAGGACCAGAGGGAGCGGGAGGCCAGGACGGCGCTCCGCTCCAGCCTCCGCCGGGTGGAGGCGGCCCGGGGGGCGCTGGAGAGCGCACGGCTGGCCGCCGCCGCCGCCGATGAGGCGGCCCGACTCCTGGCCCGACGTTACGAGGAGGGGATGGCCACGGTGGCCGATCTCCTCCAGGCGGAAGCCCGCGTGGTCCAGCTGCGCACCGGGGTGGTATCGGCGGAAGCCGACCTGGGATCCGCCCTGGCCCTCCTTGCCTTCACCCGGGGTGAAATCGCCCCGGCATCGTCCTCCGATCCCGAAGCCACAGACCATGAGTGAGTCCATCATGAAGCGGTTCGCAAAGTCTACCCTGGTGGCCGGCGGGCTGGTGCTCTTGGCGGCGTGCCATGCCACCGAGCCCCCCCGGGAGCGCCCGGTCCTGGACCCGGTGTCCGTGCAGGTCTCCGAGACGGTGACCGCCGCCGATGCCGGGCTCGAAGCGGCCCGTGTGGTGCCGGTGCAGGAGGCGGACGTCGCCACCCGGACGGCTGGGGTGGTGGCCCGTATGGCGGTGCAGGTGGGAGACCGGGTGCCTGCGGGGGGCCTGCTGGCCCGCCTGGATGCTGCCGATGTGGATGCCCGCATCGCCGGCGCCGAGGCCCGCGCCGAGCTGGCGGCCCGCACCTTCGCCCGCATCGAGAACCTGGCCCGGGACGGCGCCGCCTCCCAGCAGGAGCTGGACGAGGCCCGGGCCGCCCTGGCGTCGGCCCAGGCCGGTGTGGAGGAGGCCGGAGCCCAGGGGGCCTACGTGGAGATCCGGGCTCCCTTCGCAGGGGTGGTGACGGCCCGGATGGCCGATGCCGGTGACCTGGCATCTCCGGGGCAGCCCCTCCTCCGCCTGGCCAGTGAGGCGGTGAAGGTGATGGCAGAGCTCCCGGCCTCCCGGGTGGGGGAGGTGGAGGTGGGGGACGCGGTCACCCTCTCCACCGACTCCGGTGTCATCGAGGGGGTGGTCCGGAGGGTGGTGCCCGCCCTGGACGGGGCCTCCCGGCGCTTCGCCGTGGAGGTGGAGCCCACCTCCCGTGAGGGGCTCATGTCCGGGGCCTTTGTGCGCCTGGGGCTGGAGGGAGGGGGCGGGTCCACCCGCTGGGTCCCCCTGGACGCCCTGGTCCGGAATGGTCAGCTCACCGGGGTCTTCGCGGTGGAGGGGGACACGCTGCGGCTTCGCTGGGTGCGCCTGGGAAGCACCCGGGGGGACGCCGCCGAGCTGCTTTCGGGTCCGCCCGGGGAGCTCACCGTGGTGCGGACCCCCTCCCGGCAGCTGAGGGATGGCCAGCCGGTGGAGCGGGCCACCCCCATGCCCTGGACTCCTGCGGGAGTGGGGGGATCGCTCCCCGTCTCGATGTCGGAGACGCCCGCATCTTCCGCTGTGGCCGAGGGGGCCTGACCCCATGAAGACCAACATCGCAGGGAACGTGGCTGCGGCCTTCCTGGAATCGAAGCTCACCCCCCTCCTCATGGCGGCGGCGCTGGCGGTGGGGGCATGGACCCTGGCCACCATGCCATCCGAAGAGGAACCCCAGATCATCGTCCCCCTGGCGGACCTGTACCTGCCGCTTCCGGGGGCCACCCCCACCGAGGTGGAGAATCGCCTCCTCATCCCGCTGGAGACGGTGCTCCAGGGAATTGAAGGGGTGGAGTACGTCTACAGCCACGCCCAGCCCGGCTTCGGGCTGGTGACGGTGCGCTACGAGGTGGGCCGGGACATGGAGGAGAGCCTGGTCCAGCTCTACAGCACCCTGATGAAGTACATGGACCGGATGCCCCCGGGGTTCATGGCGCCCCTGGTGAAGACGGTGACCATCGACGACGTCCCCTTCTTCACCGCCACGCTGCGCTCCGACGTCCTCTCCCACGGGGAGCTCCGGGCGCTGGGAGACGAACTCCGCCGGGGGCTGGAGGCCGTTCCGGATGTGCGGGACGTCACGGTGATCGGCGGCGACCCCCGGGAGATCCGGGTGGAGCTCCTGGCCGACCGCCTGGCAGGGCACGGGGTGGACCCCGCCTGGGTGGCGGAGCGGCTCCAGGCCACCAACACCCGGGCCGATGCCGGGGAGTTCACCCGGGGGGGAGAGGTGATCCGGGTGACGGCAGGCCCCTTCCTGGAGAGCGCCCGGGATGTGGAGAACGTCATCCTGGACGTCCGGGACGGGCAACTCCTGAAGGTGGGGGACGTGGCCCGGGTGGTGGACGGACCCGGTGAGGTGAACCACTACACCTTCCACACCGATGTCGCCGGGGGGTGGACCCCCATGGTGGCTGTGGCGGTGTCCAAGCGCCCCGGCGCCGACGCCACGAAGGTGGGACGCACCCTGGAATCCCGCCTGTACGAGGCGGAGGGGAGGCTCATCCCCGCCGACGTGGAGGTGCAGGTGGTGCGGAACTACGGGGAGACCGCCCGGGAGAAGGTACTGACCCTCCAGGAACACCTGGCCATGGCGGTGGTGGCGGTGGGCCTGGTGGTGGCCCTCACCATGGGGTGGCGGGCTGCGGTGGTGGTGATGATGGCGGTGCCGGTGACCTTCGCCCTGACCCTCTTCGTGTACCAGATCTTCGGGTACACGCTGAACCGGGTGACCCTCTTCGCCCTGATCTTCGTCACGGGGATCGTCATCGACGACTCCATCATCGTGGCGGAGAACATGGAGCGGCACTTCTCCATGCGGGACCGTCCGCTCCGGGCGGCGGCCCGAGCTGCTGTGGACGAGGTGGGGAATCCCACCATCCTGGCCACCCTGACGGTGATCGCCGCGGTCCTCCCCATGCTCTTCGTGGGGGGACTCATGGGGCCGTACATGAGCCCCATGCCCATCGGGGCCACGGTGGCCATGCTCTTCTCCCTGGCGGTGGCGCTGATCATCACCCCGTGGCTGGCCTTCAAGCTCCTGAAGGGGGCCCATGACGGCGCCCACGGGATGGACGAGAAGGGGTACGTGCTTGAGGACACCCGGATCTACCGGACGTACCGGCGGTTGATGGAGCCCCTGCTGGACCGCCCCGCCCGGCTCTGGGGGTCGCTGGGGGTGGTGGTGCTCCTTCTGGTGGGGGCGGGGTCGATGTTCCTGACCCGGACCGTCTCCATGAAGATGCTCCCCTTCGACGACAAGAACGAGATCCAGGTCATCGTGGATCTTCCGGAGGGGACACCCCTGGAGACCACCCTGGCTGTGGCCCAGGACATCGGCCGGGTGGCGGTGGGGCTGGCGGAGGTGGCGGACGTGCAGCTCTACGCCGGGGCGGCGGCCCCCTTCAACTTCAACGGGATGATCCGCCACTACTACCTGCGCAGCGGGGCCACGGTGGCGGACCTGCAGGTCAACCTGGTGCACAAGAAGGCCCGCTCCGCCCAGAGCCACGATGTGGCGCTGGCGCTCCGCCCCCTGGTACAGGCCGCCGAGCGCCAGCGCCACATCGTGGCTCTGGGC
>Ga0008835_101227_pt1 | contig 14188 bp, 13 predicted proteins | sample HotLakConsoUCCRE_FD_62215 | JGI IMG/M metagenome (GOLD analysis project Ga0008835, IMG submission 62215) | Hypersaline microbial mat communities from Hot Lake, Washington, USA - Hot Lake Consortium UCC-RE (Hybrid Assembly) ...
GGGTCCTGTCCGGCGACGGGTCCGGCACAGCCTCGGCCGGGGCAGGATCGGCCTCCGTTCCGGGCTCGTCGACCGGTCCGTCCGCCGCCTCCGCCGCCCGCGGGGCAAGCGCCTCTCCGGCGACGCCGGTCCCGTCCCCGGAGCCGTCACCCTCCGCCGCATTGTCCGCGCCGGTTTCCCGGGTCGCCTCTGCCGCGCCGTCCGACACCTCCGCCGCTCCGGGGGCGAGCGCGGCCTCGGCATCGGGCGCGGGTCCGGCGGCCGTGTCCCGGGCGGCATCGGCCTCCGCGGCGGACCCGGCCCGGGGTGCCGCTCCGCCCGGCAGATGCGCCCGGCCGACGACGCGGACGGGATCGGGGTCGCGGATCACGTCGCGGTCGGGATCGGTCGAGACCGGGCCGAACACGACCTCGCCCACGAAGGTGAACGGCTCGGGCATCGCGGCGAAGGAGACGGGGGTCATCCCGTGCTCGCGCGCGAAGGCCTCCGCCTCCTCCAGGGTCTCCCGCGCGACGGCGGCGATGTAGGTACGCCCGCCGCCCTTGGTATAGTCATAGACGAGATCGGGCACGGAGTAGGGCGTCGCGCCATCGAGCGCGGCGCGCACCTGGTCCTCGGTCACCCTGGTGCCGTCAAGGGCGAGGTAGCGGATCTGCTCGTTCGGGATCAGCAGCTTGACCTCGAACGGACCGCCCGCGAGGCGTTCGCCCCGGTGGCGCAGATCGGCGAGGGCCGCGCGCAGGTCCCGGGCGTCGAGGGCGACCTCGCCGACGAGAAGCCATCCGGCGTCGCCCCGCATCAGCAGGCGCAGACCGTCGAACGAGAGCGAAAGGGCGAAATTCGGTGTCATTCGCTCCGGCTTTAGCAGGTGTCGGATCGTCCGCAAGCGCGGCCGGACAACAGGGGGGTTCTACAGCAGATTCCCGCGCAGTGAAAGCGCCGGGCACAGGGGACCCGGCGGCAGGACGCCGCGGTCCGGAGGGAGGAAGGGGGCATGGCGGTCTCCGGGACAGGGATCGGGCGCAGACTGCCAGAAACCGGTAAACGTCCCGTTGAGAACGCCGGGGACCGTGCAGGGCCCCCGGCGCCGCGGTCTCAGCCGGCCTGGGCCAGCGCCTGCTCGAGATCCGCGATGATGTCCTCGGGATCCTCGATGCCGATCGAGAGCCGCACGACGTCCGGCGCGGCGCCCGCCGCGATCTGCTGCGCCTCGGTGAGCTGGCGATGCGTGGTCGAGGCCGAGTGGATCACCAGGCTGCGCGCGTCCCCGAGGTTGGCCACGTGGGAGAAGAGCTTGAGAGCGTTCACGAATTTCACACAGGAGTCGTAGCCGCCCTTGAGCGCGAAGGTGAACAGGCCACCCGCGCCGTTGGGGCAGACCGTGGCCACTCGGGCCTTGTAGGGCGAGCTGTCGAGACCGGCATAGGTCACCTTTGCCACCGCGTCGTGGGATTCGAGCCAGTTCGCAACGATTTCAGCGTTCTGGACGTGCTTTCTCATGCGAAGGCTGAGGGTTTCGAGGCCCATCAGCGTGTAATGCGCCGCCTGCGGGTTCAGCGTCATGCCGAGGTCGCGCAGCCCGATGGCGATGGAGTGGAAGGTGAACGCCATCGGCCCCAGCGCCGCGCCGAAGGTCAGGCCGTGATAGGCAGGCTCGGGCTGGCTGAGGGAGGGGAACTTGTCCGAGGCCATCCAGTCGAACTTGCCCGAATCGGTGATCGACCCGCCGGTGACCGTGCCGTTGCCGGTCATGTATTTCGTCAGCGAGTTGACCACGAGCGTGGCGCCATGTTCGATCGGGCGGCAGAGGAAGGCCGTGGCCGAGGTGTTGTCCACGATCAGCGGCAGGCCCGCCGCATCGGCCACTTTCGCCACCGCGGGCAGGTCGGTGATGTAGCCGCCGGGGTTCGCGATCGACTCGCAGAAGATCGCGCGTGTGTTCTCGTCGATGGCGGCCTCGAGCGCGTCGAGATCGTCGAAATCGACGAAGGTGCAGGACCAGCCGAAGCGCCTGATGGTCTGGCTGAACTGCGTGACCGTCCCGCCGTAGAGCCGCGTGGAGGCGACGATGTTCTTGCCCGGTCCCATCAGCGGGAAGAGCGCCATGATCTGCGCCGCATGGCCCGAGGAGCAGCAGACCGTCCCGGCCCCGCCCTCGAGGGCGTTGATCCGGTCGGCGAGCGCCGAGACCGTCGGGTTGGTCAGCCGCGAATAGATGTAGCCCACTTCCTGAAGGTTGAAGAGTGCCGCGGCATGGTCATGGTCGCGGAACACATAGGCGGTGGTCTGGTAGATCGGCGTCTGCCGCGCGCCGGTCGCGGGGTCCGGATTTGCGCCGGCATGGATCTGGGCCGTGTCGAAGGACATGGGTCGGTCAGTGGACATCGGGGCCTCCCTCGTGGTGATGTGCAAGAGGCTTAGCCGCCGGCCGGCTGCTGCACAACGTCAACCCCTCCGCCCGATCGCCATGTGGCCTCCATGACCGCCGTCCCGCCGTTCCACCTCGCCTTCCATGTCGACGATCTGGAGGCGGCGCGCGCCTTTTACGGCGGGGTGCTGGGCGCGCGCGAGGGCCGGTCCGCCGAGACCTGGGTCGATTTCGACTTCTACGGTCACCAGCTGTCGCTGCATCTTGGCGAGCCCTTCGCCAATGCCGCCACGGGTCTCGTGGGCGATCACAAGGTGCCGATGCCGCATTTCGGCGTGGTGCTGGGCGTGGCGGACTGGACCGCGCTCGCCGACCGGCTGCGCGCCGCGGGCACGGAGTTCGTGCTCGAGCCGCAGGTGCGCTTCGAGGGGCAGCCGGGGGAGCAGCGGACGATGTTCTTCCGCGATCCCGCAGGAAATCCCATCGAGGTCAAGGGGATGGCGGGCGAGGCCATCTTTGCGCACTAAAGCCGCCGCTCGGTCCCGGAGAGCCGTTCCGCGCCCGGCCTGTCCTTGCCGATCACGCTGAAGGTCCCGTCGCTTTCGAGGATCACCGCCGCCAGCTGCCCGGTATCCGTCACGCCCTCGGTCCGCGGCACGGCGCGGACCCTCGGCAGGACGCCTCGGAAAGCGAAGAGCATCCGGACGGAGGCCGCCGGATCTGCGCCGGACCTCCGCGGTCAGCCGACGGCGCGCGACAGGGTCTCGGACGCGGGGCAGAGGTCGACCCAGTCGGTGGGATGGTCCTCGTAGCCGAGTTTGACCAGAGCCTCGCCATGCCGTTCGGCGTAGATTTCCGCGATCTCGCGGGGGAGCTGGCTGCGCCAGTCGGTGACGCGGCTTGCCGTGACGTGCCGCTGCTGGCGCCAGGTGCGGTTCTCGGGCGTGGCGAGGCCGCCGAACAGGGAATTGTCCCAGTAGGTCTTCACGGCATGGTCGATGTCGAGGCCCTCGATGGCGAAGTCCTCGAGCACAGAGCGGAAGAGGGCGCAGTCGTCGTCCTCGATCAGGTCCTCGTAGCGCAGTTCGCGGGCGCGGGGGTTGCCCCAGGGCCATTTCAGCATTTCCGAGAGCGTCGTGGCGTGCTTGTTCTCCATCTCGAAGATCAGCCGCGCGGCGTCGTCGGGAAGGCTGTTGAGGTAGCTCTTGTAGGTCATCCCGCCCCATTCCTCGCGCGGGACGCGCAGGAATTTCTCGTTCGCGACCGGAGCTTTGCAGTGATAGCGCATCCCCGAGAGCAGCACGTCGCGCGGGTCGCGGATGATGTGGAGGAAGCGCGCGTGGCCCATGTCCATGAGCCTCGGCGGGAAGGTCGACGCCCAGTTGACGATGATCTGGGGCCCGGTCTCGGCGGCATGGGCGAGTTTCTGCCAGCGGTAGCATTGCATGAGCGGGATGGACTGTTCGGCCGCGATCACGTGCCAGACCTTGCGCATCCAGATGGTGCCGGTCTTGTGGTGGGTGCCGATGCAGATGAAACGGGCGGGATCGCTCATGCAGCGGGCTCCTGCTGGGCCTTCGGGAAGATGCCAGTGTCGATGAAGGTGCGGAATTCCGCGACCTGAAGCTGGTAGTCGAGCACACGCCGCGCGCAGTCCTTGCAGGCGCGGGTGAGGGCGGCGAGGTCGCCGTCCTGAAGCCAGTCGTCGATGATCGGGCGGATGCCGGCGGTGGGGATCGAGGCGTCGGGAACCGTGTTGATGTCGTACTTGTCCCAGTAGTCGATGTCGATCCGGTCCTTGTTCTTCGAATTGGCGGTGCCGCGCAGCCGCTTGAGCAGGAAATCCTCCCGGCTCTTGATGGCGTAGTGGTTCATCTGGGCGTGGCTGTAGCCCACGGTCTCGGGCCGGGAGCGCCAGCCCTTGGCGAGGATATGCTCGCCGAGTTCGCGGCCGGCGCCGTTGACCCATTTGACCATTCCGGGGGTCAGATCCCGTTCCTTGCGCCATTTCGGGCGGTGGACCCCGAAGAAGTCGAACTTCTCCGGGCGGAACAGGGTCTTGAAGCCCCAGACGAGGCCGTTCTCGGGCGCTTCGAAGCTGGAGCCGCGGGTGAAGCGTTCGGTCACCAGCGCGTCGAAGTCGGCGTGCGCCGCGCCGCCCGAGCCCATCAGGCGCCAGTTCAGGGAAATCGCGTCGGCGTCGGGGGTGGCGGCGATCAGGTCGTCGACCTTGCGCTCTCCGACGTGGACGTTGAGGAATTCGTCGGCATCGGCCACCAGAACCCAGTCGGCGGCGCGCACCTCCTTCATCCGCGCGGCGCGGGAATAGGCGGCGCGCTGGGGGTCCATCCTGGGGCCGAGAGGGTTGTCGTAATGCCTGAGGACGCCCATCGCGTCGAGCCGGTTCAGCATCAGGTTCGAGCCGTCGGTGCAGTCGTTGGAGAAGATGACGAAGCCGTCGAAGCCGATGGAGCGGTAATAAGCCAGCCATTCCAGAAGGTAGGGGCCCTCGTTCTTCATGGTGGAGACGACGATCTTTCTCATGCCTCGTCCTTTCCGCCCCGGCCCTCGTCCGCCCTGGCGGGCGACCTCGGGACCGGCGAGACGGTTCCGGGATCGCTGGAGATGCCTCCGGAGGCGGAGACCGTGGCCTCCTCCACGATCCGCGCGAGGGGCGGGGCGGGGGTGTCGAGGCTGACGCGGGCGGTCACGGGGGGGCCTTTGGGCGCCTTCGGCTGAAGCTGCGGCACGCCGAGAGCCGCGGCCTCCGGCGTGTCGAGAAACGGGTTGTCGAGGGTCATCGCCCGCTCCGTCGCCTCTTCGCGGGCATGGGCCTTGGCCTCGGCGGGGGCCTCGGGCTGCCTGAGGCCCGCGGCCTCCAGCAGCGCGCTGCGGGTCTCTCCTTTCTTGGCGGTCTGGGTGTCGGCGATCATCCTGGCGATGGTCTTGTCGGGCACGCCCCGGGCCTGAAGCTCCTTGACCTTCTCCTGCCATTTCTTCGGCAGGTGCTGGATGAAGAGCACCTCGTCGAGCTGGTCCAGCGTGACCTCGGAGGCCTGTTTCAGCTCCTCGAGCCAGTGGTCGTATTCCCCCGTCGCGCGCAGTTTCGCCACGCGCGCCTCGTGGAAGGCCGTCGCTTCGTCCTGGAGCCTGCGCATCACCGGGTCCGAGAGGATCTCGGCCATCTTCTTCCTGGTGCCGTTGACATGGCGCTGCGCATTCGTCGCCTCGATCTCGTTGCGGTCGAAGAGGGCGAAATAGGCGGCGTTGTACTTGTCTTCCTTGTTGTTGACGTTGCCGCGCACGCGCCGGAGCAGATAGGCCTCGTAGCTTTTCACGGCGTAGTGGTTCATCTCGGCGAGCTTGTAGCCCAGCGTCGGCTTGGTGGAGCGCCAGCCCGAGAGGGAGAATTCGTCCGGCATGGGGTCGCCCGAGCCGTTGACCCAGAGCTGGTCGAAGAGGAATTTCGCATTCTCCGGGTCCTGCCGGGCCTTCTTGATCGTGGGCCGGTGGATGCCGAGCTTGATGTCGCGGTAGGGGCGGAAGAGCGTCTTGACGCCCCAGCCCTTCTTGAACTTGTCGGGCGCGGCGCGGATGTAGCTTTCGGTGACGAGACCGGGGTTCCAGGAGGTGATCCCGGAAGAGCCGAAGAAGCGCCAGGTGATGGCCATGGCCTGCGCCTCGGGGGGGATGTGTTCGACGAGGTCGGAGATCTTGCCGCGGCCGCACTTGACCGACAGGAATTCGTCCGCATCCATCACCAGCACCCAGTCGCTGTCCATGACGGCGGCGTTGGCGGTGGCGAGCGCCAGCGCGTTAGGCTGGGGTTTCTTGTCCGGAGGCACGTCGTTGCGGAAATGCCGGGCCCAGCCCAGCTCCTCCAGCCGGATCAGCATGTCGTCCGTGCCGTCCGAGCAGTCGTTGGTGTAGACGCAGATGTTGTCGAAGCCGAGATGCCGGTGGTAGGCGACCCATTCGACCAGGGAATGCCCCTCGTCCTTCATCATCGACAGGATCGTGTAGGTATGTCTGGGGCTCATCCCCCGCTCCCCGGGCCGGCGGCCCTCATGCTGAAACTGCTCTCATGGCCCTTCTGGACCTTCTTGTTCCGGTGACCGGCTCGGCGCATTGCGCGTTGCGGCCGGTGCGGTTCGGCCGGAGCATACGGACGCTAGGTAAAAAGTCTACGGACGCGGGCCGCGCGGAGGGAACGGCGGGCCGCCTGTGACGTTTGTCAGACGGTCCGCTGCGGCGGGGCCGGGGCGGTTGCGTCTTGACCCTGACGCAGGGCGTGCTTTGTGTCCCCTACGCGAGACACAACCCAGAAATCGAGGGAGACCCCCATGGCTTTCGAACTTCCCGACCTTCCCTATGCCCATGACGCGCTTGCCGGGAAGGGCATGAGCAAGGAGACGCTCGAGTACCATCACGACATCCACCACAAGGCCTATGTCGACAACGGCAACAAGGCCGTGGCCGGCACCGAGTGGGAGGGCAAGTCCGTCGAGGAGATCATCAAGGGCACCTACGACCCCAACGCGGTGGCCCAGAACGGCATCTTCAACAACGCCTCGCAGTTCTGGAACCACAACCAGTTCTGGGAGATGATGACCCCGGACACCCTGAGGATGCCCGGCGAGCTGGAAAGCGCGCTGGTCGAGAGCTTCGGCTCTGTCGACGCGTTCAAGGACGCCTTCAAGGCGGCGGGCGCGGGGCAGTTCGGCTCGGGCTGGTGCTGGCTCGTCAAGGACACCGACGGGTCGCTCAAGGTGACCAAGACCGAGAACGGGGTGAACCCGCTCTGCTTCGGCCAGACCACGCTTCTCGGCTGCGACGTGTGGGAGCATTCCTACTACATCGACTTCCGCAACAAGCGGCCGGCCTATCTCGACAATTTCCTCGAGCACCTCGTGAACTGGGAGAATGTCGCCAGCCGGATGTGAGGCTGCGGTTTCAGGGCGCGAGGAAGGCCCCGGACGCCTGTCCGGGGCCTTTTCGTGTCCGTCATGGCGCGGGGGCGGTGTTCCTCCCCTTGGTCAAGGGGATGCGGATTTTCTCGGCCGGATCGACGAGGGGCTGCGGGTCTATCGGAGACGTTTGAACAGCAGCATGTCCTCGTAGAAGCTTTCCATCCGGTTCAGCCGGTCGCGGGTGTCCTGCCAGTTCCGGTCCTGGATCGCGGACAGGAGCGCCTCGACAAGGGCGACCATCGGAACCAGCGTATCCCATGCGGAGGGAACCTCGATGCGGCTGGTCAGGATGTGTTGCGCGACGCCGGCACTGGGGGAGACCCAGGGGTCCGTCAGCAGGACGACCTCGACGCCCTGGGCATGGGCCACTTCGGCGAAATGCTGGATCGAGGGCTCGTAGCGCCGGATGTCGAAGACGACCAGAACATCGCGCTCAGACATTTCCAGCAGGGCCGGGGGCCAGGTGTTGGGCAGGCTCGAGAGCAGTGTCACATCGGCCCGCATCACGCGCAGTGCTGTAGCAAAGTAATCCGCAACGATCCGCGTCAGGCGCCCGCCGATCATGTGCACCGGCCGGGACTTGTCCGCGAGCATGGTCGCCACTTCGTCGAAGCTGCGCAGATCCTGCTGGCTGAGGGTCTGGTTCAGGTTCTCGATCACGCTGGCGGCGAACCGGTTCAGGCTGTGATCTCGTGGCGTGACATCGGCCCATTTTTCATGCTTCGCGATCGGAGAGGCCAGCCGCGCGCCCATTTCCTCGTGCAGCTGGCTGCGGAATTCGGGATAGCCGCTGTAGCCCAGCTTGCGCACGAGCCGGACCACGGTCGGCCCGGAGACCCCGGCCGCCTGCGCGACCTCCGCCACCGAACCGAGAACGGAAACCGGGAAATTTCCAAGCATGTAGCTGGCCAGTTGCCGTTCCGCGCGCGTCATCCCGGACATGGCGACGCGGATCCGGTCCTCCATGCTTTGTCCCCGTGCCATTGTGCCTCCTGCCGTCTCCCGTCCTTCGATGCGCTTGTAAGAAATATTACAAATCTGATAGAAAAGAAACAGCGTTGACACAAATTCGAATCTCGGGGCAGCCTGTCGCGACTGCGAAGTCCCTCAGTCCAAGTCCTGCCGTTGGATCCCCCCGGTCATGCACAGCGCTGCCCTTCTCGACGCATCCCCCTCCACCGCCGGAGAGGTGCAGCGCTGGGACGTGTCCGGGGCGGCCGCGCCGGACGGCGCGGTGCCCGGTCTGATCCTGATCTGCGAACATGCCTCAAACCGGTTCACCGCGCCCTGGCAGGAACCCGACCCGGCGCTTCTTGCCTCCCATGCCGCCAGCGACCCCGGCGCGCTGGGCCTCGCGCAGGCTCTGGGGGCGCGTCTGGCGCAGGTGCAGGACCGTGTGGTGGAGCTGATCCATGCGCCGTTTTCGCGGCTGATCTACGATCTGAACCGCAGCCCCGACCGGCCCGATACCAGCCCGGACCGATCCGAGGTCTACCGCATCCCGATGAACGAAGGGTTGACCCCTGCGGAGCGCCTGCGCCGGATGGACGCGCTCTATCTGCCGTTCCACAACCTCGTGCGCGCGCGGATCGCGCGGGCCCTGGTGCTGGGCGGACGTCCTGCGGTTCTGACGGTGCATTCCTTTTCGCCGGTCTGGCATGGCGTGCCGCGACACGTGGAATGGGGCGTGATCCATGACGGGATGCCCGCCCTCGCAGAGGCCATCGTGGCAGAGGCCGGGGATACCGGGCTGAAGACCGAACTGAACGCGCCCTATTCGGCCGAGGATCACGTGACCCATACCCTGCGCCTGCATGCGCTGCCCTACGGGCTCGAGAATGCCATGCTGGAATTGCGCAATGACCTGATCGCGACCTGGGAGGCCCAGCAGGCGCTGGCCGCGCGGCTGGCCCCCGCTCTTGCCCGCGCGCTGGCGCAGATGACGGGGGTGCCATGCCCCGCGCGGTGATCGCCTATCTGCACGCGGTCGAGGCGGTGAATTACCGCGTCGGGCGGCTGGCCATGTGGAGCCTCTTTGCCCTGATGGCGACGCTGGCATGGGGTGCCATTGCGCGGTTCGGGTTCAGCCCGCAGGTCTGGACCGACGAGATGGCCCAATTCCTGCTTCTGGGCTATTTCATCCTCGGCGGCGCCTATGCCCTGCAGATGGGCTCGGCCGTCCGGATGGACCTGCTCTATTCGCGCTGGTCGGACCGGACGAAGGCCGCGGTCGACAGCATCACCATCTTCACGCTTCTGATCTACCTGGGCGTTCTGCTGTGGGGAGGCATCGAAAGCACGCAATTCGCGCTGGAATACGGAGAGCGGCGGCGCGGTCTGTGGCAGCCCTACATGGCGCCCATCAAGATCATCATGTGCATCGGGATCCTGCTGATGATCCTGCAATGCACGGCCTTTCTGATCCGGGACATCGCGAAAATCCGCGGGATCGACATCGAGGAACGCGCGGTCTGATGTCCTATGAAATGATCGCCGCGCTGATGTTCGGGTCGATGCTGGCCGTCATGCTGACGGGCCAGCGCATGTTCGGCGTGATCGGGTTCGTGGCGGTGGTCGCGGCGATCGCGCTCTGGGGTGACCGGGGCGGCTATGATCTGGCGTTTGCCCAGACGATCAAGCTGATGAACTGGTTCCCGCTCATGACCCTGCCGATGTTCATCTTCATGGGTTACGTGCTGTCGGAAAGCAGGCTGGCGGACGATCTCTATCGCATGTTCCATGTCTGGTTCGGCCCGGTCCCCGGGGGCCTCGCAATTGGCACGATCCTGTTGATGGTGCTGATCTCGGCGATGAACGGATTGAGCGTCGCCGGCATGGCCATCGGGGCGACCATCGCCCTGCCGGAACTGCTGAAGCGGAATTACGACAAGCTGATGGTGACGGGGGTCATCCAGGCCGGTTCGAGCCTCGGAATTCTCATCCCGCCCTCGGTCGTGCTGGTGCTCTATGCGATGATCGCGCGCCAGCCGGTGACGCATCTGTGGGCGGCGGGGCTTTTGCCCGGGCTCCTGCTGGCGATCCTCTTCATCCTCTACATCTGGCTGCGGTGCCGGATGAACCCGGCGCTCGGCCCGGTGATCGACCCGGACGAACTCTCGCGCGTCACCCGTCAGGAGAGATACCGCCTCCTGCTGTCGGGGCTGATGCCGCTGGGGATATTCCTCGTCATGATGGTGCCTTTCGTGCTGGGATATACCCGCCTCGTGGAAAGCTCTGTCGTGGGCGCGCTGGCGGCGCTTGCGGTCAGTCTGGCCAAGGGGCGGATGACATGGGCCATTCTGGAAACCTGCACCAAGAAGACCCTCGCGATCTCCTGCATGTTCCTGTGGATCATCCTGGCCGCACTGGCCTTCGGGGCCGTATTCGACGGGCTGCGCGCGGTCGATTTCGTGCGCGTCCTGTTCATGGAGAACCTCGGCCTCGGCCGCTGGGAAATCCTGATCCTGATGCAGGTGTCCTTCATCCTGATGGGGATGTTTCTCGATGACACGGCGATGCTGGTCATCGTGGCCCCGCTCTATGTGCCCATCGTCAGCATGCTGGAATTCGATCTCATATGGTATGGCGTGCTCTATACGATCACCTGCCAGATCGCCTACATGACGCCGCCATTCGGCTACAACCTGTTCCTGATGCGGGCCATGGCCCCGGACAGTGTCAGCCTTGGCGATATCTATCGCTCGATCATTCCTTTCGTGGGGGTGATGATCTTCGGCCTCGCGCTTGTCATGACATTCCCGCAGATTGCGCTCTGGCTGCCGGGCGTGCTGTTTCCATGATCCCACAGAAGGCGCGGCAAAACGCGCTCCAATCCCAACCCCAACCGGAGGTAAGACCATGACGACGACAAGACGGAAGTTTCTGACCACGGGCGCGATCGGCGGCGCCGCAGCGCTGGCCGCTCCGGCCGTCAAGGCGCAATCGACCATTCGCTGGCGGTTGCAGACCTATGCCGGGGCCTCCCTCGGCGCGCAGGTCGCCAAGCCCGCCATCGACATGTTCAATGCGATTGCCGGCGACGAGATGCAGATCGACCTGTTCTATGCCGACCAGCTCGTCCCCACGGGCGAGCTGTTCCAGGCCATGCAGCGCGGCACGATCGACGCGGTGCAATCGGACGACGACAGCATGGCCTCCCCGACAGAGGTGACCGTGTTCGGGGGATATTTCCCATTCGGCAGCCGCTATTCGCTGGATGTGCCGGCCCTGTTCAACAACTGGGGCCTGAACGAGATCTGGGCCGACGAATATGCTCAGGTCGGCGTCAAGCATATCTCCGCCGGGTCCTGGGACCCCTGCCATTTCATCACCTCCTCGGCGATCACGTCCCTTGCCGATCTCGAGGGCAAACGCGTCTTCACCTTCCCGACCGCGGGTCGTTTCCTGTCGCAGTTCGGCGTCGTGCCCGTCACCGTTCCGTGGGAAGATGTTGAAATCGCTCTGCAGACCGGAGAGATCGACGGCGTGGCATGGTGCGGGATCACCGAGGCCTACGAGGTCGGCTGGGCCGATGTCACCAGCCACTTCCTGACCAACAACATCTCCGGCGCTTGGATCGGGCATTTCTTCGCCAACATGGACCGGTGGAACGAGTTGCCGGAACACCTGCAGACCCTGATGACCGCCTGTTTCGAGCAGTCGCATTACTACCGCCAGCACTGGTACTGGGCCGGCGAGGCGCGGCTGCGCACCGAAGGTGACAAGCTGGAGCTGACCTCCATTCCCGATGCCGAATGGGCGACGGTCGAGACTGCGGCGCGGGATTTCTGGGAAGAGATCGCGTCCGAATCCGAGACCAAGGCCAAGGTCGTGGAGATCTTCCGCAACTACAATGCGGCGATGGACATGGCTGGACGGCCCTATCGCTATTCGTGATGCAATACCCGGGGGGCACATTGCCCCCCGGACCCCCGTTTGGGGACAGGTGAGATGAAGACCATGCAGGACGAGGCCGGACATCATGACGCTTGAGGAATTGCGCGCAGCCTTCGACGCGGGCGAGATCGATACGGTCCTGGTTGCGGCACCCGACATGCAGGGTCGCCTGATGGGCAAGCGCTTTCACGCGGCGCATTTTCTCGAGTCCGGTCACAAGGAAACACATTGCTGCAATTACCTGCTCGCCACCGACATGGAAATGCTGACGGTCGAAGGCTATGCCTCGACCAGTTGGGCCAAGGGGTATGGCGACTACACGATGAAGCCCGATCTGGCGACGCTGCGGCGCGTGCCGTGGTTGCCGGGCACGGCGCTGGTGCTCTGCGATCTGCTGGATCATCACACCCATGAAGAGGTCGCGATTTCCCCGCGTGCGATCCTGAAACGTCAGGTCGCACGGGCGCAGGCGATGGGCTATCTGCCGATGGCGGCGACCGAGCTTGAATTCTTCGTCTTCGAGCAGAGCTATGAGGCATTGCGCGACGGCGGGACGGACACCCTGACGCCGATTTCCGGGTATAACGAGGATTACCATCTGTTCCAGACCTCGAAAGAGGAACCGCTGATGCGGGCGCTGCGCAACGGGCTTTATGGGGCGGGCATTCCGGTCGAGAACACCAAGGGTGAGGCCGAGTCCGGGCAGGCGGAAATCAACATCCGCTACGATGAGATTCTGAGAACCGCCGATTTCCACACGATCACCAAGCAGGCGACCAAGGAAATCGCGCATTCCCTCGGGAAATCCGTGACCTTCATGGCGAAATACGATCACCGGCGCGCGGGATCGTCGAGCCATGTGCATCAGTCGCTGTGGCGGGCGGATGGAACGCCTGCCTTTCTCGACACGAACGCCGAATACGGCATGTCGGCGCTGATGCGGCAGTACATGGCCGGGCAGCTTGCCCATGCGGGGGAATTGACCGCGCTGCTGGCGCCGAACGTGAACAGCTACAAACGCTTTTGCGTGGGCATGTTCGCGCCGACAAAGGCGGTCTGGTCGCTGGACAACCGCACGGCGGGCTTTCGTGTCTGCGGGGACGGCACGAAGGCCATTCGCGTGGAATGCCGGATCGGAGGCGCGGATCTCAATCCCTATCTGGCCTGCGCGGGTCTTCTTGCCGCGGGCCTCGCCGGGATCGAGCAGGAGATGGAGCTCGAGCCGGAAATGCGCGGCGACAACTATCAGAATGCGACGGCGCGCGAGATCCCGAAGACACTGCGCCATGCCGCCGATCTGCTGGATGGCTCAACCATGCTGCGCGCGGCCTTCGGCGACGAGGTGGTCGATCACTACACGCATGCCGCGCGCTGGGAGATCGAGGAGCATGACCGCGTGGTGACCGACTGGGAACGCAGACGACTTCTGGAGCGCGGCTGAGCGCGCTTCGCCAAGACCTAGCCTTCAGACAGGAGACCCCATGCCCACGATCAAACTCGTCTCGCCCGTGGACGGATCGATCTATGCCGAGCGCACGCCCCTGGCGCTGGAGGCCGCTCAGGCCGCCGTGGCCGGTGCGCGCGCGGCGCAAGGCCCGTGGGCCGCGCGGCCGCTGGAGGAGCGCATCGCGACGGTCCTCGCGGGCATCGACGCGCTGGAGGCGATGACGCCGCAGATCGTGACCGAACTGGCCTGGCAGATGGGCCGCCCGGTGCGCTACGGCGGCGAATTCCGGGGGGTGCGCGAGCGCGCGGATTACATGGCCCGGATCGCGGCGACCGCCCTTGCGGATGAGGTCGTCGAGGACAGCGCGGCCTTCACCCGGCTGATCGCGCGCGAGGCGCTGGGGGTGGTTTTCGTGATCGCGCCCTGGAACTATCCGTTCCTGACCGCCGTCAATACCATCGTGCCCGCGCTCATGGCCGGGAATTCGGTGGTGCTGAAACATGCGAG
>Ga0008835_101228_pt1 | contig 14179 bp, 12 predicted proteins | sample HotLakConsoUCCRE_FD_62215 | JGI IMG/M metagenome (GOLD analysis project Ga0008835, IMG submission 62215) | Hypersaline microbial mat communities from Hot Lake, Washington, USA - Hot Lake Consortium UCC-RE (Hybrid Assembly) ...
TCCTTCAAAATTTCTAATTCATCCTTCGGATGCCCCCTCTCCCTTCAACCCTCACCCCGCTAGCGGCTACCGCCGCCCAAAAGCAAATTCCTATCAGCAAGAGGCATGGGCGTGAAGTCCAGCATGCTGATGCGGAAGGCGATTGATGATTTTATCCGCGAGGAGCGGGGTGGCGCGAACTTCACACTCAATTCCAAACCACAAGCGCCATACGGCAAAAAAAAGCGCAAGGCGGGTTGAGTAATATTATCCCTTTTCCTGCTCAACACTAACCCAAACGAAAGTAAGCCATGACTGAAGCCAAAAAGAAACCAACCACTGACGGCGAAAAGATTACTACGGGGTGCCTTTTCCTCGTTTTGATCGGCATTGTCTTTTTTCTTTGGATCGCTCTTGGGACTGGCGGAGGTTCTCTGCCGACTGGCAGCACTGAGCAAGTCTCGGGCATACCAAAGCACCAGGACGCTTACTACAGCGCGCAAACGATAATCGAACGGCAACTTAAGAGTCCGAGTTCTGCGAAGTGGCCAAGCCATAAGGATGTCAAGATTTGGGACATGGCCAACGGATGGGTTGCGATAAACGGACATCTCGACGCGGACAACGCCTTCGGGGCATCCATGCGGATGAAGTTTATGGTGACGCTTAGTAAGACGCCCGACGGGTGGAAGGCGGAAACTCTGATCCTGGACGGAAAAAATGTGTTTTGAACGATGAGATGATGGACGCGAGTCGAAAGGAGAAACAACTATGAAAAACCAAAATGCTACACCGGAGCCAACCGCTCCCGAAAAACCGGGCGATTACTCGCGTTCTCATCCATCGCCTTGTTCTCCATGGGCTAAATGCGCTGTATGTGGGGCGATATACGAAGACTATGCCGGATCGACTCCCTGCTGTGGGTCGGTGGCCTACGTTTACGTCCCGCGCGAAGATTATCAACCCTCACCCCGCTAGCGGCTACCGCCGCCCAAAAGCAAATTCCTATCAGCAATTCAAGATCAGGTAATAGTCACCACAGGACAAGTAATCCCGGCTTACACCTCATGAAACTCGCTGAAATCAAGGTTCAGAACTATCGGGGCTACGGCGCCGAGGCATCGATTCCAATCGACGACCTGACGATACTGATAGGGCGCAATGATGCGGGGAAATCGACCATCCTGGAAGCGCTTGATGTCTTCTTTAATGACGCTCCTATTGAAAAGGAGGATGCCTGCGTCAACGGGGATTGCCGCGACGTACGGATCACCTGCGTCTTTCGAGACCTTCCTCCCAGTATTGTTCTGGATGAACAGCACCCGACGACTCTTCACGACGAGTATTTAGTCCGACCAGATGGCTGCCTAGAGATTTGCCGGGTCTTCAACTGCGCGGCCGCAAAGGGAAAACAATCCCGGATTTTCGCCCGAGCGCAGCATCCGACGGCCGAGGGAGTGTCAGGACTGCACGGCCTGAAAATCACCGAACTGAAGGCCCGTGCGCGTGGATTAGGCGTGGTTCTGACTGGCGTAAACCAAACCATCAAGACCGAGATTCGACGAGCGATCTGGGCTCACGTCGAGGATCTCCAGATGGCGTTGAGCGAAGTCGATTTAGCGGCCGAATCCGGAAAGGCGGCTTGGGATCAGATCCAGCTACACCTGCCGGTCTACGCGCTCTTCAAGTCCGACCGCGCAAGCACCGATCAAGATGGGGAAGCACAAGACCCGATGAAGGCCGCGATCAAGGAGGTCGTCAAAAGCCACGAGGTGCAACTGAACAGTCTCGTCGACCAAGTAAAATCAGAACTGGAAAGAGTGGCGCGAAAGACGGTCGACAAGATTCAGGAGATGAATCCGGGATTGGCCAGTTCGCTGAATCCTCAGGTGAAAAACAAAAACTGGGACTCACTGTTTTCAGTCAGCCTCACCGGCGACGAGGGCATCTCCATCAACAAGCGGGGCAGCGGCACGCGCCGACTGGTGCTTCTCAATTTCTTTCGCGCTAAGGCCGAGGACGCTGCGACCGCTCGGCATTCGGGAGTCATCTACGCCATCGAGGAACCAGAGACCAGCCAGCATCCCAACCATCAGTTGATGCTGTTGGATGCGTTCCAGGAACTATGCGATTCCGGAAAAGCTCAAATCCTCTTGACCACCCACACGCCGACCCTCGCGCGGAAGGCTAAGCGGGAAGCGCTTCGCCTGATCACCCAGGCAAACGGCGCGCCGCACATCATGAACGGCTCGGAAGACGCTACTTTGCTCGCAATCAAAGACACCCTTGGCGTGTTGCCTGACCATGACGTGAAGGTGTTTGTGGGCGTCGAAGGAAAGTGGGACATTGAATTCCTCAAACGAATCTCAAGTCTCTTGCACCACGCCGATCCGGCTATTCCCGATTTGGCGGGTGCGGAGAGGAATGGCACGCTGGTGTTTATTCCGCTCGGCGGGAGCAGTATGGAACTGTGGACGTCACGCTTAGCGGGACTTGACCGACCGGAAGTGTATTTCACTGATCGCGACGATCCCCCGCCAAACTCGCCAAAGTACGCGGCCCATCTGATCGCGTGGAATCAGCGCCCGAACTCCTCTGGCTACTGCACAAACAAGCGAGAGCTGGAAAACTACCTCCATCCGCACGCGATTCAGACAATCGCCCCGAATTTTCCCCTTAGCATCGCCGATTTTGACGATGTTCCGTTGTTATTGGCGGAAGCACTCCACTCCACTAATCCCGCCGCGCCGACCTGGTCCACAGTGGTCGACACCAAGCGCAAAGAAAAGGCGTCCCGTGCCAAGAGACGTCTGAATCAAGAATGCGCGGATGCCATGACGCTCCCGATGTTGCGTGCATCGGACCCCTCCAACGAGATTGAAGGATGGATACGCACCATCGGCAGCCACCTCTAGCCTAGACCTTATTCCGCTTCCCATGGACAAACTCAAACTCCACTCTCCCGACCTGACTGCCCAGAATATCGAAAAACTGGCCGCACTTTTCCCTAACTGCGTGACGGAGGCGAAGGATGAGAAGACAGGCCAGCTCAAGCGGGCGATCGACTTCGATCTGCTGCGGCAGGAGCTTTCCGACCACATCGTCGACGGCCCCCGCGAGCGCTACCACCTCGACTGGCCGGGGAAACGGAAAGCTCTGGCAACCGCCAACGCGCCGATTGCGAAGACGCTGAGACCCCGTGTTGAAGAGAGTGTTAACTTCGAATCAACGAGAAACCTCTACATTGAAGGAGACAACCTCGAAGCGTTGAAGCTCCTTCAAGAGGTCTACCTTGGCAGCGTGAAGGTGATCTTCATTGATCCGCCTTATAACACAGGAAACGATTTTATTTATGATGATGATTTCCGTGAAGGGTCGCAGGAATATTTTGAGCGTTCAAACCAAACAGATCACGAAGGAAATCGACTTATATCCAACAGTGAATCAAACGGGCGATTTCACTCTGACTGGCTGTCGATGATCTACTCCCGCCTTCGCCTTGCGAGGAATTTACTCCATGGAGACGGAGCGCTCTTCATTTCAATTGATGACTGCGAGGCACATAGCTTGAAAAAGATATGTGACGAGGTCTTCGGCGAATCCAACTTCATCTCAAATGTAATTTGGCGATCAAAAGACAACAGCAACAATGATGCAAAACGATTTTCCGTCGACCATAATCACATTCTCATCTATTCAAAACAGAGCCATTGGCAGCCAGCCAAGCTTCACGATCCCTCAAAACAAACACATTTCAAAAATCCTGACAACGATCCTAAAGGCCCATACTTCGACGGAAATCCTCTGAACTCTCCCAACTTCAGGGAAAACTTAATCTACGACTTGGAATCTCCTCAGGGAACCACGATCCCCCCCCCTAAGAATGGGTGGCGCTGGTCCAAGGGCGTGATGGAAGAAAAAATTAGGATGGGTGAAATCCGATTCAACGAGACTGGGACAGGTATTAGGCGCAGGACTTATCTACGTGACACCAATGGACTACCGCCTTCATCGTTATGGTCCGACCTCGAAAGGACGGGACACAATCGCCAGGCCAAATACGAACTACTGAAGCTACTTCCAGAGGATCTTTTTGACACTCCGAAACCCACTAAGCTTATTCGTTACATTTTCGAGCTAGCTAAGGTTGGCGACAACGACATCATCTTAGATTTTTTCTCTGGCTCGGCTACGGCCGCGAACGCAGTATTAGATCAGAACACCGAAGACGGCGGCGGCCGCCGCTTCATAATGGTGCAAATCCCGGAAGCCTGCGACGAGAAGAGCCCCGCCTTCAAAGCCGGATACAAGACCATCGCCGAGATCGGCAAAGAGCGCATTCGCCGCGCCGGAGCCAAGATCCGAGCCGAACTCGAAGCCCAGCTTGACGGAGAGCTTCCCGGAACCGAGGTCCACACAGAAATCACGACAAGGCTCGCCAACCTAGACACCGGTTTTCGCGTGCTCAAGATCGATACATCCAACATGAAGGACGTTTACTACGCGCCGGACGCGGTCAAGCAGACGGAACTCACTTACCAGGTCGACAACATCAAGGAGGACCGGACGCCTGAGGACCTGCTCTTCCAGGTCCTGCTCGACTGGGGGGTGGATCTGGCGCTGCCGATCGCGCGGGAGCAGATTGCCGGGAATACCGTCTTCTTCGTCGACGAGAACGCCTTGGCGGCCTGCTTCGACCCGGCGGTGGACGAGGCCCTGATCCGAGCCATCGCGGAGCGCAAGCCGCTCCGCGCCGTCTTCCGCGACAGCGGCTTCGAGAGCGACGATGCCCGGATCAACGCCGGGCAGCTCTTCCAGCGCCTCAGCCCGGCGACCGAGGTGAAGACGCTGTGAACGACTTCACACCCGAGCACACCGAGTTCCTGCTCTACCAGACGGCGGACGGAAAGGTCCGTGTCGAAACGCGGATGGAGCGGGAGACCGTCTGGCTTTCGATCAACCAGATGGCGGACCTCTTCGGCATCGATAAGTCCGGCATCAGCCGACACTTGAAGAACATCTTCGACACCGGCGAACTCGACCGGGAGGCAGTTGTTGCAATTTTCGCAACAACTGCCGCCGACGGAAAAACCTACCAAGTCGAACACTTCAACCTAGATGCCATCATCAGCGTCGGCTACCGGGTGAACAGCATGCGCGGGACGCAGTTCCGGATCTGGGCGACCAAACGTCTCCGCGAATACCTGATCAAGGGGTTCGTGATGGATGATGAGCGCCTCAAGAATCCGCCGGTGAAGGGAGTGGCCGCGCCCGACTACTTCGACGAAATGCTGGAGCGGATCCGGGACATCCGCGCCAGCGAACGCCGGATGTATCTGCGGGTGACCGAGATCTTTACGATCGCCGCCGACTACGCTCCGGGTCAGGCCGAGACCAACCACTTTTTTAGCACAATGCAGAACAAGCTGCACTATGCGGCGACCGGCAAGACCGCGGCGGAGATCAAGATGCGGGCGGATCATGCCCTGCCGAACATGGGGCTGACCCACTGGAAGGGTGACGAGGTCCGCAGCACCGATGTTACCACGGCGAAGAACTACCTCCAAGAGGAGGAAATCGACGGTCTGAATCGCATCGTCACGATGTGGCTGGATTTTGCCGAAGATCAGGCCAAGCGGCGCAAGCAAGTGTTTCTCAAGGACTGGGAACGGAAGCTGGATGACTTTTTGCGCTTCAATGACCGCGAGGTGCTGCCGGATCTGGGCAAGGTCAGACGTCAGGAGGCGGATGCCCATGCGAGGGCGGCATACCAGAAATTCGCCCAACTACGCCGGGAACACAAGGAGGCCATCGGCGAAGCGGATTACCTCCGTCAACTCGAAGCTGCCGCCAAGGAGTTGCCAGCGTCCACTCCCGCCAAAGGGGCTGCCAAAGTGAGCAAGAAGAAGACCTCATGAAGCTCAAGTTCAAGCAACAGAACTACCAGACCGCCGCCGTACAGGCGGTGGTGGACTGCTTCCTCGGTCAACCGAAGCTGACCGGGCTGCGCTACGACATCGATCCCGGAAGGAGCACCGGCGCCCAGACCACGATGCTGGACACGTCTGGCTTCGCCAACACCGTCGTGGCCCGCACCGTTCCGGTGCTTGAAAACATGCAGGAGGTGCAGCGCCGGCAAATACTCCCGGTTTCTTCCAGCCTCATTCGCACCTCCGTCAGCGAGCTCAACTTCGACATCGAGATGGAGACGGGGACGGGCAAGACCTACTGCTACATCAAGACGATGTTCGAGCTGAACAAGCAGTATGGCTGGAGCAAGTTCATCGTGGTCGTGCCGAGCATCGCCATCCGCGAAGGAGCCGCCAAATCCTTCGAGGTGATGGCCGAGCACTTCCTCGAGCAATACGGGAAGCGGGCCCGGTGGTTCATCTACAACTCCAAGCAGCTGCACAATCTGGAGAGCTTTTCCTCGGACGCCGGGATCAACGTCATGATCATCAACGTCCAGGCCTTTAACGCGCGCGGAGAGGACGCCCGGCGCATCTACATGGAGCTGGATGACTTCCAGTCACGACGCCCCATCGACGTCATCCGCAAAAACCGCCCTATCGTTATCCTCGACGAGCCCCAGAAGATGGAGGGCAAGGCTACGGTCGAAAAGCTCAAGGAGTTCGACCCGCTCTTCATCCTGCGCTATTCCGCCACCCACAAGACCGAGCACAACCGGGTCTACCGCCTCGACGCCCTCGACGCCTACCAGCAGAAGCTGGTCAAGAAGATCGCTGTGCGCGGGATCAGCGTGAAGGGCCTCGCGGGCACCAACGCCTACCTTTATCTCGAATCCATCCGCATCTCCACTGCCAAGCCGCCCGAGGCGCGGGCCGAACTGGAGATCCAGCACGCCAGCGGCATCAAGCGCACCCTGCGCGTGCTCCGGCGCAACGACAACCTCCACGATCTCTCCGACGGTCTGGAGCAGTATCGGGGGTTCGTGGTCTCCGACATCAACGCGATTGATAACACCGTCAGCTTTACCAACGGCGTAACCCTTCAGACCGGGGAAGCCACTGGCGACGTGAGCGAAGCCGCCCTGCGACGGATCCAGATCCGCGAGGCGATCAAGGCCCACTTTGAAAAGGAGGAAAAGCTCTTCGATCATGGCATCAAGGTACTGAGCCTCTTCTTCATCGATACGGTCTCGAAGTACCGCCAATACACCGCCGACGGCGAAGCGCCCGGTGAATACGCCCGGATCTTCGAGGAGGAATACAAGGCCCACCTCAACTCCCTGGCGCTACTCGACGACGTTCCCTACGCCCGTTACCTCAAAGGTATCTCGACCACGAAGACGCACAATGGCTACTTCTCGATCGACAAGAAGTCGAGACGCCTGACTGATCCAAAAGTGAAAGCCCGGGGCGAGGACGCCGGAGAAACCGACGACGTCGACGCCTACGACCTGATCCTTAAGCACAAGGAGCGCCTGCTGAGTTTTGAGGAACCCGTTCGGTTCATCTTTTCGCACTCCGCCCTGCGGGAGGGCTGGGACAACCCCAACGTTTTTGTCATTTGCACACTCAAGCACAGTGATAACACCGTTTCCCGACGCCAGGAAGTCGGACGGGGCATGCGGCTTGCCGTCACGCAACTCGGCGAACGCGTCGACGATCCCGCCATCGTTCACCAAGTCAACGTGCTGACTGTTGTGGCCAACGAAAGCTACAAGGACTTTGTCACCGGTCTCCAGAAGGACATCAGCGCCAGCCTCTCTTCCCGACCGCGGCAGGCCAACGAGGAGTATTTCCTTGGCAAGGTTCTCAAGACTCCTGAAGGGGATGTCGTCGTCACGCCGCAGATGGCGAAGCTCATCGAGCGTTACCTGGTGAAGAACGACTACATCGACACCTCCGACCAGATCGCCCCGGCCTACCATGAGGCCAAACGGGAAGACACCCTGTCGGCGCTGCCTCCGGAGTTGGCCCCGTATTCCGAGGCCATTTTTGCGCTCATTGACACGGTCTTCAGCGCGGATCAACTGCCCGAGGTCGAAGATGACCGGCGCGGCCAGGCTAACCCGCTCAACGCCAATTTTCACAAGAAGGAGTTCCAGGAGCTGTGGGCCCGCATCAATCAGAAGGCCGCCTACACGGTCCACTTCGACACCGACGAGTTGGTGAAGAACTGCGTCCGTGCGCTCGACAAGGAATTGAAGATCAGCCCGCTGCAGTTCACCGTGATCCGCGGTGAACAAAAAGACGAAACGAGCTACGACGACCTCAAGACCGGTGACGGGTTTGTCGCGCGGGAGTCGTCCACCGACTTCCTCACCACTTCGGCCAGCTCCTCTGTCAAATACGATCTGATCGGGAAGGTCGTCGATGCGACCCAGCTCACCCGACGTACCGTCGGTCTGATCCTGGCCGAGCTGCGCGCCGATACCTTTGCCCAGTATAAGACGAATCCGGAAGACTTCATCCGTCACGCCGCCCGGATCATCAATGAGCAGAAGGCCACGATCATCGTCGAACACCTCAGCTACGACACCACCTCCGAACGCTACAACACCAACATCTTTACCGAGCCGAAGAAGGTCGACCTCAGCCAGGGATTTCGCGCCAACCGGCACGTCTACGATTACGTCTTCACCGACTCCGGGAACGAACGCACGTTCGTGGGTGAACTCGACGCCAGCACCGAAGTGGTTGTCTATGCCAAGCTTCCCAAAGCCTTTTTCATCCCCACGCCTGTCGGCAACTACAACCCCGACTGGGCCATCGCCTTTGATCAGAACAAGGTCAAACACGTCTTCTTTATCGCCGAAACAAAGGGCGACATCTCCACCATGGAACTCCGGAAAATCGAAGAGTCCAAGATCGACTGCGCCCGCAAATTCTTCGCGAAGATCACCAGCGAGCAAGTCCGCTACGATGTGGTCGACTCCTATGGCCGGTTGATGGAGCTGGTGAAGTAGTCTATTCCCGGAAGATGACCATGAAGGAACGTGAGGTATCCGATTTATTGACGCACTACTTTGCTGGGCGCGGTTTATCTGCCATCGGGAAATTTAATGTGTTTGATCATGTGGACGACGATGCCGATGAGCGATCCTTCATCATCGACTTGGCCTTTGAACCAATGGCCACGAAAGGCAATCGCTCCAACGAACAAGTACTTTCTGACACAGAGAGGTTCGAGGAAGCGGCTGCTCAAATCCTCGACGCTGTCCGCAGCATGGAGGATGTGTGCATCTTTCCCACCCGAGAGGATCAGTCTCGCGGATGGCAAATGGAAGCAAATCGAAATCCGATGGTAGGTTTGGCGGTCGAAATAGAGAACGCGCCTTCCAAATATTTTCTTGGGAGTTTGATGGCATGTGCGATCACAGGGCGTTGGGGTCTGCTCGTCGTCCCCGACTCCGCTGAAACTGAGCACTGGGTTAACACCGTTCGAAGGATGATCCATAAAGGGAGCACAAGCCCGATCCCATCGAACATTATGATTTGTTCGTGGCCTAACCTCCGGGCTCACATCCGCGAGCTCCAACCAGAAGTCGATGACCCCAAAAACCATCCAAATCTTCCTGCCCGACGGAGAACCGGCGGGGATTCGCGTCGCTGATCTTACGACACGCACCGTGCTGGCGTTGGCGGTGCCGCGCAACGGCCTCGAGCGGTTTGCCCAACGTCCCGAGGTCGGACACATCGCGACCTATTTCCTCTTTGGCGGCAGCGATGAAGAGGCCAAGCCGGTGGCCTACATCGGGCAAACGGAGGATCTGAAAAAACGATTCTACCAGCACGACAAGGACGAGAAGAAAGAGTTTTGGACGGTTGCCGTGGCGCTCATCTCTCGAACACACACCTTCACTCAGGCACACATCCGTTGGCTGGAATGGAAGAGCATCGCAGAGGCGCAGGAGGCGAACCGCTACCGGTTGGAGAATGGGAACGCGGGCAGTGAACCGTTCGTGACCGAGCCAATTCGTGCCGACCTGGAGGAGATCTTCGAGACGGGATCACTGCTACTGGAAGCGCTGGGGTTTCCAATCTTTCGGCCATTGGTCTCAAGTAGATCTGAAGGGGGTAACCGGACAGATCCACCGGATGTCTGGACACTCACCGGCCCGCAAGCGTCGGCCAAAGGGATTTTCTCCCCAACTGGCTTTGTCGTCCTGAAAGGCTCGAAGTGCCGGGCTACGATGACGCCGAGCGCGAAAGGATCGCCCTTCGATAAGCGCCGTGAATCGATGACCGCAGAGGGAGTCCTCGTTCGCGAAGTTGATTCGCTCGTCTTCACGGAAGACTACGAATTTAAATCTCCGAGCGGGTCCGCGGCCATTGTGCTCGGTCGCCATGCCAACGGCTCAACCCTCACCCCGCTAGCGGCTACCGCCGCCCAAAAGCAAATTCCTATCAGCAATTAAAGGACACCCACGTTTTTAATTCCGAGCCGTATTTCCGCAGACACAGTCGTCAATTGGGAAGCGGGAACAGCCAGCGATACCCCGGATTCATGAGCATGCAGGATGAGCTTAAGGTTTACTTCAGCCAGATTGGTCGCAACGGGGGGCGGAAAAGTCGTCGTTGCTTGTCGCCGGAGGATGCCCGCCGGATGGTAAGAATCCGGGAGGGGCGAAAAGCTTATCGTCGATTTTATTCGCGTTGCTTCTGGAGTTCACCGCCTGATTTGAAAATCACGGGGGAGGATTTGGAGTGGATCGCGCAAAAGTTGCGTGAACAGGGAGGTCGCGAAGGTTGGAAGGTCGCGGAGAAATTATGCCCTTAACTTCTTTCCAGGCCACCATCCTCCGCTTGATCGCAGCGAATCGAAGCCATGCAAGCCACTTGGCCGGGGCTTCGGCGATTCACGCCGCCCCCGCTTCCAGTCGTTTCAGTGGGGACCTTGATCTTTTTCACGATTCCGAGGAAGCGGTGGCGGAGTCCTACAAGCGCGATTCAGGCACCCTTTTGGCGAATGGTTTTCAAGTCCGTTTATTACTCTCCCAGCCTGGTTTTATTCGGGCTTCGGTGGAAGGGGAGGGAAACGCGATATTGATTGACTGGGCGCGGGATTCTGTCTGGCGATTTATGCCGCCGGTTCTTTTGGAATCCATTGGGTATGTCCTGCATCCGGTTGATCTCGCGATCAATAAGGTGCTCGCCTTGGGAGGAAGGGACGAGCCTCGTGACTGGGTTGACATATTGTATCTGGATCGGCGGCTGATTTCACTTGGAGTAGAATTAAAGGACACCCATAGACGAACCTAAATGCCCTGGCGGGGATTTTCCTTTTTCGCCGCGGCTTGCCACCAACCCACAGTGCCGGTCGAGGGGTCAACCCTCTCCTACGGCCCGCAACCTGGTAGGAGAGGCTTTAGGCCTCGACTGGATACTTGCGGGTTGTCGCCAACACCAACCCTATGCCGACGCACCTAAATGCCGTGGCGGAGATTTTCCGCTGACAGCCCACCACCAACCCACAGTGCCGGTCTCCTATGGCTAATTAAATAACACCCATATTTTCTAACTCCGAGCCATATTTCCGCACGACACAGTTGTCAATTGGGAAGCGGGCGCGGCGAGCGATACCCCGGATTCAGGATCGTGCCTGTCGCTGCATCGCGAAGTATCCCGGTAAGACCGCGCTGATGCCTTCGGCCCCATGTTGAGGGGGGGCGGGTGTGCCGATCACGCAGCGGATTTTTGTGGGTGTCCTTTAAATTCTTTTAAATTCTTACTGACCTGATGCCAAGAATCTACCGTAAAATCGACCCTAACTCGCGCGCGTGTTAGGAAATTACCCGTCCAAAAAGCTACCCCGAAAAACAAACGATTCCCGTCAAAAGAAATACTAGCGGATTACACATAAACCACTGCCTTCTAATTGGATAGATAATTACAAAAATTCCGCTTGCCTGCCCATTCAAGCCTTGCTATTACCCAGTAACTCGATCTAGATATGATACAACAATAGTGTTTGAAAATAAAATGAAAATTGAACTCGTTCGAAAATTCCCTCACGACCCCACTTTAACTCCCCCGGCTATTCATGTCGATATGCCTAATATTCCAAGAGTTGGGGAGTGCATCATCTTCGGCGACATTGACAATTTCGAAGTAAAGGACGTTATCTATCGTTTAGACGACGATTATAAATTTACTGGAAGAGTCACAATAGAGATGGAAAAAATTGTATGAAGAAGTTTGTAATAATATGTAGCTTGGCTGCGCTCGCAGTAGGTTTTTTTTATGCTCCGTGTGTTTATTACTACATTGGATCAGAGAACAAGGTTGTAGGCTATGGAAGAAGACCTCTGTGGACTTTCAATTCCATGACGAAGATAGACAGCACACCGTGGGTTATACAGCTGGCTATACCAGCTGCCTTTTTGGCATATGGTCTATTTGGAATAAAGGGTTCGAACAAGTCGGAGTGAGACAACAACATTACGGCTGCGCCTCCATGTCGCGCTCATCCTCTACGTTTATTAAAAAATAATTATGCACAATAATACAATTGGCGGTGAATTCTTCGGTTACGTTGATTCGAAGTTTGTCACAATTAATGTCGGAATAGATCCACAACGACGCTCAATAGCTCTCTACAGGGGCGGTTGGGGACTCGCATATCTTATCAGCACTGTCGATAACGAGACGACGAAAATTGAAATACTGAAGCGTGGCTGGTTAAAAACACGGATACTGCTACACGTTAATGGGGAGTCCTATAAACTGGATACCGGAAACAAATTTGGTGATTTCCTGAAAACAATATTGGTAGAATACTATGAATGATAATAAAATACTTGCTATAAATACTATAGCCCATGGCAGACTCGAGCTCTGGGTCAGGAGTTGCGAGAACGTAAAAGGTCAGACCTTCCCAGTAATTGTAAGTGACGGAAAGCTACATTTTGCTGAATCAGCAAAAGTTAAGGGAGTATTTTCAAAAAGGGTCGAGATAACCACCAGTGATCAATCAGAAACAAGAAAGATGTTTAAAGTAAGTTTTGATGAGATTGCAGATAGGTCTCAGAGTGCCCGATTAGTTCAGTTCCTGAATGAAGTTGCACTAGTTGAAGCAAAACCAAAGTATTTTCTTGTTCGCGATTTTGCATTTGAGCCATTCAGCCAAGAGTAATCAAAGATGAACAGGCGGGAGATGGCAACTCCGAGTAGCGCTGCCGCGCTACTCTCCGCGCATCCCCTTCACGATATGCAAGAAAATGAAATACACCTCTGAGCTAAAGCCCAAGGCGATCAAGGATCTGAAATCGATTCCGCCGAAAGAGCGGGAACGGATCGTGCCCCGCATTGAGCGGCTGGAGGACGATTTGCAGGGAGATGTAAAGAAATTGACCAACCACACCCCAGAATACCGGATGCGCTCTGGGAATTATCGAGTGTTATTCGAGATTGAAGGCGAAAGAATAGTAGTCTACCGTGTCCTACATCGAAAGGAAGCATACACATGAGCATTCATCCGCAAGTCATTGAAAAAGAAGGGAAAAAGGAATTTGTCATCCTGCCCTACGAGGAGTTTTTGGCCATCAAGGAGAACTTGGAGGATTACGAAGATCTGAAAGAGCTCAGAGAAGCGAAAGCTGCGGAGGGCGATGCACGGACAAGCCGACTCAGCGATATCCGAGCTGAACTTCTCGCTGACTGAGCATATCCAGTCGCTGGTGGTCAACGCCGTTCCTCACTTCGAGGAAAAAGAAGGGGTCGTTTCATTACCTTTGATTCTGCCGAAAAACTCTCTTACGATATTATCGAGAGTCAATGCGATTTCCGGTAAGTCTCTGGGTTCGATAATTCGTTAATTACGATTCTGGCGGAGGCGGTGCTTCTTTTGCCGCTGCCGGTCGCTTTTCAGGGTAAAAAAGACCCTTCTTTCGTAATTTCTCAATTCGCGGATGGTTGAAGGGAGGGGCTTTGGATATTTTCCCAGGCGATGCGCCGGAATAATCGGTTCAAGTTACAGACAGTTCCGATCAGATGGTTTTGCAGGCGTACCTTTGCCAGACCTCGATAGCGTGCCTTACGCAGTCCGTAAGCTCTGATCAGTTCGCTTTGTGTGCCCTCGATACCGTTACGCCGATACATTTTTTCTTTGAACGGTTCTGTTTGCATTTCTTTCCGACGCGATTGTAAGAAGCTGTGATGCTGACCCACGACCAGGGTGCGATGAGGTTGGGACGAGCTGACACATTTGTCGCGCCGGGGGCAGCGACCGCAGA
>Ga0008835_101229_pt1 | contig 14146 bp, 19 predicted proteins | sample HotLakConsoUCCRE_FD_62215 | JGI IMG/M metagenome (GOLD analysis project Ga0008835, IMG submission 62215) | Hypersaline microbial mat communities from Hot Lake, Washington, USA - Hot Lake Consortium UCC-RE (Hybrid Assembly) ...
CCATTTTAATTGCGCTCGCGGCTTACCTGCTGGCCATCGTTATGGTTTCGCTATCTTTTTCATGGTTTAAAAATCTGGTGGGGCAGGAATTGGCCAACCCATATAATCAACCCTATTTTTGGGTAATTTCTGTCATCTATGTCCTTGTTACGGGAGTTCTGGCTGGAGCCTATCCTGCATTTTTATTAAGTGCTTTCAAGCCTGTAGCCATTTTTAAATCTCAGATGAGCACAAAAACCGGCCTTGTGCTAAAGCCCCGTGAGATTTTGGTGGTTTTTCAATTTGCTGTAGTCGTCACCCTGATCTCTTCTGTCTGGGTCGTTCAGGATCAGATACACTATGTTCAAAACAGGGATATGGGAATCGATAAAGATCAGCTCATTTTCCATCCGGTGACAGCAAGCATGAGAAAAAATAAAGTGGCACTTCGCAATGAGTTGTTGACGCTCCCTGAGGTAACCGCAGTAAGCTATAGCTTTTCTCCTTTGACCAATATTTACAGTGACACGGATGGCATGGAATGGCAGGGCAAGGATCCGGAATTCAAGCCAAACATTAGCCGGATGGGCACAGATGCCGACCTGGTAAAAACAGCCGGCATGACCCTGATCGCAGGCAGGGACATCGATATTTATTCATATGGCAGCGATAGCCTTTCGGCAATAGTCAATGAAAAAGCCGTGGAAGTGATGGGCATGGATGATCCAATCGGTCAGGTAGTCAAGGATGATGACTTTGAGTTCACCATTGTGGGGGTTGTGAAGGATTTTATTATGGAATCTCCATTCGATGAGGTACATCCGATAATGGTGATGGGCCCAAAGCGCCAGCTGAATTTCATTCATATCCGGTTTGCCGAAAATGAAGACTATAGGAATTCACTGGCCAGTGTGGAGTCCGTTTTCGATAAGTTCAATCCGGACGCACCCTTTGAATATAAATTTGTAGCTGAGGAACATGCCCGGAAATTCAGGTCTCAGGAACGCAGTGCGAATCTAACCGCTCTTTTCACTGGCCTGGCGGTGATCATCTCCGGTATGGGGCTTTTTGGCCTTGCTAATTTCATTGCTGAACGAAGAAAAAAGGAGATTTCCGTTCGAAAAGTCCTGGGAGCTTCCATCACAAGTGTAGTGGGAATGTTATCCTCTGAATTTTCCCGGTTAGTTCTAATCTCGGTGGTCATTGGCATTCCGGTAACCTGGTACTTGATGAGCAACTGGCTGGAAACTTTCGCCTACCGTACCTCTATTGATTGGACCTTGTTCCTTTGGACTGGCGGTTTAACGCTTTTGATTGCCTTGTTGACCGTGAGTTCTCAGGCGATTAAAGCAGCACTGGTAAATCCTGCGGAGACGCTAAAAAGCGAGTAGGTTTGTTTGAGAAGGTGTTCGGTCAAAAATTTGGATACCCTTTTTTAAATTGCTAAAAATCCCCCCTATCCTACTACCCTCAATAGGTCAGAAGGGCTGTAAATGGGTAAATACCGTGAAGACAACTTGATAAAATTCTTGTCCAAAGTAACTATTGCGTTCATCTCGTATTCAGCGGCAATGAAATAGTGAATGGCATCCTCAATGTCCCGATGCTCCGATTTTAAAGCGTTCAGTACTGTTTTTTTAGTCCCTTCCAGTAGTTGAAATTTTAAAATAATCATCTCTAAAACCTCTTTTGCTACCTTCACCCCTTTTGCCGATGTCAGATAATAAGCACAGATTTGAAGTATAGATACAGTTACATATCCCTCCACTGTTTTATTGTCAATCAGGCTAAATAATTTTTCTATTTTTTCTGGGGCAGGGTTTCGCTCAAGAAAAAAATCCAGAAGAACATTGGCATCAAACAGCATTTTGTTCATTTGGACTCCTTTGCTTTTGATTTGTAATACTCGTTTTTAAAATCAAAATCGGTTGGAAAATCCACCTTGGATTTTGGCAAGGTTTTCACATACGCTAAAAGGGACATTTCTTTTGGAAGCGTGGATGGCCGGTTCAATAATTCCTCAAAGTGCTCTTCGACAATTTGGGATAGACTGATCTGCTTCAGATCAGCATATTTTTTCATCTTTTTGATCAGCTCATCGTTGACCGTGATGTTTAGTCGCTTCTTCATGGGTAAAAATTTTCAGACCTCTTATACGCATAAATATAACCAATGCGCATAATAAAGTCAATAATTTTATTGGGTTGATTCCAAGGTACCAGGGACCTATATTTTCTTTTGGTTCGAGGCTGATATACGCACCCGAAATTCCGATGGATCGGCTCGAAATTAATTCGATTGATTATTTCCAGATAATTCGCCCGACAGCGGACGTTTTTGTTCGTTTGTAAAATCATAATAAGTGATGGGTGCCAATTTTACAGTGATCCTGGCACTTCTTGGCAAAGATTTTATAAAACTGGTACTGGTTGCAATCATCATCGCTTCACCTATTGCCTGGTATGTCATGGACCGTTGGCTGGAAAATTTCGCTTACCGGATTGATATAGACTGGTGGATATTTGCGGTGGCCGGACTGGTGACGGTGGTGATTGCCTTATTGACACTTAGATTCCAAACGATCAGGGCAGCTGTTGCCAATCCGGTAGCGGCATTGAGAAGTGAATAAAGATAATTATCCGTCATGAGTTCCTTACAACAGCCTAAATCCAATTCGTGATCCAAGACTTGTTTTGCTAGCATTAAATTTTACTATAAAATTCCAAGGGGTGAAATACAGGAAGCAAAGGTGAAGTAAATTTATAGTCCTTTGTATTTCTGGTGATAAAGTAATCCGCACCAGAATGCAGCGCAGTATAGTATTGAAGGCCATCTTCTTTGTCCTTGAATTGCGATGCCAAAGCTTCCAATATTATTGGTTTCCCGCCATTGACCACATTACATGCTCCAATAAAATTCAATAATTTTGAGGATGCATCAGCTAACTTATAAATGTCAAAGGACAAGTAAATCAGGTTGGCAATGCTGCTTTCAGCAATTTGAAGGGCAATTTGGTCCTTTGAAGCCATTTCAAGCAATTTAATAGCATTTTCGAAATGGGGTTCCCGTTTAGAAATGATATCAAAAGCAACATCGGTGTCAAGAAAAACTTCAGGCAAACTTCCTTTTAACATGCGATTTAATCAATTCCTTATCCTCTTTTGTGGGCAAGCTCTTTGAGGTTTCAAGCATTTGAAGTAACCTTTCAGCAGCCCGTTGGTGCTCAGTTTTAATTTCGTTGGAACCTTCTTCTTCAAAAATTTCCTCAAACATTCGGGAAAGGGAAATCCCCTTGTTTTTTGCCCTTCTTTTGGCCGCATCTATGATGCTCTTTTTTACGGTTAGGGTCAATTTTGTTTTCATGGTTCTTATGTCACATACGTGTTTAAGCAAATATACGTATTATTTACTTTAAAACTGTTGTCAAATATTTAAACCAGCCCAGGCTTAATGGGGGGAAGACCGACGATCCGGGGATTAAGGTTTCCAGTTATGTTGGAACTGCTAGCAAGTGGGCTATCGGAACAGGAGTTATTGGATGAGCATCCAATACTTGAAAAAGAGGATATTAAAGCGGCCTTATTTTATGCGTCTATAAGACTCAAAAACACGACAGTAATACATGCTGCCTGAATGGGAAATCTGGCTGGATACTAACCTCCCCCCTGCTATTGCAAAGTGGATGGCAGACTTCACCGTATACACCGTAAAATCTGCTTATGTACTTTCCTATTATAAAGAAAGTGATTTGTCAATTTATAAAAAAGCTATGGAGGTGGTTGAATGTCGAAGGATATTTTGGATAAAGACCACGATCGGAATGGGGTATAGGATCATTGGTTTGAAAACTTCCACGAGACATCCACACCCACTAGGTAAAGCCGTGATTAAACCCCTTAAAAGAAAAAAATCCTTCCGTAAACTGACTTTTACCAGAGAGAACTATTTCAAATAATAAAATTATATTTCTAAAACTATGTAAAATAGATTGTTCAACCATCTAATTTGATTGAGAATTATTACTAAGATATTAGTATTTTTTTCCCAGGCTTTCAAAAAATCGCCCGTCTGCGAACATTTTTGTCCGCAAATATCCCCACTAAAACCGATAAGCAGCCTGAAACGGCTGAACATCTACTTTAACCTTGGCATAAAACTCGCAAACACACCTTTTAAAATTGCCTGCTTTAGTTAATGTGCTATGCTGAAAAATTACCTTAAAATCGCCTGGAGAAACCTTTTGAAAAAGAAAGCCTACTCCTTTATCAATATTTTTGGTTTGGGACTGGGGATGACCTGTTGCTTTCTGATTTTCATGTATGTACAAGATGAGCTTTCAGTGGATTCCTACCACGAAAAAAAAGATAGGATATACCGTTTGACCCACGGTACCCTTCCATCCAAGGAGCAACCTGAAAATGCCGGGACCAATCCTTTCTGGGTTTGGCATAATGCACCGGTGGGACCTGCCCTAAAGAGCTACTTTCCTGAAATTGACAAAGTGGTGCAGTTCTCCGGAAGTTCTGATATTTTGCTCACGGATGGTGAAAGTTCCTATCAGGAAAACGGCGTATTCTTCATGGATTCAACTGCCTTTGAAGTGTTTAGTTGGAAAGTGGTTAGAGGTGATCCCAAAACCGCCTTGACGGCGCCCTACAGCATGGTGATGACGGAGAGTACCGCCAAAAGGTATTTCGGAAACGAAGACCCTATCGGTAAAATCCTACAAGGAAGTGACTCACCTGGAAGGTCCGATGCCGGAAATTACACGGTTACAGCAGTGATCGAAGATATACCGGCCAACTCCCATTTTAAATTCAACATGCTGCTTTCTTTGAGTACATTCAGGCAATATTGGCCGGAGGTATTTGATAGTTGGGGATATGTAGATTTCTATACGTATTTCCTGGTCAACGAGAATTTCAACCTTGCCTCTTTTAGTCAAAAATTACCTGATTTTCTGGCGGCAAGGCAGGATAATCCGCTCTATACCGTCGATGTGGAGCCGATGAAGGATTTTTACCTTAGAACAGATGCGGACAGGCAACCCGGCGAAACGGGGAGCCTGTCCAATATTTATGTTTTTTCAGTGATTGGGATTTTCATTTTGGTCATCGCCATGATCAATTTCATGAACCTGTCCACCGCCAGGTCCATGGAGCGCGCCAGGGAAGTAGGCATCAGAAAATCCGTGGGTGCTGACAGAAAGCATCTTATCTTTCAGTTTTTGGGAGAATCCATTATTATCGTGTTTTTTGCCATGTTGGCTTCCATTGTTATGCTATCTGTGGCGCTGCCGCTGATGAATAGCCTCACGGGCAAAGAACTGGGATTGGGAAGTTTTGTTAACTGGCAAACGGTCCCAGCCATGATCGGGGTGTTACTGGTTATTGGTTTATTGGCTGGATCCTATCCGGCTTTTGTATTGTCAGGTTTCAGGCCGGTTCAGATTTTAAAAGGTATTTCCGTAGCCAATAATACTGGAATCAGCCTTAGAAAGGGACTGGTAATTTTCCAGTTCAGCCTATCCATCATCCTGATTGCAGGGACCTTCATCGTCTATACCCAAATGAATCACCTATTGGATAAAGAGAGAAGGAGGTAAAATACCTGAGATATAGCACCATCTTTTCTTTCTATGCCCAATGGTCTATATTTAGTTATGGAAAAAGAGGACCGAAAATCTCTGGTAAAAGAACCCGATTTGGGTTATGGGAACTATACCTATGCGGATTACCTGACCTGGGATATGGAAGAGATGGTCGAACTGATCAAAGGGAAAGTTTTCAAAATAGCCGCCGCAGCTCCAAAGAGAATTCACCAACGTCTGACTGGAACGCGGTAACCTTTAAAAACCCTGCTATAGCATTCACCTATAAAACCGACTTTAAGATATTGAAAAATTTAGGGTCGGACTTTTAATTTAACCAATATTTTTCTATGTTTGTAGAATTAAATAACACTAAGTAGAATGAAGTTATCCAAATCCGAAGAAAAACTCATGGACTTAATCTGGTCCCACCAGCCTTTGTTTATGAAAGAACTTTTAGAAGTTCATCCCGAACCGAAGCCTGCCCCTAGCACCGTGGCCACATTATTGAAACGCATGCAACAAAAAGGGTATGTGGGATTCAAGCTGTTTGGCAACTCCAGGCAATACCATGCGCTGGTTGAGAAGCCCGATTATTTTTCCAGTCAGGTAAAAACCATAATCAAAGATTTCTTCTCTGACAACCCCCTTCAATTTGCCTCCTTCTTTACCAAAAAAGCAGACCTGACCACTAAGGAGCTAGAGGAAATAAAAAAACTGGTGGAAACTGAAATTGCAAGGAGGAAAAAATGATAGTCCTGGTCAAATTTATTGCTTGTTCGGCATTTCTATTGCTGCTTTTCCAAATCTTTTTGGCAAAGGAAAAATCATTTCAGCTAAACCGCTGGATACTGCTAGCACTTATTCCCGCCGCTATGATCATTCCTTTCCTTAATATTCCGATATTTTTGCCACAGCAAAACCCTGTACAGATTGATTATCTTCCTATTGACCTTTCTCAATCTGCCACGGTTAACCAATCCTATACAAGTCACAAAGCCCCTTTCTCACCGGTACAATGGTTTCTTGTTGTATACATCCCGGTGTTATTCTTTCTGCTTCTAAAAAAAATAAAAGCCCTGAACCGGTTAATTAGCTGGACAAAAAATGCCTCAGTGCAGCACATTCACGGAGCATTGCTGATTTTATCAGAAAAAGTCTCATCCCCTTTTAGTTTTGGCAACTACATTTTCATGCCCCCAAATCTTTATAAAAAATGTAGTTTAGAGACTGAAATGATTCTAACACATGAACGATACCACATTGCACATCGGCACCATGTTGACCTTATTTGGATGGAATTACTGACGGTTTTATGCTGGTTCAACCCAGTGGTTTATTTCGTAAAAAAAGCCATGGTGCTTAACCACGAATACCTTGCTGATCAAGAAGTCCAAAAAAATGCCCATCCAACAAGGTACAAACAGCTCTTGCTTCAATTTGCAATCAACAACAACTTGGAAATTCTGACCAGTTCAATATCTTCCTCCGCATTAAAAAACCGATTAATCATGATGAACAAACCCTTAACCAAGACTAGTATGCAGTTGCGAATCTTCATTTTCAGCCTATTAACTTCATTGTTTATCGCAGGTATTTCATTGGAAATTAATGCCCAGCATATACCAGTGCCTTCTACAAGCCAAAAACAAGATCAGGCCACGGATGACACTTATTTTGTGGTCGAGTCACAGCCTGAATTTAAAGGTGGGATGACAGACTTTTACAGGTATGTCATAGAGAACATCGGGTATCCTTTTCGGGCACGGAGAAATGGCATTGAAGGACTGGTTGTCGTACAGTTTGTAGTGGAAAAAGACGGTTCTGTTTCCAACGTATCTGCCATGAACGAGATTGCAGGTGGCTGTGAGGAGGAAGCTGAAAGGGTGGTAAGGAATTCTCCGGATTTCAAACCGGGTATACAAGGGGGCCGCCCGGTCAGGGTACAAATGGTATTGCCCATACACTTTATCCTTGATAAGGAAAAAGTAGGTCATGACGGTCATCCTTTAGGTAAAGTAATCGTGGAAGGAGTAGAGCAAAGAAACGGTAAGTTGGAAGTTGATGCCAACTATGCGGATGGTCTGTGGACGGGTAAAGTGCGAGACCCAGAGGGAAATACGCTTGCAGGGGCAACCGTCCTGATTGTGGATTCTACCAAAGGAACAGTAACGGATATAAACGGGGATTTTACGATATCTGCCAATCCATCCCAGAACCTTATGGCCAGCTTTGTGGGATATCAGTCTGTGAAGTTACAAGGAAATTGAAATTCGGCTTTCTTTTAACCACATAGAAACATAGTAAACCTAGGGATTATAAAATTAAGAATAAGATTCCCCTATTGTATTTTAATCTCCATGTTTCATAGCCGAAACTACAACTTGCTTCCACTTACTGGCCAATAAATGATTTCCCAATAGATTTAAAGTGTCTCTCGAAAGAAAGCTATTCCCCAAAAGCCGGCAATAAATGTTCCCAAATCAGGTTGAGTTCTGCCTGCATATTGGGGATATTGGCAGTAGTTACGATTACCGCATTCTTCTCAGGAAGGATCAGGATAAACTGCCCATTTCGACCATCCGCCCGGTAGGAATTGTGCCTACTTTGCCACAACTGGTAGCCATATCCCTGCAACCAATCGGAATCTTTGGCATTGATTTTCAATTCATCTATATTGGCACCGGCGGGTAACGATGGCACTTGGGCCACAGTTGCTTCATCAAACCAGGATTCAGCCAGGAGCTGCTGGCCCTTCCATTGGCCTTTTTGAAGGTAAAAGAGGCCCAATTTTGCCATATCTTCTGTCTTTACCTGAAGCCCCCAGCCGCCAATTTGTATCCCCTGGGGACTTTCGTCCCAGGTAGCGGCTGTTATTCCCAAAGGTCTGAAAAGCCTGGGCTGCAGGTAGTCCAAAAGCCGCTCTCCTGTCACTTGGGTAAGGATGGCAGACAACATGTAGGTGGCAAGACTGTTGTAAACAAACTGATCTCCCGGTTTGTGTTCGATTGGAAAAGCCAAAAAAGCCTTTACCCAATCGGAATCATTGCTGTTGCGAATAACCCCGGTCGGATCCTCGTCGTGACCCACGGTCATGGTCAACAAGTGCCGGATTTCCATTGCCTGAAGATTGGAACCAACTTCATTGGGAAGTTTATCCGGAAAGAAAGAAATGACTTTATCGGAAACATCCAAAAGTCCTTCCTGAACAGCAAAGCCAATGGCTGTAGAGGTGAAGGTCTTGCTAACCGAAAACATGACATGGGGCTTGTTGGCGGCATTTTCTCCAAACCATTGTTCAAAGGCAACTTTCCCATTTCTCATGATCATCAAGCTATGTAGGTCCTGATTATTTTCTTTAACGGCATGTATATACTCCCTGATAGCCCCTATCTTGATATTTTCATTTTCCGGTTCAGTTCTTGGCAGGGCTTCGGCTATGGAGCTGAAATTGACCAGTTCAATCCTGTTGTTTGTAACAGCTTCCTTTACCTTATTACTGGTCCAGGTATCGGTGACACCCTGTCTGTCCTCGGCCACATCCTCATATCCGATATGGCCTATCCCCTGCATTTCCAAATTATCATAGGCAGGATGGTCTACAAACTGGTAAGCCTTTCCGGCTTCCAGATTTTCCAACATGCGGATAAAAGAAGCCTCCTTTTCCTCAAAGGTTCCCTTGGGCCCTTCATAGGTAGCTCGGGAAATATTCAAATCCTGCATGAGATCCCCGTTGATCAGGAGCAGGCCATATTCTGCTGCAAGTCGGCTTACCATTTTGGCCACATCAGGGTGAAATCCGGTAGATCCCATGTGACCGGATAGGTGGTTGATTTGGGGAACATGCTTCAGGGCCAACTCAATCTGCGCACGAAATTCCTGTTCTACCTCCTCCATGTCCCATTGGTTTTCTGTGATGGCCAATTCCGGGTAATTTTCATTCGGGTTTATCATGGGCAAAAAATAACCATCTGCATCGGTAAGGCTGGGGCAATTCGATATTGGCCTCCATTTCATACCATCCCATTCACTGGTAATGGCGAGGTGAAGTCCCACCTCTACTCCCGTATTTTCCCTTAGCAGTTGAGCAGCTTCTGGAAACCAGGGTGCAACCGCCATTACTTCAATAGATGTTTCGACTCCATTGACAAAAGTTTCGATGCTGGCAAGATTGGAGGAACGGGAAGAACCCATGTCATCACCCCTGACAATCAGCCTTGGTCCTGTAAGCTCCTGGGCATGGGAAAGAAAAGAGAATAAGGTAAAAAAAAGTAGGGATAAGGTTATTTTGAAATGGCTCATGGATCGTCTTTTTGGGAATAGGAAAAATAACAAATTTTTGCTATCATTCTAATGGATTGTTAAAGAATTTGATGCACCTTCCTCTTTCTGTACCTTATTTTAATATTGGGTTTTCAAAACAAAATAGACAATATGTTTATTGCAGATAAGTGCTACATTGTTTAGTCTTTTGCTGAAAAAACAAATAAATTTCAAAAGCGGTGGCAGTAGGATTAATTTCTGCCCCATTCATTAAACTATTTCTATCAAAACCTTTTGGTCAATTCCATTACCACACTACCCATCCAAATTCTGCCGCCTTGCTGTTCCAAATCTGATCTTTGTTTAATACTGCGTTCGGGACTTGGAAAAGAAAATGAAAATTGTAGGTCTCTATCTGGAGGAACGTTCTCGAAGGGGTAGGTAAATTCGAATGTTTTGCTTTCTTTTCCTTTGATGACTGACATCCAGTCCAACGACCAGAATTGGATGGATTCGGGTTGCTCATGTTCGATTCTATTTTGCTGGTACTTCATTTGCACAGGATCAAAGTACTCAAGCCCATTGGTAAAGTAATGAAACAAGCCTTCGCCCATTTTATGGGGATCTAAATAGTAATAGTCCTGATTGTCAAGGTTTATGAGTCTAATTTTAAGTTTGATCTGATTGCCCTCCCGAATTATGGATTCGGTTTCTATGGAAAGCCCGGCCCTGTATTTATCGTGCTTCTTTAGTGCGGATACAATTCTTGTATCAGCCCTGGGGTCCTGAATACTGGTGCCGGAGCCAATTGGATAATCACTAAAGCTAATACGAAATGCAAAATCGCCAAAAACATCGATCAAGCTTTTAATATGTGGCCCAGTAGGCAATGTTGCCAAATAAGGGTCATGAATATTGAGGGGATAAATCTCGAATCCGTTTACCAAAATTTTAGCTCCACGTAATTGATCAAAATCTCCCTCAAGCCTATTGCTTCCTTTTAGGTAAACGATATGGGTGGAAAAATCATAATAATCAATATCAGATAGATCAAGAACAACATTGTCCTGGTTTACCAGCTTCAAATCTTCTGTTGTATCTTCGTTTCCATCAATGGTACAAGCAGACAGCAGGGCCAAAAATAGAATGATTGTCCAGTAACTGTTTTTCATTTTCTGGTAAATTTAGTCTAAAGTAATACCTTCTTCTGACATCAAGACGAAATTACCTTCCAATACGCTACAAAAGCCTGATTCACACTATCCACAATAGGGTCGTTTCAAGCCGTCTAAATTCCTAAAAAAAAGAGGTCATAAAAAGACCTCAAAGGGTTGGATTGTGACCTTTGAGGTTTCCCTAACCTCGTATTCTTATACGTATATGCGTACGTGAGTTCGTATGTAAGGAAAAGGTGAAAAATAAGTAAGCAAAAGAGTTTTCATAACATATTTAAGTTAGTATAATGTAATAACCCTCGAGGTTTTGAAAACCTCAAGGGTTATTGCCTGCTTTTGATATTCCTACTGCAAAGGTCTATGATTTCATTGATCCGCTTTATTCTCGTTGATTCCCTTTTGGCCTGGTTCAGCCAGTACAGGTAATTCTTTCTGTAGGTTGGCGCAAAATCCTGGAAATTATCAAATGCTTCAGGTTGAATTTTAAAAGCTGCTTCCAAATCCTCCGGAATGATTCCGTTTTCCACATCATCCAAACTATTCCAACTGCCATTCTCTTTGGCTCTCGCTATTGACTTTAACCCACTTTCATGCATCAATCCATCTGCCAATAAGGCATCGATATAGGCTTTGTTGATGGAACTCCAACCGCTTTTGGGTTTACGCCTGGTGAAATATTGCCGCCGTTTGCCATTGCCAAGGCTTTTGGATGTAGAATCAATCCACCCATAGCATAAAGCCACTTTAACTGCTTCCTCCCAACGCATAGATGGCATATCATGGTCCACAGAATAAAAAATCAAGTAAATACCAGGTACTTTATTATGATTATCTGCCAGCCATGTCCTCCATTCCTCGGAATTCTGCAAGTAAATTTCCTTTATTTCATGCATTTTCATAAAATAAAACCCAACTCCTATACACGAAATCTGAATCCCAAATTAAACACTAAACCTATTTATATGCAACCGTTAAAGCAAGCAAAAGGAGAATATAGCCCCCCACAACCTGTTTAAATCAATGTCCGAAACCCAAATTTATTAAAATTATAATAATTTTAAGTTAATTTAGCGTCCACCACACCTAATCTCATGCTCACTTTCATTCACCCTAAACTACCAATACGGGACAAAGCAATCACTTTGGCCTACTATTCGCGATTGGGATTTGAGGTATTCGGAGAAAAAAATTATGAGGGGTACCTGATGCTACAAAAGGACCAAATTCAAATTCATTTTTTCGAGTTTAGGGATTTGGACCCCAAAGAAAATTATGGTCAGGTTTACATCCGTACGGATGACATCCAAGAATGCTATCAATCCTTATTGGACAAAAACATCCCCATCCACCCCAATGGCCATCTGTCCTTAAAACCCTGGGGACAAATGGAATTTTCCATCCTGGATCCGGATAATAATTTGTTGACCTTCGGGCAAAGCAAGATATAAGCCATTCATTTTTTTAGGAAGTATCAAAGAACTTTGTCTTGATCAACCCTGTATATTGTCGTTTTTACACCCTGTAGCTTTTATAATTAATTGCTATTTTTAGCTTTTCACAACATAGATTTTGTCTTTATAAACCCGCAATTTCACAAACTGAAAACTGGTCCTCATGGAAAAAAAACAATATACAATCGAAATTAATGCTCCGTCAGAAAAAATATTTGATATCATGCTTGGGCTGAGCGATAAAAACACCTATGAAAAATGGACTGCATTGTTTAATCCCACTTCGACTTATGAAGGCAGTTGGGCAAAAGGTGAAAAAATATACTTTATTGGTACCGACGAAAAGGGAAATCGGGGCGGCATGGTGGCCAGAATTGCCGAAAACATTCCGAATCAATTTGTTTCCATCCAACACTATGGGATTCTGGATGGGGACAATGAAATCACCGAAGGTCCCCAGGTGGAACAGTGGGCAGGAGGACATGAGAATTACAGGTTTGAAAATAAAGGAGAATTAACGACGGTGACTGTTGAAGTAGACGTTACGGACGAACATCTGGAATACTTCGATAACACTTACCCCAAAGCTTTAAAAAGGCTGAAAAAGTTGGTGGAATCCAGTTAAAAATCAGTGATGAAGGTAGTATCCATTTTTAAAACTACATAATGAAATCAACATCCTATCGTTCCAAAAATCCTGATAGGTAATCAAAAAATAACCTTTATGGAACTTTCCCAGGTTCAATTACTCGGCATACTAAAAAAAAGATTTGAGAAAAATAGGCACCGCCACAAAGGCATTGATTGGGAGCCTGTTGAAGAAAAACTGCTGGCCCATCCCGCAAAACTCCGGTCCCTGCTACGAATGGAGGAAACAGGAGGGGAACCTGATGTAGTAAACATGGCCGACGCCGCAGGACAAGTTATTTTTGTTGATTGCTCCCCAGAAAGTCCTAAAGGACGAAGGAGCCTTTGTTATGACCCCGAAGCTTTGGAATCACGAAAGACGTATAAACCCAAAAACAGTGCAATTGGGATGGCAGCAGAAATGGGAATAGCGCTCCTTTCGGAAGAGCAATACCTGACACTGCAAAAGTTTGGGAAATTTGACACCAAAACCTCCAGTTGGATAAAAACACCGGCCGATATCCGGAAATTGGGAGGCGCTATCTTTGGAGATTGGCGTTTTGGCCGGGTATTCATTTACCACAATGGGGCGGAATCCTACTATGGGGCCAGGGGGTTTCGGGGGATTTTGAAGGTTTAAACCAGGTTAAAATTAACCTTAATGCAAAGCAAAGCATAATTATACCTTTAAAGGCTAATTTGCGTTGAAATAATCTAAGTTCATGCCCATTTTTTAATAAGGTTTACATGAAGTTTTCTTTTTCCAGGTCTTAAAGTCGGAGATAAAAAATAAATGTAAATAAAACTTGACATATGTAAAGTTTTATTTACATTTGTAAAGTATACTTTACATAAAGATCATGAAAACAATGAAACTGGAACGAAACAAAAGAATAAAAAAATTAGCCGTATGGACCTGGACTTGGGTAGCCACCATGGCAATTGCCACATTCGGACCTGAATTTATCTGGGACCATCATTCATTTTTGACACCTTTTGCGATAATTGTCAACTTTGCAAATGGCATCTTAATGATTCTGGCCAACCGGGACCTGTTTAAC
>Ga0008835_101233_pt1 | contig 14095 bp, 8 predicted proteins | sample HotLakConsoUCCRE_FD_62215 | JGI IMG/M metagenome (GOLD analysis project Ga0008835, IMG submission 62215) | Hypersaline microbial mat communities from Hot Lake, Washington, USA - Hot Lake Consortium UCC-RE (Hybrid Assembly) ...
AATCGGCGAAGGAGTGAGCACGTGAAGGTCCATCTGAACACCCTCTTCGTGAGCACCGACGGAACCTATCTCGCGAAGGAGGGAGAAGCCGTCGTGGTCAGGAAGGGCGACGAGACGGCCCTTCGGGTGCCTGTCCACCTCCTCCAGTCCGTGGTCTGCATCGGCCAGGTGGGGATGAGCCAGCACCTCATGGGTCTATGCGCGGAGCGCGGTGTGTCTGTGTCGTTCCACCGCCCGTCCGGTCGCCTGGTAGCCCGTGTCCTCGGCTTCACACCCGGGAACGTCCTGCTCAGGAAGGCACAGTTCAGGGCCTCCGAGGACGCGGCTGCCTCCCTCGACCTTGCCCGGGTCTTCGTAACGGCCAAGATCGTCAACTGCCGGGTGCTTCTCCTCCGGGCCGCCCGCGACCATGGCGATCCGGAGGGGCGGATCAGGGCGGCAGGTGAGGGACTCCGCTCTGTGCTGAAGCGGATTCGAGGCGCTGAGACCCTCGACGCGCTTCGTGGTCTGGAAGGGGAGGCGGCACGGACGTATTTCGGCGTCTTCCCGTGCCTGATCCGAACGGAGGAGTCCGGACTTGCCTTTCTGGGGCGAAGCCGACGGCCCCCACGGGATGCCCCGAACGCTCTCCTCTCCTTCGCCTATGCCATGCTGGCCACCGACGTACGGTCGGCCTGCGAGTCTGTGGGGCTGGACAGCCAGGTGGGGTTCCTGCACGCGGACCGATCCGGTCGACCGGCTCTGGCTCTGGACCTGATGGAGGAACTTCGGCCGGTGGTAGCGGATCGAGTCGTGCTCTCGATGTTGAACCGGCGACAGATCCGCGCCTCGGATTTCGACCAGGATCTGGGCGGTGCCGTGCGGATCACGGAGGGAGCCCGGAAGCGATTCCTGGCCGAGTTCCAGAACCGGAAGAAGGAGGAGCTGGATCACCCGTTTCTGGGGGAGAAAGTTACGCTGGGGGCGGTCCCCTTCCTCCAGGCCCGGCTCCTCGCCAAGGCCCTGCGTGGTGAGCTGGATGGCTATCCGCCGTTCCTCTGGAGATAGGAGCCGTGCTCGTCCTGGTGACCTACGATGTCTCGACGACCTCCGACGCGGGACGCCGCCGACTCCGCAGGGCCGCGACCGTCTGCCTCGACTACGGTCAGCGTGTGCAGAACTCGGTGTTTGAGTGCAACGTCAACGCGGAGCAGTGGACCCGACTCCGTATTCGTCTGCTCAAGGTCATCGATCCTGAACAGGATAGCGTTCGGTTCTACTTCCTTGGCAGGAACTGGCGACGTCGAGTGGAACACCATGGGACAAAGCCATCCACCGACCTCGAGGGTCCCTTGATCGTCTGAGCGTCGCGGGGCCGGAAGCGCGCGAACCCGGAGTGATCCCGAAGATGCAGGAAGGTTCGCGCGGATCGGATTCTGATGGGTAGTTGGGGAATGGCGGGTTGTGCCATGGCCGGGGCCCGATTCGTACCGGTGCCGCTAGGAGGAGGTTCGCGCATGTGCGGCCCGAACCCCCAGCCTAGCATCATGTTGTGAGTAGGGAGTCGCCCCCCGCGTGGGGGGCGTGGATTGAAACTGCATCGGCGGTGGAGTTGCTGAGCAATCCGGCGGGTCGCCCCCCGCGTGGGGGGCGTGGATTGAAACAGTGATGGTGCTGGTTCCGCTCTTGGTGCCCGCACGTCGCCCCCCGCGTGGGGGGCGTGGATTGAAACTCCGGCTTGATGGGCGGATCCCCGCCTCCCTCGTGTCGCCCCCCGCGTGGGGGGCGTGGATTGAAACTCCAACGGTCCTCGGTCGGCGGAAGCTTCCATATGTCGCCCCCCGCGTGGGGGGCGTGGATTGAAACACGCACCGGGCCAGATCCTCGATGTACTCCTCATGTCGCCCCCCGCGTGGGGGGCGTGGATTGAAACGCTCAGTTCGCACGGGAGGAAGCATGACCACCACGTCGCCCCCCGCGTGGGGGGCGTGGATTGAAACCCTGGAGACAGCAGCATGAGCGCCACCAGCACCGCGTCGCCCCCCGCGTGGGGGGCGTGGATTGAAACCTCCGGGTGGACGTTGCCCGGGCAGAGTGGCGCAGTCGCCCCCCGCGTGGGGGGCGTGGATTGAAACACCACCACCCCTTCCATGGTGCCGCCCAGGAACGAGTCGCCCCCCGCGTGGGGGGCGTGGATTGAAACTGGTGCGACCCGGCCGGAGGTGACCAGTGAGCGAGTCGCCCCCCGCGTGGGGGGCGTGGATTGAAACCGGTATGTCAAGGGTGATCTTACCACTTGCCACGGGTCGCCCCCCGCGTGGGGGGCGTGGATTGAAACGCTACCTGCTGATGCTCACCGCCCGGGTCCTTGGCGTCGCCCCCCGCGTGGGGGGCGTGGATTGAAACTTCGGTGCGGCGCTGCGGCGGATACCGCTGCCGGGTCGCCCCCCGCGTGGGGGGCGTGGATTGAAACGGCGTCAGTGGCGTCGATTTCCACTCCCGCCGAGTGTCGCCCCCCGCGTGGGGGGCGTGGATTGAAACCTTGCCAGCGGAGTCCATGAGCTGGAGGTAGTCCAGTCGCCCCCCGCGTGGGGGGCGTGGATTGAAACTGATGCCTGCGTCCTACCTCCCCACGGCGCTCGGGTCGCCCCCCGCGTGGGGGGCGTGGATTGAAACGCACGGGAGGAAGCATGACGCACCCCGTGACCATGTCGCCCCCCGCGTGGGGGGCGTGGATTGAAACAGGAGGAGAGGGCTCGCGTCGAGTCCGAGTACGGTCGCCCCCCGCGTGGGGGGCGTGGATTGAAACAAGTGGTGGAGCGAGCCTTGAGCATCACGCCTGTGTCGCCCCCCGCGTGGGGGGCGTGGATTGAAACATCGTCACGGAGTCGGTCCGGACGGTCATGAACCGTCGCCCCCCGCGTGGGGGGCGTGGATTGAAACGTGATCCGGTAGGCGGTGATGTCGTACAGGTCCGCGTCGCCCCCCGCGTGGGGGGCGTGGATTGAAACACGGCTCACGTCTCCGGGTGATGGCGGCCCCGATGTCGCCCCCCGCGTGGGGGGCGTGGATTGAAACACGAACACCACGCCCGGGATGCCGGCGCCGAAGGGTCGCCCCCCGCGTGGGGGGCGTGGATTGAAACTCTGCCACCCCGGGAGTGGTCCAGGTGGGGACCTGTCGCCCCCCGCGTGGGGGGCGTGGATTGGAACACCGAGGCAGGGTGCAAGGAGTTCATCCGGGTCAAGTCGCCCCCCGCGTGGGGGGCGTGGATTGAAACTCGGTGGGGATCACCAGCTCTGCCGCCACGGCACCGGTCGCCCCCCGCGTGGGGGGCGTGGATTGAAACTCATGACCCCCGACCGGATCACGGCCGCCCAAGGGTCGCCCCCCGCGTGGGGGGCGTGGATTGAAACTCGAACGATGAAGGGACGCCCTCCCCGTACACCTCGTCGCCCCCCGCGTGGGGGGCGTGGATTGAAACCGGCTTCCTCAGCCATCTCCCATGTCGTCATGCGTGTCGCCCCCCGCGTGGGGGGCGTGGATTGAAACCCGGGGGTCCACACGCTGGCCGCAGTGTCGAGCGCGTCGCCCCCCGCGTGGGGGGCGTGGATTGAAACAGGGTGGCGGGTCCCTCGTGAGCCACATGGAAGAGTCGCCCCCCGCGTGGGGGGCGTGGATTGAAACACGTTCCCGAGGACCCGGATCAGGTCCGCCCTCTGTCGCCCCCCGCGTGGGGGGCGTGGATTGAAACAAGTGGGACGTGCGCGACCTGCCGGAGCCTCCCGTCGCCCCCCGCGTGGGGGGCGTGGATTGAAACCTGTCGGCTGATGGACAGGTGGACCTCTCGCTCGTCGCCCCCCGCGTGGGGGGCGTGGATTGAAACTCCCTTCGCCCACGTCGTCATCGCCAACGACACCACGTCGCCCCCCGCGTGGGGGGCGTGGATTGAAACCGGAAACACGAGCACGCTGCTGCTGGACGCCTCTGTCGCCCCCCGCGTGGGGGGCGTGGATTGAAACAGGACACCGGGATTGCCGTGCCCGGGGTGTGGGCGTCGCCCCCCGCGTGGGGGGCGTGGATTGAAACGTTGCTTCCGACACCTCAAGGTAGTGGGGGCGCATGTCGCCCCCCGCGTGGGGGGCGTGGATTGAAACGGGCGCACCCCGACGACATCAAGGTCAAGACCTCGTCGCCCCCCGCGTGGGGGGCGTGGATTGAAACACCAGCACCTCGGTCGGGATCACCAGGTCCGCAACGTCGCCCCCCGCGTGGGGGGCGTGGATTGAAACACCATCTCGTCCGGCGGCCTCACGGTCGGGGGCGCGTCGCCCCCCGCGTGGGGGGCGTGGATTGAAACAAGCACTGATCCCCCTGAACCCGGCCCGGGTGAAGTCGCCCCCCGCGTGGGGGGCGTGGATTGAAACGTCAGGGCCGTTGCGATCATCCCCCTTGCACGCGTCGCCCCCCGCGTGGGGGGCGTGGATTGAAACTCCAGGGCCGCGTCTAGTCCCTTCCGCGCCCGCGTCGCCCCCCGCGTGGGGGGCGTGGATTGAAACACCGGCATCAGGACGCGGTGCGCAGTCCCGCCTTGTCGCCCCCCGCGTGGGGGGCGTGGATTGAAACTTCGGGTCCCACATCAACTTGACATCGCCCTGAGTCGCCCCCCGCGTGGGGGGCGTGGATTGAAACACGAAGCTGAAGTAGGGGCTCTGCCCATCCGGCACGTCGCCCCCCGCGTGGGGGGCGTGGATTGAAACACCGCAACGACTGGCCTTGCGGCGGCGCTAGAGGTCGCCCCCCGCGTGGGGGGCGTGGATTGAAACCTCATCACCACCTACACCCAGACGCAGCAGCCTGGTCGCCCCCCGCGTGGGGGGCGTGGATTGAAACAACTGCCGCCCCACCTCCGCCCGGAACTCCGGCCTGTCGCCCCCCGCGTGGGGGGCGTGGATTGAAACACCGGCATCAAGACGCGGTGCGCAGTCCCGCTCTGTCGCCCCCCGCGTGGGGGGCGTGGATTGAAACTGGACCACGCCCAGGAACATCTCGTCGGCTCCGGGTCGCCCCCCGCGTGGGGGGCGTGGATTGAAACGTCCACGTGACGGTGGACTTCCACTCCCCGGTGAGTCGCCCCCCGCGTGGGGGGCGTGGATTGAAACCCATTGTCTTGTTCGACCCGGCGGCCTTCGACGCGTCGCCCCCCGCGTGGGGGGCGTGGATTGAAACGGGAGGACTGATCCCATGTTCAGCCGCCCACGCGTCGCCCCCCGCGTGGGGGGCGTGGATTGAAACCGGAGAGTCAGCCCTCCCGTCAAGTGCTCGTCCAGGTCGCCCCCCGCGTGGGGGGCGTGGATTGAAACTTGACCTGGTGGATGAGTACCGCTGCCGGGTCATGTCGCCCCCCGCGTGGGGGGCGTGGATTGAAACTCCGAGGCAATCGCCCGGGAGTACCCGCGCACCCGTCGCCCCCCGCGTGGGGGGCGTGGATTGAAACACGGAAAACAACGCGATCAAGACGGTGCTTCAGGTCGCCCCCCGCGTGGGGGGCGTGGATTGAAACAGGTGGTAGCAGGTGGAGTAAACCAGACGGCCAGGTCGCCCCCCGCGTGGGGGGCGTGGATTGAAACCTTGGCATGGTTGAACGCTTTCGCCCCCGCTGGGGTCGCCCCCCGCGTGGGGGGCGTGGATTGAAACTCGGATTCGGGGGCGATGGCCCTCTCAGAGGCCTGTCGCCCCCCGCGTGGGGGGCGTGGATTGAAACGTGGGACAGAGGCGCACGTGGGCCGGGGAGCCGCGTCGCCCCCCGCGTGGGGGGCGTGGATTGAAACCATGTCCTAGCCATCACTCACCATCCACGTAGAGGTCGCCCCCCGCGTGGGGGGGGCGTGGATTGAAACTCTGCCCTCGGATCGTTGACGCGCTGAAACCCTGTCGCCCCCCGCGTGGGGGGCGTGGATTGAAACGGGGGCTCCGGCTTGATCGGGCCATCCCCACCTCGTCGCCCCCCGCGTGGGGGGCGTGGATTGAAACAGCCGTGCCATGCGCTCTTCCACCTTCCGGTCGGGTCGCCCCCCGCGTGGGGGGCGTGGATTGAAACGTTGGATGATGGATGCAGGATGCAGGACCGATCGGGTCGCCCCCCGCGTGGGGGGCGTGGATTGAAACGTCGCTGGACTCACGCAGCAGCCGAATCGGAGGGTCGCCCCCCGCGTGGGGGGCGTGGATTGAAACCGGTCCGGCTTGATGTTTCCAGCAGGATCCATCGTCGCCCCCCGCGTGGCGGGCGTTCGAACGGCGGCTGGTGGCGATCGACACCCGCTTCGGCGACCAGGCTCCGGGCCGGCCGGTGGCCGGTCCTCGCCTACCTCGGGGCCGCAGGCCCCGAGGCCCGAGTCCCTCTTCCACCGGGGTGCATCGGCGGCGCCACTTCGTTCGCCGCCCGCCGGTACAGCAAACCGTACAGAAGCCCCCGGGACCGGTTTGGTTCCGGGGGCTTCGTGTTTCCGGTGACCGGGCTCCCCCCGGCTTCACCACCCTATGGCATAGTCCGGCCTCCGGGGGTCGGCACCGGCCAGGAGGGCTCCGGTCACCGGGTGCCGGATGATCCCGCTGTTTGCCCCCAGGCTGAAGCCCGGAGCCAGCCGGAGGGCGTGTCCCATGGCCCCCAGCCGGTCCAGCGTCTCCTGGGGGATGCGGCTCTCGGCCCGGATCGTTATGGCCGAGCCCGGTCGGTAGAAGTTGGGGTCCGCGTCGAGGATGATGCGGGGCGCCTCGATGGCCTCCTGGATGTCCATCCCGAACTCCAGGACGTTGAGGAGCACCTGGAACTGGGTCTGGCCGATGGTCTCGCCCCCCGGTGACGCGATGGCCAGTCGGAAGACCCCGTCCCGGAAGACCAGGGTGGGGGAGTTGTTGAGGATCGGGACCTGCCCCCCCCGGGGGTAGTTCACATGACCGGGGTAGGGGGAGGTGGAGCCCACCCGGGTTCCGTTGTTGAAGAGGATCCCGGTGTTTCCCACCACCACCCGGGTGCCGAAGCTTCCGCCGTGGGTGGGGGTGCCGGCGATGACGTTGCCGTGCCGGTCCGCAACCGAGAAGGAGGTGGTACTCCCCTCCCATGCCTCCTCGGGGAGGGGGACCTCCCCCGCCCGGGTGACGAAGCCCGTCCGCACAGGGAGGTCGCCTGATTCGGGATAGGCCATGGCCCGGCCCGGGTCGATGAGAGCGCGGCGCCGGGCGGCGTAGTCCTTGTCCAGCATCGCCGCCACCGGCACCGGCGAGATCGTCGGGTCGGCCACGTGCTCGTAGATGTCCGACTTGGCCACCTTGATGGCCTCGGCGATGAGGTGGAGGGCCTGGGGGGAGTTGTGGCCGAGGGCCTTCAGGTCGAAGCCCTCCACCAGGTTGAGCTGCATCGCCACCTCGAGCCCACCCCGGGAGGTGGGGGGGCTGGTGTGGATGTCGTACCCCCGGAAGGTGGTGTGGATGGGGTCCGTCAAGAGGGGCTGGTAGGCCGCGAAGTCCTCCTCCCTGAAGTCCCCGCCGTTCTCGCGGTAGAAGGCCGCCATCTCCCGGGCGATCTCCCCCCGGTAGAAGAGGTCGAAGGCCGCCTGGAGGGCGTCGTTCCGATTGGCCCCCCCGGCCAGCGCCTCCTGCTCGGCGGCCACCAGGCGCCGCATCGTGCGGGCCAGGTCGGGCATCCGGAAGGTCTCCCCCGCCTCCGGGAGGCGTCCCCCGGGGAGGAAGACCCCGGCGCTGGAGGGGTGCTCCCGGAAGTCGGCCTCCGCCCCCCGGATCGCCGCCGCCACCGAGGGCTCCAGCGGATGTCCGTTCTCGGCATACCCGATGGCGGGCTCCAGGACCTCGGCGAGGCTCAGCGTGCCGAATCGCTGCAGGAGGGCGATCCACCCCCCGAAGAGCCCCGGGACCACGCCGGCCTTGATCCCGGTGTCCAACTGGTCGGCGGTCAGGGTCGAGGCATCGAGGGCCCGGGCCGCCGCACCGGCGGCGCTGAGGTTGTGGACCTGGTCCGAGGCCCGGTCGTAGATCGTGAGGAACCCGTTCCCCCCGATCCCCGACATCTGGGGGCGGACCACGTGCAGGGTGGCCAGGACCGCCACCGAGGCGTCGGCGGCGTTCCCCCCCTTCATGAGGACCTGGAGCCCCGAGACCGAGGCCAGCGGGTGTCCGGAGGTGACCAGCCCGTTGGGACCGGGGACCGCAGGACGATGGGCTGCGGGGTGGGGGGTGGGGCGGCGCCCCTCCAGTTCGCCATGCTCCTGGGCGAGGGCCAGGGAGGGAGTCAGGAGGAGGGCCGCGGCCAGGAGGGAGAGGAAGCGTGTGCCGGCCTTCATGGTTGCCTCGCGTGCAGGAGAGAGCAGGAACCGGGAGAACAGTGTGGGGGGGCGGGTATCGGGAGCCCCTCCGCCGCGGTGGATGGGGAGGAAAGCTAGGACCGCTCCCGCCACGGGGCCATCGGCCGAGCCTCCGGCGGGAACGGACCCGTCCCGCTCCGGCCGGGTGGCTCCGGCTGCCACCTCCGCGCACCCGCAACCAATCAACCCGCCAGACCGGGCTTCCTACCACCGGAAACCCCGGTGGACCTTCCGACGCCCATGGTGTGCCGGCCCCGTCCGTCGGGGGCCGCCGCGGGTGCGGCCGAGCCGCAGGAACGCTCCGGCGGGCCTTCCGGAGGGGTTCCAGCCCACCGGCCAGGGTGCCGGGGTCCTCTTGCCCCCTGGCCCCCGGATCCGGAATTTGGCGGCATGTCCTCCCCCCTCCCGGATCGCACCATGGCAGCGTCCCGCCCCGTCCGCCGTCTCCTTCGGATCTCCTGCGCCCTGCGCCATGTGCCGGCCCGGGTCTGGCCCGCCCTGGGCCTCATCCTCCTGGCGGTGTTGGCCCCTGTGCCGGCCGCCGGCCAGGACGCAAGGCTCCTCCGGGAGCCCGCCATCAGCGCGGAGCATATTGCCTTCACCCATGGCGGGGACCTGTGGATCGTGGACCGGGCCGGTGGCGATGCCCGGCGCCTCACGGCGACGCCGGCGGTGGTGTCCGGGCCCCACTTCTCCCCCGATGGACGCTGGATCGCCTTCACCTCTGCCGAAACCGGCCCGGCGCAGGTGCATGTCATCGACGTGGAGGGGGGGAATCCCAGGCGGCTCACCTGGTATCCCAGCGCATCCGAGGCCCGGGGATGGAGCCCCGACGGGACCCGGGTCCTCTACAGCTCCGGGCGGCAGTCGGCACCTTCCAGCTTCAGTCGCCTCTGGACGGTCCCCGCGGGGGGCGGTCCCTCCACCCTTCTCCCGGCGCCGTTCGGATTCCAGGGCAGCTTCTCCCCCGAAGGCGGAAGCGTCGCGGTGATGCCCACCTCCAAGTGGGATCCGGAGTGGCGGGGGTATCGGGGGGGACAGAACGTCCCCCTGGTCCTGCTGGAGCTGGAGACGCTGGAGGAGGTGCTGATCCCCGGAGAGCGCTTCACCGACACACATCCGGTGTGGATGGACGGGAAGGTCTACTTCCTCTCGGACCGGGATGCGGCCGCGAACGTCTGGTCCTACGACGTGGCCTCCGGCGCCCTGGAGCAGCTCACCTTCGAGGCGGAGGTGGACATCAAGTCCCTCTCCGGCGGCGCAGGGATGCTGGTCTACGAGCACGACGGGTGGATCCACACCCTGGACCCCCTCACCCGGGCCACGGAGCAGCTCTCCATATCGGTGCGGGGGGACTTTCCATGGGCCCGCCCCCGCTGGGTGGACGTGGGCTCGGATGTCAGCGCGGCGGGACTCTCGGCCACCGGGCAGCGAGCCGTGATGGAGGCCCGGGGGGAGATCTTCACCGTCCCCGTGGAGCATGGCACCGCCCGGAACCTGACCCGCTCCGACGGGGCCGCCGACCGGGCCCCGGTCTGGTCCCCCCTGGGGGACTCGGTGGCCTGGTTCTCGGACGAGGGGGGGGGCTACAGGCTCCACATCGGTCCGCAGGATGGGCTGGGGGAGGCCCGCTCCCTGGCCATCGGTGCCTCGAGGATGGCCTGGAACCCCTCCTGGTCCCCCGATGGGAGCCGCATTGCCTTCATGGATGATCGGGCCCGGGTACAGGTGGTGGAGGTGTCCACGGGGGAGCTCATCACCGCCGACCTGGGGGGCGACTCCAACGACCGGACCTCCACACGCCCCGTCTGGTCCCCCGACTCCCGCTGGCTGGCCTACGAGAACCGTTTCCCCAACCGCTTCCGACGCCTCGTGGTCTGGTCGGTGGACACCGGCGAGACCCATATCCTCACCGACGCCATGGCCGACGCCTTCTCGCCGGCCTGGGACCGGGACGGCCGCCACCTCTGGTTCCTGGCCGGCACCGACCTGGGGCGGAGCTCGGGGTGGGCCAACACCAGCGCCATCACGGCGAGCCCCACCTACGGCGCCTACGTCATGGTGCTCCGGGAGGACGACCCCACCCCCTTCCCCACCCGGAGCGACGAGGAGGGGAGCCGTGGTACCGGGGACGCAGAAGGGGCGGCCGGGGACGATCCGGCCCCTGCGGTGGGTGCCCGGGCTCAGGGGAGCGGAGGTGCCGCCGCCGATGATCCCCCCGAGGTCCGCATCGACCTGGAGGGCATCGAGCGGCGGATCGTGGCTCTCCCCATGCCGGTGCGGGGCTATGGCACGGCCCTGGCCGGTCCCCAGGGGTCGGTATTCATCACCGAAGCGCAGGAGGGGGAGCCCGGCTCCACCCTCCATCTGTTCTCCGTGGAATCCCGGGAGGCCCGGGTCTTCGCCCAGGGCGTGGGGTCCGTGGCGATTTCCGGGGACGGGGCCCGCATCCTCTTCCAGTCCGGTGGGCAATGGCGGGTGGTGGATACGGCGCGTCCCCCCGATGCCGGCTCCGGACGCCTCACCGTGAACCTCCAGGCCCGTATCGATCCCGAGGTGGAGTGGCGCCAGATCTTCGACGAGACGTGGCGCATGAAGCGGGACTTCTTCTATGACCCGGGTATGCACGGTGCCGACTGGGACGCCGTGTATGCCCGCTACTCCCCCCTCGTGGAGCATGTCCGTCACCGGAGCGACCTGAACTACGTCATCGGGCAGATGGGGTCGGAGCTGGCCGTGGGGCACTCCTACTTCGGGGGGGGCGACATCCCCCGGGTGGAATCCACCCCGGTGGGGCTCCTGGGGGCGGATCTGGAGGCGGAGAACGGGCGGTGGCGCATCGCCCGGATCTTCACCGCCGAGCAGTGGAATCCCGGCCTCGCGGCCCCGCTGGACCAGCCCGGGATGCAGGTGCGGGAGGGAGACTATCTCCTGGCGGTGGAAGGGATGGAGCTCACCGCCGACGAGGATCCGTACCAGGCCTTCGAGGGAACGGTGGTGAGGCAGGTGCGCCTCCACGTGTCCCGGACCCCCTCCATGGACGATGCCTGGACCGAGGTGGTGGTGCCCATGGCGAACGAGGGGCAGCTTCGCCAGCGGGCCTGGGTGGAGGACAACCGCCGCCGGGTGGATGAGCTCTCCGGAGGCCGCCTGGCCTACGTCTGGGTGCCGAACACCGGGAACCCCGGACTGGTCTCCTTCGACCGGTACTACTTCTCGCAGCAGGACCGTTCCGGCGCCGTGATCGACGAACGCTTCAACGGCGGCGGACTCCTGGACGACTACATGGTGGACCTCATGAACCGGGGCCTCCGGGCCGGCATCACCAACGAGGCGGTGAACGGGGTGCCCCACCAGCTCCCGGCGGGGATCCTGGGCCCCAAGGTGCTCCTGATCAACCAGTACGCCGGCTCCGGGGGCGACTTCTTCCCCTGGGTCTTCCGGCATCTCGAGATCGGGCCGCTGATCGGGATGCGGACCTGGGGGGGGCTCGTGCGTTCCTGCTTCCACTTCCCCCGGGTGGACGGCGGGTTCGCCAACTCCCCCTGCAATGCCGTCTTCGAGCCCGGCGGGGACTGGATCGCGGAGAACTTCGGGATCCCCGCCGACATCGAGGTACGGGTCACCGCCCGGGACGTGGCCGCAGGGCGGGATCCCCAGTTGGAACGGGGGGTGCAGGAGGCACTCCGGCTCCTGGAGCTCCAGGGGGAGGTGGAGGTGGTGCAGCCCCCCTTCCCCATCCGGTCGCGGCGGCCGGGGGGGGGATGACGGAGCGGGCGTAGGCGGGGCGGCACGGGGCGGGGCGGGCCCGGGGGCCAACACCCCCTGGCCCGGGGGGGGCGTGAGGGGCCCCTGGGACGGCACTCGTCGCTCACCGGGAGCCGTGTGGCTTGCCTGGTCACAAGGGGGCGCCCAGGTTGAGGAATAACTACACATGTCGTGGTCGTGTTCCTCCCTCCTCCCTCCTCCCTCCTCTCCTCCCATGCTCCGAGCCCTCCTCGCAGGCACCGGCCTCATCCTCCTCTCCGGAGTGGTCTACGGGACTGCCGTCGAACCTCGCTTCCTGCTGGACCGACGGTCCCTTGAGGTGGAGTTGCCGGGGCTGCCGGATGGGTGGGAGGGTCGGCGCATCGCGGTCCTGGCGGACTTCCAGATCGGCATGTGGCTGGGAAATGTGGGGATGGCCGAGAAGGCGGTGGCCGCGGCCATCGAGGAGGGGGTGGAGCTCGTCCTGATTGCGGGTGATTTCGTCTACTCTGCGGATCCTTCCGACAGTGATCCCGGCTCGGTGCAGCGTGCCGTCGAAGTGGTCCGCCCCCTGGTGGCCGCGGGGATTCCGGTGGTGGCGGTCCTGGGGAACCACGACTACTCCCTCATGACGAAGGAGAGCGACACCCGCCCTCCCCTGGCGGAGGAGCTGGAGTCGGAGCTCCGGGCCATCGGCGTCACCGTTCTGGAGAACGATGCCGTCGCCGTTCCGGCTCCGGGGGGAGGGGACACCCTGCATGTGGTGGGGATCGGTTCCGTCTGGGCCGAGAACAGCCGTCCGGCATCGGCACTGGCCGCAGTCCCCGCCGGGGCACCCCGGGTCGTTCTGATGCACAATCCGGAGTCGTATCGGGAGATCCCGGCGGGGGAGGCGCCCCTGGCGCTGGCAGCCCATACCCACGGCGGACAGATCCGCATCCTCGGCCCCCGGGCCTCCTGGCTGGAGATCGTCCGGGAGGGGGAGGTGGTGGCCGACGGATGGGCCCCCGCATCCATGGGCGGGGAGGGGAACCGTCTGTACGTGAACCGGGGAATCGGCTTCTCCACCCTCCCCATCCGCATCAACTGCCGACCGGAGCTGACCCTTGTGACCCTGCGGAAGGCGGGGGAGGACCTCCCCCGGCGGGTTCCGGGAGACGGTGGCTCCGCCGCTTCGGCCGCTTGGGCAGGGAGCTGACTTCAACGGACAGGAGGAGGGGGCGTGGGTCCATCCTCAGCAGCGCGGCAACAGGATCAGCGCCTCACCGGCCCCGGCGCCGCGGGCCCCGACCGCGTCCATGTCGCAGTTCTGGTCGCCCATTCCCCCAACCAGGCACCGGAGCCCCTGCAGGCGTTCGCAGACGCGGTGGTGGAGCGGGTCGGTCCGGTTCTCCACAGGGATGGCGGGCTGGAATGGGACTTCCATCGGGAGCGGCCGATCCGCCTTCCGGACCACTCTCCCCGTCAGGCATCGGCCTTCCTGCAGGACGCCAGCCTACGGATGGTGGAGGGTCCCTATGACGCCATCCTGGTGCTCACCGATGTGGCGCTGGTGTCCAGGAAGGACCGGATTGTGCCGGGGCTCGCTTCGGACGCAGCCCGGGTCATGGTGCTCTCCCTGGATCGTCTCCGGCTTTCGGAGCGCGGGGCCCCACCGCGCCACCTGGACTCGGAGGCGGTGGTCTGGAACGGAGCCACGCTGGTCCTGCATCTGATGGGTCACGTTCTGGGCCTCCGGCACGTGGGGGGGGAGGGCACCGTCATGTCGCCCTTCACCTTCGACCCGGGGCGTCGCTCGTTGCCGCCCTTCGCAGAGGGGCAGCGGGATTCCCTCCCGGCGAGGGTCGCGGTCTTTCCGGAGCGTGAAGACGTGGATCAGGGTCCACTGTCAGAACTGTGGTTCCACCTCACGAGCGCGGCCCGCCACCCCCGGCAGGTCCTGGCACAGGTCCTGAGGAGCCGGGCCCCCCTCCTCCCGCTGCGCCTCCCCC
>Ga0008835_101236_pt1 | contig 14060 bp, 10 predicted proteins | sample HotLakConsoUCCRE_FD_62215 | JGI IMG/M metagenome (GOLD analysis project Ga0008835, IMG submission 62215) | Hypersaline microbial mat communities from Hot Lake, Washington, USA - Hot Lake Consortium UCC-RE (Hybrid Assembly) ...
AGGGATGCCCGCGTAAGCACCAAAACCTGGCACGAATTCCTCAATGACTTCGTCCATGACGCAGAACTCGTCGTCCGCCTCAAGGCCCAGTCACCGCGGTAACAACCGGCCGGTTACGGTGCATCACTGATGGTTCTGCGCTACACAAGCAGACTTTGGATTGAGTGGACCCTGGCGCGAGTCGCTACAGTGGCAATTGCTTTAACGCGGAAACAAGCTTGAGCCGAGGCACACCCTCATCTGAAGTGATATCCGTTTCGCCGGAGTGGACTACCAACCTTTGTGTTGCCCCAACTGCATTGCATCCAATCGCAAAACCTTTGTTCGCCTTCGCATCTGAATTCACCTTAATCTCGATTGCGTAGATCGCGTCGCTCAAAAACCTCAGGACGAGGTCGATCTCGTTTTTCTCTTTGTCTCGATAGAACGCAGGCGTCGCATTGCCATTTGATGCATTGACGATCGCCTCGACTGCGAAGCTCTCCCAACTGTGTCCAAGCGCGTCGTGCCTCCAAAGCTGTTCCGTTGACCGAATGCCAAGAGCAGCGTGCAGCAAACCACAGTCTCTGACGTAGAAAACCGGCATGGAGTTGAGACTTTGATTGCTTCCGGCTGGCCAGTTCGGCAAGCGACGTATGAGGCCTATCCTTTCAAGTAGGTTTAGTGATTTTCTGATACTCTCTCTCTTCACCGAAAGGTTCTTTGCACAGTTCGCATCGTCAAATTGCTCGCCGTTGGTGTTGGCGACATACTGAAAGACATCAGGGAGACGATCACTTGCATCGATGCCCCAACAGTCCAGATCTTGATTAAGCAGAGAATCAAGGTAATCCAATCTCCAGTTGAAGCTTTGCTCGTCACTATCTGCGTATAGACTTTCGGGAAGACCACCGCGTAGCCAAAGGGATTCTTTGCTCCACACGGGCGCATTGATCGATTGGGCTTGAGGGGCCGTGGTGCTCGACGGACCCTGAGTAGTCATCAGGGGTTTGCTATCGTTTAAATGTTCTATGACTTGGATCGGCGTAAGCTCCAAGTCTGTCATTATCCCAATGAGCGCACTACCAAGTGATTGATCTGTCTTTGCATTTTGGCCGACCAGAATGAACCTTGGCGCGGAACGCTGTTGTTCGACGCATGACCGGATAATCGATCCTACTCTTGCCACTTGCGCGCCCTCTATTGCGTCGACACATAGGGTTTTCCCGCTGAATGCAGTTTGGATTTCCTGATGCGACAAGCAAACAAGGTCCTCAGCCGAAATCACTGCTGAACCATCGTCCATTTCGGCGGCCAGAGCTGACAACAGAGAGGTTCGTCCAACCCTGGGAAGAGCGCGAAGAAGAACGACCCTGCTATGAAGCAGTTTTGACCGTAGCGTGTTCTGAGAGGCTCGAGCAATCATAACACCTAGGGCCTAGTCACGTCCATTACGAAGACTGCAACGTCGCCTTTCTTGGCCACGACGCTGTTTTCGATGAGAGCAAGTCTAAGCTCTTCTGCAGAAGAAGGGGGTTTCGCACCACCGGTCAGTGATTTTAGCTTCTTGTTTTGCGGGACTTTGGGGCCAAACCAAAACACAAGGTAAATGCCTTTGCGCTCAGCACGCCAATCGTTGCTGTATAACCTGTCGAGTTGTGTGTCCGCGGCGTGCCAGAGATCCTTGTGCCATTGCCCCTTGACTTCAATGGGCAACATCAGCCGTTCAATTGTGCACCGGATGTCTGCGCGCTTGTCATCGGCAAGATGGCCTTCTGGCTCACAGAGAATTCCGTACGGATAGTCTCCAAGCATCTTCAAAAGAGTGTCTCGGCAGTCTTCTTCGTCCTTGGGGACGTCGTCCGTAAAAAAGTCTTTGTACCAATCAACTGGGTGGGACCGAATTTTGCGTTGTGCTTCAAGTAGCTCTTCCAGAACAACTGCTTGAAGTTGATCCATTGTTTGCGGTTGCCCATCGTTGAGCACTGACTCGAGATCCGCAAGCGTGGGAGGCACATAATTTTCCTCGACAACCTTTTGCGCCTGTTCTGCAAGGGTCCTCTTCAGGTAGTTTGTATAGCCATCCTGAGGTGCGTCACAAAGCGCGCGCAGTTCTTCAACTGCTTTCCCCGAAGTTAAGCCCCCAAGGCGATTGATCAGTGTACACAGATAGTCTGCAGCGTCCCAAGGATTTGCGTCGCCCGTAGTCCCGCCACTGGGATGAGGCACGTTCGGCCAAAGCTTTCGAAAGCACCGTATGATCCAAGAAAGCTGCGCGGCAGAGAGCGGTATCGGCTGACCTTCATCTCGGCGTCGACCGAAACGAGATCGCAAGTGCCAAAGGAAGTCGTGGTCATCACGTCGCGCGCTTAAAATCTCTTCTTGAACAACTTCATAGTCGACAAGTAGTGCAACGGCGTCCCAGCCAGAGCGCCGTTCATTATCGTCGATATTGCTCGCTCTGCGTTTGCCGACATATTGTTTCAAAAACCTGAAATTGCCAGCTGCTATGACACAGTCGATAAGCTCAGTTTCTGCTCGACGCGACATGTTCGGAAACCGTTCGAGCCATTCACATGCCAGGTTGGACGCCATGTCATCGCCAGTCGTGCCACGGGCAATCTCATAGAGCCCATCAACTTGTTCCTTTTGGGCTTCCAACTGTGGTTCCACTCGCAAGCGCCAAAACTTCTCCCAAAGCCCTGCTCTGCTCTTGATTTCTCGCTCCACAACTTCAGAGACTTTGTCGATTTTGGCATGATCCAAAATATGGGTGAATCGAATTTCAAGAAGAACAGCGAGTAGCCTCTCGTCAGACAGATCATCAAAAGGCCTATTGTTGCGAACCCTCTCTGCAGCTGCAGCGACGAAAATATATGCTGCGTCCCAGCGCTTGCTTTCGGCGTAGGAAGTAGCAATTTCTCGAGCGGATGGCGTTGATCTTTCATTCGAAAGAAAAGCTTCGAAGCCTTCGAACGCAGCAGCTTGAAGTTCCTGGCCCAACCATTGCTCGATCCGTTCATGGGCGGGCACGTCGTCGCCGATGTCCGAGAAAAGGTTCAAGTACGCCTTAGCAGGATTAACGACTTCGCCATATCGCCCGCCGCGAAGATCGTCGATGTGTTGGAGAAAGTTGGCTCCGTGCTCCGCCCACGTTTTCTGCTGTTCCTCGTTTCGTTTTCGGTCTCGATCTTCCTGCTCTATCTGCCAATCTGGAACCTGTGGGTTGGCTAGTTGTTTGAGGAACGCCTGGCCATCTCTATCGGTCGCGAACGGAATGGCTGCTTTGCGCACGCTCTTTCCGCGTTCTTCATCGTGGGGACACAGGCGGACGAGGTCCTTCCAGCGGTCTCCTTCGGCCTCGGCCAAAGGATCAAGAAACTCCAGAAGGGCAATGATGTCGCCTTCATCTGGGTACAGCCCGTTTAGTCTGTCGCTGAGCCTCCAACCCCGCATCCAGACCGTCTTGGAGTCAGCCTCTTCCAACAATGCAAAACGCTGAATTGTTCGTCTCGCATAAATGTTGTTCTTCAGCCAGTTTGAGATTGCTTTCTGAGAGTCGTCTCGAAAGCCACGACATTCTCCAATAGACGACAGCCACTTCCATAGTTTCATCGGGTCGACATTACCCAACGCCAAGCGTCTTTCGGTTAGCGCATAGACCACGTTGATCGCATCTGAGTTCTCGAAAGGATCGAAGTCTTTGCCGAGCAGGGCACTCAGGTAGTCGGCCAAAATGTCGAGAACGGGTTCGATCCGTTCATCCGGAAGCCGTTTCTCTAAACCCCACAGCACCCCACCGATCCTATGTCGCGGTTTGTGAGGAAGTGCACACAGGCTGAGCCCGCTAAACGCTACAATTAACTCAACGATTTGGGTGTCCGTTGGACCTGCGAAGCTGATACCAGGAAGTAACTCCACCGCGAGTCGTAGCGAATTCTCATCCGCTAGACTGTGGAGATCTGCGAGCATCTGAGCCCAGTCAATCTCATCTTGTGACAAATCGGACAGTGCATCACCAGCTATTCGTCGTTCGTGGAACGTCACATTTGGATCAAGCACCATGTCTTTGAGGGTTCTAGAGAGCAAAGGCGCAACGGGGGACCCAGAAACCGAATGCAAGAGCATTGCTCTTAGAAAGAATGGCGTTGACCTAGATACAACTAAGTCTCTGATTTTTTTGTGAAGAGATGTCTTCGCAATACCTTTCAATGAGTGTGTCTTGTCAAAGTCATAGTACCTGGGGTCCCGGTCACCTAGGTCGAAGAGGGCTTCCAAAAGAGCACGCGACTGAGAATCCGAAAAGTCATCAGTGTCGCTATACTCCACCACTCCCATTGGATCGGCAGCAATAACATGCGTGGCCAGGCGAGCGTCTTGGGCAAGCCATGCGTGCACACCTCTCAGACTAGCGGGAACAAGCCTATATCCATGAAACAGCTTGAGCAGGCGTCGTCGTTTTCTGTCAGTATCCGCCTTTTGCGCAAGCCAACGAGCCGCGAGGAACTCGCCAACGCTCCTGTGCGTGTAGCTGAACCTATCTGGGTCGCCCTCAACGTTGCTTGTGAGCAACCGACTGCCTAGGACCGCATCAAGAGCTTGCCTTGATGCTAGCATACCCACTTCCGTCACAGAAAGATCATCTTGGTCCATCGCCGGAACAGGTGATCTGGATACAGCTCTCTTGCCAGTTAAAATGAGAGAAGAAAAAGCAGCCCCAGCAGCATCAAGAGCTTCGTTTTCACTTAACTTGGATAGCGAGGCATTCGGCTTTTGTTGACTGTGCTCGGCCCACAAATTCGCCACTGCAAGTCGGAATAGCGCCGCTTTCGAGGTGGGCAGTTCTTCACTGTTTGCGACCGCTCTAATCAGCTTCAGCGTTTGAGGGTTGCCAAACAGCCCTTCAAGACCGTTTTCCTCAAAGTGGGCGAGAACAGTATCGGCGCGGTCACCTTCCATTTCCTTCGACAACAGACTACGGGCATCGTCTCTAGAGATTGGTTCCAGAAATAGCTCCAGTGGATCATTGCCATAGGCGTCCCCCATAGCTTGTACGCTCGTGGCGCTTCTCCAATCAGCCACTCGGCATGAAAGAATGAAGTTGGGAAACCCTGCTTCTTCAAGAGAAGCTAGAACGGCGTCGACAGCATCTCCTTCAGCTTGAACTGCTAATTCATCTAGTGCGTCTATGACGAAGGTAGTCGCGTCACCCAAGAGTCTTGAGGGATTGGTCGATCGGACCAGACTTCTTGCGCGAACAAATTTGTAGCCAGCCTCTTGTCCGATTTCTTCTAGTAGTGTCGTCTTTCCCATTCCAGCATCGCCCAAAACGACGATGGGTTTCGTCCGGCCTAGAAGGTCAGCTTGGGGCAGCTCAAATGTTTTGCCATCGGTGTCAACGCCGCTCAGTCGCCTCGCAATGATGGTGTCAATCATGATCTTTTCTCAAAAGCGCTTGCCGCACTGAACGTGACGCTGTTGTTCAGTAATAGAAGTCCCCGCATTGGTCTACAACCGCTCGAATGTTCGCCACGCAAAAAGCTTCGAGTTATCTGTGCTTTACAGCAAAACCCCATGTGAGTTCAGCCTCGCTAAGTGGGGCTTTCTGCAGGAGCAGCGAACGTCGGGAATGCTGGCTGCGGTTGCAGTATGGGAGTTGCACAGTCAATGGCGGCTCTGGGCCGACAACGTAGGGTGTACTGCTTCAGTCCAGATCGACGCCGCCCAAGCGCGGCGCATGGACATGCGTTCGGATCAGGAACGCAGCGACCGCGCCGGCGATGGCACCGAAGAGGTGCGCTTCCCACGACACGCCGGGTTGGCCCGGAAGAACGCCCCAGAGAATGGAGCCGTAGAGCAAACCGACCACCAGTGCCGCGCCCAGCGTGATCAGTGAGCGATCCACGAGGCCGCGCGCGACGAGGAAGCCGAACCAGCCAAAGACAAGTCCCGACGCACCGATATGAATGGCCGAGCTGCCGAACAGCCAGATGAGAGCGCCGCCGAGGCCGATCACCATAGCGTTCACCGGCAGCAAGGCTCGCGTGGTCGTCGCCACCAGCAGCCCACCCATCACCAATAGCGGCGGCGTATTGGCCATAAGGTGCGCGAAGCTTCCATGCAGGAGGGGCATGGCGATGACACCATCCAATCCGCTTACGTGCCGGGGGATCAGGCCGAAGGCCGGGTTCAAACCGTAGCCTATGATCCAATTGACGACTTGGATCGCCCAGAGCAGCGCGACAAAAGCGGCAAGCGCCGTGGCGCGCCGCAAGAAAGCTTGCATGTGATCCCGGTTCATCATGTTGGCGACAGTAGGCACCCCCACAGTTCCTTCAACGGCTTTCGCGCGCTGCACAGGGTGCCACCTCCGGGAAAAGGGGTTCGCGGCGGCCAACTTGATCACAGCCCAAGCCAAGAAAATGGCCTCGATCTTACACGGTGTTCCCCGGGCGAAAGGGCTGGGGTTCACGCTCGGGGCGCTTCAGGGCTTCGGCGTATTTGCGGGCATTGTCATCGATCGTGCTGTGCCACAGCTTCGAGACGAACGCGCGGGCGTCTTGGACCGTCATGTCTTTCAGCGAAGAGGAGAGCGCCATGAATAGCTTATCCTCGCTGATCGCAGCGGCACGGTGCATGGCGTCCGCGTAAAATGATGGGTCGTTGAGAACCTGCTCGCTTAGCGGCATCTGTGCGAGGTTCTCTTCCGGGATCGCCATGAAGATCGTGTCCTGCAGGTCGGTCAGATAGGCGCGGCGCGATGCGGACACTGGCTTTCCTGCTGCCTTGGCGTCCAGATATCCCTGCCTGGTCTTGTCGAACTCCGACTTGGCAAATGACATGATGACACCGCGCTTTCGGGCGGGTATCGCGAATCCGGTGCAGCGCTCGATATGAGCAAGTAGGTCTGCAACCTCTTCCTTAACATCAAAGTTGTCAAACCATGGAACCGTCCCTGATCTAGCCGCCACTCGCCCGCCCTCAACATTACGTTAATATACTATTGTATCGTATTTGCACCAGATCGCAAGCGGTTGGCGGCCTTGACGCAAACGGACATGGAAAAAGGGGAACCGTGGTCCCACGGCTCCCCTTTCGGTGCGTATCGTCTCACCTCGCGCGCTGATCAGGCAACCAGCGATAGCCCCGCGCCTGCGTCCTGCGGCTGCTCACCGCTGTCGATGAACGGGATGATCGAGAAGGTCTGCCCGCCGCGCTGTTTTTCGTTCTGCACGGCGTTGACGCGCAGATCGCCATCGGGCGTGTTGATCAGCAGCGACAGGTAGTCGTTGCCCGTGCGGCTGCTTTTGGCCATCCAGGCCGAGCCGACGCGGATCGGTGCGCCCCGGGGCGAGCTGACCTCGATGCGGTAATCGGGGTGGGTCTCCTCGGATTTGTAGCTATTCTCGATCAGCATGAACTCCAGATCGAACATCATGTTGGCGATGTAGCCCGTGAAGGCGTTGTCAGCGTCCATGGCGGTGAGCTCGCCTGAAATCGAGCCGGATTTCATCAGGCCGTTCGAGACCAGCGGGATGATCTCGAATTCGCCGCTCTTGGCCGCGCGCGCTTCCTTCGTCTGCACCGCGTTGACCCGGAACGGGCCGAGGCCGACATCGATCTGCATCGAGATGTAGGGGTTGCCGCTGGTGTTGCCGGTCTCGTTCCAGGCCGTGCCGATGCGCACCTTGCGACCGGATTTGTTAACTGCCGTCACGTCAAAATCCGGGCTGCGCGCGGACATCTTCGGGCGAGTTTCAAGATGGATGGCGACATCGAAGCGCGTCCCGTGGATCATGCCGGTGTACTCGGCGGTTGCGGTCTCGACATTGCGGGTGAGGGTTCCTGCGAACATGGGATGGTTCCTTTTGGATTGGCCGGTGCCTGACGTTCTTGCCAACGCATCCGGGATTGCTTTCTCGACCCCTTGAGAGATCACAAATCAGAAAGCCTGCTTTCCTTTCAGGCCCGCCCACGGGTCAGAGCTGCCATCCGAGTGGGAATGCCCCCGCGCCTCCGGGTGCTACGCCCCTCCCCTGCCCGTCTGGTCTTGATTGGCTGCCCGGATTTTCCGCGCCGTCCTCCGATCGCGCGATGAAGAACTCCGCCGCTTTTCCGTTCAACCGTTGCCCTTCCCGGTCGGTCAGACCGATGCAGCTGCCGTTCGGCAGATAGGTGATGAGGTACTGACCGAGCCGGTCCTTATGGACAACGTAGCCGGTATTGGCCCAATGCACGGTCTGGCCGGCATCGACGGCGGCCTTGATGTCTTCGAGTGTCATGCGAACCTCCTCATGAAGAATGGTGGGGAAACGACGCAAGAAGCCCGATCTTCCGACCGGGCTTCCATGCAGCATTCATTTGGCAAACGGCCGAGACCTGTCAGGCACCTTGCGTGGCTTGCGTCACGCGCGCCGCCATCCAATCTTTCAGGCCAAGAACCGTTCGTCCGGCGGCGACTTCGAAGGCCCAGGCAACCCTTGGATCGCCGCAGGGCTCATCGCCGACATGCCGGTCGATATGACCATTGGCCATCCATGGCTCGGGCTGTATCCGTCGCAGCCAGTCCGCCATACTCGGAATGCGGCCCTGGCAGTCTTCGCGGATATGTTGCTCGCCGATCCAGCGCACGGGGATGTCGCGGCCCGCACTATTGGTCAGGGTCAGGCCAAAAACACGTTCAACCTCGAACAGGCCTTGCGCATGGTGACGCAAGGCTCTGTGCGTGAAGAGCGCGAGGTGCTCTTTCGAGGCGTCAAACCAATCGTGCACAGCCTGATAGTCAGACGGCACCCCGCCGAATTTCCGGACAGAGCTTTCAGCATGATGAAGCGGATGGGCCATCTCAAATCCCCTCGTCATAGCTGTGCGAGCATTCGACATAGCGGTCCGCGTGATCGAGCGTGATGCTGTCTGCTGCAATGTCCCAGGTCAGCGTGCCATAGCCGCCCTCGTTGTTTTCGAACCCCGGGTGATGGTGATAGGCGAGCGACCAGGCGAAATCGCCAACCTCTGTGGCAAGCGCCTCCGGCAGTTGGACCTCTGCAGGCTGCACGATCACATCCTCGACATTGCCGGAGTCGCCATAGCCTTCGTATTCGGCAGTGACCTCGCTGATGCCAAGCGCACGTAGTTGCGCGAGCAGCTCCACTCGGGATGCCTTCAAGGTGGTTTCGCGCTCTGCACGCCACTGAGCCGCCATTGCGGCATAGTCGATCTGGGGATTGGTCATGGGTCTGTCCTCTTGTCTGAAGTTGGGGGGGCCGGGTGTGGCATTGGCCAGCGCACGGCCGGAAAGCGCAGCCCGGGCAAACCCCGATCCGCGACGCCCGACCGAAAGCCCGCTTTGACTTTTCAGGCGGCTTGGTCCGCCGTTATGGCAGGCCCCTGCCCCACGATCCGGGCCAGAATGCTTCCCGTGTCGATCCCGTCCCCATGCGGCAGGAATACCCTTAGCTGGAAGGCGATGATCTCGGTGAAACACCCCATTGCCTTGAGACCGTCGATCATGCCCCGGTCCACACCGCCCAACTCAAGCCGCATCTCGCCTGCGACGCGGCGACGGGTCAGGGTCAGACCCCGGCCCAGATCGACCGGCGCGGTGGTGCCGAGGGCAGTGGTCAACATCTCCTGCGGCGTGTACGGATTGGAGACGAGGAAGCGGGCGCGCAGCGCGGCCGCACCTTCCTCGCTCAGCGTACGCCCGATCATCGCGGTCGCCCCGTCGGGCGTGACCCTATAGATGCGCTCATTGGTGGTCGGAATGTCCTTCCAGATCGGCAACAGCAGCCCGGTCAGCAGGTAGAGCTTGGTCGTGGTGGTTTTTGGCAGGGACGCAGCCTCGGCATCCCAAAGCCTTGCAAACTCGGGCCTTCCGATGTCTTCCCAAGCCGAGGACTCGAAGCGCGTCTCCTCCAGGTAGCTCGACCCGTTTGGCCGCACCGCCTTGCGCATCAGCGTGACAATGTCCTCGTCATACATCTGCATCGGGCGCGCCGAGATGAGCGCCGCGCGGCCGGAGGCGCGATTGACCATCGGCAGCTTGTCCGGATTGCGCGATATGGCCTCTTCAGCGCCCAGGACATGGACCGGGTCCGTCACCTCGAGCCCGATAATCCGCGTCACCGCGCCGGATTTCGGGCAGGTCCAGAGATCCTCTGTGGAGACCTGCTCGATCTTTTCGCCACGCAGGGTTTCGACGCCGAGATCGAGGGTGCCTGCCGCGCGCGCTCGTTCGGTCTGATCAGCGATCCGGCGCATGAACTCGGCAAAGAGCGCGTTCTGCATGTGGATGGGAAGGGCCAGCACCCGGTTGAGGAAGCGTTGGATCGGGGGAAGCTCCTCAAGGAGCACCCCGTCCTTGTCGATCAGCCGCAGGGCCGTCCAGTCGGTAAAGCTCTCGTAGCTCATCGCCTCGGCGCGCCCGGCGGCAAGATCGGCGAAATACCCGCGCAGCGCCGCCCGCGCGATCGGGCTTTCAAGATTGTCCTCCTCGCGGAACATGCCTTGCGAGCCGGTCTCGCGCTGACCCTTGGTCAGGGCCCCCAGCTGGTCGAGTCGTTTGCTGATCGTCGAGGTGAAGCGTTTCTCACCATGCACATCGGAGGTGCAGACCCGGAAGAAGGGCGCGCTGACCTGGGCTGAGCGATGGGTGCGCCCGAGCCCCTGGATGGCCGCATCCGCGCGCCAGCCGGGCTCCAGAAGATAGTGTCGCCGCCGTTTCTGGTTCCTCGCCGTCTGTGCCGCGTGATAGGACCGGCCCGTCCCGCCCGCGTCAGAAAAGATCAGGATATCCTTCTCGCCGTCCATAAAGGCTTGGGTCTCGGAGGAATTGCTGCTGGCGGCGCGCTTTTCGATGAAGAGATGACCGTCCTCGGCCTTGAGGGGCCGGATAGATCGCCCCGTGACCTCGGCGACAGCCTCGTCACCAAAGGCCCAGAGGATCTGGTCGAGCGCCGAAGGGATCGGGGCCAGTGTCATCAACTCCATCATAGCCGCATCGCGCAGGGCGAGCGCCTCGCGCGAGACCACCAGCGCGCCGGTCTCATCCCGGAGCGGCTCGGCCACCATGTTGCCGTCAATCTCCACGAGCTTTTGCGCATAGATCGGGAAGGCCTGTTCGAGGTAGCCCAAGACGTAGTCGCGCGGCGTCAAGGCACCCTCGACCAGCTCGTCGTCGGGGTCCAACATTTCAAGCCGGCGTTTCAGCAGGCTCTCACCCGTCGAGACGACCTGGATGACGCAAGCTTTGCCTGCCGCCAGATCGTCCTTGATGGCGCGGATGATGGTCGGGGCTTTCATGCCCATCAGGAGATGGTTAAAGAACCGCTGTTTCGTGCTCTCGAAGCGGGACTTGGCCGAGGCGCGAGCGGCCGAGGCATTGGTCTCGCCCGAGGCATCGTTGACGCCAGTCGCGGTCAGTGCAGCCTCGAGATTGTGATGAATCGTCCGAAACGCACCCGCATAGGCGTCGTAGACCTCGATCTGGGCCGGGGTGAGCGCGTGTTCGAGCACGTCATACTCCACCCCATCAAAGCTGAGGGCGCGGGCCGTGTAGAGGCCGAGCGTCTTGAGATCACGCGCGACCACCTCCATGGCCGCGACACCGCCCGCCTCCATCGCCGAGACGAAGCTCTCGCGGCTTGGAAAGGGGTATTCGGGGCCTTGTCCCCAGAGACCGAGACGCGCGGCATAGGCGAGGTTGTGCACGCTCGTGGCACCCGTGGCCGAGATGTAGAAGACGCGAGCGCGGGGTGCTGCCAGTTGCAGCCGGAGGCCCGCGAGGCCCTGCTGGGAAGGCTTGACCCCCCTGCCCTGCTCGGATCCCGCCGCGTTCTGCATGGCGTGGGCCTCATCAAAAGCGAGGACGCCTTCAAAGTCTTCACCCATCCAGTCGAGAACCTGGCTCAGTCGCGTGGTACCGCATTTGCCCGCGGACCGCAGCGTGGCGTAGGTGACGAAGAGGATTCCGTCGCCCATCTGGACGGGCTGATCCGGTTTCCATTTGGAAAGTGGCTGAATGTCGGCAGGCGAGCCGCCGAGATCGGTCCAGTCGCGGATCGCGTCCTCGATAAGCGTGGCGGATTTGGAGACCCAGATCGCCTTCCTGCGCCCGGCCAGCCAGTTGACAAGGATGAGCCCCGCGCATTCGCGGCCCTTGCCGCAACCGGTGCCGTCGCCGAGAAAGTACCCAAGGCGATAGGCCCGTGCATCCGGGTCATCATCGGTGCGCGTCAGTTTGGTCTGGTCCTCGTCGATGGTAAACCGCCCCGGCAGGTCACGCCCATGGGCATCATGCGCCATGATGATGGTTTCCAGCTGCGCCTCGGAGAGATCTCCCTCCTCGATCAACCGTGCGGGCAGGCGCAAGTCATCACTGCCCGTGTTTGAGGGCATGGGCGGGGCCACAGAGGCCATGGAGATGCTTTCAACGAGCGGTGTGGGATGTTCCTGCGCACCCGCAATCTCGATCCGTTGCGGACGGTAGCGCGCATAGATGTCCGAGATGGGCGTGTTATCACGGGGGGCCTCAAAGCTTGTGAAGCTGAGCGGACGGACGGCATTGGGCCGTGGATTGGAGGCGGCGAGAGGCGCAGCGACGGTCTTGCGCGGGGCAGAAGATTGAACGGTCGGCCGCGCGTACGGCATCGACGCCACCCTTTGGGCGGGGCGCGCCTCGGGCCGGGTTGCGGCCACTGCGTCGACAAAAGGAAGGGCTTCATCCAAGTCCCTGACACTGGCGCGGATCATCTCGCCGTCCTCCCGCACCTTGTCGAAGACCATCAGCTGGGTTTCGACAGAGGTGCCGAGCTTGCGGTAGACCTGCCCCGGCATCGTCAACGCCAGTCGCGGCGTCAGGAGACCGCAGGCGCGCGACCAATGCGCGGCATCGCGTTCGGGCGTGAATCCCGGCGGCAAGATCGCCACCAGCCGCCCACCGGGCGCCAGGCGCTTTGCTGCCGCGATGAGATGTTTGGCGGCGATGTGCTTGTCTCGCGAGCGATCGACCGAGGATGCGAAGGGCGGATTCATCACCACGACGTCGGGCAGAACAGGTGTCTGCAGCAGATCGTCAATATGCTCACCGTCATGGCCCGTCACATCGCCGCCAAAGACCGCGCGCAAAAGGCTCTGGCGAAAGGGCTCGATCTCGTTGAGCACAAGGGTGGCACCGGCCCGGGCGGCGAAAGCGGCCAACGCGCCGGTGCCCGCCGAGGGCTCCAGAACGGTCTCGCCCTTGCGGACCGCAGCCGCCCGCACGGCCAAGGCGGAAAATGGCAGTGGCGTGGAAAACTGCTGCAGCCGGATCTGCTGCTCTGACCGGCGCGTTTCCGTCAGGAGCCGTGAGGCAAGCAGCTTTGCAGCGTCGATGTCACCTGAAGCACCTTCCCCACGCAGCAGCACCTGGATGGCCGCAGCCTGCATTAGATCATATGCCATGCGCCAGTCCCAGGCACCGCCGGCATCGCTGCCATGAAACGTCTCGCGCATGATGCGCGCCAGCGCTGAGCTGCGCAGGGGTTGGTGGTCGATCTCCGTGCCGATCTGCGCGAGGGCAGAGGCGAGGTTAGCGTCGGAGATTGAGAGAGCCGGATTTGCCGGTTTGGGCTTGGTCATGGGGATTTCCTTTGGATCAGGGTCTGAGTTCCAAAGGACAAAAAGCCCGCTCTACACTTTGAAGGCGTAGAGCGGGCAATTTCTTAGCGGGGGGCCTGCACCCCGATCATTGCCACTGCTGCGCAGCATGAAGAACGCGCAAAATGGTCACCATCTCAGGGCTTTCAGCATAAACCACGATGTAGTTCGGCCGAACAACCATCTCCCGGGTCCCATCGACACGACCCGCGCGGTACATTTGAGGGCGTTCTGGAAGGAGGGACGTCTTGTGTTCAATCTCATCTTTGAGAACTTGGGCAGCATCCGGGTTGTCGTCGGAAATGTAGTCAATGATTGCCAACAAGGTAACCGGCCGGTTGTTACCGCGGTGACTGGGCCTTGAGGCGGACGACGAGTTCTGCGTCATGGACGAAGTCATTGAGGAATTCGTGCCAGGTTTTGGTGCTTACGCGGGCATCCCTGAG
>Ga0008835_101238_pt1 | contig 14045 bp, 6 predicted proteins | sample HotLakConsoUCCRE_FD_62215 | JGI IMG/M metagenome (GOLD analysis project Ga0008835, IMG submission 62215) | Hypersaline microbial mat communities from Hot Lake, Washington, USA - Hot Lake Consortium UCC-RE (Hybrid Assembly) ...
AAGTCGCCGTCGTAGTCGGGGCCGGTCCAGCCGACCTCGATGGTCGCCCCTGCCGAGGCCATGGCCGGTGCGGTGACGGTGGCCGACACTTCGGTGACCTCGATGGTCGCGGCGACGAGGGCGGTCCGGTCCTGCCCCTCGATGTATTCGATCAGGTAGGAGCCGGGCTCGGTCGGCATCTCCAGCCGCGCCGGGTTGCCCCGGTCGGTGCGGGTGGTGCTGGCGAAGCGGTGGTAGCCCTCGCTGTCGGGCGCCCGGATGGCGATGAAGTCGCCGTCGTAATCCGGTCCGGTCCAGCCGACCTCGATGGTGGCCCCTGCCGAGGCCGTGGCCGGTGCGGTGACGGTGGCCGAGACCTCGGTGACCTCGATGGTTGCGGCGACCAGGGCGGTCCGGTCCTGCCCCTCGATATACTCGATGAGGTAACTCCCCGGCTCGGTCGGCATCTCCAGCCGCGCCGGGTTGCCCCGGTCGGTGCGGGTGGTGCTGGCGAAGCGGTGGTAGCCCTCGCTGTCAGGCGCGCGGATGGCGATGAAGTCACCGTCGTAGTCGGGGCCGGTCCAGCCGACCTCGATGGTGGCGCCTGCCGAGGCCGTGGCCGGTGCGGTGACGGTGGCCGACACTTCGGTGACCTCGATGGGCACCGCGGCCAGGGCGATCCGGTCGCTGGAGCGGATGTATTCGACGAGATACGGGCCGGGTTCCGTCGGCATCAGCAGGCGGGTCGGGTTGCCGCTGTCGATCCGGGTGGTGTTGGCGAAGCGGTGGTAGCCTTCGCTCTCGGGTGCGCGGATGGCGATGAAGTCGCCGTCTTCCTCGGGCCCGGACCAGCCGACATCGACCGTCGATCCGGCGACGGCCGTGTCGGGGGCGGTGATGCTGGCCTGCGGCAGCGGCGCCTCGAACACCACCACGATCTCGCGCGGCTCATCGACGATGACGAAATCGGCCACCTGCTCGATCTCCTGCGCGGTCCAGTAGGCGGTGACGCTATAGGCGCCGCGGCCCAGCGGAACGGTGGCCGGGTTCGCCGGCTCGATGGCGTCGATGTCGCCCAGCGGCGTCACCTCCCACAGCACCGGGGCGGTGATCAGCGCCCCGTCCGGGCTGTCGAGACGGGCGGAGAAGGTGACATCGACCAGCAGCGCGGGCAGGGGCACGATCACCTCCTGCGGGGTCATCGCCTGCACGGTGAAGCTGGCCTCGTGGGTGGAGCCCTGGCTCACCCAGTCCACGGCGATGCGGTAGTCGCCGGGCAGGAGCCGGACGTTGCCGCCGGGAGCCTCGACCGGGCCGAGCAAGGTGGCGCCATCGCTGTCGTAGAGCGTCCAGCGCAGGGCGGAGGAGGGCACGGACATCTCCGGTTCCACCCGTGCGGTGAAGGTCACGGGCACGGTGTCGATGATTTCCGGCATCGGCACGATGACGGGCGCGGCCATGGCTTCGACTACGGTGAAGGCGGTCTGGTAGGAGGCGGGGCCGGCCGGCTCCGTCCGGGTGGCGCGCGCCACATAGGCGCCGGGCATCAGCTGTGCGGTGATCGAGGGGCCGGCGGTGCCGTCCGACAGCACGGTGCCGTCGGCGCCCAGCAGCGTCCAGGTCACGGGCCGGGTCGGCGGTACGTTGGAAGGCGTCACCAGCGCCTGGATCTGCACGGTTTCCGCCACCGGTGCCTGCACCACCTGCTGCAGCGCGCTCGACAGTTCGGCGGCGTTGTCGGCGGTCAGGAACAGCCCGCCGGTGCCTTCGGCGATGCACTGCATCTGCGCCCGCGCCTCGGGTTCGGAGGCGACGTCGAAGCCGATGACATGGGCGGTGAACCCGATGCCCGCCGCTTCCAGCTCGCGCGCCATGGCGCAGGGGTCGGGGTTGCAGTTCTCGATCCCGTCCGAGACGAGGATGACGGTCGCGGCCTCCTCGGTGAAGCGCAGCGATTGCGCGGCGGCGACGACGGAATCGGTCATCGGCGTGCGACCGCGCGGGTTGATGGCGTTCACCGCCTGCAAGATGCGGTCGCGGGTGAAGGGCGCCGGCGCCACGATGGTCTCGATGTCCGAGCACGACCCGCGCTCGCGGTGGCCGTAGACCGTGAGGCCGAGCGAGGTGTCCTCGGGCAGGTCGGCCAGCAGGTCGGCGATCACCTCGCGGGCGATGACGATCTTGTTGATCCCGTCGATCTGCCCCCACATCGAGCCCGAAGCGTCGAGCACGAGAATGGTGTTGGGCCGGTCCGCCTGCTGCGCCAGCGCGGCGAAGGGCAGGAGGGCAAGGGTTAGGAGGGCGATCACGATGGCGCGCATGGGGTCAATGTCCTGATAAATCAAAGGGCAGACGCAGGGATTCGTCGGGAACGCTACCGTATGGGCGGCATTTCCCAAAGTGCGGGTTTCCCGTAGGACAACCGTGCGATGCCGCTTGACCCCGCTGCGGGCGGCGGCCAGTCACGCGGCATGGCCACCCTCACCGCTTCCCCGTCTGCCCGCACCCCCTGGGCGCTGATCGCCGCGCTGTATCTGGCGGGGCTGATCGCGGCGGGGCAGTTCGCCAAGGTATCGCTGACGCTGGCGCCGCTGGCGACGGAGTATCCCGGCTGGCCCGTGGCCTTCGCCGTGTCGGGGGTGGCGGTCATGGGCATCGTTTTCGGCGTCTACGCCGGCGGGATCACCGCCAGCATCGGGCCGCGCCGCGCGATCCTGGCGGCGCTCGCGATCTCGGCCTTCGCAGGCGCGGGGCAGGCGTTGCTGCCGCCGTTCCCGGGGCTGATGGCGCTGCGCGTGGTGGAGGGGGCGGGGCACCTGGTGCTGGTGGTGGCGATCCCGACGCTGATGGCGGCGCTGGCCGCCCCGCGCGACCGCGGGCTGGTGATGGGCCTGTGGGCCACGTTCTTCGGCGTCGGCTTCGCGCTGGCGGCGCTGCTGGTGGGCGAGGGCGCCGCGCCGGTCTACGGGGTGCACGCGGCGCTGGCCGCGGGCATCGGCGCGGTGCTGTGGTGGATGCTGCCGCGCGGCGTGGTCGCCGAGCGCCGCCCGATGCCGCGGCTGGCCGATCACCTGATGATCTACACCACGCCGCGCCTGTTCGCGCCGGCGCTGGGGCATGGCACCTATGCCTTCCTGTTCCTGGCGCTGGTGACCTGGATGCCCGACGCCCTTGGCGCGCCGTGGCTTGCCCCCGTGCTGCCGGTGGTCAGCATCGCCGGCTCGCTGGCGGCGGGCGGGCTGGTGCGGCTCGTCGCGCCGGGGGCGCTGGTGGCGGGCGGGTTCGCGGCGATGGCGGCGCTCTTTGCCGTGGCGCTGGCGCTGCCGGCGGTGGCGGCCCCGGTCTCGGTGCTCGCAATGCTGGTGTCGGGCGTGGTGGCGGGCGGCGGGTTCGCCGCCGTGCCGGCGCTGAACGCGCGCGATGCCGACCGGGCGCTGGCCAACGGGGCGCTGGCGCAGCTGGGCAACATCGGCACCTTCTCGGGCACGCCGGTGCTGGCGGCGCTGGGCGCGGGGGCGAGCCTGCCCATGGCCATCGCCGTGGGCGTTTTCGGGGCGGCGGCGACCGGGCTGGCCTATCGTGCGGCCCATCGCGCGGATGTTCGCTGAACGTTCCCATTTTTCGGTTGGAGACTCGGCCCTCTCCCCCTATCTGTGACCGATAGGTTAACAGAGGTCGGTCCATGCCGGAGCTGAAACATATCGAGGTGCGCGGCGCGCGCGAGCACAATCTCAAGAACATCGACCTCGACATCCCCCGCGACAAGCTGGTGGTGATCACCGGGCTGTCGGGCTCCGGCAAATCGAGCCTCGCCTTCGACACCGTCTATGCCGAGGGGCAGCGGCGCTATGTGGAATCGCTGTCGGCCTATGCGCGGCAGTTCCTCGACATGATGCAGAAGCCCGATGTCGATCACATCTCGGGCCTCAGCCCCGCGATTTCCATCGAGCAGAAGACGACGAGCAAGAACCCCCGCTCGACCGTCGGCACGGTGACCGAGATCTACGACTACATGCGCCTGCTGTTCGCGCGCGCGGGCACGCCTTATTCCCCTGCCACCGGCCAGCCGATCGAGGCGCAGCAGGTGCAGGACATGGTCGACCGCGTGATGGCGATGGCGGAAGGCACCCGCGCCTATCTGCTCGCGCCCATCGTGCGCGACCGCAAGGGCGAATACCGCAAGGAGTTCCTCGAGCTGCGCAAGCAGGGCTTCCAGCGGGTGAAGGTGAACGGCGCCTTCTACGAGCTGGACGAGCCGCCGGTGCTCGACAAGAAGTTCCGCCACGACATCGACGTGGTGGTGGACCGGATCGTGGTCCGCGAAGGGGTGGAGACGCGGCTGGCCGACAGTTTCCGCACCGCGCTGGATCTGGCGGACGGCATCGCGATCCTGGAAACCGCGCCGGGCGAGGATGCGGGCGAGCCCGAGCGCGTCACCTTTTCCGAGAATTTCGCCTGCCCGGTCAGCGGCTTCACCATCCCCGAGATCGAGCCGCGGCTGTTTTCCTTCAACGCGCCCTTCGGCGCCTGCCCGGTCTGCGACGGGCTGGGGGTGGAGCTGTTCTTCGATCCGGCGCTGATGGTGCCCGACGCGGCGCTGAGCCTCGAGAACGGCGCCATCGCGCCCTGGCGCAAGGGCAAGTCGCCCTATTTCGTCCAGACCATCGAGGCCATCGCGCGGCATTACGGGTTCAACCCCAAGACACCGTGGAAGGACCTGCCCGAAGAGGTGCAGCAGGTGTTCCTGTACGGGTCGGGCGAGACGGAAATCCAGTTCCGCTACGACGAGGGCGGCCGCGTCTACCAGGTGAAGCGCAGCTTCGAAGGCGTGATCCCGAACATGGAACGGCGCTACCGCGAGACGGATTCAGCCTGGATTCGCGACGAGTTCGACCAGTACCGCAACAATCGCCCCTGCGGCGCCTGCGGCGGCTACCGGCTGCGGCCCGAGGCGCTGGCGGTGAAGATCGGCCCGGCAAACGGCCCCGCGGAGGCGCGTCTGCACGCCGGCCAGGTGGTGCAGATGTCGATCAAGGAAGCCTATGCCTGGTGCGAAAAGGTGCCGTCGCAGCTGTCGGCGCAGAAGAACGAGATCGCGCGCGCGATCCTCAAGGAAATCCGCGAGCGGCTGGGGTTTCTCAACAACGTCGGGCTCGACTACCTGACGCTGGCGCGCAACGCCGGGACGCTGTCTGGCGGCGAGAGCCAGCGCATCAGGCTGGCGAGCCAGATCGGCTCCGGCCTGACCGGGGTGCTCTATGTCCTCGACGAGCCCTCGATCGGGTTGCACCAGCGCGACAACGACCGGCTGCTCGGCACGCTGAAGAACCTGCGCGACCAGGGCAACACGGTGATCGTGGTGGAGCATGACGAGGAGGCGATCCGCGAGGCGGATTACGTCTTCGACTTCGGCCCCGGCGCGGGGGTGCATGGCGGGCGCATCGTGGCGCATGGCACGCCTGAGCAGATCATCGCCGATCCGGCTTCGCTGACCGGGCAGTACCTGTCGGGCGCGCGGCAGATCCCGGTGCGGGCCGACCGGCGCAAGGGCAACAAGAAGAAGCTGACGGTGGTCAAGGCGACCGGCAACAATCTCAAGGAGGTGACGGCCGAGTTTCCGCTGGGCAAGTTCGTCTGCGTCACCGGCGTGTCGGGCGGCGGCAAGTCGACGCTCACCATCGAGACGCTGTTCAAGACCGCCTCGATGAAGCTCAACGGCGCCCGCCAGACGCCGGCACCCTGCGAGACGATCAAGGGGCTGGAACATCTCGACAAGGTCATCGACATCGACCAGCGACCGATCGGGCGCACGCCGCGGTCGAACCCCGCCACCTACACCGGCGCCTTCACCCCCATCCGCGACTGGTTCGCGGGCCTGCCGGAATCCAAGGCCCGCGGCTACAAGCCGGGGCGGTTCTCCTTCAACGTGAAGGGCGGCCGCTGCGAGGCCTGCCAGGGCGACGGCGTCATCAAGATCGAGATGCATTTCCTGCCCGATGTCTATGTCGAATGCGAGACCTGCAAGGGCAAGCGCTATAACCGCGAGACGCTGGAGGTGCAGTTCAAGGGCAAGTCCATCGCCGACGTGCTCGACATGACGGTCGAGGATGCGCAGGAGTTCTTCAAGGCGGTGCCGTCGATCCGCGAGAAGATGGACGCGCTGGTGCGCGTCGGCCTTGGCTACATCAAGGTCGGTCAGCAGGCCACGACCCTTTCGGGCGGCGAGGCGCAGCGGGTGAAGCTGTCGAAGGAACTGGCGAAACGGTCCACGGGCCGCACGCTCTACATCCTCGACGAGCCGACGACCGGCCTGCATTTCGAGGATGTGAAGAAGCTGCTCGAGGTGCTGCACGAGCTGGTCGACCAGGGCAATTCGATGATCGTGATCGAGCACAACCTCGACGTGATCAAGACCGCCGACTGGATCATCGACATCGGCCCCGAGGGCGGCGACGGCGGCGGCGAGATCGTGGCCGTGGGCACCCCCGAGGATGTCGCAAAGGTGGACCGCTCGCACACGGGGCGGTATCTCGGTCCCATGCTTGAGGCGCGCAAGCACGCCGCCGAATAGGGCGGAGGGGGCCGGGATGGGGCGACAACCGAAGCTGGGACTGGCGCTCGGATCGGGCGGCGCGCGCGGCTGGGCGCATCTGGGCGTCCTGTCGGTGCTCGACGAGATGGGCCTGCGCGCCGACATCCTCGCAGGCGCATCAATGGGCGCGCTGGTCGGCGCGGCCGAGGCGGGCGGGGTCCGGGGCGAGCTCGAGGACTGGGCAGGTGCGCTGACACAGTCGAAATTCCTCGGGCTGGTCGATCTGCGGCTGTCGTCCGGCGGGCTGCTGGAAGGCCGCGAGATCGCCTCGGTGCTGGGGGAATGGGGGCTGGATTGCGAGATCGGGTCGCTTGCGGTGCCGTTCACGGCGGTTGCGACCAACCTCGAGACCGGGCGGGAGGTCTGGCTGGACGATGGGCCGCTGTTGCCTGCGGTGCGCGCCTCGCTGTCGATCCCCGGCCTGTTCGCGCCGCAGCATCTGAACGGGCGCTGGCTGGTCGACGGCGGGCTGTCCAACCCGGTTCCGATCTCGGTGGCGCGCGCCAAGGGGGCCGACGTGATCGTGGCGGTGAACCCCAATGCCAAGCCCTCGGGCCGGGTCTGGGTGCCGCAACCGACGACCGAAAGCCTGTGGTCGCGGCTGGCGGGCGCGTTGCCCGACGCGGTGCGACCCGATGGCCCGCCCGATGACCAGGATCAGCCGAGGGCGCCCCAAGGGGCCGACGTGGTGGCGGCCTCGCTCGACATGCTGACCGAATACCTGCGCCGCACCCGCGCCGCCGCCGATCCCGCCGATGTGCTGATCGACATCGACCTGTCGGAGTTTTCCACCCTGGCCTTCTTCGAGGCCGAAACCGCCATCGCCGCCGGTCGCGCGGCGGCAGAGGCGGCGCGGCCGCAGATCGAGGCGGCGATGGCCCGGCACGGCTAGGCCCCCTTACGCTTGCGGCAGCGTCAGGCCGCCGCGCTCACTCCGCCGCGCGCAGGGGTGGGCGCGGAAAGGCGCTGTCCAGCTCGGTATCGACATAGGGGTCGTGATCGGGACCGGAGGGGCCGGGGTCTGGCGGCATCGGGGCGGCGACCGCGTCGGGCCGCGGGTCCTCGTCCCAGAAGATCGTCGGGTTCACCGCGTGACGGGCCTGGCGCTGCAGCGCGTAATCCTGCGCGCGGCGGCCGATGCCGCGGGCGCCCAGCCGGGCGATGCCGCGCGCCACCCAGGCCGCGATGACCCAGAACCACACCCGAAGCGCCAGCAGCGACGGCGTCACCACCAGCGTCAGGATCGTGGCGATGCCAAGCCCGAACACGACCGCGGTGGCCAGCTGCTTCCACCACATCGCCGTGGGGCTGTCGACCGTGTAGCCGCCGTTGCCGAAGTCGAGCGAGACGCCGAACATCATCGGCGCAAGGCCCGCCATGGTGGTGATCGTGGTCAGCAGCACCGGCCGGATGCGCGCCTCGGCGGTGCGGGTGATCGCCTCGAGCCGGGGCATGTAGCGGGCGTATTCCTGGTAGGTGTCGATCAGCACGATGTTGTTGTTCACCACGATCCCCGCCAGCGCGACGATCCCGGTGCCGGTCATGATGATCGAGAAGGTCTGGTCCATCACCAGCATCCCGATCAGCACGCCCGTGGTCGACAAGATCACCGCCAGCAGCACGAGGATGGCGTTGTAGACCGAATTGAATTGCGCCAGCAGGATGATGAACATCAGGAACAGCGCCGCCCCGAAGGCCTGGCCGAGGAAGGCCTGGCTTTCTGCCTGCTCCTCCTGATCGCCCGACCAACTCCAGCTTACCGACTCGGGAAAGGGGTTTTCGGCCTCGATCCACCGGGTGATGGCCGCGATCCGTTCGTTGGCGTTGACCGGCTCAAGCGACAGGGTTTCGTCGCGCAACCCTTCGGCCACCGCCTCGGCGCTCTGCCCCTCGGCGAGCGAGAAGACGCGCCAGCCGGTTTCGCCCAGTGTGAAGTCGGGGGCCGCGCCGCCCGTTTCGGCGCTGGTGTCGCGCAGGTAGCCCAGCGTTTCGCCCGACAAGTCGGTGACGCGCGACAGGCCCGACACCACGTCGGCCTTCACGTCGAAGATCCGCGACTGGTCGATGCGGTTGATCTCGGCCAGTTGCGGCGCGGGTGCGTAGCTGACGAAATTTGACAGCGGTATCATGCCGTCGGCGGTGCGCACCCGCAGGCTGTCGAGCGTCGAGAGCACGCGCGCCTCCTCGGGGAAGCGGACGCGGATGTCGATTTCCTCGTCGGAGGATGGCACGCGCATGGTGTCGAGCAGGATGCCGCGCGTCACCAGCTGCACCATCGCGCCGACGGTGGCCACGTCGGCGCCGTAACGGCCGGCGGCGACCACGTCGACGTCGATCTGCCAGTCGATGCCGGGCAGGGGGCGGGTGTCCTCGATCAGGGTCAGGCCGGGCAGCCCCTCGAAATGCGCGCGCGCGGTTTCGGCGGCGGCATGCAGGTCTTCCCAGTCGTCGCCCGACAGGCGCAGCGACACCGGCTTGCCGCTGGCGGGGCCCTGCGCCTGTTCCAGGATCTCGGTCTGGATGCCCGGCAGATCGGCCAGGCTTTCGGCCAGACGGTCGAGGATGACGTTGCCGTCGGGGCGCGTGCCCCAGGGCGCGAGGTCGATCTGAATCTGGCCGATGGTGTCGGCCGGGGCATCGGCGCCCCCGGTGTTGTTGTTCAGCCCGCCATCGCCGGCGAAGGCGAAGATGTCGCGCACGCCCTCGGCCTGCAGCACGATCTCCTCGACCTGGCGGACGAGAGCGTCCTGCTCCTCCAGCGACAGGTTTCCGCGGGCCCGGACATAGACGATCGCGTTCTCCGGTTCGGTCTCGACGAAGAACTCCACCCCGTTGTTGTTGGCGCCGAAGTAGGTGAAGACCGCGATCACGAAGGCGACGACACCGGCGAGCATCACCACCGGCATGACCGGGTTGCCGGTGATCGCATGGATGACCCAGCCAAACGGCGTGCGCCTGTAGCCCGATGTCACGCGCGTCGGCGGGCGGTGGGTCGTGACCGAGCCGAGGAACACCGACATCAGCGCCGAGGCCAGAACGAACAGCAGCCCGCCCGGCAGCATGGCGAGGAACGGCGGCGTATCCGCCGGCGGGGCCGGAAGCAGCACACCCGGATTGATGACCTGCATCACCGCCAGGAACATCAGGCCCGCGACCGCGACGGTGATCGCCAGCCGCACGAGATAGAAGGGGATAACCCGCCGCACCAGCGCCGTGGCCCGGTCGATCACCATGCTGAACCGCGCCGCCACCCCGCCGAGCACCGGCAGGTAGATCAGCGCCACGATCAGCGAAGCCGAAAGCACGAAGATCATCGTGACCGGCAGCATGCCCATGAACTCGCCCGGCACGCCGGGCCAGAACAGCATCGGCAGAAAGGCGCAGAGCGTGGTGGCGGTGGAGGCGACGACGGGCCAGAACATCCGCTTGGCGGCATCGGTATAGGCCTGCATCGGCCGCGCGCCTTGGCTCAGGCGCTTGTCGGCGCATTCCACCACCACCACCGCGCCGTCGACGAGCATGCCCACGGCCAGGATCAGCCCGAACATCACGATGTTCGAGATCGCCACGCCCATGATGCCCAGAAGCACGAAGGCCAGCATGAACGAGGTCGGAATCGCGAAGCCCACCAGCAGCGCCGAGCGGGTGCCGAGCGCGGCCAGCACCACCACCATCACCAGCGCGATGGCGGTCAGCACCGAGCCTTCGAGCTGGGTCACCATGTCGCCCACGCCCACCGACTGGTCGAGCGTGGTGGCGACCTGCACCGATTGCCGCAGCTCTTCCGGCCAGGTGGCGCGCACCTCGTCGATGGTTTCGCGCACCAGCGCGGCCGTCTGGATGATGTTGAAGCCCTGACGCTTGACGACCTGCAGGGCGATGGTCGTCTCGCCGTTGAAGCGCGCGGTGCCGGCGCGGTCCTGGTAGGTGAGGCGGATCTCGGCCAGTTCGCCCAGCGTCACCACCCGGTCGCCGTTCACCGTGATCGGCAGCGCGTAGACATCGGCGGCGGTGTCGAAGCTCGACGGGATCTTGACCGAGATGGCGCCCGTTTCCAACGAGATCTCGCCCGCCGCGATCAGCTGGTTGTTGTTGACCACCGCGTTGATCAGGTCCTGCGCCGTCACGTCGTAGACCTCGAGCGCGAGCGGGTCGAGGATGACCTCGAGCATCTCCTCGCGGGTGCCGGCAAGCCCGGCCTCCAGCACCGGCGACAGCGCCTCGAGCGCGTCCTGCATCTCGTTGGCGAGCCGGATCAGCGTGCGTTCCGGCGCGTCGCCCGAGAGCGCCACGATGATGATCGGAAACTCCGAGAAATTGATCTCGTTGATCGAATAATTCTCGGCGCCCGAGGGAAACTGCCCCTCGACCCGGCTCATCGCGTCGCGCACGTCGGCGATGGTGGCGGATTTGTCCCAGCCGAATTCGAATTCGAGGAACATCCCCGCGAAGCCCTCGGAGGCGGTGGCGGTGATCGTGGTCAGCCCGTCGAGATCCTGGAACTCCGCCTCCATCGGGCGGACGAGCAGGCGCTCGCTGTCCTCGGCCGAGATGCCCGGAAAGGGAACCGAGACGAACAGGCCCGGAATGTCGATGTCGGGCTCGCCTTCCTTCGGCAGGCCGATATAGGCGGCGCTGCCGGCGACCAGCGACAGCAGCACGAAGGCCACGACCATGCGGGCCCGGCTGGCGGCCCAGTCGATCAGGCCGGTCATTGCGTCAGCTCCTCGTAGGTCACGCGCACGGGCACCCCGTCGGTGACGAATTCCTGCCCCACGGTGATCACGTCGGCCACCTCGGGCAGGCCGGTCAGCCAGACGCCGGTGGCGGTGTCGCGCAGCATCTGCACCGGCGTGAAGCGCACGATGCCGTCCTCGACCACGCGCACGCCCAGCGTGCCTTCGTCGCTCAGCGTCATCGCCGAGGCCGGCAGCATATGCGCCGGCGTGCCGTCGGTCTGGATCAGGATGTCGGCGGTCTGGCCGTCGCGGATGCGCTGGTCGGGGTTGGGAACGGTGATCTCGACCCGGAAGGTGCGGGTCTGCGGATCGGCCGAGCGGCTGATGAAGGTGACCTCGCCCACAACCTCGCGCCCCGAGGACAGCCGCGCCCCGGCCTGCGCGCCCACGACCACGCGGTCGACCTGCGCCTCGGGCACGAAGCCCACCAGCTTGATCGGGTCGAGTTGCAGGATGGTGGCGCAGGGCGTGCCCGGCTGCAGCAGGCTGCCCAGTTCGGCGCCATCGGTTTCGAGGATGCCGGCGAAGGGCGCGTGCACGACCAGCCGGGTCAGTTCGTCCTCGGCGCGGGTCACGGCGGCCTCGGCGGCGCGGATGCCGCTCAGCGCGCTCTGGATCGCGGCCTGCGCGGCCTCGACCCCGGCGGCGGCCGATTCCACCGCCGCCTCGGCGCTGGAGACGCTGGCCGCGGCACTGGCGGCGCGGGTTTCGGAACCGAAGCCGCTTTCGCTGAGCCGGCTGGCGGCATTGCCGTCGATACGAGCGGCATTGAGTGCGGCCTCGGCCTCGGCCTGGCGCGCGCGGGCGACGGGCAGCCCGGCCTGCGCCTCGGGCAGGCGCGCCTGCGCCTCCAGCAGCCGCGCCTCGGCCTCGGCCAGCGCGGACAGGCGCGGGCCGGCTTCGATCTCGCACAGCACCTGGCCTTCGGAGACCTCGGCACCGGCGCGCAGCGGCTCGGAAATGACCCGGCCCGAGGTTTCGGCGGACACGACCACCTGCCGCAGCGCCTCGGTCCGGCCGCGCAGCACGACGGCATTCTCGGTCACCTGCGCCTCGGACCGGCGCACGACGACGTGGACGCCCTGCGCCGCCTCATCTTGGGGTGCGGCCTCGGCTGCGGCTGCGGCGCCGGCGCTGTCGTCCGGGCTGGCGGCGGCCGGGTCGATCGCGGGCTCCGCCGGGCCGAACCGTGCCGCGAAGTCGACCAGCCTGTCGCGGTCGAGGATCACGAAGTACAAGGCCACGCAGACCAGCGCGGCGGTGATGATCGGAAAGAGTCGCATTCTGGTCCTCGTCCTCGGCGATCCGGCCACGGGGCGCGCGGGCCGACAACCCACGGGCCGGCCTAGGGTCAGCCTGGGCCATTGTCGGGTTCTACGCTGAACCGACCGGTTCAGATTAGTTTTTTCTGCACCGCCGCGCAACACTGAACTGATCCGTTCAGATGGGCCCGCAGACCGGTGCTGCGGCTTGCAGGCCTTGCGGGGGTCGGGCGCATCGGGCTAGAACGCGCCCAAACCGGGATTTCCCGGCAAAACGAGGCGGTTTTCATGTCGGACAGCGACAGTTTCATCAACGAGGTGTCGGAAGAGCTGCGCCGCGACCGGCTGTTCGCGCTGATGCGTCGCTGGGGCTGGCTGGCCGGGCTGGTGGTTCTTGCCATCGTCGGCGCCGCGGCCTGGTTCGAGTACCAACGCACACAGGAGCGCGCCGAGGCCCAGGCCTTCGGTGACGCGGTGATCGCCGCGCTCGACACGGCCGACCCCGAGGCGCGGGTGGACGCGCTCGACGCCGTTGCCGCCGGCGGACCGGAAGCGCGGATGATCGTGGCACTGCTGACCGCGGGCGAGGTTGCGCAAGGCGGCGACGGCGCGGCCGAAGCGGCCGAACGTCTGCGCGCCGCGGCAGACCTGCCCGACGTTCCGCGTCGCTACCGCGATCTGGCGCTGCTGCGCGCCGAGATGCTCGCGCCCTCCGATCCCGACACCGCGCGGCTGGTGCTGGGCGCGATGGCCGAGCCGGGCGCGCCCTACGCCGCGCTGGCCGAGGAGCAACTGGCGCTTCTGGACATCCGCGAGGGCGATCTGGAGGCGGGCCTCGACCGCCTGCGGTCGCTGGAGCGCAGCGCCGCCGCCACGCCGGGCTTGCAACAACGCGCGTCTCAGTTGATTGTGGCCTTCGAAGCCGGGTCGCAGCTGACCGGCACGGCCCCGTCCGAGGGGCTGACGCTGGACCAGCCGATCGCGCCCGTGGATCTGGCTCCCGTGCCGGATGCGGGCGCGGGCGACGACGCAGAGGGGGAGGCCGAGATCCCGGCCCCCGCCGATGACAATTGATCCGTCCCCTGGACGGCAAGACAGGAAGGCCGGGATCGCATGACCGGGGTTGAGGGCAGAACAGCGGGAACCCGCATCGGACGTATCGCGGCAGGGGCCCTGGGCGTCGTGGCGATGCTGGTGCTTGCCGGGTGCGAGCGCGACACGGTGCTGCCGGGCGAAAGGTTCGACACTCGCACGCCGCTGGACGAAACCGTTCCGGGCGCCAGCGAGACGGTCGACACCGATGCCGCGCGGCCGATCAGCCTGCCGGCGCCCACGCGCCTCGCCGATTGGCCGAGCCGCGGCTACAACGTCACCAACCAGATCCCGCACGCGGCGCTGTCGGCCAACCCGACCGAGGTGTGGGCGGTGTCCATCGGTGCCGGCAACACGCGGCGCAACCGCATCGCGACCGAT
>Ga0008835_101244_pt1 | contig 13930 bp, 11 predicted proteins | sample HotLakConsoUCCRE_FD_62215 | JGI IMG/M metagenome (GOLD analysis project Ga0008835, IMG submission 62215) | Hypersaline microbial mat communities from Hot Lake, Washington, USA - Hot Lake Consortium UCC-RE (Hybrid Assembly) ...
TTCGTAATTTCATATAACAATAGGATTAGATTATTTTGATGATTTCGATTTGCATGTTAAAAGCAAATCTCATTTAAAGCTTGAATGATATGTTTTAATCTACTTTTATCTTTGACTTCCTCTTTCATAAATCAAAGTTTTGTCATGCTCAATTTCTTTTTGCAAGTCTTTATCAAGCCCATTTTTAGACAATAAATCTACCTTTCGGTTTAAAATTTTCTCCAAATCAATTTTCATTTGAATAAACTTTAGTCCGATAGGCTTTGAATAATCTAAATCCAGTAAGATATCCACATCACTCTCTTCATTCTCCTCACTCCTACTGAATGATCCAAAAATTGAAGCACTAAAGACAGGCTTGCTGACAAAGTAATCTTTCAGTTCCTTTAATTTATCTTTTGATAGGCTCATGGGTTGAATTAAATACTCTTTTTAATTTTCTTGTACATTTCTTTTTGAGAAACAAATTGCCCACTTTCTATTTCTGCTGTCGCTTCATCGATTTCCTTTTTATATTGAAATTGAGATAATGGCTTACCATTTGAAGTATAAAAAACTATTTTTTCTTGCTTCCCCATATCTAAATATAATTATTTCTGTAACACTAAACCAATAGATATCATTCAAACAGCCGCTGCCGCTTTTAGCTCTTCGAGATTTATAATCCGCTTAGCCATAGTACGCAATAGAGATTAAAGCTCGGGACTTGCGGATTACAAATCCTATGATCTTTTTTCGACATTACAAATGTCGAATAGCGCATCCCAATGTCGTTAAGTTAAGTCAATTTTCCTTCTCCAGAAGGAGAAGGATTAAGTATGAGGCCTAATAAAAGCTTAACTTAACGACACTGGCCATGCTCCTCACTCGATCTAAAGCATTCCTTTGGATAATTACTAACCTAAGTAATTGAATCAAAATCTCTTAATGACAACTGATTCTAAATTCTTTTCTGAGAATTAATAATTGGCTAAATTGCTAAAACATTTCAGGTATCTAGCAACCTTTTATTCATAAATCCTGATTTCGCACTTTATTAGTAAATCTCACTGAACGTGCAACTTGCAACTGATTGATTAGTAATTGAAACTGAAAGATGATTAAAGCAAAAATAAAAATACACGCTATACAACTGGTTGCTATTGCTGCTTTTGGATTAGGAAGTTGTGTTTCACTTAATTCACATCAAACAGGGAGGACAGTCGGTAAAGATAATATTTCATTTTTGGGGTCTTTCAATTTCGGATATTCCGATTCAGAACAGTATTTCGCAGCTGCTGATTCGGGAGTATTCTTTATCGGGGAGATTGGCAATTACTTCGGTATAGGAGAAAATATTGACATAGGATTAAAAGTGAACTCATCTTTGCATCTCACGGGGATGAGTAAATTCCAGATCATAGGAGATAAGAAGTCAACCTTTGCTTCCAGTGTTGGGGTTGATATTGGTGTGACTCCACATGTATTGATACTTAGCGCATTGAACTATACTGGTTCTCTATCATTATTTAATTCAATTCACCCGACTGATTATTTTGCTGTAACATTTTCTCCACGATATACTTACCTCTGTTTCACAAATTTTACAGAAAAAGATGGTTGCACTGTAAGAAATAATATTTTCGGATATTCCGCTGGATTCCTTATGGGAACGAAACATCAGTTTTCAGTGGAGCTATCACAATATGTGAGTAATACTGCATTTTCTTTTATTAGCAAACCGATAGTTAGTCTCGGGTATATTTGGCATATAAAATGACCAGAGTCCCATCCCCTCTCATCCAGAATGGATTAGGTTCTTTCTGATAGCGCCCGTTGCGTTAACTAAACGCTTGGTGAGCACATTAAAAAAATCAAACAGCCGCTGCCGCTTGCATCAACAACCCACAAATATAAGCTGCATAAGTTCCCAAAGCATAGCCCAATACTGCCAACAATACTCCTACAGGTGCTAAACTGGGATGAAAAGCACCTGCTACAATTGGAGCTGAAGCAGCTCCTCCCACATTGGCCTGACTTCCTACTGCCACAAAGAAATAAGGGGCTTTAATGATTTTGGCTACTCCCAGCAAAACAATAACATGGACAACCATCCAAATTAACCCCACCATAAAGAAACCGGGATTATCAAATATGGCGGTGACATCCATCAACATCCCTATGGAAGCTACCAAAACATAAATCATGACACTTCCTAGGCGGGAAGCCCCCACCCCTTCAAGCTTTCGGGCTTTGGTTAATGATAGCCCTAAGCCAATGGTGGTGGCAATTACGACCAACCAAAAGAAAGAGGAAGTCAAACTAAATTTATCTAATTGAGGGGCTACTTCTCCTATCCAAGGGGCGATAATATCTGCTCCAAAATGCGATATACCTGTTGCTCCAAAGCCGATTGCCAAGACGGTCATCACTTCTGGTAAAGTAGGAATTTTCATAATGGAGGCTTGATATTTTTCAATTCCATTTTTTACTTCCTCTATGGAAGAAGCGTCTGCTTTTAATCTTTTATCCAGTTTTTTAGAAATCCCTACCCCGTAAAGTAAGAAAGCCATCCAAATATTGGCTACAATCACATCCACAGTAATCATGGTGGCAAATAAATCCTCACTGGCTCCGAAAGTTTCAAACATGGCTGCTTGGTTGGCACCTCCCCCAATCCAACTTCCGGCTATGGTTGCCATTCCGCGCCATACTGCATCAGGACCGACTCCACCCACTATATCCGGAGCGAAAGTGGAAACAATTAAAATAGAGAGTGGCCCGCCAATTACAATTCCTGCTGTTCCGGCAAAAAACATAATCACCGCTTTCTTCCCTAATCGAGCAATGGCTTTTAAATCTATGCTTAGGGTCAATAAAACCAATGCAGTAGGCAATAAATAGCGGGATGACATAAAATAGAGATTGGATTCATCTCCGGAAATAATACCAAAAGTATTGAATAAAGAAGGGATAAAATAACAAAGCAGAACTGAGGGAATAATGCGATAAAATTTCTGCCAACCCGATTTTTTGCTGGAGGAAGTAATAAAAACAGCTGCCAATATTAACATTAGCAATCCTAAAACTACGGCATCATTGGTGATTAAAGGTTTCTCCATTATCTATAATGTTCTTTCAAAATTTCTACAAATTCACTTAAAATCATAGCAGTAGCTCCCCAAACTACTTTTTCTTCTATATCAAAAAATGGGGCTTTTAACCTAATTTCTTGAGCTACTGTCAACTCTTTCTCTTGTAAAGTTTTGGGATGGATTAAATGCTGTACTTCAGCTTTAAAAATATGCTCCACTTCACGAGGATCTTTAATAAATTCGGGCTTTCGATGTAAAACACTGATAACTGGTTTTACTATAAAATTACTAGCCGTTACATTCAAATCGGATAGGCTTCCGATCACTTCATTATCAGAAATTTTAACTCCAATTTCCTCAAAAGTTTCCCTTATGGCGGTTTCAGTTAAATTATCATCTGAATCTTCCATTTTTCCTCCTGGCAGACTGACTTGTCCTCCATGAATCCCTTGATAAGGCGGTCTTTGCATCAAAGGAAAATAGATTTTTCCTTCATCAGGATATAACGCAATCATAACTGCTCCTTTTTTGGGAGGCTTATCGTACAGCATTTTAAAGCGCTGACCAATAGGCTGTGCCATCATTTGTTGATGGGCATTGTCCCCAGGCAGCTCTTGCGCTAATCGTGCTTCCAGATATTTTTTTAACTCCAGTATCATAGATTACAATCAACAATAATACAAAACTTAAATGAGCTGAGGGAAAAAAATTGGTTAAAGATGGTCTAAAAAATATTTTTGAGAAATTTAGGGGTAAAAGAGAGATTGAGTTTATAAGACTGTGATTTTACTTAATGATTTTCAATACAGACAAAAAACTTACTTGAATTTAAATTCAGTCAATTATATACTCTCTTTAATATTTCCTCTAAATAATGATATTCTAATACCCATTACCTATGATTATTTCTTAATTTTATGTGTTTTTCTTTGAATAAAAAAATACATATAAAGCAATCTTTCTGTTTATTTATAGACTTATATCATTAATTCATAAGGGCTTACTAAGCAATTCAATTGTTCTATTTACCCTAAAATAGTGATACTGCAAAAGAAAGAATTTTTTAATATTTCTATAATTAGATTACATGTCCTATTTAAAATTGAATGATTAAATAGTTTTGGAAAAATTTCTCACTATACTATTCCTAACATTTTGTCTGATCAGTTCCGCAATCGCCCAGGAGAAGGCTATTTTGGATCATTTATCCATTGAAGCGGGACTTCCTGATCGTGAGGTAGCTCAAGTTGTTAAAGATAATGACGGTTTTATTTGGGTAGCCACCTCTTTTGGCATCAGTAGATTTGACGGTTATGATTTCTTGAATTTTAATTCTGAAAACACCAAAGCCATCACAGATGATAGAATTACTGCACTTCTTGTAGTGGAAGATGTATTTTGGATAGGAACAGAATCTAATTTACTAACGCTGAACCTCAAAACTTATGAGTGGCAGGAACACAAAAAAATAGCAATAACACATTTATTTAAGGATAGCAAAAATCAAGTTTGGCTGGTAAGTGCTAAGGGTGAAGTGTTCTGTATTTTGAGAAATGGAGAAATTAAAAAAATTGAAGGCATACAACCTCCTGCAAATTGGGTAAGAGCACAAGTAAATACTATTGAAACCATAGGGGAAGGTTCTGAAGGCGTTTGGTGGGGCAGATTGGATGGGACATTACGGCAGTTTACGGAAAAAAGCGGGAAAGTAAATGTGATTTTTGATGGAAATCAATTTAAAAAAAGAGGAAGCGTTTTTTTGGACAAAGACAGCCTGGTGTGGCACTCAACCAACCATTACCTTAAACTGTTTCATTTAAATGGGAAAGAAATACCAATTGAGCAGAATTATTCCGGGAGATTGACCCGAGCAGGTACAATGACTGCATTGAAGAATGGCGCCATACTTTTAACGGATTTGGAAAACAGAATTCTGGAACTCAACTCAACTGAACGTAAAACAATCTTTCATAAAAATCTTTCCTTAAATTTATCAACCAAAAGGGCTGTCAATTCAATATTTGAAGATGATAATCTGTTATGGTTGGCTACCAACTCAGGACTGTTCAAAGTAGATTTCCAATCCTCCTATTTTCAAAAAATATTAAGATATGAAAATGGACTCAACAGCATCCGATCCATATCAGAACTTGATAATCAAGAATTGCTAGTTTCAGCCTATACTGGATTACATTTTTTGAACAAGCGAAATAAATTAGATAGCATAGTAAGGAGGCCGTGGCATGTGTTCTATGAAATGCTGCCTAAAACAGACAGTACCTATTGGACAGCCTCAGAAGGCACCGGTCTTCTTGAATTTAACTCAAAGGATAAGTCCATAAAGCATCTTACCTATAGTCATGAAAACGGGGGACATCCAGCACGTTATCTTACCTCTTTAGAGGATACTGACAGCTTAATTTATATAGGAGAATATACAGGCTTGTTTTCTTATCATAAATTGACTGGTGTTATGGAGGAAGTAAAAAATGAAAAAGGGGAGCCATTACTAAAAGGTGATCAAATAACTGATTTACATTTAGATCAAAACAGCATATTATGGATTGCTTGCAATAAAGGCATATTTGTGCTCGATATTGCTTCCGGAAATTTTAAAGCTTGGGATTTTCCAAAAACCTTAGATAAAAATTATGAAGCTAGGGTGATTTTTGAAACTGCCGATAAAAATCTATGGTTTGGCACAAGGCAGCATGGATTACTGATGCTAGATGAGCAAAGAAAAGAATTTAGGCAATGGAAAAAGCAGGATGGACTGGCTTTTGATGCCGTCAATTCCATCACCTCCTCTGAAAATGACCGATATCTCTGGATTGGCACAAATATGGGCTTATCCCAATTCGATAGAACCACAAACACTTTTAGTAACTTTTACGAAAAAGACGGGATTTCAAACAATGAATTCAATCGTCATGCGGTCTTAAAACATTCAAATGGGTTGATTTATATGGGCGGTATCAATGGGGTTAATATTTTTGATCCATCAAAATTGTCCAAAGAAATAGCAAATGAAAAAATGATGCTGACCAGCTTCAGCAAGTATGATGGCAAAGAGCAAAAGGTAATACGCCAAAAATCAAAAATCTCACACCAAAGAAGCTTTATACTGGCCCCGGAAGATCGCTTTTTTTCCTTTCAGTTTGCTTTAGATAATTATTACCATGTTGAGAAAAATCAATTTCGCTACAAAATTGAATCCATTCATGAGGATTGGGTGGATTTAGGATCTCAGCATGAGCTAATGATTGACAATCTTGATGCGGGAAATTATGAAGTTAAAATACAAGGAACTAGTGGTGAGGGTCAGTGGAGTAATAACGAACTTATTATTCAACTCGCTATCGAAGAAGTCTATTATAAAAAAGCTTGGTTCTTTTTAATAGTCCTACTGTTTATCTTCTTTATAGGTTGGGTAGCTCATAAGATTAGAGTTCGCCAACTCCTAAAACTGGAACGCATGAGGACAAGAATCGCTCGTGACCTGCATGACGAATTAGGAAGCTCATTGACAAGAATCAGCATGTATTCGGAATTAGCGAAGGAAAACGGGCAGCGGCTTGATCAACTTTCAATTTTGAGTAAAGAGGCTGCATCCACCTTAAGTGATATTGTGTGGTCAATTGACAATGATAGTGACACATTGGAAGAGCTTATCGGTAGAATGAAAGACCATTTACAGATTATGTTGAAACCTACTTCAATTGATTTTGACTTTAAGGTGGAAGGTTTAGATCAACAGATAGTGGTTAAGACTGAAGCCAAACAGAACCTTTTTTTAATCTACAAAGAAGCCATCAACAATATTTTAAAACATGCTAAAGCAACTTTTATAAAGGTGATGATATACCGGGAAAAGAACTATTTAGTAATGAGCATACAAAATGATGGCGCAAATCTGCCTGTCAGTAGTAATGAACCTAGGAAGGGAGGAAAAGGAACTAAAAGCATGCAAAGCAGAGCAGAAGCATTAAATGGCAATTTTAAAATTCATAAAAACGACTCATATTATCAGGTTTTAATCACAATTCCTATAAAATCTTTGTAATTTGTAGTAATGGAAGCCACTCGTATAGTAATAATTGAAGATGATCAGCTAATTAGGGAAGGATTAGAGGAGTATTTTCAAAAAATAGAGGAAATAGAGGTGCTTGCAGCCACTGAAAGCGTAGAGGATTTCTTCTATAGGGAATTTGTAAGACCTCCTCAAGTAATGTTATTAGATATAAACTTGCCGGGTGTGGATGGTATTGATGCAATTCAAAAAATAAAAAACAGATTTCCTGAATTAGTGATTATCATGCTTACCATACATCAGGATGCAGAAAAGGTCTTTCAAGCATTTAAAAATGGGGCTGACGGCTACCTATTGAAAGACACTCCATTGCATGCCATAAAGGACGGAATCCTAGAGATAAAAAATGATGGAGCCCCCATGTCTCCGGCTATTGCGAAAAAAGTGATTCAATATTTTCAACCCAAGCGAAGGTTTTTGCAGAAAAAAAAGGAGAAACCCAATCTCACCGAACGCGAAAAAGAAGTGGTAAGCAAACTAGTGGATGGTCTATCTTATCAACAAGTGGCAAATGAGCTTTCAATTGGCATTGAGACCGTAAGGCACCATATCAAAAATATCTACTCAAAGCTCCAAGTGAACAGCAAATCGCAAGTAGTTTCCAAATCGCTAAAAGGCGAAATCTAAGCAAAAATTATAACTATTTAGTCGAATAATTACAGCCTACCCCATATTTATGGGATTTATGCCGAAAGGCATCTATCTATCTTTGTGTATTGTATAAAACAACACACAACAATGAATCAATTTCAAAGGGCAAATCTGTACGTTATCCTAGATTATCTAGGAGTATGTCTTTCTGCTTTTTTTAAATTTGATAGGTATTCCATATCTAGATATTCTTTCAATAATCGTGAAAATATCACTTCACTTTCTGATCATATTTTCTCGTTTATCGAAAATATTAGTAAAAAATCATTAGGTACTTCACCCCTACTTCAGGTTGCGTATTCTAACTTAATTGTAGTCGCTTTTTCTTTTGCTGCAACACGAAAAGGCTTTCATAATCCATTTAATCTTACAATCAGAAAGCAGATTGAGAAAGTAATAACTGCTATTGAATGTGATATACTTTTAAATAAAAAATTCTAAACTAAAACTTATAAAAATGTCAGTAAAACTTACCACTCATTTATCCCCAGGTTACGATCAAAATAACCCCATTTATAATAACAATTTATTTCTTACTACTGAAGAGACAGAAGGTCCTATTACAGCACCTATCACAATGCAAGCAGGAAAGGAGTATTTCTTGAATGTAAACATTAAAAATGAAGGGACAGATAACGAAATTGCAGGTGTAAAATTCTACTATATTGAGGGGAATGGCCCTTCAAATCAAATCGGTGATCAAGTAGTTTTCACGATCAATGCTGGTGAAACCAGAACAGAGCGATCTACTGTTTTTTTCACTCCATCCGATAAAACGAGCTATCAATTATATGCAGTAGTGCAAGGCAGAAATGATGGCTACAATGAAATGCCACCTAATCCAGAAGACCGGCATGTAGCTTGGCAGAACGCATTCGCTGGCATCAAGAATGTTGAACTCACCTTACACGATGGGTTTGGCACAGGGGAGAGCATTGGCAATAATCCAAACGTATTTATGCTGGATTCACAGGGGGATCAGCAAACAAAACCCATATCAGGCATGACCTACATTTTAAAAGCGCGTGTGGTCAATAATGGCGATGATTCGGATGTAGCAATTGTCAACTTTTACAGTAAAAACTCTGACACACCCATTGGCACCACTGAAGCTGCTATTGTCGAGGGTAAAGGAGGTGAGCATACGTTTTCCCTAGATAATTGGGTTTATGAAAACGGTAAAAATGAAATAGTGGCAGTATGCTCCACCCTATCAGATGCTGACCAATATAACGATAAAAATTTGAAGCCATCTGACAGGCATGTTGGTCAGTTCAATACGCATCAGGCATAGTTTAAATTCATCAAAGTCTATTTCAATTTACCATCAAAATGACACATTACAACTCTTTTTTAAAGCCACTAATTATTTTAATTAGCCTTTTTATCACATTTTCTTCCTATGCTCAGGATGGCACTTTGATAAATACTTTTACCCCAGGTACAGGCTTGACGGATGGTGCTGTGCATGATGCTGATTTTTTATCAACTGATGAAATTATTGCAGTAGGTGATTTTACTACATGGGACGGTAATGGCATAAATAGAATTGTAAAATTGGCTACTGATGGAGCCTTGGATGCAACCTTCAATACCAATATTGGAACTGGTGCAGATGGTGTCATTTATGACATTTTAATCTTGGAGGATGATCGAATTGTAATCGCAGGGAACTTCAACACATTTAACGGAGTAAGTAAAAGTAAAATAGCCATTCTTAATTCGGATGGTAGTTTAGATAACAGTTTTAACATAGCGGGTACTGGTCTTGATGATTATGTAGCTGCCATAGCAGTTGAAAATAATGGTCAATTTCTAATAGGTGGTGCCTTTGGCAGCTATGATGGTAATGCAGTTGCTGGAATTTTACGTTTAAATAATGATGGTACACGAGATGCAACATTCTTAAGCAATGGCGCAGGTGTCAGCGGGGGTGCTCTAAGAGATGAAGTGCAGGCCATTGAATTGCAAGCAAATGGAAAAATCCTGATTGGAGGCGATTTCGCTGAATACAATGGCAATACCAGCCCAGGGGCTGCCCGCCTTAATGTTGATGGCTCGTTTGATGGTACATTTGCAGTAGGAACTGGGTTTACAGGTGGGTTTGCCCCCATTGTAAACGATATAAAGATAACCTTTGATGGCAAGTTCATCATGGCGGGGAATTTCACCACATACAATGGTAACGCTCGTGCAAATGTGGTTAAAGTTAATGGCAATGGAAGCATTGATACATTCTTCAATTCAGGAACAACAAATGGCACTTTCAACTCTATAGCTTTATCAAGCGATCATAAAATATATTTAAGTGCTACCGCCATGTCCCAATACAATGGAAATGTAGCAAATAATTTAGTCAAAATTGATCAGACGGGGGCTTCTGTTCCTTCCTTTGATACCAGTAGCGGTGCCAACAGCAATGTTTTTAAAGTATTGGTAAAAAATGATGATGAATTGCTGATTGCCGGAAATTTTACTGAATGGCAAGGCTCAAATCAGGCTAATCATATTGCCTTACTAAATAATACGACTATTCAGCCTTTTGTCACCACATGGAGTACAACCAATGGCAGTATAAATATAGCTCGTAATTTTGATCTAACATCCTATAAATATGACTTGCGTTGGACTAATTTAACAGATCCTGGCGTAGGTGACGGTGGTATTGCTAACAGAACCAGTGGTTTTATTATCGGGGGGTTAAGCCCCGGAGATGTGTATCAAGTTGAAATCTTTGGTGATTTCCCACAATTATATATTAATAATGATTTATCTAACGCTCCGAAATTATTATCGATTGAACAGTGGGGAGATGTGCAATGGAGAAGGATGGATGCGTCATTCTTTGGATGTGTTAACTTAGTTCATAATGCTACGGATGTCCCAGATTTGAGTTTACTTACCGGTTCCATGCAAAATACCTTTCGCAATTGTACACTATTCGATGCTGATCTCAGTGCTTGGGATGTTTCAGGGATTACAAATATGTCATGGATGTTCCGTGAAGCTCGAGCATTTAACAATGGCGGAGTAGCATTGAACTGGGGTACCAACACTGCCAATGTTACGAACATGAGCTATATGTTTTGGAATGCTGATTCTTTTAATCAGGACGTTAGCTCCTGGGATGTTTCTTCTGTTACCAACATGTATCAGATGTTTTATTCGGCAAGAGATTTTAATAATGGTGGTGCTCCGCTTAATTGGGGATCAAAGACGGCTAATGTTACATCAATGAATGGCATGTTTACATTTGCAAACTCATTTAATCAAGATATTAGCGCATGGGATGTTTCTTCTGTTACCGCCATGAATTCAATGTTTTCAAATGCTACAAACTTTAATAATGCGGGAGTACCGCTAACTTGGACTGTAGGGGGTGGGCCTTTGAATGTAAATAATATGACCTACATGTTTTACAGAGCCACAAATTTCAACCAAGATGTCAGCACTTGGAATGTATCCTCCGTCTTAAATATGAACAATATGTTTAGGGAAGCTGGAGCATTTAACAATGGCGGAGTAGAGCTGGACTGGACAACGGGAACTGGTACTTCACAGGTCACCGACATGTCTAACATGTTCCTTCAAGCGGATGCTTTTAATCAAAATGTAGGCTCGTGGGATGTTTCCTCGGTTACTAATATGAATATGATGTTCAGCGGTGCCGATGTCTTCAATAATGGAGGCAGTCCTCTGCTTTGGAATTCAGGTACTGGTACATCAAACGTATCGAATATGGCAAGGATGTTCAGTGGAGCTCCACTGTTTAACCAGGAAATAAGCTCGTGGGATGTTTCTTCTGTGACTACTATGAGTAACATGTTCCTAAATGCTGTTGGCTTAATAGAGATGTTAGTTTATGGGATGTCTCAGCCGTCCTAGATATGAGTCATATGTTTCATGGCGCTTTCGCCTACAATAATGGTGGTGTACCACTTAATTGGAGAGCTAAAACTGCAAATGTCACCAATATGGGGTTCATGTTTAGGTTGGCGCGATCATTTAATCAGGATATAAGTTCGTGGGATGTATCTTCTGTTACAAACATGAGTACTATGTTTCTAGATGCACGATCTTTTAATCAGAATCTAGGAGCCTGGGACATTTCTTCAGTTACCAATATGGCCAATATGTTTGATCTATGTAGAAGGTTATCCATACCTAATTATGATGCCACACTGATAGGATGGGCAGATGATAATGGCGGTACCGAAATAATCCCACCAAATATTACCCTAGGCGCTTCTGGTGATATTTTCTCTGGAATATTGGGTAGCGCCTATTGTACAGCAACAGCTGCACGCCAATCATTAATTGACACATATGGATGGACTTTTGTTGGTGATAGAGTAGAATGTACCCCTCAATTACAAGCAACTAATATTGCATTTAATAACATCTCCAATAATCAGATGGATATTAGCTGGAATAACGGAGATGGCACTAACCGAATTGTGGTAGTGAAAGCAGGAAGTATAGTTAATGCATCTCCGACAAATACGAATGCCTATACCGCAAATGCAGCCTTTGGATCAGGTGATGATTTGGGAACAGGCAATTTTGTGGTTTATAATGGAACGGGAAATACTTTTACGCTTACTGGACTATCAGCTGGAACGACCTATCATGTGCGGGTTTTTGAATATAATTATCCAGGAATTGTAGATGATTATATGACAGCAACTGCGACTGGCAATCCTGAAAATCAAATTACGCTGGCTAACCAGCCCACTCTACAGGCATCAAACATCAGCTTTGCAAATGTTGAGGCTAATCAAATGGATATGACCTGGGATAACGGAAACGGCACTAACCGAATTGTGGTAGTGAAAGCAGGAAGTGCAGTTGATGCATCTCCTACAAATACAAATACCTATACCGCAAATGCAGCCTTTGGCTCAGGTGATGTTTTGGGAACAGGCAATTTTGTAGTTTATAATGGAACGGGAGACACCTTTACCCTAACGAACTTAATAGCCGGAACAGATTATCATGTCAGAGTATTTGAATTTAATGGTGCTGCTGGAGCGCAAAACTATAATCTGAATCCTGGCACTAGCGGTAACCCAGCCAATCAGATTACACTATTAAGCAATTTGCCTGTAATCAACACCAATGCAGGTTTGACACTCAACGAAGGCGCAACAGCCACCATCACCACCACTCAGCTGTCTAGTAGTGATGTGGACAATACCGATGCACAGCTCACCTACTCGGTAACGAATATCCCTGGCAACGGACAGCTGGAACTGACCTCTAATCCGGGTATAGCTATTACCACCTTTACACAGGATGATTTGGTCAACAACTTGGTCGTGTATGTCCACGATGACAGCGAGACCATTAATGATAATTTTGATTTTACATTGAGCGATGAAATCAACACCCTAGCCGCTACAGCATTCACCATCACGGTAACACCAGTAGACGATCCGCCAGTAGTTGACACCAACACAGACTTGAGTCTCAACGAAGGGGCAACTGCAACCATCAGTACCTCCGAGCTATCAAGTAGCGATGTCGATAATACAGCTACGGAGTTGACCTATAATGTGACAACCGCACCGCTAAACGGGCAGCTGGAGTTGACTTCTAATCCGGGTGTAGCCATTACCAGTTTTACACAGGATGATTTAGTGAACAACCTGGTAGTGTATGTCCACAATGGAAGCAGTACAATGACCGACAGCTTTGACTTTGAATTACGTGATGGCGTAAATACCTTGCCCACTGGCACGCTTAATTTCACTATTAATTTATCACAGGTCTTTACCAGTGCAAACACAACAAATTTTGACGAAAATAGCACTGCTACAGTCATTGATGTGCAAGCCAATGATGGTAATGGAGGGGGCAATGATGCAAACCTAACTTATTCTATTACCGGAGGTGCAGATGCCAGCTTCTTTGGTATTTCAGCTGCCGATGGCTTACTTACTTTCAATACTTCTCCCAACTACGAAAATCCTCAGGATGACGGTAATGACAATACTTATATCAATGTCGTTTAGTTAAGCAAACTTAAAGAAATAATCTGTATATTGTAAGGGTATATAGGGGGTAACTCTAATACTAAAACAACAACTTCAGATTATCGAATAGCATTAACAAA
>Ga0008835_101245_pt1 | contig 13920 bp, 12 predicted proteins | sample HotLakConsoUCCRE_FD_62215 | JGI IMG/M metagenome (GOLD analysis project Ga0008835, IMG submission 62215) | Hypersaline microbial mat communities from Hot Lake, Washington, USA - Hot Lake Consortium UCC-RE (Hybrid Assembly) ...
GCTGGCCGCCGAGTCCCGCTGGGGACAGATCCTGGTGCTGAACCAGGGGCTGAACGCGGGCTACATGATGGTGGGGGGGGCGCTGGTGGTGGCGTCGGGACGGGGGCTGGAGCGGGGTGACGAGGTCCGGGGGCACGCGTGGGGGGTGGTGCTCCAGGGGCTGGGGCTCTTCGTCCTGGACGGGGTGGCCTGGCTGGGCCACCGGGAGCGGATGGGGGAATTCGGCGAGCTGCTGGACCAGGCGGAGGTGGCCGTCGCCCCCCTCCCGGGAGGACGGGTCCTCTGGGGGATGCGGATTCCGTTCAGGGGGAGGGGAGGGGACCGGGGGGAGCGCTGAACCCCCCCATCCCTCAGCCCGCCACCACTCCCTCCGGAAGCCAGGCCCCCACCACCCAGTTGGGGACGTCCACCACCTCGTGGATCCGGAGGTCCACCGCCACGCTGCACAGGGCGTAGGCCGCTGCGGCATCGAGGCGGGTCACCGACACCAGGTGATCGATCATGGCCTCGATGGCCTGACGCGCGGCTTCCATCAGGTCCGGGGCGATCCCCGTGGTGACGAAAGCCCCCCGGGTTGCGGAGCTTCCCGGAGCGGGAGCCCTCGTCTCGAAGGCCGGGCGCCGGAGCCGGAGGTCCCGGCGGACCCTGAACCGGAGCGCGATCCGCATCGGGGACTCGATAGCCGTCCCGCAGACCTCCCCGTCCCCCTGGGCGGCGTGGGTGTCCCCCACCGAGAAGAGCGCCCCCTCCACCCCCACCGGAAGGTACAACCGCGTCCCCGCCGTCAGATGCCGGATGTCCAGGTTCCCCCCCCACACGTCCGGGGGGACGATGCTATGGGCGCCAGGGGCGGCCGGGGCCACACCGATGGTGCCGGGGAAGGGGGCCAGGGGGATCTCGATGCCGTCGGCGAAGTTGGCGGACGACCCACCGGGAACCAGCTCCCAGATGTGGAGCCACGGATCGGGAAAGTGGTCCGCCAGGAGGCCGAACCCCGGGATCAGCGCCGTCCACCCCCAGTTGGACATCCCGAAGTCCAGCACCTCCACCTCCAGGACATCCCCGGGCCTGGCCCCCTTCACGAAGAGGGGTCCCGTGACCGGGTTCACCCGGGCGAAGTCCAGGGTGGAGAGGACCGCGGCTGTGGAGCCGGGACCCACCTGCCCCCCGGAGGCATCCACCGTCTCGAACTCCACGGTGGCACCGGGCTCCACCTCCAGCACCGGCTCGATGGAGTGGTCCCAGTGGTTGTGGTGGTGCTGCCCGTGGATCGTGTGGTCGCAGGATCCGATGGACATGTGCGCTCCCGGGGGCAAGGGGTTCCTCTAGAACCTGTAGCTGTAGTTGACCTTCACGGCGCCCCCCCGGGAGAGGGTGGTGAACTCCCGGTCCAGGAGACGCGCCACCTCGTTCTGCCAGTTGTGGCTCCAGACCAGGAAGATGTCGTTCCCCGGTCGCACGATCCAGCGGGCCCGGGCGAAGAGCCCCACCACCCGGGAGACGTCGTCGTACTGGAGGTTGGCGGAAAGGGAGGTGAGAGGATTCAGGTTCCAGTCCCCCGAGACCCGCATCAGATTCGTGTCGAAGGCCCCCTGCTCCAGCCGCACCTCGTTCCGCTCATATTCGCTGGAGAGGGCCACCCCCCGACGAGGGCGGATCGTTCCCCCCACACTCCACTGCGTCCGCTCCCCGGTCCAGAAGTCGGACTTCTCCAGGTTGGCCCTGGCGGAGAGCATCCGCCGCCCCGCCGTGCGCGCCCCCACCGACCACCGGGTGGCGTTGTAGTCCCCCGCCTCGATGACCAGGGCGCTCTCCCCGCTCCCGCTGATGGTGAAGGGCCGGTCCAGTCGCTCGAAGCCCCTCCCGCCCTGGAAGGAGACGTTGTCACCGCTCTCGAAGTTCACCTGCAGGAAGGTGAAGTCCAGGTTCCTGGTCAGGAGCCGGTTGTCCATGTCCGTGAGGTACTCGAACTGGATCTGGTGCTCCGTCTGGCGCACGAGGGGGAGAAAGCCCGGACGGGGTGCGATGGTGAGGGTGGGCTGGTGGCGCTTGAACCCCGTGCGCTGGGCAAAACCCACGGCGGGATTCCACCCGGCCCCGAAGTCCCGGTACGACGAGTGGAGCCGGATCAGGTCGTTGGGGAGGTTCCACCGGTACCCCCGGGCCCTCCGGTCCGCCGAGAAGGCCCCCCCCGCCCCGGTGGGGTCGGTATGATAGACGATGAACCCCTCCACCTGGGCATTGAAGCGTCCCAGCGCCTGCGATGTGTAGAGGTTGAAGTCACCCCCCACCGTGTGCCGGTCCGGAAGGGCCTCGGATCCGGGACCCTCCACCGGGTCGAAGGCGGTGCTCCGCCGGGTGTAGATGGCCCCCACGTGGGACTGCTGGAAGAGGCTCCGCTTCACCCGTCCCACGGTGAAGTCCTCCACCGGCCAGGCCCGCTGGACCCCTCCGAAGTCCAGATCGGTCTCCCCTGTGCGGATCTGGTAGAAGCCCAGTTCGTAGCGCCCCACCTGTCCCCCAAGCCGGGCCCCCACCTGGATGGGCACCTCCTGCCCCTGCACCAGTCCGATGCGCCGGCTGAAGAAGGGGTCCGCCCAGTTGAAGGAGAACACCCCCGACCCCTCCAGGAAGAAGCCCCGCTGCTCCGGGAATCGGAGGGGGAAGCGGGTCAGGTTCACCCGCCGCTGGTCCACCTCCACCTCGGCGAAGTCGGTGTTGATGGTGACGCCGGCCCGGAGCGACGGGGTGAGGGAATACGATGCATCCACACCCACCTTCGCGTCGGTCCCCCAGGAGGGGCCCACCGGAGGCGTCTGGTTTCCCTGGGCCAGGAGGTACGGCTTCACCTCCACCCCCACTCCCTGGCTGATGTCCCGGAGCCCTCGCAGCTCCCCGGCATGGACCGGCCGGAAGAGGCTCTCGTTCCGCCGCCAACCCCGCCAGAGGATCTCCTCGTTCTTCCGGCGGATGGTCCGCTGGAAGTTGATCCCCCAGGACCCCTGTTCCGGGTTGAAATTCAAGGTGGTGAAGGGGATCCGGATCTCCGCCGACCACCCGTCGGGGAGCACCCGGGTCCGGACCTCCCAGATCCCGTCCCACCTCTTGTTGATGCCGAAGCCGCCACCCCCTCCTCCACCGATGAGGCCATCCCCCATGAGCCCGGCGGGATTGATCTCGAAGAAGTAACCGGTGCGGCCGTCCCGAAAGGTGTCCAGGATCCACATGAAGCGGTCGTCGGTCCCCAGCCCGGCGTCCCGCTCCAACTGGTGGGCCAGGATTCCACTGGGGTCCGACTCGTGGAAGAAGGCCCCGATGTAGAGGGCGTCGGCGTCGTGGAGGAGCCGGATCTCGGTGGCCTCGGAGGGTGCAGCCCCCTCCAGCGGCTCCTGCTGCCGGAAGTCGGTGATGGGGACCGCCAGCCCCCAGGCGGCTTCGTCCAGGAAGCCGTCCACATCGATGGAGAACTCCGGGGAGATCCGGACGGCCTCCGCCACCTGCGTAGCCTCCGCTCCCCCATCCTGCGCCGAGATGGGCGCCACCCACGCCAGCGACGCCACCAGGGCGGCAGCCACCCGGCAAACCAGGGGCGAAGCGGATGGGGCCGGGCCTCCGGTGGGGGGGGAGGGGGTGGAGCGGGGCATGTCCTGTCTCGGAATGGAAGGATCGGAGGTTGCGGTCTGCTGTTCGGTGGGCCGGGGCGAAACTACCCACTTCGCTCTCCATCGTCGAGTTGGCCCTCCACCGGGCTCCTCCCCTCCTGCCCCCGCCCCCCCAGACGGTGGTGCCGGGACCGGGGGGAGGTCGGGGGGTGGTGGTGCAGCGGAGCGATCCGGACCTGGTGCGCCCCTCGCTTCGCCCCCCGGGCGGGGGGTGAGGTCCGAGGGGTTGGAACCCGTTCCCGGCTAGCGCCCCACCCCGGAGGGGGTCTGCTTCTCCTCCAGGAGCTGCTCCAGGAAACCGATCTGTTGCCGGAGTTCGTCCACCTGGTGCTCCAACTCGTGGACCCGGTCGTCCGGAGGGAGCGGGGGGCGCGGGGAGGAGAGGGCCTGCCCCCGGGGGACGGAGGGATCCAGCGCCACCGCGGGCAGATCCAGCATGTGATCCATGACCCGGCGAAGCATCCGGGTGGGGCGGAAGCCCTGCTCGATCTCCCGGGAAGGCGCTGCGATGCCCGAGAGGGCCCGGGAAAGCTTGTAGGCCTCATCCTTCCGGATGAACATCCGGATCTTCTCCCCCCCTCCGGTCACCAGAAGCCGCATCCGGAGGGGTCCCACCCGGAGGGCCGTGCGCTCGATCCCCCCCACTGCCATCTCCACCTGACGCCAACCCCGTCCCCTCTGGGAGCGGATGCAGAGGAGGCGCTGGTTCGTCACCACCACCAACCACTCCCGGCGCAACGCAGCCGGGCGCCCCAGCCGTCCCCGGGCGACCCCCAGGATCGTCTCGTCCCGATGGAGGACCGAGGGGAGATCCCGTAACTCCCGCTCCTCCCACCAGCGGGATCCTTCACCGATGGCGGTGAGCTGCTGCTCGATGACGCCGCGATCCTGGGCCATGGACGGATCCTGGAAGGGAATGGTACTGGATGGTCTGTGGATTGTCCTCCGGTCTGTCCTGCTCAAGGCAGAACGACTGGCGTCGCAGGACGAGGGGAGATTCCCCCGGGAGCTGAGATTCTCCCGGCCCGCCCAGGGTTGCCCCGGGGTCGCCGGGTCCCTGTGTCCCCGGGCTTCCAGCGGGTCTCCAGGCGCCGGGGTGTCGGGGGTGGTACGGCCCCCGGATCGCAGGGGCCGGCGTTCCGACGGCCGGCGGAACCGGGAGGTCACCCCCCTTCCGCCACCTCGTACATCCAGCCGGTGGCCTCCCCGTCGAACTGCACCTCCAGTGGGGCCACCTCATCCCTTCCCGGGGCCTCCACGGTCACCAGTCGGGTCCCCAACGCCTCCGTCTCGCTGAAGAAGGTGAAGCGAAGCGTCACCCCCGTCCCGGCCTCGGCGGCATTCCCCACCACCCGCCCCTGGAGGGAGACCCCCCCGGGCGCCTGTCGGAGGATGAGCCCGTCCAGGTGCACCGGGGCCCCCTCGATGCGCTGCACCCCGGCGATGGCCCGCTCCTCGTCCCCCGCCTCCAGGTGGGCCCGGGCGGCGATGAGGGAGGCGTTCTCGTTCAGGGGATCCAACTCCAGCAAACGGGCTCCAGCCTCCGCCAGCGCCGGCCAGTCCTCCGCAGCGAAGAGGGCATTGGTGTAGTTGAACCAGACATCCCGGGCCCGGGGGCGGCGCTGGGTGAGGCGTTCGAAGGCCTCCGCCGCGGCGGGGTAGTCGGCGGCCCGGAAGAGGGCCACGCCGAGGTTGAAGAGCTGCGCCGTCTCCAGCGTCCCGTCCGCCAGGAGGGCGGCATGGAGCACTGCGGCCTCCTCGTCCCGCCCCAGGGCGCTCAGCGCCAGCGCCAGATTCTGCTGGATCCGGAGGTTTCCGGGGTCCGCCTCCAGCTGCTTCTGCAGCAGCGGTTCCGCCTCCGCGAAGCGGTCCGTCACCAGGAGGAGTTCCGCCAGATTCGCCTCCGTCTCCACCCGAACGGAGTCCCGGGCCGCCAGCTCCTCCGGGGGGAGGATCCGGGTCACCGGCACCTCCTCCAGCCCTCCCAGCGCCGACTGGTAGACCTGGATGGCCTCCGGGTACCGGCCTTCATCCTGGAGGAGCATGGCCAGGTTCCGGTGCGCCTCGGGGCGGAGGGAGAAGATGGTGGTGGCCCCCTCCCACGCCCGGATGGCCCCCTCCACGTCTCCGTCGGCCCACAACGCCGCTCCGGCGTTGAAGGCTGCGGCCCAGGCGGCCTCCCGCTCCGGCTCCACGTCCAGCGCGTACGCCGGGTAGATCCGCTCAGCCTCGACGAAGCTCGCGTCCGCCTCCTGGAAGGCTCCCATCCGGGCCCAGGCCACTCCGGCCAGATAGTGGTGGATGGGATTCCCCGGTTCCGCGTCCCGCCCCTCCAGCGCCATGGCCAGCGCCCTCTCCGGGGTCTCGTCGCTCCGGAGATAGAGGGCGGCCGTCTGGGACCACCGGGTTTCGGTGGGGGGGGTGCCCACCGGATACACGATCCCGGTGGGGGAGACCACCGGAGCCGGCGGGCCGCTTGGGGCCGAGGCGCAGGCCGTTGCCAGGAGGAGGAGGGGGATGAGGATGGAGGGGACGGCACCGGACCTCCCTCCCTCTCGATCCCTCCGGAAAGGGGGGGAGGGAGCGACGCCCCGGGCCAAGCCCCTCACCAGGACACGGGGAGGGAGAAGACGACCGCCACCGGCACCCGGACCCCCTGCTCACGGGCGGGTCGGAAGGAGACCACCGAGTTGAAGAACTCCAGCGCCAGCTCGTCCACATCCGCCCGTCCGCTGGAGCGGTTCACCTCCGCCCACTCCACCGAGCCCCGCTCGTCGATCCAGAGGGAGACGCTGACGGTGCCCCGCTCCTCCGCCTCCGGGTCGTCCCCGCCGAAGTTGCGGATCATGAAATCCACCACCTCCGTGGGGTTCTGCACCAGCACCCAACTGGAGGGGGACATGAAGGCCAGCTCGGGGCGGAGCGCAGAGAGACGGTCCAGCTCCAGCGACCCTCCATCCGGGAGGGAGGCCCGATCCAGTGCCGCGGCCCGGGCCTCGATGCGGAGCCGCTCCGCCTCGGCTTCCGCCAGGGGGTCCGCCTCCACAAGGGTGGGAACGGGAGAGGTCCGCCGCCGGAGGTCCTCCAGGATCTCCTCCGAACGCCCCCGGACCTCCTCCTCCGACTCCCCTTCGCTCCCCGCCTCGGTGTCCACCACCTCCACGATGGGCTCGGGCTCCTCCGTCCCCACCTGCGGGGAGACGGGGATCCCCCCTGCCGCGGAGGTGGCCTCCTGCAGGGCGATGGCCTCCATGTAGGCCCCCCGCTCGGAACGGTCCAGCGACGGGCGCAGCCGTTCCCAGCTCGGCGACCAGAGGAAGAGGAGGGCGTGGATGACCACGGCCATCGTGGTTCCCCAGGAGACCCGATCGTTCCAGCCGGCCTTGAAGAGTTGGTTGGCGGTCCGGGGCCGCAGAGGTCCGGGTCCCGGCTCCTGGGAGGGCACCTGCATGAACGTCTCCGGAGCGGCAGGCAGCCGCGTGGACCGGCTCTGCCGCGCTGCGGTACCGGTGCGGGGGCCCTGCCCGGAAGGGGCGGGCCGCACTGTCCAGACTAAGGATGCCCCCCATGGGCCGCAACGATCTTGCCACCGGCCCGGGGGTACCTCAGAGTGGAGACCGGCGTTCCCCCGACCCGGAGTCGAGAGTTGATGAGCCGAGTTGCACCCCTGGTGACGGTGGTGGCCATTACCGGCCTCCTGGTGTGGCTGGTGCTGGGGCGCGGGGAAGAGGCCGGCGGGCCCGGTGGGGGACTGCCTCCGGCGGATGGCCCTGGGGTGACGGAGGAACTGCAGCGTGCTGCTCCCCCTCCCGCCCCCCGGGGCGGCCCGGACCCCGGATTCGTGGGGGAGTCCCGCTACGGCGAGGCCGATGTCCGGGCCCGCCTGGGTCTCTCCCCTCCCGGGACCCGCTTTCCCCTCCCCTCTCCGGTGACAGCGCTCCCGGCCCCGGATCCAGCGGGAGGGTCCAGGATGCCCTGCATGCTCCCGCTGGCCTGGCGGGTGGCCCGGGTGGATCCGGTCTTCGGGTTGGACTCGGCCCAGGCCGTGGCCCTGGTGGCCCAGGCGGCGGAGCTCTGGGAGGGCGCCGTGGGGCGCCCACTCTTCCGGCAGGACGACCGGAATGGCTTCCCCGTCCGCTTCCTCCTCCGGGAGTCGCAGGAGGAGCGGGCCGCCGACCTGGCCGGTGCCGCCTTCCGCCGGGCGGAAGAGGAGTACCGCGGGGCGGCGGACCGGCTCAACGCCCGCCTTGCGGAGCTCCAGCGCCGCCTGGCCGACGAGGAGGTCCGCCGGCTGGAGCACCTGGACCTGGTGGCCGATTTCGAGGGGCGGGTGGAGCTCCACAACCGGGAGGTGGAGGGCTGGTCGGAACGGGGAGGGGCGCCGGAGGAGGTGGCCGCAGAACTCCAGGAGCGGGAGGGGGCACTGGTGGAGGAACGGACCGGACTGACGGGGGAGCGGACGGTGCTGGAGGCGCTCCGGGACACCCTGGCCGCCGCCGAGGCCACCCTCCGGGAGGATGTGGAGGCCCATCGGAGCCGGGGCGAGGAGCTGCAGGACAGCCTCCCTCCCGTGCGGGAGGAGGCCGGCTTCTACCGGGAGCTGATCCGGGCAGGGGAGGATGGAGCCCCGGAGATCCGGCGGGAGATCCGGGTCCACCGCCCTGGAGACCGTCAGGACCTGGTGCGGATCCTGGCCCACGAACTGGGGCATGCCCTGGGGCTTCCCCACCTGGACACTCCCGGAGCCCTCATGGCTGCGGAGTACAACCGGATGGAGGATCGGGGTGCGGCGGTGGTGGGCCCGGCGGATGTGGCGCGACTGGCCCAGCTCTGCCCAGAGGGGTGACGGCCCCTACCGGATGGTATCCCCCCCGGTGCGGTTGTCGGGGACGAACCGGTCCCGGGCGGGCATCACCACCGCCGGAAGGGTGGTCCGGTCCATCACCGCATCCTCGGCGATGATCTCGTTCCGCCACAGGATCCAGGCGATCACGGCATAGGTCTCGTCGGCGCTCAACGAGCCCGGGTAGTGCTGCGGCATGGCCCGGACCATGTAGTCGAAGAGGGTGGTGGCCCAGGGCCAGTAGTTCCCCACGGTGCGGGTGGTGGGGAAGTCCTCCCACGGCTCCCGTCCCACCAGCCGGTCGTTGGGGCCCTCCACCCCGGTCTCTCCGTGGCAGGCCACGCACTGCATCCGGTACACCTGGGCCCCCTGGGCCACCGTGCCACTCCCCGGGGGGAGCCCCTCCCCGTCGGGGCGGACATCCACGTCCCAGGCCGCGATCCGCTCCTGGGAGGCGGGGGTGCCGAAGCCGAAGCGCTCCGGTGGCTCCTGGGAGGCCTTCCGGAAGCCCACGAAGTCCAGCGCCGCGTCCCCCACGGTGCACCCTCCCGCCACGAGCACCAGGGCGGCCAGCGTGGTCATCCGGCCCATGAGGCCGGTCCGCCGGCTCCGCCCGATCCCGGCTCCGACCGCACCCTGGAGCTCCACCCCCTTTCCTGCCACCGGGCCCCTCACAGCAGTTCTCCCAGACCGTAGGTCACCACCCCGTCCCGGGCCACCTTCCAGGCTCGCTGGTGGTTCGCATGGTAGGAGCTCCGGGTCCCCCGGGCCTCCACCAACTGGGCCGCCGTGGGCTGCACGTACCCGGTCTCGTCGGTACATCGGCTGATGAGCAGCGTCTCCCTCCCGTTCCAGTTCCACAGATGCCGGAAGCGCACGGTGCACTTGGAAAGGACCGGGGCCTGCAACTCGGCGAAGGCCCAGCTCCGGCCCCCGTCGGTGCTCACCTCCACGCTGGTGATCCTCCCCCGCCCGCTCCACGCCAGCCCCTGGATCTCCCACCAACCCCGGTCCGGCAGGGCATGGGGGTAGGTGGGGAAGGTGATCACCGACTTGGCGTCCATCACGAAGCTGAACTGCCGGGCGGTTCCGTCCTTCAGCGGATCGGTGTACTTGGAGGTCTCCTCCCGGGACATCACCGGCTGGTCCGTGACCTCGATCCGCCGGATCCATTTCACGCTGGTGTTCCCCTCCCACCCCGGGAAGAAGGCCCGGGCGGGGTACCCCTGCTCCGGCCTCACCGCCTCCCCGTTCTGGCCGTAGGCGATCAAGCCGTCGTCCAGCGCCTTCTCGATGGGGACGCTCCGGTTCATCATCGCCGCATCCCCTCCCTCCAGCATGAGCCAGGAGGCTCCCGGTCGCACCCCCACCTCGTTCAGCAGGGTCGACATGGGGACGCCGGTCCACTCGCTGGTGCTGATGAGGCCATCCATCTGCTGCGGGGTCACCTCGGTCTGCACCGAGTTCCGGTCATACCCACCCCCCCCGCTGTTCCCCGAGCACTCCAGGAACTGGATCCTGGACACGGAGGGGAAGCGCTTCAGATCCCGAAGGGTGAAGACGGTGGGGCGCTCCACCATACCGTGGATCAGGAGCTCGTACCGGTGCGGATCGATGGCAGGGACCCCTGCGTGATGCCGCTCGAAGTGGAGGTCCGAGGGGGTGATGATCCCGTGGAGCTCCGCGATGGGGGTCCGGGAGGAGGACGAGGGCGCCGTGGACCGGAGGATCCTCCGGGGGTTCTCTCCGGGAGCCCGGGTTCCCAGCTCCGAAACCGGGGGACCCAACACCTTCGTGGGGTCGTTCGGAGGGGGGGACTGGGCCAGGAGGTCCACGGCGTCGAACCGGGTCTTCACCAGCCCTGCGGCGATGACTCCCGAGGTGGTGGTGATCCAGGCACGGCGGGAGAGTCCGCCGGACAGGGAGTCGGGGTGGCGCATCGGATCGGTCTCCGGGTGCAGGGGGACGATCCGTCAAGCTGAGGGGCGCCGGGCCGCGGCGCCAGATCACCTCAGCCGGGGCGCAGCGCCGTCACCTGGATGGTGACCCCCTCACCGCAGGCGGAACTCTCCACCACCCTCCCCTCCACCACCACCCGGGACCCGGGCGCCGGGGTTCCCACATTCCCCACCAGGGAGAAGAGGGCGTCGTTGCTCCCCCGGAGCACCACACACGCCCCCGCCTCCGGGGCGATCTCACCGGAGACCCGGATGGAGCCGTCGGCACCGGTGACCACGAAGGGGTCCGAGAAGACCCTGGGCCGCTGGTCCGAGAAGGCCATGTAGAAGAAGTGGTTCTGGTTCAACTCCGCCCACGAAGGGATCTCCACCGACACGGAGAAGCGCCCCTGGCCATCCACCCGGGTCTCGGTGAGGATCTCGTGGGGGGTTCCGATCCCCCCGAACCCCACCAGGATCACGGTGCCGGGGGGGAGGTCTCCCATGGACACCTGCACCGGATCCCCCACTGCGGCGGCCCGGGGGGAGAGGACCATGTCCGGCTCCTGCAGGGGGAGGGAGGGGTCCATGTCGAACGGCATGTGGCTCTCCGGAAGGGTGCACAACGGATCCATGATCTTCGTCCCCCGGGGGCGGCGGATCAAGATGGCACGGGAGCCCGGCTCCGGCACACCTGTCCCGTCTCCCGTCGGTCGGGTAACGTGGAGGCCCACGATACTCCATCCCCCCCCACGGAGGTCCAATGATCCCCCTCCGGCTCCCCGGGAGCCTCCTCCTCCTGGCCGCCCTGACCCTGGGCAGTCTTCCGGGCTGTGGTGGGGGGCGGGACGTGGTGGATGGATTCCACGGCTATCGCTGGGGCACCCGGGTCTCGCAGATTCCGGAGGTGGCGCTGGCGGGGCTCACCCGGGAGGAGGACGGGCTCCTGGTCTATTCCGCGCCGGTTCGCTTCCTGGGGAGGGAGGTCCTGGGGATCTTCTACTTCGACTCCGACGGGGGAGGGCTGCTGGAGGGGCGGTACGTGCTCCCCCTCTCGCTCCAGGAGTGCGACGGGGAGTGGGACCGGGTGGCGGAGTCCCTCCGGAGCGCCTTTCCCACGCTCCGCTGGACGGAGGAGGTCCCCACCCGGGGGGAGGGCGACAGGGGGGTGTACGAGTCGGATTGCGAGTTCTTCGTGTACAACAGCCACAGGCTCGAGTGGGAGGCGCTCCTGGAGAATCCGGAGCCCCCGGGGGATGCCATCCTGCTGGAGCTGGAGCCGGTGGGACGATCGGTGCGACTGGCGGTGACGTACCGGGGCGGTGCGGCCGTGGGCCGGGGCGACCAGGGCGCTCCGGGGGGCGGGGGAGCAGGTCCGGACTGAAGCCGGGAGGCCCGGGATCCGTAGTCATCGTGGAGCGGGCGCCGGCGGGACGTGCGACGGAAGGGCGGAGGCGCACCATGCGGCTGGCCAGCTTGCTCGGGCCAGGTCACCTGCTCGGTCTCGACAGGGGGGCAAGGCGGTTGGCTGACATCCACATGCAGGAGCGAACCAACATGACCCAGGGAACAGTGACACGAGGGGCGGGGGGAACGCCCGGAGGGCTGGGCAGCTTCTTCGGTGGTGCGGCCATGGTGGTGGGTGGCGGCTACCTGCTCCTGAACAACGTCACCGTCACCAGCGGGATGTGGCGCTTCTGGGGGTACAACGCCTTCGGGCTCTCCATGCTCCCCCTCCTGGTGGGAATCGGGTTCCTGTTCTACGACGGCCGTTCCGCACCGGGGTGGATCCTCACGGGCACCGGGGCCTTCATCATCGTCCTGGGGATCGTGGCCAATCTGGGGATCTACTTCCGGCCCACGTCGCTGTTCGACACCCTGCTGATCCTGGGACTCCTGGCGGGAGGGATCGGGCTGGTGCTCCGCTCCCTCCGCCCATCCGGTCCTGCCGCATGACCGGGGGGAGAGGGAACCGCCGCTCCGGGCCCGGCGGTCTCCGGGCAGGGGGATTCCCACTGTCCGGACTCCTGCCCCTCTTCCTGGCTCTGATGGGGGTCGTGGTGGGGGCCGCGGGTGCGGACGCCCAGGTGACTCCCGGGGCCCGGATGGCCCCCGCCGATTCGGCTGCGGTGCTGCTGCAGGCCGCCGGCACCTTCCAGGCGGAAGGGCGGAGCGAGGTGGCCCGGGCCCTGTACGACTTCATCCTCCGGAATTTCCCGGGGACCCCTGCTGCAGAGGAGGCATCCGGCCGTCTGGCGGAGATCCAGCGTACTGCGGAGGACTCCGACGGGAGCGGTCGGGTGGAGCTTCAGGTCTGGAGCACCGTCTACGGGCTCTGGCTGGGGGTGGCGGTGCCGGCGGCACTGGGTGCGGACGGTTCGGAGGCCTACGGGGCTGGGCTCCTGGTGGGTGGTCCGGCGGGGTTCCTTGCCGGGCGGGCCCTGACCCGGAACCGGGACATCACCGACGGTCAGGCCCGGGCCTACACCCTGGGGGGGAGTTGGGGAACCTGGCAGGGGATGGGGTGGGCCAACGTGGCGGACGCCTCCACCGAGGGGACTTTCGCGGCCATGGTGCTGGGGGGGTTGGGGGGAATCGGCATCGGGGCCGCCCTGGCCGCTCGTCCGATCTCGTCGGCGGCCACCACGGCCGCCAGCTTCGGATCGCTCTGGGGCACCTGGTTCGGGGTGGCGGGGGGCGTCCTCCTGGATCTGGAGGGAGACGAGCTCCTCACGGCGGCGCTCCTGGGCGGGAATGCCGGGCTGGCGGGGTCGGCCCTCACCTTCCCCTCCTGGAGGATGAGCCGGAACCGCCAGCGCCTCATCAGCATCGCCGGGGTCCTGGGGGGGCTGGGGGGAGCGGGGATCGACCTCATCGTCCAGCCCGACAACAGGAAGGTGGCCATCGCCATTCCCCTGGTGGGGAGCGTGGCGGGGCTGGCGCTGGGCGCCGTTCTCACCGGGGATCGGGATGGGGGTGCGGAGGGCTTCGACGCGGCCGGGGCAGGGGAGGGGCCCGACGGCTCCCTCCTCTACCTGAACGGGGGAACGCTGGGCTTCGGCTCCCCGATCCCCACCCCCACACTGCTGCCGGCCCGGGGTCCGTCGGGGAGGGAGTGGCGCCCCGGACTGGCCCTGACGCTGTTCAGGGGGCGGTTCTAGAGCGAGGCCGAGGCCGTGTTGCGGCGACCAAGGCTTTCTCGGATCGCCGGTGCTGAGGACCAGTTTTTCCGGATCCCCGCCGCCCCCCCCAGGAGGTCACTGATCATCCCGGGCGGGCCGCGCCCCCTGCGGGCACGAAGAACATCGTTGCGGGTGGGAGAAGCGAGGAGTATTCTCGTGAATCGAACGGGCCGACGCTGCGCGACCTGGCCGGGTCGTCACCGTCCACCCCGCTCCGGAGGATACCCGCCATGTCCTTCCTTCCTTCCTTCCTTCCTTCCTTCCTCGAGCACTCCGCTCCCCCGGGGAGCCGGTGG
>Ga0008835_101255_pt1 | contig 13799 bp, 12 predicted proteins | sample HotLakConsoUCCRE_FD_62215 | JGI IMG/M metagenome (GOLD analysis project Ga0008835, IMG submission 62215) | Hypersaline microbial mat communities from Hot Lake, Washington, USA - Hot Lake Consortium UCC-RE (Hybrid Assembly) ...
CGATCCTTCTCCGATAAATCTTTCCCCCGAAGGGCGTATACGGTATTAAACCCAGTTTCCCGGGACTATTCCGTAGAGAAGGGCACGTTCCCACGCGTTACTCACCCGTCCGCCGCTAGACCCGAAGGTCTCGCTCGACTTGCATGTGTTAGGCCTGCCGCCAGCGTTCGTTCTGAGCCAGGATCAAACTCTCAAGTTGAAACGCATTGCTGCGTATCCTTGACGTTCGAACCCCTGCACATCGTTCCATAATGCCCCGGCTAGGAAGCATCATGGAACAGTCTCTGTTTGTTGTGCTTCGGGTTTCATCAGAAACCGAAAGCCGTCCAAACAGTGAAGCTGTTCACCTCATCATCGGGCCGAAACCCTAGAGGCGCGATATACAGGAGCTGATCCATCGATTGGACCAAACCGCCCGCATATCTCTTCAGTTACTATCAATTTCAAAGAGCGAGAGACAAAAATCAACCGGTGGCGCTCTTTCCTTTGAGCGCAACCTGCCTCATCTGTCTCAGTTTTTTCTTTGCCTCGCGTCCCCGTGCCGGTTGGCGTTGGGTCCGTCTGGCTTCCCGTTGGCACCTCAGCGCCGCCGGTGAGGGGGTATTTACGGTTGGGGCACGGTAGCCGCAAGAGGTTTTTTGCAGGAAGATGACATTTTTTGCGGATGACCCTGTTTTTCTCATATTTTCAAGGCTTTGAGCTGGCAGAAAAACTGTCGGAACCTGCTTGCGGCGTGTTGTGGCCGCAGCGCCCGGCGACTCGCCGGGGGGCATTTTCGCCTGTTTTGTGGTTATCCACAGAGCTATCCCCAGATCTGGTGCCAAATCACCCGATCAGGCCGGACTCAGCGGGCGACTCGCCCCGTCCGGCGGCGCAGGCGCAGCGCCAGGAGCCCCAGAATCGCCGCCAGATAGATCAGCGGCTCGATCTGGAACCCCTTCACCAACCAGACGTAGTGCACCGCCCCCAGCACCGCGGCCGGGTAGACCAGCTTGTGCAGCTGGCGCCAGCGCAGCGCCCCCAGCTTGCGGACCGCCCAGTTGTTCGACGTCAGGCCCAGCGGCAGCAGCAGCAGCAGCCCCGCCATCCCGATCGTCACATAGGGGCGCTTCACGATATCGGCCCAGATGGCGGACAGGCTCTGCACGTCGAGCACCGCCCAGACCAGGAAATGCGCCAGCAGGAACCCGAACGCGAGCACCCCGATCGCGCGCCGGAACGGTTGCAGGTTCAAGCCCAGCCATTGCCGCAGCGGCGTCACCGCCAGCCCCGCCACGATCAGTTGCAAGGTGATCTTGCCGTAGCGGTGCTCCAGCGCCTCGATCGGCTCGACCCCAAGGCCGCCCGTTGCCCCCAGCCAGAACAGCCAGCCGCCCCAGGCCGCCCCTACGATATAGAGCAGCCAGGGCGGCACCCGGCGCAGCCCGGCGTTCACGGTCTGCATCAGCGGCGGTCTTCGCGTGCTGTCGGGGGTACTGGTCATCGGGTCAGAAGAACTCGGACAGGTCCATGCCGTCATAGAGCGACGCAACCTCGTCCTCGTAGCCGTTGAACATCAGCGTCGGCTGGCGCGAGGCGAACAGCCCGCCACCGATCACCCGTTCGTTCGCCTGGCTCCAGCGCGGATGGTTCACCTCGGGGTTCACGTTGCTGTAGAACCCGTATTCCCGCGGCTGCGACATGTTCCAGCTTGTCGGGGGCTGTTCGTCGGTCAACGTGATCCGCACGATCGACTTGATCGACTTGAACCCGTATTTCCACGGCACCACCAGCCGGATCGGCGCGCCGTTCTGGTTCGGCATCGGCTCGCCATAGAGGCCCGTCGCCATCAGCGTCAGCGGATGCATCGCCTCGTCCAGCCGCAACCCTTCGCGGTAGGGCCAGTCGAGCACCGGCACGCGCACGCCCGGCATCTCGTCGGGGCGCAGCGCGGTTTCGAACGCCACATAGCGCGCGCCCTCCTGCACCCCCACCCGCTCCAGCAGGTCGGCCAGTTCGAACCCGTTCCACGGGATCACCATCGACCAGGCCTCGACACAGCGGAACCGGTAGATGCGCTCCTCGATGGTCATGCCCTCGACGACATCCTCGAAGGACCAGGTGCCGGGGTTGTCGACCATCCCGTCGATGACGATCTCCCACGGCTGCGTCGTCAGCGTATGGGCGTTGCGCGCCGGGTCGCTCTTGCCGGTGCCGAACTCGTAGTAGTTGTTGTAGGTCGTGATCTCCTCGAAGGTGTTGGGCTCCAGCGCATCCTGCGCGCGTGCGCCGCCGGCGATCAGGCCGGCACCCAGCAACCCGCCCGCGCCTGCCATGATCTGGCGGCGGTTGAGGAAGGCCGCTTTCGGCGTGACATCGTCGTGGCTGAGATCAGAGGTATAGCGTCGGGCCATCGGGCATCTCCTGGTTCGGCGTTTGCGCAACCTGACCCCGAAATGGGTGAAAACCCAAGCGATGACAGGCCGACTCACGAAACTGTTTGGCGCGCGTGTTCCGTCATCGCAGCCGGCGCCGCCGATCCGTCGCGGTCAGACCGGATCTGGCCAGAGCGGACGGTGAAACAAAACGCGGCCGCGCGGTCACGCTCTCTCACATGATTTCACGCGCAATTGATTGGAAACCCGCACCGCCGCCCGCTTAGCGGCGCGGCCCTTTCCGTCAAGTCCGCGGGCGGAAATCCGCCTCGGTTGAAAGGGTGCCGCATGCGGCCATCTGCCGGTCAGACGGGGGCGACAAGACCCTCGCACCAACCCAAGTAGGAGAGATGAAATGCGCACGACCCTTATGGCACTTGCCGCAACCACAGCCCTGGCCGCCCCGGCCATGGCGCAGGACATGAACATCGTCGAGACCGCCGTCGAAGCGGGCAGCTTCACCACGCTTGTTGCAGCCGTCGAAGCCGCGGGCCTTGCGGAAACGCTGTCGGGCGAAGGTCCGTTCACCGTCTTCGCACCCACCGACGAAGCCTTCGCCGCGCTGCCCGAGGGCACCGTCGAAAGCCTGCTGCTCCCCGAGAACCAGGAACAGCTGATTTCCGTGCTGACCTACCACGTCGTGCCCGGCGCGGTGATGTCGACCGACCTGACCGACGGCATGATGGCCCCCACCGTCCAGGGCTCCGAGCTGACGATCGACCTCAGCGACGGCGTGATGGTGAACGATGCCACCGTGACCACGGCGGACATCGAGGCCTCCAACGGCGTCATCCACGTCGTCGACACGGTGATCCTGCCGCCGATGTAAGGCCGGCCAACGGCAGGCCCGGATACGCTCCGGGCCTGCGTGCCGTTGCAATGCATCGCGCCCACCGCATCCCCGCAGTGGGCGTTTCCATGCCCGGCCGTCCGCGCGCACGAACCCCCGTCGCCGCAACACCCGCCCGCGCCACGCTATCCCTCGGCCACTGTTTCCCCATGACCCGAGGCAGCGATGACCGACATTCTGCCAGCCCTGCTCGATATCCCCACCGATCGGATCGACGCCCTCGCCCTGCCGCGCGACCGGCACGCCGATGACGCCGAAGCCTTCGGCGAACTCATGTCCTCGATCCTCATCGAAGGGCTGCGCCAGCCGGTCGAACTGTTCCTCATCGAATCTCCCGGCCCCGGCGCGCCCGACTACGGCCTGATCTCGGGCTTCCGCCGTCTCGCAGCGGTGCGCGCGCTCGGTCAGCCGACGATCCCGGCCTTCATCCGCCACCCCGCAAGCATCCCCGCCGCCATCGCCGCCATGGTCTCCGAAAACGAGGCGCGCAGCCAGGTCAGCCCGTGGGAAAAGGCCCGGCTCATCGTCACCTGCCTCGAGCGTGACCTGTTCCCCAACGCCGACGCCGCGCTCGACGGGCTGTTCCCGATGCTCTCGCGGCAGAAACGCTCGCGCATGCGGGGCCATGTCCTCGTGGTCGAAACCTTCGGCGATGCGTTCACCGACCCCCGGCACCTCACCGTCGCCCGCCTCGACCGACTGGCCGCCGCCCTGCGCTCGGGGTGGGAGGATCTGCTGCTCGCCGCCCTGCCCGCCGCCCGCAACGCCAGCCCCGACAGCCAGTGGTCCGCCCTCGCCCCCCTGCTCGACGAGGCGCTCGCCCCCGAAACCACCGCCCCGCCCGGCGCCCAGGGCGCCCCGCGCCGCATGCTGAAGCTGCCGCAAGGTCTGGTGATCCGCCGCGAAAAGACCCGCACCGGCTGGATCTTGCGCTTCTCCGGCCCCGAGGCAAGATCGCCGGGCCTGATCGACGACGTGTTCGAACTGGTCGAAGGCATGCTGGGCCGGCCGTAGCTTGCACCACATGGGAACTCGCGTCTGGAGCGGATGCCCCGACCTCGATTTCCGACAGACGGACAGGGATCGCCATAATTCGGCCCGGTTGGCGGCCTTCTGTTTCACGACAGAAGTTTGGTTTGTCGGTATCGGAGGGGCACAATCCATGATCACGGATTTTGAACAGGACGTCAGAGCTGGTTTCATCGCTGCGAAGCTTGGCGATCGCATCAACGAGTTTGCCGAAGTTGATGTCCACTTCGTCCTGCCGCTTCAGGTCTTTACCCGATACAAGACGCTGATCGACGAGGTCACGGGCGGCGAGTTCAACGTCGCTGCTGGCTACAATCTGGTGCTCCTGTACACCGACCCACAAGACTCGCAGCGTGCCGGTACCGTCTTGTTCGGACGGGACCTCGATGGTCTGAACGCTGCGTGGTCCGGCGTGTTGAACGACATCGCCGCCGAACCGGACAAGGCTGAGCGTCATCAGAAATTCATGGCCGCACACTCGTATTTCCGCAGTGCCCTCTGGGTCAAGCCAAGCCCATCAGACCCCTGCGCGAGCAAAAACCTGCTGCCCAGGCGTGCAGGCCCGGAAAAGAAATCCTTCTGGGGTCGGTTCTTGAACTGACCCATCTGGAGCAGGTCGGCCTGACGAAGTGCAACCGCGGCCTCAACGCCGCCACCGGACAGATGCGCCCGGTAATGGACATGCGCAGGCCGCAAGGGAGCAGATCCTGCCACTTCGTTAAAGCGCCCCTGCAACCCCTTGATTTCATGCAATGGCGGGCGTGTCCCACGCGTGGGACATGAAAAAGGCGGGGGCTTCCCCCCGCCTTCATCCGGTCCCTGACCCCCGGATCAATGCACCACGGCATCTTCCGGCTTGGGCCGGTTCGAGGGCGCCACGCGGTCGCCCACGATCAGCCCGTCCGCCCCGGCGCTCACATGGATCACGGCACCGTCGCTCACGTCGCCCGCCAGGATCATCTCGGCCAGCTGGTCCTGCAACGCGCGCTGGATCACGCGCTTGAGCGGCCGTGCCCCGAACACCGGGTCATAGCCTTCATCGGCCAGCCACTGCCGCGCGCCCTCGTCCAGCTCCAGCGCGATCTTGCGCTGCGCCAGCCGCTGTTCCAGCCGCTTGAGCTGGATCGTCACGATCCCGGTCATGTCCCCCCGCGTCAGCCGGTCGAACACGATCATGTCGTCCAGCCGGTTCAGGAACTCGGGCCGGAAATGCGCCCTGACCGCGTCCATCACGTCGTGCTTGGCCTGCGCCGCGTCCGACCCGTCAGGCAGCGTGCTCAGCGCCTGCGAGCCCAGGTTCGAGGTCAGCACGATCAGCGTCTGCTTGAAGTCCACGCGCCGCCCCTGCCCGTCGGTCAGGATGCCGTCGTCCAGCACCTGCAGCAGCACGTTGAACACCTCCGGGTGCGCCTTCTCGACCTCGTCGAACAGGATCACCTGGTAGGGCCGGCGCCGCACCGCTTCCGTCAGCACGCCGCCCTCGTCATAGCCGACATAGCCCGGCGGTGCACCGATCAGCCGCGAGACGGCGTGTTTCTCCATGAACTCGCTCATGTCGATCCGCACCATCGCCTGGTCGTCGTCGAACAGGTATTCGGCCAGCGCCTTGGTCAGCTCGGTCTTGCCGACGCCCGTGGGCCCGAGGAACAGGAACGAGCCCAGCGGCCGGTTCTCGTCCTGCAACCCGGCCCGCGCGCGCCGCACGGCCCGGCTGACGGCCTGAACCGCCTGCATCTGGCCGATGACGCGCTTGCCCAGCTCCTCCTCCATCTTGAGGAGCTTGTCGCGCTCGCCTTCCAGCATCTTCGACATCGGGATGCCGGTCCAACGCTCGACCACGCCCGCGATCTGCTCGGGGCGCACGGCCTCCTCGACCATCACGTCGTCGTCCTGCGCCTCGGCCGCCGCCAGCTCCTTCTCCAGCTGCGGGATCACGCCGTAGGACAGTTCGCCCGCACGGGCGAGGTCGCCGGCCCGCTTGGCCTGATCCAGCTCTGCGCGGGCGTGATCCAGCCGCTCCTTCAGCGTCCGCGCGGAATCGAGCCTGTCGCGCTCGGCCTGCCACTTGGCGGTCATCCCGGCCGATTGCTGCTGCAGATCGCCCAGTTCCCGCTCCAGCTTTTCCAGCCGGTCCTTGGAGGCCTGGTCGTCTTCCTTCTTCAGCGCCTCCGCCTCGATCTGCATCTGCAGGATCTGCCGGTCGAGCTGATCCAGCTCCTCGGGCTTGCTGTCGACCTCCATCCGCAACCGGCTCGCCGCCTCGTCCATCAGGTCGATGGCCTTGTCGGGCAGGAAGCGGTCGGTGATGTAGCGGTGCGACAGCGTGGCGGCGGCGACCAGGGCCGCGTCCGAGATCCGCACGCCGTGGTGCAGCTCGTATTTCTCCTTGATGCCGCGCAGGATGGAGATCGTATCCTCGACCGTCGGTTCCTCCACCAGCAGCGGCTGGAACCGCCGGGCAAGCGCCGCGTCCTTTTCCACATACTTGCGGTACTCATCCAGCGTGGTCGCGCCGATGCAGTGCAATTCGCCCCGCGCCAAGGCAGGCTTGATCAGGTTCGCCGCGTCCATCGCACCGTCGGATTTGCCCGCGCCGACCAGCGTGTGCATCTCGTCGATGAAGAGGATGATCTCGCCCGCCGCCGCCGTGATCTCGCCCAGGACGGCCTTGAGCCGCTCCTCGAACTCGCCGCGATACTTCGCGCCCGCGATCAGCGCGCCCATGTCGAGCGCCATCAGCGTCTTGTTGCGCAGCGATTCCGGCACGTCGCCATCCACGATGCGCAGCGCGAGGCCCTCGGCGATTGCGGTCTTGCCGACGCCGGGCTCCCCGATCAGGACCGGGTTGTTCTTGGTCCGGCGCGACAACACCTGCATCGCGCGGCGGATTTCCTCGTCGCGGCCGATGATCGGGTCGATCTTGCCCTCGCGCGCGGCCTCGGTCAGGTCGCGGGCGTATTTCTTCAGCGCCTCGTAGCTGTCTTCGGCCCCGGCACTGTCCGCCGTGCGACCCTTGCGCAGATCGTTGATCGCGGCGTTCAGCGATTGCGCGTTCACCGCGCCCGCCTCCAGCGCCTGACGCGCCGGGCCGCTGACCATCGCCAGCGCGGTCAGCACACGCTCCACCGCGACGAAACTGTCGCCGGCCTTCTTGGAAAGCTTCTCGGCCTCGTCCAGCACCTTGGCGGTCTGCTTGTCGAGATAGACCTGCGCGCCGTCGCCCGTCACCTTGGGCAGCTTGGCCAGCGACAGCTCCACCGCCTCGCGCACGCGCTCGGGCGCACCGCCCGCCCGCGTGATCAGCGTGGCCGCCAGCCCCTGCTCGTCATCCATGAGGGCCTTCAGGATATGCTCGGGCACCAGTTTCTGGTGATCCTCGCGCTGTGCGATCGTCTGCGCGGCCTGAAGGAACCCGCGGGCGCGATCGGTGAACTTCTCCAAGTTCATGGCATCTCTCCTTGCTCAAGCGCCCTGTCTGCCGCCACCCGCATCCGCGGCATGGTGGCCTTGGGCCTCGGCACAGAAATGGCGATGCGCGCGCGGCGGTTCAAGGTAGCGCCCATGCAAAGGGCGCCCCCCGGCGGGGCGCCCTGTCCTGTCGCGCGCATGGCGGCTTCAGGTGCCTTGTTCGGTCTCGCTGTCTTGCGTGGCCTCTTCATCCTCCTGGCCCGAGTCACCGTCCTCGCTGCTCGTGCGCAGGTCCTCCAGCTCCCGCAATAGCCGCTCAAGCTCGGCCTGGGCGGATTCCGCAGCGGCCGACGCGATCCGGGCGGCCTCGGCGTTGTCGGCGGCATCGCGGCTCGCCTCGGTGATCTCGCGCAGCAACTCGACCTCTTCCTCGGTGGGCAGGTTGCCGACGTCCAGATCGCCGGATGCAAGGGCCTCGGACATCTGGCCATCTTCCGGCGTACCCTCGCCGGTCCCTTCGCTGTCGGCCTCGGCCTGCCGGGTCTCCTCGCCGTCCGTCGCCGCGTCCTCGGCGCCTGCAGTGCCGCGCGCGGAGCTTGCGTCCTGCTCCTCGTCGCCGGCGCCGCCGGCGGTCACGACGGTGCCGCCGGTTTCGCCGTCACCTTCCGTGGCAGACTCGGCGCTTTCGGTCTCGGTCCCTTCGGACTCGCCGCCTTCGGTCTCGGTCTCTTCCGTCCCGGCGCCTTCGGTCGTCTCGCTGCCGGCAGGTTCGGTGCCGCCTTCGCCGGTCACGCCCGTCTGCGCCTGCCCGGAGGCAGCGGCGGTTTCTTCGGTTCCTTCTTCCTCCGTGCCGCTTTCAGCCGTGGCGGGCTGATTGCCTTGCACGGTGCGCGCCTGGGTCGATGCCGTCCCGGTCTCCTCTTGCCCGGAGGTGCCGGTCTCGTCACCCGAGGCTTCCGTCTCGCCTGCGCCCGGTGTCGCGTCGTCACCGGCCTGACCTTCGGCAGAGGCGAGTTCGGTGGTTTCGCCGCCTTCGCCTTCAGCCGCGCCCGCCGTCTGCCCGGCCGCAGATCCGGTCGTCTCGGCTTCGGCCTCCTCGCTCTGCGCTGCGGTCTCACCCCTGGCGGGATCGCCGCCCTCGGCGGTGCCCGCACCGGTGCCCGTCGTTCCGGCGGCAGCGGTCTGGGTTTCTTCGGCGCCTTCGCCCTCGGGCGTTGCGCTGGCCTCCTCCGCACCGTCGCCCTCGCCCGGGTCGTCTTCGGTGTCACCCGCCGATACGCCGGCGCCGGTCGTCGTGGCGGCATCGGCCTGCGACGTGTCCTCGGTTGGCTCGGGGTCCGAAGTGACGATGACCCTGTCGTCCTCCTCGCTTTCGTCGAGCCCCGCGCTTTCCGCTTCGATGGCCGCGCTTTCGTCGCGCTCCAGCTCCGTCTCTTCCGTCTCGGCGACATCCACGGTCTCGTCGGCATCGAAAATGCTTAATCCAATGATGATGACGAGCACCACGACGATGGCGACGATGCCACCGATGACGGGCGTCGGTATGTCCAGACCATGCTTCTTGTCAGCCATAGCGGGCTTCCTCCTGATGAAGGTGTCAATTGCTCTGGAACGCCGACAGCCGCCGTTCGGTTTCCCCCGCGGCAGCGTTTTTCGGCCGTCACAAGCCTTGCAGCCTTGGCTGCAGCGGCAAAAACCGCCCATAAGTCGCTGAAACGCCGCGCGGAATGGTTGCAGGCGTCAAAGGTCGGAAATCCGACGCCATTCCTCGCAAATTCTGCCTCCGGTTGCGCTCAGCCCTTGGGCACCACCAGCTTCGCGGGACGCGCGGCCTCGGCTTCGCGGAACAGCGAGAAGGTCTGCGAAACGTAGTTGACCGCGCCCGAGATGTGATCGAGGTAGCCGCGCACCTCGGGGGTCATCTCGGCCTCCACCAGCTGAAAGGACCGGTTCGGCTGCTCGGCCTCGAACTGGACGTAGAACAGCGGCTCGCCCCGGCGCAGAACAATGTCGCGCTCGGGCTCGTGCCATTCGAAGGCCCACATCAGCGGCCGCGGCCACAGGCTGATGGGGAACCGCCCGCCGAAGATCGTGCCCGGCAGCGGATCGCGCCGATAGTGCAGGAACGGCGCCAGCTGGGTCACATAGACCGGCTCGTCGGCGAGGAACACATAGGGCAGCGACAGCTGGATCGTCGGCCGGTCGGGATAGCGCCACTCCACCTCCCGCACCAGCGTCAGCACCTCGGAGATCTTGGTGCCCCGCACCGGAGAGCCGACGCCGGCCCGGTTCACCAGCACCGGCTTGCCCTCCTTGTCGCGGGACAGGCCAATATGCAGGTCGAACGGGCAGCGGATCTGGAAGTAGCGGCTTTCCATCTGGATCACCGCCGGGCACCGCGAGGCGGATTTCGCATGCTTGCGGTCGACCTCGCGGCTGACCAGCCGTTCGGGCGCGCCGTACAGAACGCCGCCCTTGGCGATGTCGCGCAGCCATCCCACGGTGACCGGCCCCGATCCGGGCCCCTCCTCGGGCCGGTCGTAGTCGATGGAAATCTGCATGCGCGCACCCTCTGGATCGGCTGTCGCACATGTTGAGCATCCGCCGTCGCGGTTGACAAGGTTGACAAGCCGCCGCGCCGGAGGTCAGGGAACGAAGACCCCCCAGCCACAGGAACCGCCCATGTCCGCCATTGCGCCCGCGCCCATTGATGACCGCCTGATCGTCGCCCTCGACGTGCCGAACGCGCTCGAAGGTCTGCGGATGGCCGAACGGATCGGCGACGCCGTCTCGTTCTACAAGATCGGGCTGGGCATGCTGACCGGCGGCGGTCTGGCGCTGGCCAACGAGCTGAAGCACGAGCACGGCAAGCGCATCTTCCTCGACATGAAATTCTTCGACATCGGCGCCACGGTCGAGGCCGCGGTGCGCGGCATCGCGGGGTTCGATCTGGATTTCCTGACCGTGCACGGCGACCCGCAGGTGGTCGGCGCCGCCAAGCAGGGCGCCGCCGGCACCGGGCTCAAGATCCTTGCCGTCACCATCCTCACCTCCAGCGACCGCGCCGATCTGGATGCCAACCTGATCGTGCCGGGCGACATGGCCGAGATCGTGACGACCCGCGCCGCCCGCGCCTTTGCCGCCGGGGCCGACGGCGTCATCGCCTCGCCGCACGAGGCGGCGCTGATCCGCGCCCTGCCCGAGGCGGCGGGGCGGCTGATCGTGACGCCGGGGGTGCGCCCGACGGGCAGCGACGCCGGCGATCAGAAACGGATCGCGACACCGGCAAGGGCCATCGCGGACGGCGCCGATCACATCGTCGTCGGCCGCCCGGTCTGGCAGGCCAGCGATCCGCGCGCGGCGGCCCGCGCCATCGTGGCAGACCTGGCCTGAGGCGAAGCGACAGGCCTACCCGCGTCTCGGCAGGACGAGCGCATCGAGCCGGTCACAACAAAAGGCGAAACTGCCCGGTTTCCAGAACCGCGCCTCGATACTGCCGGGCTGGGTGGCGCCATAGCCCGCCAGCGGGCTTTCGAGATTGATCTCGTCGCGCGCCTCGTGCGGGGCCGCGAAATCGATCCAAAGTCCGGCCAGCGCCACCGCCCCCTCCAGCGTCAGGCTCACGATCACCTGATCCGCCTCCGCGGCCTGACCCCGGTGGCGCGCCGCCTGATCGCGCCAGCCATGGCGGATCATCGGGCGTTCCTCGGGGCAGGCGATCCGCGGCGGGTCGCCCATCGGCGGATCGGCATAGGCATGGCGCGACACCGGGCGGGCCTCGTGTGTCACCTGCGCGACCGCGACCGGCGCTTTCCATTCGACATGCCGGGTTTTCGGCCCCGGACGATCGAGGGTCACGAAAACCTCGCCGACCCGGCTTTCCGGGTGCGTCAGCGTCAGCCCCGCCCAGTCGCGCCCCGACAGCACCAGATGCAGCAGCCAGAGCCCCAGACGCCGCCACCCCTCCGGCTCGGCATACCAATCCGTGCTCTGTACCTGGTCGAGGATCTCGAAGGGCAGGTCCGGCTCCTCGCCCGCCCACCCCATGACCCGCTTGAGCCCACTGTCGATGACAAGGCCGCCGAACTCCTGCCGCGCCGACAGGTCTCCCGGAAAGCCGTCGCGCCCAAAGCGGATCTCGCCCTCGGTGCCCAGCTTGGAAACGGCCCCGCTCAGCGCGGCATAGTCCGCCAGGTCAGTCGTCATTGATATCGTGATCGAAGCGCCTGACCTGCCCGCGGTAGACCCCGACCCACCGCCGCAGCGCCAGCCACGACAGCAGCGACAGCACCGCGAAGACCAGCAGCAGCAGCGGCAGGGACGCCGACAGCCAGACCGCCAGCGGCCCGCCCACCAGCAGCACCAGCGCCACGATGCCCGCCCCGATGGCAAAGCCCAGCAGCACGAAGGATGGCAGCAGCACCTCGCCCACCGCCAGCACCACGGCGGCAGCGCCCCAGGCCCACCACGCGGCCCAGGTCACGGGCGGCCCTTCAGCATCTGGAACGCCTTGCCGAAGGCGTCGGCCGCATCCGCGGGCACGATCACCGTCTGCGTGCCCTGCCCCGCCGCCATCTTGCCCAGCGCCTTCACCTGCTCCAGCGCGATGTTGTACTGCACCGCCTCAAGCCCGCCGCGCGCGATCGCCTCGGCCACGACGCCGGTCGCGTAGGCCTCGGCATCGGCGGCGACGCGGCGCGCCTCGGCCTGCTGGCGGGCGGCGTACAATTCCCCGTCCGATTGCAGCTCCACGGCCCGCTTCTGCCCCTCGGCCCGCGTCACCGCGGCGCGGCGCTCGCGTTCCGCGTTCAACTGCTGCAACATCGCCTCGCGCGTCTGCTGGTCGAGGTTCACATCCAGGATCTCGGCCCGCGTCACCTCGATCCCCCAATCGTCGACGGCATCCTCGACGCTGTGCTTGATCGTCGCGATCAGGGTGGAGCGGTTCGATTGCACCTCGTCCAGTTCCATCTTGCCGATCTCGGCCCGAACGATGCCCGCCACCGTGGTGGCGATGGCGGCATCGACGTCGCGGATGCGGTAGACGGTCTTTTCCGGCTCGAGGATGCGGTAGAACACGCTCGTCTCCACCTGCACCAGCACGTTGTCGGTGGTGATCGCGTCCTGGCTCGCCGTCGGCAGCTGCCGCTCCAGGATCGAGACCCGGTGCGCCACCTTGTCGAGGAACGGCACGATGAAGTTGATCCCCGGCCCCAGCACCGATTTCAGCCGGCCGAAGCGTTCCACCACATGCTGCTCGGATTGCGGCACGATCCGGATGCCCAGGAAGATGCACAGGATGAGGAAGGCGGCAAGGAGCAGGAGAACGAGGTTCCCGCCTATCAACTCGGCAATCTGGTCTTCCATCGTGATCCTCGTCTGTTGATCTTCCGGTTTCATGGCCGGAAGTTATGCGGAGTCGCCCTTTGCAAAGCTAGGCGAAATATTCAGCGCTGGCTGGAGGAATTCCGCACTGCGTTTCCCCGGCGACACCTTCCGCAGCCCCGGCGATCGGCGTATCGTGCGGCCATGCCCAGCCTCTGCCGCGACTGCCTGACCCAGTTCGACGCGGCGCGGCGCTGCCCGGCCTGCGGCAGCCCGCGCGCGACCACGCACGCAGAGCTGTGGGATCTCTCCATCGCGCACATGGATTGCGACGCCTTCTACGCCTCGGTCGAGAAACGCGACAATCCGGAGCTGCGCGACAAGCCGGTCATCATCGGCGGCGGGCGGCGCGGCGTCGTGTCCACCGCGTGCTACATTGCGCGGATCAAGGGCGTGCGCTCGGCCATGCCGATGTTCCAGGCGCTGAAACTCTGCCCCGAAGCCGTGGTCGTCCGCGGTCGGATGGACGTCTACGCCCAGGTCAGCCGCCAGATCCGCGCCATGATGGAGGATCTGACGCCGGCCATCGAACCGCTGTCGCTCGACGAGGCGTTCCTCGACCTCACCGGCACCGCGCGGCTGCATGGCGCGCCGCCCGCCGTGCTGCTGGCAGGGCTGGTGAACCGGATGCAGGCAGAGCTCGGGATCACCGGCTCCATCGGGCTGTCGCACAACAAGTTCCTCGCGAAACTCGCCTCCGACCTCGACAAGCC
>Ga0008835_101261_pt1 | contig 13742 bp, 12 predicted proteins | sample HotLakConsoUCCRE_FD_62215 | JGI IMG/M metagenome (GOLD analysis project Ga0008835, IMG submission 62215) | Hypersaline microbial mat communities from Hot Lake, Washington, USA - Hot Lake Consortium UCC-RE (Hybrid Assembly) ...
CCGCCCGATCCCCCTCGCAGCAGGGCAGGCCCCCCCCCCGTTCATCTGGCCGAAGATCCTCCCGCCGGAGGCGGTCCCGGACCCGCCTCCCCGACCCCGGCGCCCGGCACGGGGCGCCCCGCTGGCGCGGCACCCGGACCTGCTGCGGCAAGCCGTGCGGCACCTCCTTGCCTTGGCCGGGCCGCCTCCCGCGGCGCCCGCCCGGAACCGCGGCCCCGCGGGACGGTGGGCGGGGCGATGCCGCTTGCGGCGAGCGCCGTCCACCGTCCCGACCTCAGGCGAGGCTGTCTTCCACGCGGAACCCGTCCGGCACCCCGTCCACCCCCTCGAGCACCAGCCGCGCCATGACCTCGCCCACCTTCGGCGCCATGCCGAAGCCGATCTTGAATCCGCCGTTGGCGATGAAATGCCCCGTCCGCCCGGGCCAGCCGCCCAGCATCGGCGCCCGCGTCCGCGCCCGCGGACGCACCCCCGCCCAGCGCGCCACCACCGGCGCCCCGGACAGCTCGGGCACCAGCCGCCGCACCCGCGCCAGGATCTCCTCGAGCGCCGGATCGGTCCGGTCCGGCGCATCGAACGCCCGCTCCGAGGTCGACCCCACCGCCACCGTCCCGTCCCCGTGCGGCACCACGTGCAGCCCCTCCACGTAGAGCTGCGGCCGCAGGGCCAGGTCCGCGGCAAGGGCCGCCGCCTGCCCCTTGACGCCGCCGCCCGCATCCCGTCCCAGCGCCGCGCCCAGCGCCTCGAGCCCCCGCCATCCCGTGGCCCAGACCACCGCGCCCCGGTCCGCGCCCTCCGCCACGATCTCTCCGCCGCGCGCCCGGATCGCCCCGGCCAGCGCCCCCGTGGCCCGGCGCGGATGGAGCCGCGCCGACAGCGTGTCCCGCACCACCGGACCGTCGACCTGCCAGCCCCCGGCCTCCTCCGTCACCTCCCAGACCGCGGCCCCCCGCCACACCCCGGCGGCGCCCTCCGCCCGCTCCCGCGCCCGCGCCAGCGCCGCCGCATCCCCCGCAGGCAGGGGCTGGACCCGCCCCAGCCGCGCGTAGCCCGGGTCCTCTCCCGAGACCTCCGCCACCTCGGCCCAGAACGCCCCGGCCATCAGGAGGCTCTCGAGCTGGAACTGCTTCTTCGGGTTCCACTGCTCGGGCACATGGGGTGCGAGCGCGCCCACGAGCCCGCCCGAGGCCCCGGCCCCCGGCCCGCCCGGATCGATCACCCGCACCCGCGCGCCCCTCGCAAGACAGGCCCAGGCCACCGAAAGGCCGAAGATCCCCGCCCCCCGCACCGTCACGTCGGTCATGGACATCCCCCCGGCTTTGCCGCACCCATCGCCCCGGACCTAGGGGAGCCAGAGGTGCAAGGCCAGACCGCCCGTCTCGACTGGAACGGCGACACCCCCGTCGCGCGGGACTGGGGCGATCCCTACTACAGCCTCGAGGATGGCGCCGCCGAAAGCGCCCATGTCTTTCTCGCCGGCAACGACCTGCCCGCCCGCTTCCGCGACGGCTTCCGGATCGCCGAACTGGGCTTCGGCACCGGACTCAACGCCCTTCTCGCCTGGCAGGCCTTCCGCGCCGCCTGCCCCGCGGGAACGCTGCGCTTCACCAGCTTCGAGGCCCGCCCCATGGCCCCCGCCGACCGCGCCCGCGCGCTCTCGGCCCTCTCTCCCCCCGGCGACACCGACGCCTTCTGCGCCGCCCTCGCCGCCTCCCCCCGCCACGTCAGCCTCCCCGGCCTCGCCCTCACCGTGATCGAAGGCGACGCCCGCGACACCCTGCCCCCCTGGCCCGACAAGGCCGACGCCTGGTTCCTCGACGGCTTCGCGCCCGCGAAAAACCCCGAACTCTGGGAGCCCGCTCTCCTCAACGCCGTCGCCCGCCACACCGCGCCCCGGGGCACGGCGGCCACCTACACCGCCGCGGGCCACGTCCGCCGCGCCCTCGCCGACGCGGGCTTCACGGTCGAGCGCACCCGAGGCCACGGCCGCAAGCGCCACATGACCCGCGCCGAACTGCCATGACGAACACCCGCCTCGGCATCGTCCTGATGCTCTGCACCACCTTCGTCTTCGCCATGCAGGACGGCATCAGCCAGCACCTCGCGCGCGAGTACAATGTCCTGATGGTGGTGATGATCCGCTACTGGTTCTTCGCCGCCTTCGTGATGACCGTCACCGCCCGGCAGGCCGGCTCCCTGCGCGCCGCCGCCCGCACCACGCAGCCGCTGCTGCAGATCGGCCGCGGCGTGCTGCTGTCGCTCGAGATCTGCGTGATGGTGCTGGCCTTCGTGCATCTCGGCCTCGTCGAGAGCCACGCCGTCTTCGCCTGCTACCCCCTGATCATCGCCGCCCTGTCGGGCCCGATCCTCGGCGAGACGGTCGGCTGGCGCCGCTGGGCCGCCATCGCCGCGGGCTTTCTCGGAATCGTGGTGATCCTCGAGCCCGGCTGGGGCGTCTTCGACCCCTATGCGCTGATCCCCTTCGCCTCGGCCTGCCTGTTCGCGCTCTACGGCCTGCTCACCCGCTACGCCGCGAGACGCGACGCCGCCGCCACGTCCTTCTTCTACACAGGCGTCACCGGCGGCGTGGTGATGACCTTCGTCGGCATCTGGTTCTGGGAACCGATGACCCCGGCGGACTGGGGCTGGATGGGCCTTCTCTGCCTCACCGGCGCCGGCGGGCACTATCTGCTCATCCGGACCTACGAGGTGGCCGAGGTCAGCGCGGTCCAGCCCTTCGCCTATTTCCAGCTCGTCTTCGGCGCGTCCCTCGGGATCATCGTCTTCGGCGAAACGCTGAAGACGAACGTCGCCATCGGCGTCGCCATCGTGATCTCCGCCGGACTCTTCACCTTCTGGCGCGAATCCCGCGCCCGCCGCCGCAGCACGACCTGAGATCCGCCGTCACCCGCGCGCACCCTCTCCCCCAAAGCACCGGCGCCCCTCATTTTTCTGGCCTGAAATATCCCGGAGGGGTGTGGGGAGGCAGAGCCTCCCCACCCGGATCGGCGCACGCAGTGCGCCGATCCCGCCGGTCCGTCCTAGCCGCCCGGCCCCGTGGGCCGCGACACGGGCCGTATCGGGGCCGGTCCGCTGATCGCAGCGGGTGCAACGAGGCCTTCTGCGACAGCGGCCCTCTCCGGCCGCGACGGCGGCACCGGCGAGACGGCGGGCGCAAGCAGGCTGCCCTCGGGCAGCGGCGCGGTGCGGCTCGAGGCCACCGCCGGGTCGATGGCGCCATCGGGCCGCGCCACGGGGCGGGTCACCTGCTCGCCGCCCTTCAGATAGGCGGTGAAGGCGATGCCTCCGACCTCTCCCGCCAGCCGCGCGCGGTAGACGGGCACCGATTCGGTCACCCGCATCACGTAGTTCCGCGTCTCCTCGAAGGGGATGTGCTCGATCCAGTCCACGACGTCCACACCCTCGGTGCGCGGATCGCCCCGCTCGGCAATCCACGCCAGCGGCCGGCCCGGACCGGCGTTGTAGCCCGCCGCGACCAGCACCGGGCTCGCGCCGAACCGGTCGATCAGGTAATCCAGATAGGCCGTCCCCAGCCGCGCGTTATAGGCCCAGTCCCGGGTCAGCCGCGCGCGGTCATAGGGCTCGCCCAGCCAGCCCGAGACATCCTGCGCCGTGCCCGGCATCAGCTGCATCAGCCCCAGCGCGCCGACCGAGGAGCCCGCATCGACGCGGAACTCGCTCTCCCGCCGGGCGATGGCCAGCGCCAGCGCGGGCTCCACGGGCATCTCCATCTCCGCCATGTCGTGCAGCGGGAAATAGACCGCGGGCAGCACGATCTCGCTGTTCGCCGCCGACTTGCCCAGCAGCACCTCGAAGAACTCCTCGTCCCAGGCCTCGAGCCAGGCGCCCAGCGCACCCAGTTCCTCCCGCTCCAGACGCGCGCCCATCTCGGCGAAGAACAGCACCGCAAGGCCGCGCTCGCCGCCCTTCAGCAGATGCAGCCCGGCCTGAACCAGCGGGATCTCGCCCAGACCCGCCTCCTCGAAGCCCGGAAACGTCTCCGTCCCCGCAAGCTCCGGGTCCAGCGGCATCCGCGCCTTCTCCGCGGCCAGCAGGCCATAGAAGGAGGTCTGGTGCCGTCCCCCCTCCTCATAGGCCGCCTGCGCGGCGGCGCTGTCGCCCAGCGCCTCCTGCGCGCGGCCGATCCAGTACCAGCCCCGGCCCTTGCTGATCGGCGTGTCGACGTTGCGCTCCATGGTCTGGAAATGCAGCAGCGCGATCCTCGGCTGATCGAGCTCGGTCAGCGCGATGTAGCCGGCGAGCCATTCTAGATCGGTAAAGGCGGTGCCCTCGGTCAGGAAATGATTCGCCGCCAGCCGGTAGGCCAGTTCCGGATCGCCCTCACGCATCTGCCATCGCGCGAGCACCCTGCGGTACCCGGACCAGCGGAACGGTTCACCCAGCGCCTCGGCCGAGGTGGAGGCCTCGGCCAGCATCGTCGCGGCGTCCTCCCACTGGCCCCGCGCGGCCAGCCAGTCATAGCGCGCATAGCGGAAGGCCGCGCCGGCGCGCAGCGACTCGGGCACCTTCTCGACCAGCGCGGGTAGGCCGCCCTCCCGCCGCAGGTAGCCCATGCGCGCCTGCGCGAGCGCCGCGGTGTCCGCGTCGACCCGGTCCAGCATCCGCGCCGCATCGGTGGTCCGGTGCCGCCACAGGAGCCAGTCCAGCCGTCCGGCATGGCTCGGCGCCAGCTCCGGCCCCCAGTCCGCCAGCAGCCGCGCTTCCTCGCCCGCGGTCATGTCCATCGACAGCCAGGCATCGGCGACCCGCGCCGCGGCCTCGCTCTCCTGGCCGAGGGCCACCAGCGCCGCGGCCCGCTTCAGCACGCCGTCGACGGTCTCGGGGTCGGTCTCCCCGAACCATGCCAGCACGTCCTCCGGCGCAAGGTTCGCCGGCATGTCCCTTTCGCCGAAGGCGCGGATCCGGTCCGTGCCCGGCCAGTCCCCGTGCCGGTCGAGGAAGTCCCGCGCCTCGTCCCAGGTGCCCTCGCCATCCCTGAGCCGCATCCAGGTCACGAGATCGGTCCCGATGGCGCCTGCGGGCTCCGCCAGCTGCTCCGCCGTGCGCCAGTCGCCCCGGTCCGCCGCGGCGAAGGCCGCGGTCAGGTCGGGCACGCTCTCGGGGTCGGCGGCGGCGGGCGCCGCCAACAGGGCCAGGATCAGGAACAGGCTGCGCATCGGATCATCCGGGTGGGGAGAGGGCGTGAGAGACCCTAAAGCCCTTGCGCCGTGGTTCAACTCACAAACTTGGCAAGCTCCCGGGATGGGTCTAGGGTCCGCACGATTTCGCCGACCTCAAGTCCGGAGCCCTCCATGCCCTTCGACCTCAGCGCCATCCGGGGGTCCATCCCGGCCCTGGTGACCCCCTTCCATCAGGGAGAGGTGGACTATCCCGCGCTGAAACGCCTCGTCGACTGGCAGATCGAGCAGGGCAGCCACGGGCTGGTGCCGGTCGGGACCACGGGCGAAAGCCCCACCCTCAGCCATGCCGAACACGACGAGGTCGTGGCGAAGGTGATCGAACATGCCGCGGGCCGGGTCCCCGTGATCGCCGGCGCGGGCTCGAACAACACCGCCGAGACCGTGAAGCTCGTGCGCGCCGCCAGGGACGCCGGCGCCGACGCCGCCCTCGTCGTGACGCCCTATTACAACAAGCCCACCCAGGCCGGCCTCCGGCAGCACTTCCTCGCCGCCGCCGATATCGGCCTGCCGATCATCATCTACAACATCCCCGGCCGCTCCGTCGTGGACATGACCCCCGAGACCATGGGCGCGCTCGCGCAGCACGAGATGATCGTCGGCGTGAAGGACGCCACCGGCGACCTCGCCCGCGTGCCGAAACAGCGCCTCACCTGCGGCACCGACTTCATCCAGCTCTCCGGCGAGGACGCCACCGCCCTCGGCTTCAACGCCCACGGCGGCATCGGCTGCATCTCGGTCACCGCCAACGTCGCCCCCCGCCTCTGCGCCGAGTTCCAGGAGGCCACCCTCGCCTCCGACTACCGCACCGCGCTCACCCTCCTCGACCGCCTCATGCCGCTCCACATCGCCGTCTTCATGGAGCCCGGCACCGTCGGCGCCAAATACGGCCTCTCGCTCCTCGGCATGTGCCACGACGAGGTCCGCTCCCCCCACGTCACCGCCACCGAAGGCACCCGCCTCGCGATCAAGGACGCCATGATCCACGCTGGGCTGCTGAACTGACCGCCCGCACGCACCGCTAGGCCGGGCTGCAGCCCGGCACACCCGCCCCCGTCACACCGCGTCCCAATCCGCCTCCGCCACCGCAGCCCCCCACGCCCCCGCCAGCGCCAGATACCGCTCCAGCCGCACCCTGTGCGCCGGCACCAGCCGCTCCAGCCCCGCCACCTTGCCGGGCGCCATCAGCGCCCAGGCCTGCCCCTCGTCGCCGAACAGGAGCTCCCGCACCGCCCCCTCCCCCAGCCGCAGCACGAAGAACCACACCGCCGTCCCGGGCTCGACCGCCGACTCGCCGCGGTGCCGCCACAGCACCTCCGCGCCGTCGATCTCCAGCCCGACCTCCTCCTCCACCTCGCGCCGGAGCGTCTCCCACGGCGCCTCCGCGCCCTCGCGCCCGCCCCCCGGCAGGTCCCACATCCCCGGCCACCGCACGCCCTGATCCCTGAGCAGCACCAGCGCCCGGTCCCCCAGCAGCACCAGCCCCTTCGCCCCCGTGAACGCCATCGCGCGTTGCCTCCGCCAATCCTTCACCGAAGCCTGCCTACCCTCGCCGCCTCCCCAATGCGAGGCATCCCATGACCAACCCGCTCGACGCCGCCCTCACCCTGACCGAGCCCGCCTTCCTGATGCTGTCGGACATCGACCCCGACGCCTTCCTCCGCGACCGCAGCCGCATGGACGAGGAGGCCCTCGCCGAGCTCATGGGCTCCATCCTCGCCCACGGCCTCCGCCAGCCCGTCGAGGTCGCCGAGACCGGCACGACACCCCCCTACGCGCTGATCTCCGGCCGCCGCCGCTTTGAGGCCATGCGCCGCACCGGCTACACGAAGATCCCCGCCCTGATCCGCCCCTCAGCCGACCCCGCGCAGATCCTCGCCGCCATCGTCGAGGAGAACGAGGTCCGCGAGGACATCCCCCCCTGGGACCGCGGCCGCGTCATCTTCGAGGCCGTGGAGCAGGGCTGGTTCGAGACCATCGAGGAGGCCGTGGCCCGGCTTCATCCCCATGCCGGGCGGCAGAAGAAGCAGCGCATGCGCATGCTCGCCACCGCCTACGCCGATTTCTCCGGATGGCTGAAGGACGGCGAGACCTATTCCGAACGCCAGCTCCGCCGCCTCGCCGCCGCCTCCGACGCGGGGCTCTTCGACCTGATGCAGGCCGCCTGCCGCGACCTCGAGCCGGGCTACACCGCCCGCGAGCAATGGGACATTCTCGAGCGCATCTGCTGGGAGGCCGAGCAGCCCCGCCGCGAACTCAAGGACGCCCCCAACCCCCGCCGCCGCGTGGTGGTCCGCGCCCCCGCCCGCCTCGTCATCCGCCGCGAGCGCACGCGGGAGGGCTGGAACCTCCGATTCTCCGGCTCACAGGCCACCGGCGCGGTGATGGAGGACGTGATGAGCTACGTGGAGCGGTGGTTCGGAACATCAGGTCCACCTTGATGTTGACGCACGCGAGTCTTCGTGAACACACTGTTTAGCGTTCGCCGCTGGAACCTTAGACCGCTTGCGAACAACATGCTACGACCTACTTGATACCATCATGCGGGAAAACCGGGAGACGTCTCAGTGACGAGCCAAACACTCATTTACCCGACCACAACCACCGCCAGCACGCAGTCCGACAAGAAGCTGGAGACACTAAGGCGAGTACTTGAAGCCCGGCGCGCCTTGGCAGAGCGGCAGCAGAAACTACCGGAGAACCAGTCGTCGGCAATAACAGCTGACGACTGACGACAGTTTTTGTCAACAGTACCTCTCTACAGTGCCAGCGATTATCTTCGTCGCCACGATGAAGGCGACGGAGATGTTGACCCGTTTCGCTCGCCGTTCAGGCGGGATTACGCCAGAATAATTCACAGCCCAGCCTTTCGGCGCCTACAGGGAAAGACGCAGCTCTTTCCTGGAATTGACTCTGACTACTTCCGAAACCGCCTAACACACTCTTTGGAAGTCTCGCAAATTGCTGAATCTATCGCGTTCAAGCTTAATAGCGAACACAAAGAGCTAAAAGAATCTGGCATAGACCCACGGGTAGTCTGCATTGCGGGACTAGCGCACGACTTGGGTCATCCGCCGTTCGGCCACAACGGCGAGAAGGCACTTGATGAGTGCATGAAGCAGTACGGCGGATTCGAAGGAAATGCACAGACTCTCAGAATTATTTCGACGCTGGAGAAAAAGAAACTCTTGCCAAGCTTTGACGAGAAGGTGGGGGTAAATGAAGATGGTAGCGATGGGCGACTTGGCCTAAATCTTACACATCGAGTCGCAGCATCAATAATAAAATATGACAACGAAATTCCAATTTCCCGGGAGAACGGCGCCAAACTATGCAAAGGCTATTACACAACAGACGCCGAATATGTTAAGGTAATCAAGAAAGCAGTATGTGGCGACCCGCATCGGCCGTCATTTAAGACCGTAGAGTGCCAAGTTATGGATGTCGCTGACGACATCGCCTACTCAACATATGATATTGATGACGCCTTCAAAGGCGGATTCTTGAGCCCTATGGATATCATTGGCATTCCCCTTGGACTTCAGAAGCGCGTCGCCGGAAGGGCCCAGCAACGATTATCCGCAGCTGGATATGCCGTGACTGTTAATGAAGATGTCGTGGTTGATAGTTTGATTGCGCTGTTTGCAAAGACCGTTGAAGCCCCTCCACCTGAAAAGTCTGACGAGTGGGGCCTCCTGTATCACGCCATCAAGAGCTACGATTACTCGAGCAACCATGCCGGGTATGCATACTATCGCAATGCACTTACTTCCCAGCTTATAAGTAGATTCATTTCTGGGGTCCAGTTTGAATATAACAAGGAGTGCCCTGCGCTTTCTAGAGTATTTCTCGACGAGGAGACTGCCACGTTGGTAGAAGTCCTGAAAGTTTATTCTTTCGAGTCGACAATCATGTCGCCGCGACTAAAAGTATCAGAGAACCGCGGTTTTGACATTGTATCCTCCATATTTCAGGCGCTCGACAAAGAAGATGGTAATTTTCTTCTTCCGGACGATTTCAGGACACTGCATCAAAGGATGTCGAACGATGATGCTATCCGCCGCAAGCGAGTGATTTGTGACTTCATCGCTGGCATGACTGATCGATACGCCGTTGAGTTCTACGGTAGACTAACTGGTGAAACTCACCGCAGCATCTTCACCCCGCTGTAGCTTCGCAGATGATATAACTGATGCCCGATAAGGCTAATGTGAAAGATGAGCGACCGTAGCGCGTTCATGCGCACCACCCACCCCACCTAAAAAGGTTAACGCCAAACCCCGTCCACACCGATTTCACAACGAAATCAACACCCTAACTCCCCGTCCACATGTGGACGCCCCCCCAAACACCCCCCTCCCCCACCCCATCCGGGCCTGCTACACTCCCCCCATGCAAGCCCTCTGCCGCGACTGCCTGACCCGGTTCACCCACGGCGACCGCTGCCCGGCCTGCCGGTCCCCGCGGCTGACCCGGCACCCCGAACTCTTCTCCCTCTCCATCGCCCACATGGATTGCGACGCCTTCTTCGCCGCCGTCGAGAAACGCGACAACCCGGCCCTCGCGAACCAGCCCGTCATCATCGGCGGCGGCCGCCGCGGCGTCGTCTCCACCGCCTGCTACATCGCCCGCATCAAGGGCGTGAAATCCGCCATGCCGATGTTCCAGGCCCTGAAGCTCTGCCCCGAAGCCGTCGTCGTGAAGCCCCGCTTCGACGCCTACGTCGAAGCCTCCCGCGCGATCCGCGCGATGATGGACGCGCTCACCCCCGTCGTCGAACCGCTCTCCCTCGACGAGGCCTTCCTCGACCTCACCGGCACCGCCCGCCTCCACGGCGCGCCCCCCGCCGTGATGCTGGCCCGGCTGACCCGCCGCATGAAGGACGAGCTCGGCCTCACCGGCTCCATCGGTCTCTCCCACAACAAGTTCCTCGCCAAGATCGCCAGCGACCTCGACAAGCCCCGCGGTTTCTCCGTCATCGGCCGCGCCGAGACCGTGGCCTTCCTCAAACCGAAACCCGTCCGCATCATCTGGGGGATCGGCCCCGCCGCGCAGGAGAGCCTCGCCGCCGCCGGCATCCGCACCATCGCCGACCTCCACCGCTGGGAGAAGGACGCGCTGACCGCCCGCTTCGGCGGCATGGGGGAGCGCCTCTACCACCTCGCCCGCGGCGAGGACCCCCGCCGCGTCTCCGCCCACGCCCCCGTCCGCGGCATCTCCAACGAGACGACCTTCGGCGAGGACACCTCCGACCCCGACATCCTCGACGGCCACATCTGGCGCATGGCCGAGAAGGTGGCGAGCCGCGCCAAGGCCCGCGACATCGCCGGCCGCGTGGTGACGCTGAAACTGAAACGCGCGACCCACAAACTGCTGACGAAGCGCCAGAGCCTCGACCAGCCTACCCAGCTTGCCGACAAGCTCTACCGCACCGCCCGCGCCCTCTTCGACCAGACGGGCGACGCCGGGCCCTACAGGCTGCTCGGCGTGGGCCTGTCGGAGCTGGTGAGCGCGACTGAAGCGGACCGCGAGGGCGACCTGCTGGACCCCGAGGCAGGCCGCCGCGCCGCCGCCGAACGCGCCGCCGACACGATCCGCGCCCGCTGGGGCGACGACGCGATCCTGAAGGGCCGCGCCCTGCGCTGAGCTACTCCGCCGCCACCGGCAGCGCCTCGGCCCGTCCGATGGCGGCGATCCCGGCAATTGCCCCTTCGAGCGCGCGGCGCACCTCCTCGAAACAGGGCAGCGGCTCGATCGTCTTCTCGTTCATGTAGAGCCCCCGGTCGATCTCCACCTGCACCGCGTGCTGCCTGCGCGACGGCCGCCCGTAGGCCTGGGTGATATAGGCGCCCGCGAAAGGCATGTTCCGCGCGACCCTGAACCCCGCCCCGGCAAAGGCCGCCTCCACCGCCTCGATCACGCGGGCGGAGGCCGCCGCGCCGAAGCGGTCGCCCAGGACCACGTCGGGCCGCGGCGCGCCCGCGGGGCCCACGTTGTCGAGCGCCTCGTGGGGCATGGAATGACAGTCGATCAGGATCGCCTCGCCGAACAGCCGGTGCGACTGGTCGAGAAGCCCCTCGAGCGCCGCGTGGTAGGGCCGCCAGTAGCCGAGGAGCCGCTTCTGCGCTTCCTGCTGCGTCAGCTTTCCGCGATAGATCGCCCGCCCGTTGGCGACGACCCTCGGGATCACTCCGAGACCGCTGGCGATGCGCGGATTGTGCGCCACCCTCCGCACGCCCTCTATGAGCGCGGGGTCGAGCTCTTCTGCGGCGCGGTTGAGATCGACGAAGGCCCTCGGCGCGCCGGCGGTCAGCAAGGGCGCGCCATGGTTCGGCGCCGTCGCGAAGAGCCGGTCCACGAAGGCATCCTCCGACGAGCGGATCTCGTGCCGATCAAGCACGGCAGCGTCGAGGAAATCCTGCGGATAGACCCGCCCCGAATGGGGCGATGCGAAGACCACGGAGGTGGTCCGGGCCACCGGGCTCGTCAGACGGTAAGCAGGCTCGCGCATCGACTGTCCTCCAAGGGCGGAAGATAGACCGATTTCCGGGCCCGCCAAAAGCCCTTGATCTCCCCCCTGACTCCTTTTAGGAGGCCTCACACCCGACGCGGTCCGCCCGCGTCCATTTTGTTTTGGGGCAGGCGGACAGGGCGAGGGAGGGGCGATTAGCTCAGCGGTAGAGCACTTCGTTGACATCGAAGGGGTCACTGGTTCGATCCCAGTATCGCCCACCATGACCACCGCCGCCCCGGTCGGGGCGAGCAACCGAAACCCAGGCGCATCGCCGCGCCGCGACAGGAAAAGGGCCGCGACATGAAGGTTCGCAATTCCCTCCGTTCGCTCAAGCAGCGCCATCGCGATTGCCGCGTCGTGCGCCGCAAGGGCCGGGTCTATGTGATCAACAAGACCCAGAAGAAGTTCAAGGCCCGCCAGGGCTGATCCGCGGAGCGATCCGCGCGAGGCAGGGGCCGTCCTTCGGGGCGGCCCTTCTCGTTACGTCCTCCGCTCTTGTTCTTTCGGGAAGGCGCGGCGGAGAGGCTAGCCAAGTGCGACGGCTCGGGCCTAAGGTCACCTCGACGAGACTCAGCGGGGGACCATTTTCATGACGCTCAGAACATTGATCTGCACCACGGCCATGGCCGGCGCGCTGGCCTTGCCCGCGGCGGCACAGGAGTATTGCGGCGGCATCGGCAACGCCCAGTGGATCGGCGGCAACGAGGCCAATTCCGACATCGCCGCCAGTGACAGCTTCCGCGAGCAGCTGGCGCTGGTCCTGCTGGGCAATGCCCATACCTCTCTCTTCACCCTGTCCTCGCCTGCGGAGGTGCGGCTCGAGGCCGCGGGCCGCGGATCGGGCGACCCGGTGATCGAGCTCCTCGACGGCTCAGGGGTGATCATCGGCGGCGACGATGATTCGGGCGGGGGGACGTCCTCCGCGACCCTGCTGGCGCTGGAACCCGGCACCTATTGCCTGCAGACCACCTCATGGGACAACTCGCCCCTGACGGCCACAGTGCGCGTGGGCCGGACCGAGCACGAGGCGCTCACCGAGGGCGGTGCGACGCTGGCGGCGGGATCCACAGGGACGGACACCGGAACCGACATCGGAACCGACACCGGGACCGACACGACGACGGACACCGGTAGCGACACCGGACCTACCGGCGGTATCACCGACACGGACGCCTGCGGCGGCGCGCTCATGATCGGCTCCGGACCCATCGACGACAGCCTTGGCGCCGGCATCAGCGTCACGGAGACGATCAATGCAGCCCCCAACTGGGCGTTCGAGCTTGCCCAGCCCACCGCCCTCTCGATCACCGCGGAGAACGAGGCCGCGGATCCGGTGCTGACCCTGACCGGCGATGACGGCAGCTTCTACGCGGAGAACGACGACTACGACGGCCTCAACAGCCGGATCGACATGACCACCCCGCTCCAGCCCGGCACCTATTGCGTCGGACTGAGGGCGCTGTCGGACGGCGAGGCGCCCGTCACCGTGACGGTCACCGCCTTCGATCCCGAAGCCGCGACCCGCGCTCTCTACGAGCGGGGCGAGGTGGCCCCGCCGCTCGACGGGTCCTTCCCGGTCACCGACCTCGGCACGGTCTCCGCGCGCAGCGTCAGCCAGGTCCAGATGCAGGGCGACATGGCGCAGTGGTTCCGCGTGGAGGTGGCCGACACGGGCCTTCTGCTGATTGAGGCCATCGCCGCCTCCTCGGGCGATCCGGTGCTGCGCCTCTTCGACGACGTGGGCCGCGAGATCGCCTATAATGACGACTACGGCCAGGGCCTCGACAGCCAGATCGCGGCACGGGTCTTTCCGGGCACTTACCTTGTCGCCCTGATGGACATTTCCGGCCAGAGTCCGCTTCTGCGTCTGGTGATGGAGCGCTACGTCCCGGCGCAGTGAACACCGGTTTCGCCGCCTTCGGCGGCGACCCGCGGGGGAGGCGTTGCCTCCCCCGCACCCCCTCCAGGATATTTCAGGCCCGAAGAATGACTGGGTCTGGACCTCGGAT
>Ga0008835_101276_pt1 | contig 13644 bp, 24 predicted proteins | sample HotLakConsoUCCRE_FD_62215 | JGI IMG/M metagenome (GOLD analysis project Ga0008835, IMG submission 62215) | Hypersaline microbial mat communities from Hot Lake, Washington, USA - Hot Lake Consortium UCC-RE (Hybrid Assembly) ...
GAGGGCGCCCCCAGACGGGGCGCCCGCCACACCAAGAGACCGATACGTGGCCCGAGGCAATTCCGCCGGCCCACCTCTTTCGGAAGAGATGCCGCGAAAGGCTTCATCATATGGCAGTTCAAAGCCAGAATATCCGGATCAGGCTCAAGGCCTTCGATTTCCGGGTGCTCGACGCCTCCACCCACGAGATCGTCCAGACCGCGAAGCGCACCGGCGCCAGCGTCCGCGGGCCGATCCCGCTGCCCAACAAGATCGAGAAGTTCACGGTTCTCCGTGGACCCCACATCGACAAGAAAAGCCGCGACCAGTTCGAGATCCGCACCCACAAGCGGCTTCTGGACATCGTGGATCCGACCCCGCAGACCGTGGACGCGCTGATGAAGCTCGACCTCGCCGCCGGTGTCGACGTCGAGATCAAGGTCTGAGGGGGGCACCAGCCATGTTGCGCTCTGGAATCATCGCAAAGAAGATCGGCATGACGCGGATCTTCCAGGAAGACGGCAGGCAGATCCCGGTCACCGTGCTGCAGCTCGACAAGCTGCAGGTCGTGGCCCAGCGGACCGCCGACCGTGACGGCTATACCGCCGTCCAGCTTGGCGCGGGCACCGCGAAGGCCAAGCGGACGACCGCGGCCATGCGCGGCCATTTCGCCAAGGCCAGCGTCGAGCCGAAGCGGAAGATCGCGGAATTCCGCGTCGCCCCCGAGAACCTGATCGAGGTCGGCGAGGAGATCACCGCCGACCACTATTTCGAGGGCCAGTATGTCGACGTGTCCGGCACGTCGATCGGCAAGGGCTTTCAGGGCGCCATGAAGCGGCACAACTTCGGCGGCCTGCGTGCGTCGCACGGCGTGTCGATCAGCCACCGCTCCCACGGCTCCACCGGCCAGTGCCAGGACCCCGGCAAGGTGTTCAAGGGCAAGAAGATGGCCGGCCACATGGGCGCCGCCCGCGTCACCACGCAGAACCTGCAGGTGATCCGGACCGACGCCGACCGCGGCCTGATCATGGTCAAGGGCGCGGTTCCGGGCTCGAAGGGCGGATGGGTCACGGTCAAGGACGCGGTGAAGAAGCCCGTGCCTGAGAACGTGATCTACCCGGCAGCTCTGCGGTCCGCCGCGGAAGAGGCCAGGCGCCTCGCCGACGAAGCCGCCGCCCAGGCCGAGGCCGAGGCGAAGGCCGCCGAGGAGGCGCGTCTGGCCGCTGAGGCCGCGGCGCAGGACGCCGCCCTCGAGGAAGCCAAGGCGGAGATCGCCGAAGAACGTGCGGACACCGACAAGTCGGAGCCCGAGAAGAAGGACGGTGAGGAATGAAACTCGACGTGATCACCCTCGACGGCGGCAGCGCCGGGTCGGTCGAGCTCGACGAGGCCCTGTTCGGCCTCGAGCCCCGCACCGACATCCTGCACCGCGTGGTCCGCTGGCAGCGCAACAACGCGCAGGCCGGCACCCACAAGGTGAAGACCCGCCGGGAAACCAGCTACTCGACGAAGAAGATCTACAAGCAGAAGGGCACCGGCGGCGCGCGTCACGGTGACCGGAATGCCCCGATCTTCCGCAAGGGCGGCGTCTACAAGGGCCCGACCCCGCGCAGCCACGGCCACGAACTGACGAAGAAGTTCCGCAAGCTCGGACTGCGGCACGCCCTGTCCGCCAAGGCCCGGGCCGGCGAGCTGGTCGTCATCGACTCCGCCGAGAACGCGGGCAAGACCGCCGAGCTCGCCAAGCAGCTGAAGAACCTCGGCTGGAAGCGCGCGCTGGTCATCGACGGCGCACAGGTCAACGAGGGCTTCGCCCGCGCGGCGCGCAACATCGAAACCGTGGACGTGCTGCCCTCGATGGGCGCCAACGTCTACGACATCCTCCGCAGTGACACGCTCGTGCTCACCAAGGCGGGTGTCGAAGCCCTGGAGGCGCGACTGAAATGACCGCAACCCCTGCGCATTACGACGTGATCCTGAAGCCGGTGATCACCGAGAAGTCGACCATGGCCTCCGAACAGGGCGCCGTCGTCTTCGAGGTGGCCCCCGACGCGACCAAGCCGATCATCAAGGAGGCCGTCGAGGCGCTCTTCGGGGTGAAGGTGAAGGCCGTGAACACGACCATCACGAAGGGCAAGACCAAGCGGTTCCGGGGCAAGCCCGGCCGCCGCAAGGACGTCAAGAAGGCCTATGTCATGCTCGAAGAGGGCAATGCCATCGACGTGTCCACCGGTCTCTGATCCGGGCTCGGCCGTACGAGACACCAGAGGGCCCCGCATTCGCCGGGGCCCTTTCGCGTTTCGCAGGGCAGGGTCATCTGTGCGTCACCGAAGCGCTGTATGCCGCATCATCGGCTTTTTCGGTGGCTCCCATGACCAGAACGTTCCTCGCGGCGCTTGCGCTGTCGCTCTTCTCCGCAACCGCACAGGCCCAGACCCTGCGCGTGATGTCCTTCAACATCTACGGCGGCGGCGGCAACGACGGCCTGCCGGTCGATGACACGGTCGCGGCGATCCGCGCGGCCGGCGCGGACATCATCGCCATTCAGGAGACCCGGCTCGAGGGCGAGGTCTGCACGGCGGACGACTGCGCGCCCGAAGGGCCCTCCGTCGCCGCCGGTATCGCAGAAGCGCTCGGCTATTTCGTGTATGACCAGACGCAGGAAAACGTGGCGCTCTGGGCCAATGCAGTCGTGAGCCGCTATCCCATCGGCACGGCCACGGCGAACGATCTCGGCGTGGCGGTCGACGTGGACGGAACCCCGGTCTGGGTCTTCAACATCCATCTCGACGACGAGCCCTACCAGCCCTACCAGGCCATGGGCATCGAATACGGGCCCGCGCCCTTTACCTCGGACCCGGTGGAGCTGGCGGACTGGGCGGTGCGGACGCGGGGCCCCGCGATGGATCTGCTCTTCGCCGATCTCGCCGAGGCGGGCGACGGGATCGCCGTGGTCATGGGCGATTTCAACGAACCCTCGATCCGGGACTGGACCCCGGCTGCAGTGGCGGCGGGCCAGCAACCCGTCGCGGTCGACTGGCCGACCACCGGGCGGCTGGAGGAGGCGGGTTTCGTCGATGCCTATCGCGCGGTCCATCCGGACCCGGTCGCGAAACCGGCCTACACCTGGACCCCGCTCTGGACCACCGAGGACGATCCCGAGGACAAGCACGACCGCATCGACTTCGTCTTCGTCCGGGGGGCGGAGGTGACCGACGCCGCGATCGTCGGCGAGGAAGGCCCGCGCAGCGACATCGCGGCGACGCCCTGGCCCTCGGATCACCGCGCGGTCGTGGCCACGATCGCCTTCTGAGACGCGCGGCCCCGGGGCTCTTGACCTCCGGGGGCGTCTCCCATACGAGACCCCATCCGCAGAGCCCCGGATTCGTCCGGGGCTTTGATTTTGTTCATGTTGGACGAGATCGGGATGAACCGGGGACCTTCGGGGCCCTTCGAACAGACAAGCCGGGACCCGCCCGGCACGAAGCAAACGGAAAGACAGTAAACATGGCACTCAAGTCGTATAAACCGACGACGCCTGGCCAGCGCGGGCTGGTTCTGATCGACCGTTCGGAGCTTTGGAAAGGCCGCCCCGTCAAATCCCTCACCGAGGGCCTGACGAAGAAGGCGGGCCGGAACAACACCGGACGGATCACCATGCGTCGCCGTGGCGGGGGCGCGAAGCGTCTCTACCGCATCGTCGATTTCAAGCGGACCAAGCACGACATCGAAGCGGTCGTGGCCCGTATCGAATACGATCCCAACCGGACCGCATTCATCGCGCTGATCCAGTATACGGACGGCGAGCAAGCCTACATCCTCGCGCCGCAGCGGATCGCCGTGGGCGACAAGATCATCTCGGGCGCCCGGGTCGACATCAAGCCGGGCAACGCCATGCCCTTCTCCGGCATGCCGATCGGCACCATCGTCCACAACGTGGAGATGAAGGCCGGCAAGGGTGGCCAGATCGCCCGCGCCGCCGGCACCTATGCCCAGTTCGTGGGCCGGGACGGCGGCTATGCGCAGATCCGGCTGTCGTCGGGCGAATTGCGGCTGGTGCGGCAGGAATGCATGGCGACCGTGGGCGCCGTGTCGAACCCCGACAACTCGAACCAGAACTTCGGCAAGGCCGGCCGGATGCGCCATTACGGCAAGCGTCCCTCCGTCCGCGGCGTCGTCATGAACCCGGTGGACCACCCGCACGGCGGCGGCGAAGGCCGCACCTCGGGCGGCCGGAACCCGGTCACCCCCTGGGGTGTGCCGACCAAGGGCAAGCGGACCCGGGACAAGAAGAAGGCGAGCCAGAAGCTCATCATCCGTTCGCGGCACGCCCGCAAGAAAGGCCGGTAATCCATGTCCCGTTCTGTCTGGAAAGGCCCGTTCGTCGACGCCTACGTTCTCAAGAAGGCCGAGAAGGCCCGCGAGTCGACCCGCAACGACGTCATCAAGATCTGGTCCCGCCGCTCGACGATCCTGCCCCAGTTCGTGGGCCTGACCTTCGGCGTCTACAACGGCCACAAGCACATCCCCGTCAACGTCTCCGAAGACATGATCGGTCAGAAGTTCGGCGAATACGCGCCGACCCGGACCTATTACGGTCATGCGGCCGACAAAAAAGCGAAGCGGAAATAAGCGTCATGGGCAAGGAAAAGAACCCCCGCCGCGTCGCCGAGAACGAGGCGATGGCCAAAACGCGGATGCTGAAGACCAGCCCGCAGAAACTGAACCTCGTCGCCGCCATGATCCGCGGCAAGAAGGTCGACAAGGCCCTGACGGACCTGACCTTCTCCAAGCGGCGCGTGGCCGGCGACGTCAAGAAGTGCCTGCAGTCGGCGATCGCGAACGCCGAGAACAACCACGGGCTCGACGTCGACGAACTGGTCGTCGCCGAGGCCTGGGTCGGCAAGAACCTCACCCTCAAGCGCGGGCGTCCCCGTGGCCGGGGCCGGTTCGGCCGGATCATCAAGCCGTTCGCGGAAATCACCATCAAGGTGCGTCAGGTCGAGGAGCAAGCCTAATGGGTAACAAGGTCAATCCCGTCGGGATGCGCCTCCAGGTCAACCGGACCTGGGACAGCCGCTGGTATGCCAACACCAAGGAATACGGCGACCTTCTGCTCGAGGATCTGAAGATCCGCGAGTTCATCAAGAAGGAATGCAAGCAGGCGGGCATCAGCCGCGTGATCATCGAGCGTCCGCACCGCAAGTGCCGCGTCACGATCCACACCGCGCGCCCGGGCGTCATCATCGGCAAGAAGGGCGCGGACATCGAGACGCTGCGCAAGAAGATCGCCAAGATGACTGCGAGCGAGCTGCATCTCAACATCGTCGAGGTCCGCAAGCCGGAGCTCGACGCGGCCCTGGTGGGCGAGAGCATTGCCCAGCAGCTCGAGCGCCGGGTCAGCTTCCGCCGCGCTATGAAGCGGGCGGTTCAGAACGCCATGCGGATGGGTGCCCTCGGCATCCGGGTCAACGTCGCGGGCCGCCTCGGCGGCGCAGAGATCGCCCGGACGGAATGGTACCGCGAGGGTCGCGTTCCGCTGCACACGCTGCGCGCGGACATCGACTATGCGCATTCCGAGGCCGTGACACCCTACGGCATCATCGGGATCAAGGTCTGGATCTTCAAAGGCGAGATCATGGAGCACGATCCCCAGGCACGTGACCGCAAGGCGCAGGAGCTGCAGGACGGGCCAGCCCCGCGCGGCGCCGGTGGCGGCGGTCGCCGTGGCGACCGGTAAGGAGTAGGACAGATGCTTCAACCGAAACGTACGAAGTTCCGCAAGGCCCACAAGGGCCGGATCAGCGGCGAGGCCAAGGGTGGCTCCGACCTCAACTTCGGGACCTACGGGCTCAAGGCCCTGCAGCCCGAACGGGTCACCGCCCGTCAGATCGAGGCCGCCCGCCGGGCCATGACGCGCCACATGAAGCGTCAGGGCCGGGTGTGGATCCGCATCTTCCCGGATCTGCCGGTCACGTCGAAGCCCGTCGAGGTCCGCATGGGCAAGGGCAAGGGCTCGGTCGATTACTGGGCCTGCAAGGTCAAGCCCGGCCGGATCATGTTCGAGATCGACGGCGTCAACGAAGAGATCGCCCGCGAGGCCCTGCGCCTTGCCGCGATGAAGCTGCCGATCAAGACCCGCACCGTGGTGCGCGAGGACTGGTAAACCGCGACGGCCCCCCGGGCCGCGGTCACGGATCAGGCCCCCGGCAGGAGACTGCCGGGGGCCTTTCGTTTGGGGGGTCGCTGGCGGAACGGCAGTGGCGCGGATCATGCCCGGCCGCCGCCACGTCCGCTTGTGCTGCGCTGGGATCCCTCCGGCGAGGCCAGGCCTTGCCCGGCCCCCGCCAGGCGATCCGGTCGCGGGCGGAATCGGCGCTCATGCGCCCGCCCCCGGGAAGATCGCCACCATGGCGCCGTGATAGTCCTCCCAGCTCTTCGTCGCGCGGTTGCCTGCATAGCCGTGGTAATGGCTGCGCCCGGTGGAGTTGGGCAGGCCGGCCCAGACCCGGGCGAGCTGGTTCATGAAGGCGACGCGTCCGATCTCGCCGGCGAGGAACCTGTCGAGCCCCGCCTCGTGCAGCAGAACATCCGCCATCCGGTCCTGCACCGCAGGCGAGAACGGCGTGTCCGGAGGCAGGCCGAGGTGCCGCACCAGCCGCCGGAAGGTCGGCGGAATGAACTGGTAGCGTCCGATGGCATGGGGCTGGCCTGGCGTCGCACGGATCCAGTCGTCGATCTGGCCGATGGTCAGATGCGTCGGGGGCGCAGCCGGGCGGATGCGGGCGCCGTGCTGGACGGCGTCATAGCCCGCAGGCCCCGCCTCGGCCGCCGCGATGAGGTCGCGCAGCCGCGCGACCGGGCCGTGGCCGCCCGACAGCGGGGCCACGGCGTGCCGCAGCGGGGCCGCGGCGCGTTCGGGCCAGGGCGCGAAGAATCCCGCGGCATCCTGACCGATGAAGGTGCTGGAGCCGGCCACCGTCACCCGCTCCCCCGGCGGCGGCCGCCCCGCTCCGGCATCCGCCGCGGCAAAGAGCGAGGGTCCCTGGGCCAGCCCCGCCGTGGCCCAGAACCAGAGCACGATCCACGCCGCGCGCCAACACCGCCGCCAGTCCGTCATCCGCGCCCCCGCTCCGCCACCTCGGGCACATTGGCGCGGAAGGATTGAGATTCCCTTGACCGGCGGGAGGGGCTTTCGCCCGTCTCCGCCAGCGGCTAGAGCGGCGCCATGGCCCTGATCCGTTCGCTTTTCGCGACCCGCCTCTACCGCGCCCGCCTCGCCGACCACGCCCCCCCGGTCGACCCGGACGAGTTGCGCGCCTCCTGCTATTCCATCGCCGAGGACGACGACGCCGGGCAGGCCTGGTGCGACGAGAACGGCTATCCGGGATACACCTCCTATGCCTCGCTCAGCGACCTGCCCTGGCGCTTTCCGGTCTTCGCGGAGCTGGTGTCCTGCCTCGACGCCCATGTCGCGGCCTTCGCGCAGGATCTGGCCTTCGACCTCGGCGACAAGGGGCTGGAGCTCGAGGACATCTGGATCAACATCCTGCCCGAGGGCGGCAGCCACGGCAGCCACATCCACCCCCATTCGGTGATCTCCGGCACGACCTACGTGGCGATGCCCGAGGGCACGAGCGCGCTGAAGCTCGAGGACCCGCGCCTGCCGATGATGATGGCCGCCCCGCCGAGGGTGAAGGACGCGCCGGAGGAACTGAGGACCTTCGTCTCGGTGCCGACGGAGCCGGGCGACGTGCTCCTGTGGGAGAGCTGGCTGCGCCACGAGGTGCCGATGAACCAGGCCGAGGACGACCGGATCAGCGTAAGTTTCAATTATCGGTGGGGATGAGGGGGGTCCTCCGGACCGCAACCAGTCTCTGAACTCCGCTTCGGAGAGGTCGCCTGACGCCAGACCCTCCATCATCCGGAGACCCTCGTGCGGGTCGGGCCGGAACGCGAAGCCGCTCAGCCTCAGGTAGGTGACCGCCGTGACGAAGGCTGTGCGTTTGTTGCCGTCCATAAAGGTATGCGGCTTGGCGATCCCGAAACCGCAGGCCGCGGCAAGGTAAAAGGGATCGGACCTGTTGCCATGGCGCAAGCAATGGCCTATGGACGCCGCTCATCCCACCTCCACCGGGAATCAGGGTGACCCAGAACCAACCGTCTGGGGCCTTCCGGTGATGTTGCAACGACGAAGGACGAGGCAATGACCGCCGCAGACCTGCGCGACAAGACTCCGGACGAGCTCCGCGATCAGCTTGTCGCCCTCAAGAAAGAGGCTTTCAACCTGCGCTTCCAGCAGGCCACCGGCCAGATCGAGAACACCGCCCGCATGCGCAACGTCCGCCGCGACGTGGCCCGGGTGAAGACCATCCTGAACGAAAAGGCCGCCGCGGCCGCTGGCACGGAGGCCTGATCATGCCCAAGCGTATCCTTTCGGGCACCGTGACCTCGACGCAGAACAAGCAGACCGTGACGGTTCTCGTCGAGCGCCGCTTCAAGCACCCGCTGCTGCAGAAGACCGTCCGGAAGTCGAAGAAATACCGCGCCCATGACGAGGACGAGACGTTCAACGTGGGCGACTTCGTGCGCATCATGGAATGCGCCCCGAAATCGAAGACCAAACGCTGGGAGGTCATCGCCCAGTAGGCTTTGACACCCGGTTCGACGAAACCCTGGGGGCAAACCAGAAGAACAGCCCCCATAGGTCGGGAGAACCTGAATGATCCAGATGCAGACCAATCTGGATGTCGCTGACAATTCCGGAGCCCGGAAGGTTCAGTGCATCAAGGTGCTCGGCGGGTCCCACCGCCGTTACGCCTCTGTCGGCGACATCATCGTCGTCTCCGTCAAGGAAGCGATCCCGCGCGGCCGCGTCAAGAAGGGCGACGTCCGCAAGGCCGTCGTCGTGCGCACCGCCAAGGAAGTGCGCCGCGACGACGGCACCGCGATCCGCTTCGACCGCAACGCCGCGGTCATCCTCAACAACAACAACGAGCCCGTGGGCACCCGGATCTTCGGACCCGTGGTGCGCGAGTTGCGCGCGAAGAACTTCATGAAGATCATCTCGCTCGCGCCGGAGGTGCTCTGATGGCCGCGAAGATCAAGAAGGGCGACAAGGTCGTCGTGCTTGCGGGCAAGGACAAGGGCAAGACCGGTGAGGTCTCCCGGGTCATGCCCAAGGACGGCAAGGCCGTGGTGGACGGCGTGAACATCGCGATCCGCCACCAGCGCCAGTCCCAGACCACCCAGGGCGGCCGCACGCCGAAGGCGATGCCGATACACCTCAGCAATCTCGCGCTGATCGACGCGAACGACAAGCCGACCCGCGTGGGCTTCCGGTTCGACGACGAGGGCAAGAAGGTCCGGTACGCCAAGACCACCGGGGAGACGATCTGATGCTCGACCAGGCCACCTATATCCCCCGCCTGAAGGCGCTCTACCGCGAGACGGTCAAGCCCGCGCTGGTCGAGGAGTTCGGCTATTCGAACCCCATGATGGCGCCCCGGCTGGAGAAAATCGTCCTGAACATCGGCGCCGGCGCCGAGGCGGTGAAGGACAGCAAGAAGGCGAAATCCGCCGCCGACGACCTGACCCTGATCGCCGGCCAGCAGGCCGTGATCACCAAGGCCAAGAAATCCATCGCGGGCTTCCGGGTCCGTGAGGACATGCCGCTGGGCGCCAAGGTCACCCTGCGCGGCGACCGCATGTACGAGTTTCTCGACCGTCTGATCACCGTGGCCATGCCCCGCATCCGCGACTTCCGCGGCGTGAAGCCCAGCTTCGACGGGCGCGGCAACTTCGCCATGGGGATCAAGGAGCACATCGTGTTCCCCGAGATCAACTTCGACAAGGTCGACGAGGTGTGGGGCATCGATGTGATCATCGTGACCGACGCCAAGACCGACGCCGAGGGCAAGGCTTTGCTCAAGGCGTTCAACATGCCGTTCAACGCGTAAGGACCAGGACCATGGCAAAGAAATCCATGATCGAACGCGAGAAGAAGCGCCAGCGCCTGGTCGCGCAATATGCGGCCAAGCGCGCGTCTCTCAAGAAGATCGCGAACGACCAAGATCAACCGATGGAAGAGCGGTTCAAGGCGCGGCTGAAGCTGGCCGAGCTGCCTCGCAACTCCTCTCCCACCCGGCTTCACAACCGCTGCCAGCTGACGGGGCGTCCCCACGCCTATTACCGCAAGCTGAGGATGAGCCGGATCGCCCTGCGCGACCTCGGCAGCCAGGGACAGATCCCCGGCCTCGTGAAGTCGAGCTGGTAAGGGAGGGCAGGACATGAACGATCCAATCGGCGATATGCTGACCCGCATCCGCAACGGCCAGATGCGCCACAAGTCCACCGTCTCCACGCCGGCGTCCAAGCTGCGTGGCTGGGTGCTCGACGTGCTCAAGGACGAGGGCTACATCCGCGGCTACGAGAAGACGACCGACAAGAATGGCCACCCGGCCTTCGAGATCTCGCTCAAGTACTACGAGGGCACCCCGGTGATCCGGGACCTCAAGCGCGTCTCCAAGCCCGGCCGCCGCGTCTACATGGCCTGCAACGACCTGCCTCAGGTTCGCCAAGGCCTTGGCGTGTCGATCGTCTCGACGTCCCGTGGTGTCATGACCGATGCAAACGCCCGCTCCGCCAACGTCGGCGGAGAGGTGCTCTGCCAGGTATTCTGAGGAGGGACCGATGTCTCGTATTGGAAAGAAGCCGGTCGAGCTGCCCTCGGGCGTCGAGGCCAGTGTCTCCGGCCAGACCATCGAGGTGAAGGGGCCCAAGGGCACCCGCAGCTTCACCGCGACCGACGACGTGACCCTGACCGTCGCCGACGGCCAGATCAGCGTCGAGCCCCGCGGCAAGTCCAAGCGCGCGCGCCAGCAGTGGGGCATGTCCCGCACGCAGGTCGCGAACTGCGTGCAGGGCGTCACCGAGGGCTTCAAGAAGGAGCTGGAGATCCAGGGCGTGGGCTACCGCGCGCAGATGCAGGGCAACACCCTGAAGCTGAACCTGGGCTACAGCCACGACGTGAACTTCGACGTGCCCGACGGTGTGACGATCACGGCTCCGAAGGTGACCCAGATCATCGTCGAGGGCACGGATCAGCAGCAGGTCGGCCAGGTCGCCGCGAACATTCGCGAATGGCGCGCGCCGGAGCCCTACAAGGGCAAGGGCATCCGCTACCTGGGCGAGTATATCTTCCGCAAGGAAGGCAAGAAGAAGTAAGGACGGGACAGAGATGGCCAACAACAAGCGCACCTTGTTCATCAAGCGCCGCCTGCGCGTCCGGAACAAGCTTCGCCGCGTGAATGCAGGGCGTCCGCGCCTGAGCGTGCACCGCTCGAACAAGAACATCAGCGTGCAGCTGATCGACGACGTGGCGGGCGTGACGCTCGCCGCGGCCTCGTCGCTCGAGAAGGATCTCGGGGTCGTGGGCAAGAACAACGTGGAAGCCGCCGCGAAGGTGGGCGCCGCGATCGCCGAACGCGCCAGGGCCGCCGGCGTGACCGAGGCCTATTTCGACCGGGGCGGGTTCCTCTACCACGGCAAGGTCAAGGCCCTTGCCGACGCGGCGCGTGAAGGCGGGCTGAAGTTGTAAGGACCGGGGTGGGTTGAAAACCCGCCCCACGTCGCCGCCCTTGCGTAGGGTGGGTTTTCAACCCACCGCAGCGGGACGGCGGCCCGGCGGGACACCCCCGCCGCCCCCGGGTAGGGCGGGTTTGAAACCCACCGCCCCGGGACAGCCCGGCGGGACACCCCGCCGCTCAATGGGGTAGGGCGGGATTCCCCCCCGCCGCGGGCCGGCAACGGGCGCCGACCCTGACGTGCGATCGGTAGGGTGGGGTTCTTCCCCCCACCGGACCGAGAGAGAAGGCGGCATCTGCCGCCTCGATGACCGGGGAGCCATGGGCTCACCGCGGTTGGACAACAAGGGCGCAGGCGCCCGCGAAGGAACGGAGGCCGCATGGCCAGAGAACCGAACAGAGATGGCAACCGCGACGGTGGCCGCGGACGCCGCGACCGGGAGGAAACCCCCGAATTCGCCGACCGTCTCGTCGCGATCAACCGGGTGTCGAAGACGGTCAAGGGCGGCAAGCGCTTCGGCTTCGCGGCGCTTGTCGTCGTGGGTGACCAGAAGGGCCGCGTGGGCTTCGGCAAGGGCAAGGCCAAGGAGGTTCCCGAGGCGATCCGCAAGGCGACCGAGCAGGCCCGCCGCAAGATGATCCGCGTGCCGCTCCGCGAGGGCCGCACCCTGCACCATGACGGCTACGGCCGCCACGGCGCCGGCAAGGTCATCATGCGCAGCGCGCCCCAGGGTACCGGCATCATCGCCGGCGGTCCGATGCGCGCCGTGTTCGAGATGCTGGGTCTGCAGGACGTGGTCGCCAAGTCCATCGGCTCGCAGAATCCCTACAACATGATCCACGCCACGCTCGACGGCCTGACCCGCCAGTCCAGCCCCCGCAACGTCGCCCAGCGGCGCGGCAAGAAAGTGGCCGACATCCTGCCGAAGAGGGAAGATTCCCCCGCCGCGCAGGGCCAGGTTTCGGAGGACGCGTAAGCCATGGCCAAGACCATCGTCGTCAAGCAGATCGGCAGCCCGATCCGCCGCCCCGCCAAGCAGCGCCAGACGCTGATCGGCCTCGGGCTGAACAAGATGCACCGGACCCGGGAGCTCGAGGATACCCCCGCCGTGCGCGGGATGGTGAACAAGATCCCGCATCTGGTGGAGATCATCGAGGAGCGCGGCTGACGCTTTTCCGACATCGCAGTTTTTAGGCAGGGCCCCGGATCTCCGGGGCCTTGTCATGTCCGGGGCATGGCCGCCCTGTCACCGCTGCGGCGAGATCCCTGCCGAGGGAGATTGACCTTCGTCCGCCGGCTGGCCCTATGGGTCGTCTGACCATGGTGGAGCGGAGATTTCATGCTGATCGGTCTGGGTCTTGGTCCCGGCGCGCTCGTTTATGGCGCCTTCCTGCTGTACCTGTGCGGTTTCCTGACCCGGGACGAGCTGTGGCTGCGCACACTGATGCTGGCCGGAGCGTGTTCTACGTCGCTTACCTCTTCTTTGCGACCGCCAATCCCCTCTGGGACGGGATCGTGGCGGAAACCATCCTCTCCATCGTGAATCTGGTGATGATCCTGATCATCCTCCTCGAGCGGTCCACCATCGGAATGTCGGAGGCGGCGTGCCGCCTGCACAGCGGGCTGCGGCTTCTGGCGCCGGGTCAGATCCGCAGACTGGTCAAGGTCTGCGAGATCATCCCCTCCGAGGACGCGCCCGAGATCCTGACCGCGGGCGTGCGGCCGGATCGGCTGTACTATCTGACCGAAGGCTCCGTCGATCTGACCAAGGGCAGCGACACGGTCGAACTGCACGGCCCCCTGTTTCTCGGCGAGATCGCCTGGCTGACCGGCGGGGCGGCCTCGGCGACCGTGCGGCTCCGGCCCGGCGCCGTCTGCCTCGGCTGGAGGCACGGCGACCTGCGGCGCCTGATGGACCGCCGGCCTGCCATCGGCAACGGGCTGGCAGCCCTGCTCAACGCCGATCTTGCGGCGAAGCTGGCCCTGTCGCAGCCCGGCCTGCGGTTCGACGCGCCCGCTCCGGTCCCGGTCCCGGTCCCGGCGGCGTCCGGCGGACCGGAGGAAAATGTGTCCCCGTGA
>Ga0008835_101289_pt1 | contig 13527 bp, 15 predicted proteins | sample HotLakConsoUCCRE_FD_62215 | JGI IMG/M metagenome (GOLD analysis project Ga0008835, IMG submission 62215) | Hypersaline microbial mat communities from Hot Lake, Washington, USA - Hot Lake Consortium UCC-RE (Hybrid Assembly) ...
TGGACGAGCGCAAGAACAACGCCGCCGTGGAAAAGCGCCTGAAGGACAAGCTGAAGACCGACCGCGCCCGCATCCAGGTGGGCCGGATCTCGGGCTTCGGCCTTCTCGAGATGTCGCGCCAGCGGCTGCGGCCCGGCATGATCGAGGCCACGACCCAGCCGTGCCCCCATTGCCACGGCACGGGCCTCCTGCGCTCCGATGACAACGTGGCGCTGGGGATCTTGCGCCAGATCGAGGAGGAGGGCGTGCGCGGCCGCTCCCGCGAGGTTCTGGTCAAGGCGCCCGGCGGGATCGTGAACTACCTCATCAACCAGAAGCGCGAGCATATCTTCGGGATCGAGGCGCGCTACGGCCTGTCGGTGCGGATCGAGGTGGACCCGCTGCTGATCTCGCCCGATTTCACGCTGGAGAAGTTCAAGACCGCGACCCGCAGCGTCGCCGAGATCGTGCGCACCGTGGTGTCCTCGGACAGCACGATGCTGGCCGAGCCCGAGCCCGAGGATGATCTCGTGGACGAGGAGGAGGACGAGGCCGAGGAGGTCGAGACCGAGGCCAGCGAGGCCCGCACCGGCAACGGCGACGGCGACGAGGGCGGCGACGAGAAGCCCAAGAAGCGCCGCCGCCGGCGTCGTCGGCGGAAGGGCGGCTCCGGGTCGGACCAGAACGGCGAGGGGCAGGATGCCTCGGGCGACGGCGAGGGCGAGGGCGGCGACGACGCCGACGATGCGCCGGAACCCGTGGCCGCCGAGGCGGAAACCGCAAGCGAGGCGGCCCGTGCCCGGGAGACCGGCGAGGAGGAAGCCAAGCCCAAGCGGACCCGCACCCGGTCCCGCAGCAGGCGCAAGCCCGCCGTCGAAGAGGCCGCCGCTGCAGACGCACCCGCGGAGGCCGAGGTTGGTGCAGAGTCCGCGCCCGTGGCGGACCCCGCGGCGGAGGTACCTGCGGAAGAGCCTGTGGCCGAGGGTCCGGCCGAAGAGCCTGTGCAGGAGCCTGCAGTGGCCGAGGGTCCGGCCGAAGAGCCTGAGCAGGAGCCTGCGGTCGCCGAGGGTCCGGCCGAAGAGCCTGCGGAAGAACCCGCCGTGGCGGAGCCCGTCGCCGAGGCCCCGACCGAAGAGCCCGCAGTGGCGGAGCTTGTCGCCGGGACCCCGGCCGAGGAGCCCGCAGTGGCGGAGCTTGTCGCCGGGACCCCGGCCGAGGAGCCCGCGCAGGACCCCGCAGCCGAAGAGCCTGCCGCAGCCGAGGAGCGGACGCCCGAAAGCGTCGGCGCCGACGAGGATGACGGCAAGCCGAAGCGCCGGGGCTGGTGGTCGCTCGGCCGCTGAGGCCGGGCGTCTAGCCCTTGCGGATCTCGTAGACCTGCCAGCGGCCGGTCGCGTCCTCACCGTCTCCCGTGGACAGCAGGACGTGGCCGGCCTCGGCGCAGAAATGCGGCAGGTCGATCACCGCGACAGGATCGTCGGCCAGCATCCGCACCACCTCTCCCACGGCCCGCCCGGCCAGCCGCTTTCGCAGGCGCAGGACGGGCAGGGGGCAGATCAGCCCGCGGGCGTCGATTTCTTCGGCGATGTCGCTCATGGGCTCGCGCCTAGTGCCTGCGGCGCGCGCCGTCCAGTGCGGCGATGTTGCAGCCCGGTGCCCTGAACGTGACACTTGGGCGCGTGACGCGGCGCGGGCCGATCTTTAGATGAAATTCCATGGACTCGATGATGCTTCTCGACGCGACGCTTCTGCCTGCGCTGGCCATTGCGGTCTTCGCGGGACTGCTGTCGTTTCTCAGCCCCTGCGTCTTGCCGATCGTGCCGCCTTACCTTGCGTACATGGGTGGGGTGACGGTGACCGATCTCGACGGCGAGGCGCGGGCGCGCAACCGGGCCACGCTCTCGGCACTGTTTTTCGTGCTGGGGCTCTCGACGGTGTTCCTGCTGCTGGGGATGGCGGCCTCGTCCTTTGGCCGGCTGTTCCTGCAGGCGCAGGACTGGTTCGTCATGGGTGCGGGCCTCGTCATCATGGTGTTCGGGCTGCATTTCCTCGGCGTGTTCCGCATCGGGTTCATGGACCGCGAGATGCGGATGGAGGCGGGGGACCGGGGCGGGTCGGCCTTCGGCGCCTATGTGCTGGGCCTCGCCTTCGCCTTCGGCTGGACGCCCTGCCTCGGCCCGATTCTGGGCGCGATCCTCGGACTTGCGGCGTCCGAGGCGGACGTGGGCCGGGGCACGGTGCTGCTCGCGGCCTATGCGCTGGGGCTCGGCATTCCGTTCATTCTCGTGGCGGCGTTCTTTCCGCGGCTGAAGGGCGTCATGGCCTGGATGAAGCGGCACATGGAGCGGATCGAGCGGGTCTCGGGCGTGCTTTTGTGGACCGTGGGCTTCATGATGGTCACGGGCCAGTTCTCCGATTTCGCCTTCTGGCTGCTGGAGACCTTTCCAGCGCTGGGTATGCTGGGCTGAGGCCGCCTCAGGCGCGGACGCCCGCGGCCTCCTGCACCTCGGGCGATGCCCCTTCAAGCCACACCCGGGTCAGCGCCGAGACAAGACGCACATACCGTTCCCGATTGCAGCAGAGATCCGACAGGTCCCCGGCCTCCGTGGGCAGGCCCAGATCGGCGGCGGCCTTCTCCGCCGGGCCGCCAAGGACGGGAAAGAGCTCGTCCCAGACCACCTGCGCCTCCCGCGCGAAGATCTCTGCGCCGAGGGGGCCGAGGCCCTTGGCGCAGTGCAGCTGCTGCAGCGTGGCGCGGTTTGCCCGTGCCTTGCGCAGGTCGCCGCCGAACCGAGCGCGAACGATCGCGGCGGTGTCGCGCAGGACATCGGCAGTCGACTCGTTCAAGCGCCTGGGGCCGTTCGCGCCGAGGACCCGCACCACCTCCGTGCGGTCAGCCTCAAGCAGCGCGTCGATCCTGTGAAGCCCCTCGCGGCGGAGGGCCCGAGCGGCGCGGACCGCGGTGCCGGAGGACCTCCGCGCCGACAGCAGGATCGCGCCGATCAGCCAGTGAAACATCTCTTCCGGCGTGTCGCGGAAGATGTCCGCGCCGATCCGTTCGGAACAGAGACGACCCTGTGTCTCGATCAGCGCATCGACGAGGTCCTTGCGGGACATGGCAGTCTCCCGACAGTTTGCCGGAAAACGAACCTGCGCGGAGGATGTTCCCGGCTGCGGCGGACAATCTGCTTATTCTGGCCAGATTCTTTCGCTAGCGTGGTCACGGTTCAGCGAGGGACGAGCGGAATGGCGGACCGCAAGGTCAGACAGCGACAGGTGTTCTACATCCCGGGTTACGACCCCATCCATCCCCGTCGCTATCGCGAACTCTACCGCAAGGAAGGAGCCGCACAGGCGGAGATCAGCGGCTATGGCATCAAGCTGGCCCCGAAACGCGGCGACGGGCCCTATGGCTGGCACGTCTCGGCCCGGATGGACGGGGCGGAGGTGGAAACCGATGTCGAGGTGCTGGTCTGGTCCGACATCGTGCGCGGCTCGATGCCCGGCTCGATCCTTGCGACCTACCTGCAGATGCTCCGCTGTTCCTGGACCTACATCGCGTCGGGTGCGCTCTGGCGGCTGATGTGGCTGCGCAAGGGGCCGGTGATCGCGGCGCTCTACCCGGTGGGCATGCTGCTCCTGCAACTGGGGATCGCGCTGGGTCTCGGCGCCGTGGCGGGGCGGCTCGGGCAAGGGGCGCTGGGGCTGGTGCTCGACAGCGCCGCAGCGGGCATCGCCCTGCGGCTCGTGCTGCTGGCGGGGGTGGCGGTCGCGGTGCTGCGCTGGTTCAAGGCCCGCGACAACCGCTTCTTCGCCTACTACCTGATGCATGACTACGCCTATTCCGCCCACTGGAACGGCGCCAACCCGCCCGAGCTCGAGGCGCGGATGTCGGCCTTTGCCGACCGCATCGCCGGGGCGCTGGCGGGCGGCGCCGACGAGGTGCTGGTGGTGGGTCACTCGTCGGGCGCGCATCTCGGCGTGTCGATCCTCGCCGACCTGATCCGGCAGGGCCGGGTTCCGGCCAATGGCCCGGTCCTGTCTTTCCTGTCGCTGGGGCAGGTGGTGCCCATGGTGTCCTTCCTGCCCGAGGCGCACCGGCTGCGCGCGGATCTCGCCTATCTCTCCACCCGGAAGGAGCTGACCTGGGTCGACGTCACCGCCCCCGGCGACGGCTGCGCCTTCGCGCTCTGCGACCCGGTGGCGGTGTCGGGCGTGGCGCCCCGGGGGCAGCGCTGGCCGCTCGTGTTCTCCGCCGCCTTCACCCAGACCCTCAGCCCCGAGCGGTGGAAGGCGCTGCGCTGGCGCTTCTTCCGGCTGCATTTCCAGTATCTCTGCGCCTTCGACCGGCCCCGGGACTACGATTACTTCCGCATCACCGCCGGGCCCCTGACCCTTGGCGCGCGCTATGCCGGGCGCGGTCACTCGAAAAGCCGCATCACCCGCGCCGCCTCGAAATACACGAGCCAGCAGGCCGCATGATCCCGCCGAAGCCGCCCTCGCGGCCCGATCATGTCTCGCTCTGGCGCTACATGAAGCTGTTCCGGGCCGATATCCTGTCGGCCCAGCCCGAACGGCTCTACCGGGCGTGGATGGCGGAGTTCCGCACGCCCTTCTTCCGCTCCTACCTCGCCAACGATCCCGCGCTGGTGAAGCTGGTGCTGACCGAGCGGCCCGACGATTTCCCGAAATCCGACCGCATCGGCGCGGGGCTCCGGCCGCTTCTGGGGGACTCGGTCTTTCTCACGAACGGCGCGCAATGGAAGCGCCAGCGGCGAATCATCGACCCGGCCTTCGAGGGGGGTCGCCTGCGCGACACCTGGCCCGCGATGTGGGCGGCGGGAGAGGCGGCGGTGGCGCGGCTGAAGACCCGCGCCGATGGCGCGCCCGTCGAGATCGAGGCCGAGACGAGCCATGCCGCGGCGGATGTCATCTTCCGGACGCTCTTTTCCCTGCCGATCGAGAACGCGGTCGCGCGCGCCGTCTTCGAGGAGTTCCGCACCTACCAGCGCAGCCAGCCGATCCTGAACCTCGCGGCCTTCCTGCCCGGTCCGCGCTGGATGCCGCGCTTCTTCCGCCGCGAGACGCGGGCCTCCGCGCGGCGCATCAGGGGCCTGATCGAGGGGCTGGTCGCCGCGCGACTGAAGGAAATCGAGGCCGACACCGCGCCCGACGATCTCGCCACCAAGATCATGATCACCATCGACCCCGAGACCGGCGACCGGTTCGATGTCGGGGAAATGGTCGACCAGGTGGCGATCTTCTTTCTGGCGGGCCACGAGACCAGCGCCTCGGCGCTGGCCTGGGCGCTCTACCTGATGGCGCTCTACCCGGACTGGCAGGAAAAGGTCGCGGCGGAGGCGGAGGCGCTGACCGACAGCTTCTCCTCGCTGTCGAAGCTCCGGGTCACCCGCGACGTGTTCCGCGAGACGCTGCGGCTTTATCCGCCCGTGCCGATGATGGTGCGCGAGACGACAAGGCCCGAGACGTTCCGCGGGCGAGACGTTCCCAGGGGCGCGCAGGTCGTGCTGTCGCCCTGGCATCTGCACCGCCAGACGCGCCTCTGGGAGAGGCCCGATAATTTCGATCCCGCCCGATGGGCCACGGAGAACGGAAAAAGCTGCGCGCGCGAGGCCTACATGCCGTTTTCCTCGGGGCCACGGGTCTGCACCGGGGCGGGCTTCGCCATGGTGGAGGGGGTGCTTCTTCTCGCCTCCTTCTGCCGCGCCTTCCGCATGGAGACCGTGGGGGGGCGGGTTCCCGAGCCCGTGGCGCATCTGACGGTGCGGGCGCGCGACGGGATCTGGCTTCGGTTCGTCCCGCGCGAAGCCTGATTCGGCGGTCCGCAGGGCGCTGCGCGAAACACTCCCCCCCGACGCTGGGAGATTGGTGCCGCGATGTGGACGGGTCGGGATGACCAGACCGGGATTGGGGCAGCATTGTGGCCTTTTCGGACGGGCCGGGGCGGTCCAGAAATCTCATAAAACCCATTGAAAATAAATCATAAAATCCTCCCCAGCCACTTGCGGGCGGTCAAATCCGGCGGTTTTGGGGCATTTCAAAAGCGCTCCATTTCCCCGATAACCGTCTCGCTGGAATGGGGACGATGACATGCAAAGGTATGGGACGATGCGCGCTCTTGAGGAGATGATGGACTCGCCTCGGCCGACACCCGGGTTGAGAAAGACGATCGACACCATTCTGCGGGTCATGGGCCAGACGCCGGACCCGGTAGGGGAGTCAAAGGTGACCACTGCGGATGCCGCGGACCTGATGAAGATGTTCCGCGACGATCTCCGAGCCGGCCGCGCGAACGCCGAGCCGGCCGCCGGGACCCGGCGGATGACGCCGGAGGAAGAAGAGGCTGCGGACCTCGCGCGGATTCGCCGGGCCCTCTACGACGCCTGACGCAGTCGCGCCTCGAGGTCGCGGAGCACCGCGACCCGTATTGCCGAGGCGAGGCCGGTGCCCGGGTCCCTTGCGGCGTCGATCTCCGCGGCCAGTCGGTTGAGCGCGAGGCCGCGCGCCTCGGCCATCGCGCGGAACGCCTGCCAGAACGCATCCTCGAGCGAAACGCTGGTGCGGTGGCCGCTCAGGGTCAACGAGCGTTTGACGGGCCGCCCGCCGCCGCTCATGCGCCATCCTCGTCCTCGAACCTGTGGGCGTCGAGACCGCGGCGCAACCGGTCCGCCTCCGCCGCCTCGCGCAGACGCTCGGCCTTGGTGCGTCCGTGCCGGGCGGCATTCTCGTCGGCCCGGGCCTTTTGCTCGGCCCGGTCCCGTGCCTTGCGCGCCTGTCGCAGGTTGACGATCTCGCTCATTCCGAAGGTCTCCGTTCGCCCCGTCCCTCTCTAGCCTCCAGGGCCGGTCGATGCCACGGGGTTCAATGGTCCGGCCTGTTGACCGGGGGCCGGGACCGAACCAATGATACCCCGTCATTCCCTTGCGTCACAGGACCCTTGCCATGCGTCTTCTCGTTTCTTGCCTGAGCCTCGCCATCCTGGCCCAGGCGGCCTCTGCGGACTGGTCCTACGATCCCGCACCCCTGCCGGCGGGCGAGGCGAGGGGTCCCGGGTCGGGCGGAATCTCCCTGGCCGTCTCCTGCGGCAACGGCGGCTTTCCGGCCGTCGAGGTTCTGGGCTGGCAGGCGCCAGAGGGCATGGAGCCGCTCTTCGTGCTGGGCATCGACGACGAGGAGGAGCTCGTCGCCGGCGACTGCCTTGCTGGCGCCGCGCGCTGCATGGTCAGCTTCGAGACCCTCGATCAGGCTCAGGGCTTCGTGCGCGCGCTGCGCAGGGGCAGCCGCGCCGACATCGGCCTCTACCGCAGCGGGATTCTGAGCACGGTGGGCCTCTCCGGCTCAAACGCCAGCATCGGCCGGGTCGGCGCGGCGGGCTGCGAGCTCGACTGATCCGGGGCGCACGCCTGCGAACCAGCGCGCCGCGCCCCTCATTCTTCGGGCCGGAAACATCCCGGAGGGTCGCCATTGCTGCGCCATTGATCCGAGAGACAATGGCGACGGGAGGCAGAGCCTCCCCGGCGGTTCGGCTCGCGCAGCGAGCCGAACCAAAATGCCCCTTACTTCGGCCCGATCATCCTCTCGGGACGGACCACCTCGTCGAACCGCTCGCCAGTGACATAGCCCAGCGCCACGGCCTCCTCGCGCAGGGTGGTGCCGTTCTTGTGGGCGGTCTTGGCCACGGTCGTGGCGTTGTCATAGCCGATCTCCGGCGCCAGCGCCGTCACCAGCATCAGGCTCTCGCGCATGATCTTCGCGATGCGGTCCTCGTCGGCGCGAATTCCAACCACGCAATTGTCGGTGAAGGCCACGCAGGCATCGCCGATCAGCTGCATGGACTGCAGCACGTTGTAGGCCATCATCGGCTTGTAGACGTTGAGCTCGAAATGCCCCTGGCTGCCGGCAAAGCCGACAGCGGCGTCGTTGCCCATGACATGGGCGCAGACCTGGGTGATCGCCTCGCACTGGGTGGGGTTGACCTTGCCCGGCATGATCGAGCTTCCGGGCTCGTTTTCGGGCAGCATAAGCTCTCCGAGACCGCAGCGGGGGCCGGAGCCCAGCAGCCGGATGTCGTTGGCGATCTTGAAGAGGCTCGCGGCCACGGTCCGCAGCGCGCCCGACATCTCCACCAGCGCATCATGGGCGGCCAGCGCCTCGAACTTGTTGGGCGCGGTGACAAAGGGCAGCCCGGTGATGCGCGCCATGCCCGCCGCCACCTGCGCGCCCCAGCCGGGCGTGGTGTTCAGCCCCGTGCCCACGGCGGTGCCGCCCTGGGCGAGCTCGTAGATCCGGGGCAGGGCGCTCTTCACCCGGGCGATGCCCATGGCGACCTGGTGGGCATAGCCCGAGAATTCCTGCGCCAGCGTCAGCGGCGTCGCGTCCATCGTGTGGGTGCGGCCGATCTTGATGATGTGGCCCCACTCCGCGACCTTCGCCTCGAGCGCCGCGTGCAGCGTCTCCAGCCCCGGCAGGGTCACGTCGCGGGCGGTCATGGCGACCGCGATATGCATCGCGGTGGGGAAGGTGTCGTTCGAGGACTGGCCCATGTTGCAATGGTCGTTGGGGTGGACCGGGTCCTTCGAGCCGATCGTGCCGCCGAGGATCTCGATCGCGCGGTTGGCGATGACTTCGTTGGCGTTCATGTTCGACTGGGTGCCGGACCCCGTCTGCCAGACCACCAGCGGGAAGTGATCGTCGAGCTTGCCCGCCACGACCTCCGATGCGGCCTCCACGATGGCGTCCGCCAGTGCTGCGTCGAGCTTGCCGTTGGTCTTGTTGGCCTCGGCGCAGGCCTGCTTGATCACGCCCAGCGCGCGGACGATGGCCACGGGCTGCTTCTCCCAGCCGATGGGGAAGTTCAGGATCGACCGCTGGGTCTGGGCGCCCCAGTAGCGGTCTGCGGGAACCTCGAGCGGTCCGAAGCTGTCGGTCTCGGTGCGGGTGGCGGTCATGGCGCTCCTCCGTGTATGCGGCTGCATACCGGATAGCCGCGCGCGCGCGTCCGGGCAATCGCGCAAACGCCGCGCCCGGGACGTGCGATAAGGGTGGCGGGTCAGACCGGGCGGAAAAGCCCGTCTGCGTCCGGTCCCGCTACTTGCGGAACCGGTCGAGGCTGACGACCTCGGCCTCTCGGGGCTTGGCGTCGCCGCCCTCCTCCTCGGCCATCTCCGCCATGGGCGCCTCGGCCTCGTCATCCGTCGCGGTGTCGTCCTCCTCCTCGTCGTCCTCGTCCTGCGTTTCGAAGCGCAGGCCGAATTCGACCGAAGGATCGACGAAGGTGCGGATGGCGTCATAGGGGATGAAGAGCGGCTCTGGGCTGTCGCCGAAGTTGAGCGTCACGGCAAAGCCGTCCTCGCCCACGTCGAGATTGTCGAACCAGTGCTGGATCACGATGGTCATCTCGTCCGGATACCGGTCCGAGAGCCAGTCCGCGATCTCGACGTCGGGATGCATCGTGTCGAAGGTGATGAAGAAATGATGCGCCCCGGGCAGACCGTCGCGGGCGATCCCGTCCAGAACCTCACGGATGAGCCCGCGCATCGCGCGGTGCATGAGATTTCCGTAGTCGATGGCGCGGGACACGGGGGGATCCTTTCGGCTTGCCCGATCACCATACGGGATTCGAAGACGGAGGAAAGGGGGTCAGGCGAGGCCCGGCGCGCCCGCCGCGAGGCCCGCCGCGCTGGTGGCCGCGAGGGTGGCGGGCAGGGACGAGCGGCGCAGGATCATAAGCGCCGCGCCCAGCGCCAAGAGCGCCGCGCCCAGCGCCAAGAGCGCCGCGGCGACGGGCTGGAAAGCGGGCAGCACGGGGGCGATGAGCGCCACCGGCCCGGCAGTGATGGTCGCGGTCTCCGCGAAGAGGACGTGGATGGTAAACCACAGCGACAGGTTGGCGATGACGCCCACCACCGCCGCCGTCACCGCCGAGAGCGCGGCCGATAGCCGCGGCTGGCCCTCGAGGCCTTCACGCCGAGAAAGGCCGCCTGCACCAGCGGGAGCGTGCCGAAAGCGGCGTAGAGCATCAGCAGCACCGCGATCACCAGCGCGCCGGGCAGCACGAACAGTGTGCCGGCGACAAGCCAGCCGGGGATGCCGCGCAGGCGCCCGCCCGCGTAGGTGGCGAGTTGCATCGCCTCGGGGCCGGGCAGCAGCATGCAGAAGCCGAGGGCGCGCAAGACCTGGTCCTCGGTGAGCGAGGCCGGGTTTCCACGAGTTCGCGGTGCATGAGCGCGATCTGCGCCGCGGGGCCGCCGGAGCTGAGGCAGCCGATGCGGCCGAAAATGCGGAAGAACGCGCCCGGTGTCATGGGGCTGAATGGCGCAGGGCGGTGCAGCGGGCAAGGGCCTCGCGGCCCTGTCATGAAAGCTTCACGGCGGAGACGGGCGTGGCGCTCGTCCGCCCTGACGTGCGACCTCGCCGGGTGGATCGGGGAAGGAGGGGAAAGTGCAGGCTTCTGTTGCCAGGTGCCTGCGAACCCCGCCTTACGCGGCTAAGCGCAAGGGCTTGATTTTCGGTCTTGTCACTGCTTACGCAGCGACGGCAACCGGAGCACGATTGTCGTTGGCAATTATGCTTTACGGACCGATAACGGTGGTACCTCACCGGGACAAAGCCACGTCTTTACACGTTCGTCGATCCTGTTTCGGCCCCATGACCCGCCAACGCCGGGTATATGGTGGAGCCGCCGGGTACCGCCCCCGGGTCCGATCCGCTTATTTCACGCACGTTTATGTCCATAGTCCCTTGCAGGACACTCCGAATGTAGGGGCAGGCGGGCGCGGGCTCAAGGGGTCGCGCGCAGGACCGGTAGGTTTCACGGCACGCAAGGGGTCCGGCGCGGCGGAATCGTTAACGGAGTCGGGTCAGAATCTGGAAGATAAAGAAATATCAGAGGGTTGCGGGGGCGTCCACATGTGGACGCCCCCGCGCACCGGCTCAGAATCCGGCCTTGATCAGCTCGAAGGCCTCGGACTGCTTGTCGCGCAGCTCCTGGCTCATGGGCAGCTGGGCGAGGACGGGCCCGCCGATCGACTCGAGGCCCGCGGCCTCGAGCTGCTCTGTGCTGATCTCGCCCGTGAGGGCTGCCTCGTTCGCCGTGCCGAAGCCCGCCTCGAGGAGCGGCATCGCGCTTTCGGGGGCGAGGATCGCGTTGATGTAGTCGTAGGCCTTGTCCTCGGACCCCGGCGCCTCGACCATGTTCACATAGCCGCAGAGCCAGAGCGAGGAGCCTTCCGCGGGCTCGCGCTCGAAGGCGATGGGGCGGCCTTCCTCGACCATCGTGGGATAGGTCTCGTTCCAGGCCCAGGACACGAGGACCTCACCGGTCGACAGAAGCTGCGACAGCTCCGCCGGATCGGTCCAGTAAGTGCGCAGGTTCGGATGGATCTGACGCAGCCAGTCGCTCGCCGCCTCGAACTCGGCGTCGGTCACGTCCAGCCAGTTGGTCACGCCGGTCGCGAGATAGGCCAGTGCATAGGCGTCATCGACGTTGTCGGGAATGGTCAGACGGCCGGCGAACTCGGGGTTGTTGAACACCTCGAGCGTCGAGACGGCCTCTTCGGAGACCTCCTCGGGATTGTAGGCGATGGCGGTCGAGCCGAAGTCCGTGGGAATGAAATAGGCCGCCGCCTCGCCCGAGGCCACGGCCTCTCCGGTCAGGTCGCTGTTGAGGTCGGCGAAGGCGTCGATGCGGCTGGTGTCCCAGGGCTCGATGATGCCGGAGGCGATCCATTTCGCCACGGAGCCGGCACAGATGTGGGTGACATCGGCCTGAAAGCCCGAGACGAGCTTCTGGAAGGCCTCTTCCTCGTCGCCGAAGAAGGAGAAGGTCGGCGAGGCGCCATGCGTCTCGATGTAGCCCTGGTGATAGTCGGGGTTCTCGAAGCCCGGATAGTCGAACACGAGAAGGTCGGCGTCTTGCGCCGAGGCGGCGGCTGCGGTCAGCGCAAGCCCGGCTACAGAGCCGAGCAGCGTGCGGGTGATCATGATGGCATCTCTCCCAAGGGATACGAAGGCTTCGTGCGGGCTGCAGGCTAACATGGGGTGTCGACGCCGCAAGGGGTGATCTTCTTGCGCTGCGCCGCGGCGCTTGTCACAGATGCGTAATGCACAGAGTCTGACCGCCGGGCGCGCCGGACGAGCAGGACGCGGGCGGTTCCGCCATGGACGGGCAGGGGTGGGGAAAGGACGGGAGACCAGACGGGATGATCACGCCGGAGTATTGCCGCACCATGGCGCGCTACAACGCCTGGCAGAACGAGGGGCTGGAGCGCGCCCTGATGTCCCTGTCGCGCGAGGAACTCGAGCGGGACCGGGGCGCGTTCTTCGGGTCGATCTGGAAGACGGCAAACCATCTCCTCTGGGCCGATCTCGTTTGGATGAGCCGGCTCGACGGCGGCGAGAGGCCCGCGGGCGGCATCGGCGACAGCGTGGTGCTGGCCCGGAACGCGGCCGACTGGGAGGCGCTGCGGTTTCGCACGGACGGGCGCATCCGGGTCTGGGCCGAGGCGCTGAAGGCCGTGGATCTCGTGGGCGATCTGACCTGGATGTCGGGTGCCGCGGGACGCGAGGTCTCGCGTCCGGTCGCCCTTTGCGTCATCCACATGTTCAACCATCAGACCCATCATCGAGGCCAGATCCACGCCATGCTCACGGCGGCCGGCGTTGAGATGCGCGACACTGACCTGTTCCTGATGCCGCGCCCATGCTGACGCCGACACCTTACGGAGGATTTTCCATGTTCAAGGCCCTTGTCGTCGAGAAGGACGAAGACGGCACCACGCGCGCCACGGTGCAGGAGCTGTCCGAGGACCGGCTGCCCGAGGCGGAGGTGACGGTCGACGTCGAATATTCAACCGTGAACTACAAGGACGGGCTCTGCATCGGGCCGGGCGGGGGGCTCGTGCGGACCTACCCCCATGTGCCGGGGATCGATTTCGCGGGCACGGTGTCCGCCTCCTCCGATGACCGCTATGCGCCGGGAGACAAGGTGGTGCTGACCGGCTGGCGCGTGGGCGAGGCCCATTGGGGCGGCTATTCCCAGAAAGCCCGCGTGCGCGCCGACTGGCTGGTGCCGCTGCCCGGCGGGCTGACCACGCGGGACGCCATGGCGGTGGGCACTGCGGGCTTTACCGCGATGCTGGCGATCATGGCGCTGGAGGCGCACGGGCTGGAACCGGGCCGGGGCGCGGTGCTGGTCACGGGTGCCTCGGGCGGCGTCGGCTCGGTGGCGACGGCGATCCTGTCGCATCTGGGCTACGAGGTGGCGGCGGTCACCGGGCGGCCCGAGAACGAGGCCTATCTGAGGGAGCTGGGCGCGACCCGGCTGGTGCCGCGCGAGGAGCTGGCGGAGACCGTGAAGCGCCCGCTTGAATCCGAGACCTGGGCGGGATGCATCGATGCCGTGGGCGGCGCGATGCTGGCGCGGGTGCTGGGGCAGATGAAATACGGCGGCTCTGTCGCCGCCGTTGGTCTTGCCGGCGGGGCGAACCTGCCCGCCACGGTGATCCCGTTCCTGCTGCGCGGCGTGAA
>Ga0008835_101295_pt1 | contig 13467 bp, 7 predicted proteins | sample HotLakConsoUCCRE_FD_62215 | JGI IMG/M metagenome (GOLD analysis project Ga0008835, IMG submission 62215) | Hypersaline microbial mat communities from Hot Lake, Washington, USA - Hot Lake Consortium UCC-RE (Hybrid Assembly) ...
GTCCACGTCGCTCACCCCGATGGCGCCCGAGACCTGCGCGAGATCGCCGGGATCGCCCTCGGTCACGGCGCCCGTGGTGTCGCCGGTGATCACCGCGGCATCGTCGGTGCCGGTGACGGTAAGCACGACCTCCTGCGCCACGCTCTCGCCATCGGCGTTGCGGGCGACCACGGTGAAACGTTCCGTCACGACCTCGCCCTCGGACAGGGCCTCGGCGCGGGTGTCGAGGGCATACCGCCAGGCGCCCTCTGCGGTTATGCTGAAGCGGCCAACGCTGCCGGTCTGGACTCCGGTCACGAAGAGCGGCAGGTCCTCGGGATCGGCATCCGTGGCGAACAGGCGACCGGTGGCGACCCGCGGCCCGTCTTCGACCACGGACCCGCTCGCCAGTCCGGTCACGATGATCGGATCCTCGACGCCGATCACCGTCAGCCGCACGACGCCCTCGTCGGACAACTGCCCGTCGCTGACGGTCCAGCTGAACTCATCGGGTCCGCTGTAATCAGCATCCGGCACGTATCTCCAGCGGCCATCGGCGCCCAGGGTGAGGGTCCCGTTATCGGGTCCGTCCAGAAGGGCGAAGCGCGGCGCATCCCCGTCCACGTCGCGGGCGACCAGACTGCCGGAAACGGCGCCGTCCTCGAGGAGGGACACGGCGCCGTCCTCGGCCACGGGCGCATCGTTCACCGGGGCGATCTCGAGGCTGATGCGCCTCTCGACGGCGTCGGCCCCGGTTCCCACCCGCACGATGAAACTGTCGGTGCCGGAAAAATCGGGATCCGGGGCATAGGTGAAGCTGCCGTCCCTCGAGACCACGATCACGCCGTTCTCGGTGCCGTCCACCAGGCGGACCTCCGGCCGGATCTCGCCGGAGGTCGCGATCCGGCCGGAGAGGGTCCCGTCCTCCTCGAGGCGGAAGCGGATGTCGCGGGGCAGAAGCGGACCCTCGGGTGGAGTCTCCGTGCCGGAGCCGCCGTCGTCCTCGCGCGGGGGCCCGCCGCTGCCGCCCTCTTCGGCGGGCGGGCCGCCGCGACCACCGCCTCCCGTGCCGCCCCGATCGACCTCGCCCAGCGGCTCTCCCGCGCCGGTGTCGAAATCGCCGGTGCCGGTTTCATCCCCCTCTGCGCCGCCGCCGGAGGCGGATCCGCCCAGCGGCACGAAGGTCTCCCCCGAAGAGGCCCGTTCCAGCGCACTGAAATAAGCCGCCGTGGCGAGGTTCAGCAGCGCGTCGTCGGCGAGACGGCTTTCGTCGGTGCGCAGGATCTCCTGCGCCTGCCCGTCGATCGTGACGCGCCAGCTCGTGTCCGTGCCATCGAGCACGGCGATCTCGCGGCCATCGGGATAGCTCAGGATGATCCTCCCCAGCCCGCCGTCGGGATCCTCCACCAGCGTGGCCTCAATGGTCAGGATCCCGTCCACCGTCATGACGTCGATCAGGCCGGTGGTGCCGCGAATCCCCAGTGTTGCGGCGGGCGTCTCGATATCCATGCCGCCGGTTCCGGCGACCTGGCCCGCGATGAAGACGAAGCTGCCCTGCACGAGGCCGAAGCTGGCGGAGTTTCCGCTCTCCGCGCCCGCCGCGTAGACCAGCTCGTCCAGCGTCATCCGGGCGTTCTCGTTGAGGGTGAAGACGGTGCCGTCGACGAAGGTCAGGCTGAGCAGCCCGCCCTCACCGGTAAAGACCACGTCGCCCAGAAAGACCTTCTGTCCGATCCGCAGATCCTCGACGGTGCCGTCCGTGCGCTGGACCTGCGCCGTGCCGACGAGCTCTTCGACCACGCCGATGGGTGCAGCCCCGCCCGCCTGGACCTGCACCAGATGCTCCGGTCCCTCCGTCCTGTCCGGACCGGCGAGGGCCACGACCGTATGGGCGCGCAGGGTGGCGCCGCCGGGCACCATGATGTCGGCGGGCGAGAAGGCGAAATAGTCCGCCACCACGAGCTCCGTCCCGTCCGTCCCGGTCAGCAGCAGATCCGTCCCGTGCCGCTCGAACCGCGCCGAGAACAGGAAGGCCGCGTCGTCGATCTCGATCGCCTCGCCTGCCGCGATCTCCGCCCGGTCGATCACCCTGGCGCCGGGAGCAGGAAGGGAAAGGGCCAGCGCCTCGTCGAAGGATTGGTCGCGCATCTCGTCCTCTCCGGCGGTCGCGTCGACCGGCCTCTTCTCTGCTTCAGGGGTCCCGGCATCCGGGCGAAGAACGGGGCGACACGGGCACAGGCGGCAAGAGGCCCGGTCCCAGTCTGACCTTGAGGCACGTCTGTACCGAAAGGGACGATTCGCTTCAAACTTTTCCTGCATTTAGCCGGAATTCGTGCATGATCCGGCAAGGTCGGCGTCAGGGCGCCCCGAAAAGAGGAGAACGGATGCGCGGCGTGGTGCGGTGGTTCGGAAAGGGCAGGGCGGTCGGCCTCGTGCTGCTGGCCGTCTTCCTCGTGCTGCGCGTGGGGGATCCGGGCGTCGTCTCGGGCCTGCGTAACGCCGCCTTCGACATCTACCAGCAACTCGATCCGCGGGAGTATCAGCCGCTTCCCGTCGCGATCATCGACATCGACGATCCCAGCATCGCCGAGCTGGGCCAGTGGCCCTGGCCCCGAACGGCGATCGCGCGCATGGTCGAGAACGCCACCGCGGCGGGGGCCGTGGTGATCGGGATGGACGTGATCTTCTCCGAGCCCGACCGCCTTTCGCCCCGCAATGTGCTGGCGGGCTATCCCGCCCTCACCGACGCGCTGCGGGCCGAGATGGCCGAGCTCCCCTCCAACGACGAGGTCCTTGCGGGCGCCATGGCGCAATCCCGCGTGGTGGTGGGCCAGACCAGCGTCCGCAGCGGGCGTACGGCGGTCGCGGCCGACACCGCGCCCACGCCCGTGGCCCATGCCGTGCTCGGTGCCGACCCGACGCCCTTTCTCATGAAATTCCCCGACCTTCTGGAGAACATCCCCGAACTGGAGGCCGCCGCCACCGGCCGGGGCGTGTTCACCACCCGACCCGATCCCGATGGCATCTACCGCCGGATTCCCATGGTCATGCAGGTTGACGGCGTCATCCGGCTGGGTCTCGCGCCAGAGGTGCTGCGCGTCGCCACGGGAGGGGAGGCCTTCGCGATCCGCACCAATGCCGCGGGCATCGACGGCGTGGTCGTGGGCGGACAGATGGTGCAAACCGCGCCGGACGGCACCGTCTGGCCGCATTTCTCGTCCCATGTCCCAGCCCGGTTCGTGCCCGCCGCCGACGTGATCGCGGACCGCGTGGCGCCGGGGCGGCTCAACGGGCATCTCGTGCTCGTGGGCACCTCCGCCATCGGGCTCGAGGATTTCCGTCCCGTGCCCCTCGGCTATTCCATGGCCGGGGTGGAGATCCACGCGCAGGTTCTCGAGAACATTCTCGCCGGCACGATGCTCTCGAGGCCGAACTACGCCATCGCGGTGGAGCTTCTGCTGCTCGCGGCGCTCGGACTGATCGTCATCGTGCTAGTGCCGGCGCTCGCCGGGCACTGGGTGATCCTCGTTTCCGTCCTGTTGCTTGGCGGCTATGCCGGCTTCTCCTGGTGGTCCTTCGCCGCCAATGGCGCGCTGATCGACCCGACCTGGCCGATCCTCGCCGCGGTCGCGACGCTGATGCTGATGTCCACGCTCAACTACCTGCGCGAGGAGCGGCAGCGCCGCCAGATCCGCAGCGCCTTCGGCCAGTATGTCTCCCCGCAGCTTGTCGAAAGGCTGCAGGACGATCCCGCCCGCCTTGCCCTGGGCGGCGAACGGCGCGACCTGACGATCCTCTTTTCCGACGTGCGCGGATTCACCACCATCGCGGAGTCCTTCCGCGACGATCCCGCGGGGCTGACCACCCTGATGAACCGCTTCCTCAGCGTGCAGTCCCATGCGATCCTCGACGAGGACGGGACCATCGACAAGTTCATGGGCGACGCCGTCATGGCGTTCTGGAACGCGCCGATGGACCATGCCGACCACGCCGCCGCCGCCTGCCGCGCGGCCCTGCGGATGCGCACCGACGTGGCCGCGCTCAACGCCCGCCGCGCCGAGGAGGCCGCCGAGACCGGGCAGGTGGCGCTGCCCATCGACATCGGCGTGGGCCTCAACACCGGGTCCTGCACCGTGGGGAACATGGGCAGCGACATGCGCTTCGACTACACGGCCCTCGGCGACCCGGTGAACCTCGCCTCGCGTCTCGAGGGTCAGTCGAAAACCTATGGCGTGGGCATCATCCTCGGGTCGACCACCGCCGCCGCCGTGGCCGAGGACCTCGCGCTGATCGAGATCGACCTGATCCGGGTGAAGGGCAAGACCGAGCCCGCCCGCATCTTCGCCCTTCTGGGCGACCGCGATCTGGCCTCCGACGAGACCTTCCGCCGACTGGCTGACGCCAACGCGACGATGCGCCGCGCCTATGCCGCGCAGGACTGGGTCGAGGTCACCGCGCGGCTCGACGACATGGCGGGCCTCTCCGACGCGCTCGATCTCGGGCTCGACGCCTACATCGCCCTCATCCGCGAGCGCCTGCGCGTCTTCGCCGGGACCCCGCCGCCACCCGGCTGGGATGGTGTCTTCGACGCGCTCACGAAATGATCGACGCGGCTCCGGCCCGCTGGCCCATCCCCGTCCCGATGCGCCGCGTCTGCCCCGGTCCACAGGCCCGGCCCCGCCCCGCCGGACCGGAGCGCCCGTGACCGATCCCGCGCCGCGTCTCCGGCTCTTTTCTGGCCTGAAATATCCCGGCCGGAGGCAACCGGGCCCCGCGGCCGCGCAGCGGACGTGGGGAGAAACCTGCTCGCGCATCGCGCGCTCCGCCGGATCGTCAGAAGCAGGTCAGCGCTCCCGAAGCGCCTCGGCCCGGGCCCGCATCACGGGCCGCAGCAGGTAGCTCATCACCGTACGCGAGCCGGTCTGGATGTCCACCTGCGCCACCATCCCGGGGCTGATCGCAAGCGCCTCGCCACTCACGCCGGGCAGGGCGTTGGTCGCCGTGCGCACGGTCACCTGAAAGAACTCCTGCCCATCCCGGTCCGCGACCGTGTCGGCCCCGATCCGCACCACCTCGCCCGCCAGCGCGCCATAGACGAGATAGTCGTAGGCCGTGATCTTCACCGAGGCCGGATCGCCGGGCCGCAGAAAGGCCACGTCCTCCGGCCGGATCTCCGCCTCGATCAAGAGCCGGTCGTCGTCCGGCACGATCTCCATGATCGGCGCGCCGGGCTGGACCACGGCGCCGACGGTCGTCGTGTAGATGCGGTTCACCGTGCCCCGCACCGGCGCGCGCAGGCTGGTGCGCACCACCCGGTCCTCCGCCGCGCGCAGCCCCTCGCGCACCACCGCCAGTTCCACCTGTATCCGCGCCGCGCGCTCCTGGGCCTGCAACGTATAGGCCGAGCGCGCCGCGGCGATCTGGCTCTCCGCCTCGCGGATCGCCGCCGCCAGCGCCGGGATGCGCGCGCCCGCCACGATCAGCTCCCCGGCCAGCTCCGCTTCGCGGCTCTCGAGCCGCAACAGCTCGATCTGCGGGACCGCTCCGCTGCGGGCAAGATCCCGCGTCAGCGCCACCTCCGCCCGGAGCGGCTCCAGCTGGCCCTCCAGCTTGCCGCGCGTGGCCTCGACCTCGCGCAGGGTGGCACGGCGCTGGGTCGCCTGATCCTCGAGCACCCGCAGTTCCGCCTCGAGCTGCGCCCGGCGCGAGACGAAGACGGCGCGTTCCGCCGCAACCGCCAGCGGCGCGCGCTCCTCGAGGCCCTCGGGCAGGTTGATCGCCTCCGCCGCCATGGCCTCCGCGCGCATCCGCGCCTCCTCGGCCATCAGGGCGGCTTCACGCTCGAGCAATTCGCCCCGTTCAGCGCCCACGCGCGTGTCGTCGATCCGCACGAGGATGTCGCCCGCCTCCACCAACGCGCCCTCGGTCACCGCGAGCCCCGCGACGATCCCGCCCTCGAGGCTCTGCACGACCTGAAGCTCGCTCGACGGAACGACCCGTCCGAGGCCCCGCGTGACCTCCTCGATCTCGAACCAGGCGGCCCAGGCCACGAGGGACCCGAGCCCCGCCAGCAGCACGAAGAGGAGCACCGTCAGCCCGCTGCCGCTGCCCCGTCCGCCGCGTGGATCGTTGATGAAATCCTCCTCGATGGGCGTTCCGAACATGGCGCTATTCCACGACGCTGATGCGGGGCGCCGTGCCCTCCGCCGCGACGGCCCGGCCCGCCCTGAGCCGCGCGTAGACCTCGGCCCGCGGCCCGTCGAGCACCTTGCGCCCGCGCTCCAGCACCACGACCCGCGCGGCCAGTTCCGCCAGCGACGGCCTGTGGGTGCAGAGGATCAGCCCGGTGCCCTCTGCCGCCAGCTCCGCCAGCCGGGTGGCGAGCTCGGTCTCCATCTCCCGGTCCATGGCGCTGGTGGGCTCGTCGAGGAACAGCAGCTTCGGCCGCCTGAGCAGAAGCCGCGCCAGCGCCAGCCCCTGCCGCTGCCCGCCCGAGAGCCGCGTGCCGCGTTCTCCGACGAAGAGATCCAGCCCCTGCGGCGCTTCGGCGACGAACCGCTCCATCGCCGAAAGCCGCAGCGCGCGCGCGACCTCCTCCTCGGGCGCGCCGGGGCGGCCCATCATCAGGTTCTCGCGCAGCGTCCCGGTGAAGAGCTGCGGTTCCTGAGGCAGATATCCCACCGCCGCGCGCAGCTCCGCCGGATCGTACTGGTTCAGCCCGCGCCCGTCGATCAGCACCGTTCCGCTGTCGTGCCGCGCGAGACCGGCGATCACCCTGCCCAGCGTGGATTTTCCCGATCCCACGCGACCGAGCAGCGCGACCGTCTCTCCCGGCGCGACCTCGAGGTCCACCGCCCTCAGCGCCAGCCCCTCCGCCCCCGGATAGCGCAGCGACACCCCCTCCATCCGGAGCGCGCCCCCGCTCACCCGCAGCGCCGAATGCGCGGCCACGGCCCGTTCGGGGGGCATCGCCATGAACTCCGACAGCGCCCCCATGGCGCGAAAGGCGTACTGCGCCCGGAACACGGTCTGCGCGATCGTCCCAAGCGGCGCCAGCGCGCGGCCCGCAAGGATATTGGCCGCGATCAGCGCGCCGATGGTGATGCGCCCGTCCGCGATCAGGTAGATGCCCCAGACGATGATCCCCACCGAGACCGACTGCAGCACCACCTGCGTGGCGTTGGTGGCGAACTGCGCCCAGAACCGCGCCCGCCCGGAAATGCGGGCCGAGGCCGCGCTCGCCTGGTCCCATTCGCGCTGCAGCACCGGCTCCGACCCCGTGCTCTTGACCGTCTCGATGGCCGAGAGCGTCTCCACCAGCACCGCGTGCCGCCGCCCGGCCAGCGCCTGCGCCTCCTTGAGGGACCGGCCCACGGTGATCTGCGCGATCAGCGCCACCAGCAGGACCACGGGCACGGCGATGAGCGGCACCAGCGCCAGCGGGCCCACGATCAGCCACAGAACCCAGAGGAAGAGCCCTATGAACAGAAGGTCGATGAGCGCCACGAAGGTGGCGGAGGCGAAGAACTCGCGCACCGCCTCGAAGTCGCGGATATGGCTGACGATGGCCGAGGCGCCCCCCGGCCTGTCCGCCGCCGGCAGGCTCATGGCATGGGCGAAAAGCGACGAGGCGATGGTGGTGTCGAGCCTGCGCCCTGCGCGTTCCAGCACCACCGCGCGCAGGCTGCGCAGCAGCAGGTCCAGCAGGATCGCCAGCGCCACCCCGATGGCCAGCGTCCAGAGCGTGACATAGGCGAGGTTCGGGATCACCCGGTCGTAGACGTTCATCACGAAGAGCGGCAGCGCCAGCCCCAGCATGTTGACGCCCGTCGCGGCGGCCAGCACCTGCAAGAGGCTGCCCTTGTGCTGCGACACCGGGCCCCAGAACCAGTGCCCGCGCCTGCGGTCGGGGGTCTCCGACAGCCGCCGGTCCGCCAGATCGTCCTCCACCGTGACCAGCATCACTTCGCGCGTGACCCGCCGCGACAGGCTGCGCAGCTTCTCCTCGCGTTCGAGCATGTCCGCGCCCACGTCGATGACCCGCGCCATGCGCCGGTCGTCGGACAGGTCCACGAGGATCGCGAGCCCGCCGTCCTTGCGGAACAGGATCGCAGGCAGGACCGCGGCGTCGAGCCGCGCCAGCTTGCGCAGCACCAGCCGGCTGCGCATCCCCACCGCGACCAGCGCCCGCGCCAGATGCTGCGGCAGGCGCGTGTCGGCCCCCGCGGCCAGCCTTGCCGCGACACTGTCCTCGGTGAAGGGCCGCCGGTGATGGGCGGCAAGCCACCTGACGGCGGCAAGGCCGGGCGGGGGCTCCGACGCCACGCGCGGCGCCGCCCCGGTCATTCCAGTGCCCGGATCTCTGTGTTGAAGACCACGTTCGGCCGTTCCGCGGCCCGGGCGCGCGCCTCGAAATTGGCCGCGAGAGGCATCTCCGAAGGCGCGATGCCGAACTGCGCCGCCAGACGGCTCTGGGCAGCAAGGATCCGGTAGCCGCCGAAGGCCAGCGCCGCCCGTGTCGAAATCGCCTCGAACCGCACGTTGAACAGGCTTCGTTCGGCATCGAGAAGCTCGATCAGGTTCCGGGTTCCGGCGCGGAATTCCTCGTCGTATTGCCGGACCACGTTGCGCGCGCCGCGCTCCTGCACATCCAGCAGAACGACCTGGCTCACCGCCGCCTCATGGGCGTTCCATGCCCGCGAGGCAATCTCCTGGACCTCGCGGACGATCTCCGCCTGCCGCGCCTCGGCCTCCCGGGTCCTCGCCGCCAGCGCCGCATCGCGCGCGGCCCGCCCGCCGGCATAGAGCTCCCATTCGAGGTTCAGTCCCACGAAACCGCTGGTGCGGTCGCCATCGGCGTCGAAATCGTCCCAGTCCCGCCGCACGCCCGCGTCCACCGAGACCGTCGGCAGGGTGTCTCCCGACCTCAGCGCGCGTTCGTAATCCTGGACGCTGACCGCGGTCCGCGCGAACTGGACGCGGTAGCTGTTGGACACCGCAAGCGCGACCATCGCCTCCCGCGACGGGGGAAGATCGCGCACCATCGGCACCGAATACCCGCCGCGCGGGGCCGCGCCCACCAGCGCCTCGAACCGCGCGTTGGCATCCTTCAGGGCCTGGTCCACCTCGACATGGGCGAGCCGCGCCGCCAGAAGCCGCTGCTCGATCTCGAGCCCGGCACTCGCCGGCAGGCGGCCGCCGTCGACGAGACTGTCGACCTGCGCCTTGATCTGCTGATGCCGGACGATGTTGGCGCCGGAGACCGCCAGAAGGTCCTCGTGCCGCGCGACGTCGATATAGGCCTGGACCGCCGACAGGGCGAGCGTCTCGGACGCGTCGAGCCGGCTGAAGATCGCGCCGTCCAGCCGCGCCGCGTTGCGATAGACGCTGTTGGCGCGCCGGTAGCCGTCGAACAGGACATAGCTCGCCGACAACGTGACATCGCCGCGCAATCCGCTGTCGCGGTCCTCGCCCGGACCGGTGCCGAAGCTCTCGTCATAGACCGTGCCTTCCGCCCGCGCTGTCAGGTTCACCGTCGGCCGGTACGTGCCCTCGAGCTGCAGCAGTTCCAGTGCAGTGGCACGCACATCGGCATCCGCCGCGCGCGACGCGGGGTTCGACGTCACCGCCAGCCGCACCGCCTCCTCAAGGGAATAGGCCCAGGCTCCCGCGGGAAACACCGCCGCAATCAGCACCGCCAGCGCTGCCGGCCGGCCTTTGGAAATGCCCATCACCATCTGCTCTCTGGTCTTCAGTGTTGCTTCGGAGGACGTCGTTGATCTGAAGGGCGTCGCAATCGGCCCACCTTATGCGTAAGCAGCCTGTCCCGAGCTGACCTCCTTGCGCAAGGGAGCAGGACCGGTCTCCGTACTTTCTGTCATGATTGTCGCGCTTTGGCTTCGGTCAAGGGCGAGTTGCTCCGGCAACCGGCGGGGCGTGCTTGAACGCGAACAGGATGTATGATCTCCGCCGTCGCAGCATGATCCGCGGTTGGCAGGGGGCGGGACGTGAGCACGACATCGACCGGCACCACCCCGCGACCGGCGAAGCGGCGGAGCGAGACCGGCATGCAGCATGCGGCCTTCGGGGTCCGTTCCATCCTGGCGGTGTTCGTCGTGGCTCTGGGCCACATCGGGCAGAACGCGGCGCTCGCCTCGGTGATATTCGTCGGTCAGGCGTTGCACGGGCTCTATCTCGGCTTCTTGCTGCTGCTCCTCGGGACGATCGTCGCGAGCCTCTCCGTGTCCGTATCGCGGCATCTGCCCGCGCCGGTCTACACCACGGTGCAGAACGCCCCGATCGCCGTCCTGCTCTCTGTCATCGTCGCGGTGACGGCGGGCACGGCCTCTCCCGATGCGGCGCTCGCCACGGTCCTTGCCCTGATGGGCTGCACCGCTCTCATGACAGGGGTGGTGATGCTTGCGCTCTCGTGGCTCGACTTCGGCCGGATCGTGAATTTCCTGCCCTACCCGGTCTCGGCCGGGTTTCTGGCCGGAACCGGGGCTCTGCTGGCGCTGACCGCGATCCGCTCCGCACTTCCGGCTGACACGACCCTGTCCGACCTCCCCGCGCTGAACCCCGCGGATCTTGCAGATCCTGCCCTGACGATCGTGCTCGGCGCGGTTCTCCTGGCCGCGGCGCGGATCTCGCGGCTCGGCGTCATCACCGTCCTCGGGCTCGCCATCGGCCTCACTTTCCTTGCGCTGAATCTCGCCGGCATCGAGGTCGAGACCGCGCGGGCCGCCGGGTTCTTCGTGGCGCTTCCGCCCGAGGGAACGACGGCAGCCCCGCGGCTCGTGCTGTTCCTGGCCATCGACTGGAGCGTCGTGCTCGCCGCGCTCCCGACGATCCTCGCGGCGAGCTTCATCGCGCTGATCGGCACGATGCTGGGGCTGACGGGGATCGAGATGGTTCTCGGCAGCGACATGCGCAGCCGCACGGTGCTGGCCCGCTGCGGGATCGCCAACATGCTCGGCGGCAGCATCGGCGCGCCGCCCTCCTACGGCAGCGCCTCCCTGACTGCGGTGGCAGCGGAAATCGGCCCAGCCGCACGCGGTTCGATCCTGCTCTTCTGCGGGTTCCTGGCAATGGCGGCGATCGCCTCGGCCAGCATCATCGCGATGATCCCGGGCTTCGTCTTCTCCGGCTTGCTGCTCTTCATCGGCCTCGTCCTGCTCGACCGCTGGTTCCTGTCGCTGCGCCGCCGGATGCGCCGCGGCGACTGGCTCCTGACCGGGGCCTTCGTCCTCGTGACCCTCGTCTTCGGCATCCTCGTGGCGATCCAGCTCGGCATCGTCGTGGCCTCGGGAATGTTCGCCGTCAGCTATGCCCGCCTCAAGGTCGTCCGCGCCACCAGCGACCTCTCCATTCGACGCAGCAGCGTGGACCGCGGCCCGGCGCAGAACGCCTGGCTCGACGCCCGGGGCCACGAGGTGAAGGTGCTGTCGCTGCAGGGCTATCTCTTCTTCGGTTCGGTCGAACAGCTTGCCGAGACCCTGCGCGAACTGCTGGACGACGGCAGCGGCGTGCGCCGGATCGTGATCGACCTCGCGCGGGTCCGGGACATCGACGCCGCCGCCGTGGCCGCCCTGATGAAGATCGAGCGCCTCGCCCGCTCCCGGGGTGCCGTCGTCGTGCTCTCCGATCTGACGCCCGCCGTCGACGCGGAGATCGACCGCCTGCAGGGCGACGCGGGCACCCTGCGCCGGGCCGCCTCTCTCGACGTGGCGCTGGAGGAGGCCGAGGACTGGCTCTTGTCGCAGATGCCGGGCGAGACCTCCGACGAGGATGCGCTCTCCGCGCTCGAGGAGATGCTGGGGTCCCGCGAGGCCGCCGACCGCCTGCTGTCGCGCATGACCCGCGAGGAGGTGCCCGCGGGCCGGAGCCTGATTCGCGCCGGCGAGACCTCGACGGACATCTATTTCGTCCATCAGGGACAGCTCGATATCCACCTGCCCGGCGAGGGCCGCCGCGGCCGCAGGCTGCGCGCCGTCCGGCGCGGCGCCTTCGTCGGCGAGATGGCGACCTATGCGAACCTGCCCCGCACCGCCGACGTAATTGCGCACAGCGATTGCGTGGTCTACAGCATCGACAAGGCCACGCTCGACGGGCTGCGCGACGAGGATCCCGATCTGCTAGCCCTGTTCCACCGGATGATGGCCTCCGCTCTAGCCGACAAGGTGCAGAGGACCAACCGCCTCCTCAGAGAGACGGGCACGTGACCCCGGTCTCGCTGATCCTTCTCTTCGGCCTGCTGCAGACGAAGCATTTCCTTGCGGATTACGTCTGGCAGACGGGTGCCATGGTGCGCACGAAGGGCATCTACGGCCATCCCGTCGGCGCCAGCCACTCTCTGCTCCATGCGGTCCTGACCGGCCTCATTCTCGCTGTCGCGACCCCGGCGGGCGCGGTCCTTGCGATCGCCATCTCCGTCGGGGAGTTCGTGCTCCATTACCACACGGACTGGCTCAAGGATCAGCTCACCCGGATATCCGGCAAGACGCCGAAGGACTGGGAATACTGGGTGCTCGTCGGCGCGGACCAGTATGTCCATCACCTGACCTACGTGGCGATCCCCGCGATCCTCGTCTTTGCGCTGGCCTGAACCGGCACCGCGGCGGCTTGCCCGCCGCTCCGTGTGACTGGTATGTACCGTTGAGACCGGGGCAGGGGTGACGGATGGCCGAGGAACTCATCGCGAGGATCGCGGCGGCGCTTGCCGAGACCACGCCCTCCGACCGCCGGCCCATCTACCGCCGCCTGTCGGATCTGCTCGCCCGCGAGATGCGCCACGGCCCCGCCGGCACCCGTCTGCCAAGCGAGCGCCGCCTCGCACGGGACCTCGGCATCAGCCGCGTCACCGTCCGCCGGGCTCTGGACGAGCTGTCCGCCGAAGGACTGGTCCTGCGCCGCCGGGGCGCGCGCAGCGCCGCTGCCGTGCGGCTTGAGAAGCGCCTCTCCAGCCTCACCGGCTTCTCCGACGAGCTGCGCAACCGCGGGATGCGGCCCGGCCAGCGCTGGCTGTCCCGGCAGGTGGTGCTGCCCGCGCCCTCCGAGGCCCTGGCCCTCGATCTGGCGCCAGGAGACCAGATCGCGCGGCTCGAACGGGTGCGCCTCGCCGACGGTCATCCCATCGCCATCGAACGCGCCGCGGTGCCGCTGGCCTACCTGCCCGATCCGGGGCTGGTGGGCGATTCCCTTTATGCCGTGCTCGCCGAAAGCGGGACGCCCCCGGTGCGCGGCGCCCAGCGCATCCGCGCGGGCCTGATGTCGGGCCGGGATGCGGAGCTCCTCGACAGCCGTCCCGGCGCGCCGCTGCTGATCGTCGAACGGCGCTGCTTTCTCGCCGACGGCAGGCCGGTGGAATTCACCGAGACCCGCTACGATGGCGAGAGCTACGATTTCCTGACGGAACTTCAGCCCCAGAATGGTACATACCAGTCAGAAATGGCTTGATACCACATAGCGCCATCGGACACCCTGTCTCCG